>Ga0209066_10000753_pt1 | contig 46111 bp, 43 predicted proteins | sample All_14_2_FD_187198 | JGI IMG/M metagenome (GOLD analysis project Ga0209066, IMG submission 187198) | Freshwater microbial communities in response to fracking from Pennsylvania, USA - Allegheny Zone_MetaG_DW_15 (SPAdes) (version 2) ... | reverse complement strand
CCGCCGCCAGCACCCGACCGCGGAATTCCCCCAGCACCGCCATGTCCGCCCCATTCATGGGACGACCAGCGGCGATCAGGCCGTTGGCATAGCCGCGTTCACGCCCGGCATATTCCCCCATCACCGCCAGTTGCGAGCGCAAATCCTCGGTCATGGCGGTCAAGGGCGTCTGGGCATTGGCCTGAATCAGTCCCAGCCGCAGCATCAGCCCGGTTTCGATCGCCGCCGAAGCGGTGGGGAACCAGGCCTTGATCACCGCACCATCGCGCCCGCTGACCTCGACCGCCAAGGCGGCATCGACCTTGCGGCGCAATTCATCCAGGCGCTGCCGGCGGTCGGTCAACTGAGTGGTCAAATCGGCACGGGCGGCGAAATCCAATTGTCCCATGGCGGCCAAGGCCTCGGTCATGGCGGCATCGCCGGTCCGGCGGCGCTCGTCGATGGCCTTGCGCTGGTCCGCCGTCGCCGGCTGGACGCCACCCAAGGCCCCGGCGGTCAAGCCACGTTCCGCCGCCCAATGACCGGCGGCGCTCAGCAATTGTTCCGACAACCGACCTTGCAGGGCCGCCCGTTCGGCGCTCTGCCATTGATGCATGGAATCAACGGCGATGAAGGTCACCGCCAAAATCGCCACCACCGCCAACGAGCCCAGCAAGGCATTGATGATCGCACGGATGCTCATGGGGTCCCCACCACCAAAATTTGTAACTGATCTATATCAAATATTAATGTGCATATGAAGTACCTATTTTGTCATAAATTGTAACCATCTCGTCCCGATCCACGCATTGTCAGCCTGCCGCCGGGGGACTAGACTGCACCGCACAATGACCCCCTAGGAGATGACCATGAGCGGCGAATCCCTGCACGGCTATTATTTCGAGGAACTGAGCGTCGGCCAGTCGGCCATTTTCGCCAAGACCGTCACCGAGGCGGACATCGCCGCTTTCGCCGGGGTGTCGGGTGATTTCAACCCGGTGCACGTGAACGAGGAATTCGCCAGCCAGACCATGTTCAAGGGCCGCATCGCCCATGGCATGCTGTCGGCGGCCTTCGTCTCCACCGTGTTCGGCATGAAGCTGCCCGGCCCGGGCTGCATCTACGTGTCGCAGCTGTTGAAGTTCAAGGCGCCGGTGAAGATCGGCGACACCGTCACCGCCCGTGTCGAAGTGACCACCCTGGTGCCGGAAAAGAAGTTCGCCACCTTCAAGACCACCTGCACCGTGGCCGGCAAGATCGTGCTGGACGGCGAAGCCACCTTGATGGTGCCGTCCAAGGGCTGATTGACCCTTCTTTAATACCGTCATTCCCGCGCAGGCGGGAATCCAGGGGTGCACCGCCGAACTGCCCGCGACTCCTGGACCCCCGCCTACGCGGGGGTGACGGACAAGGGGGCACCGAGTAGCAAACCCGCCCATCAAGAAGACGTTTTCACCACCTGCCGCAGCCGGTCCAGACAGGCGGCGCGGTCGGGGGCGTAATCCGCCTCTTCCCACCATGCCTCGATCCGGGCCAGCGCCTGACCGATGGCCGGACCGCGCGGCACTCCCAAGTCCAGGCAATCGGCACCGCGCACCGGCAGTTCCACCGGCTGCCAATGATCGGCCTGATCCAGCAAATCCTGCCACATCCGGCTTTCGCGCGAATCCAGCAGACCTGAGCGCGAGCGATGCTCGGCCCAGGCCACCAGCACCAGATCGCGGAAGGTGTCGGCCCCCACCCGCCGCAAGGCCCGGCGGGCGGCGCGGCGATCCATGTCCATGCGGACGTCCACCTGAGGACAGACGATGGACAGGATGCGCCCGGTCTGCGCCGCCGACAGTTTCAGCCGTTCGCCCAGGACCGCGACCCCGGCGGCATCGGCGGACAGCATGGCGGCCAAACGGCGCAACGGATCGGGGTGGATGGTGTCGCGCACCATGGCCCGGCTTTCCAGCCAGGTCAGCACCTTCAACCGACCGATTTCCACCGCTTCCGGCAGCACATGGGCCAGGATGCCGTTGGTCTTCATCACCATCAGCACCAGGGCCGGGTCGGGCGCCTGCAACAGCCGGATCAGCTCGCCCGCCACCCGCTCGCCCGACAATTCCACCAGACGCGGCGCCAGCTTGCGGCAGGCGGCCATGGCCTGGGACTCCAGCGAGGTGCGGCCATAATGGGCGAAAAAGCGGAAGAAGCGCAGCAGCCGCAGCAGGTCTTCCTCGATGCGGCGAAAGGGATCGCCGACAAAGCGCACATGGCCGGCACCCAGATCGGCCAGACCACCGAAGGGGTCGTAGATGCGGCCCTGGGGGTCGGCGAACATGGCGTTCATGGTGAAGTCGCGCCGGGCCGCGTCGGCGGTCCAGTCGTCGGTGAAGCTGACGCGGGCGTGGCGGCCAAAGGTCTCCACGTCCTCGCGCAAGGTGGTGATTTCGTAATGGGCCTTGCCCACCACCGCCGTCACCGTGCCATGGGCCAGACCGGTGGGGATGACGCGGATATGGGCGCGCTCCAACAGCGCCATCACCCGGTCGGGCGGATCGTGGGTGGCGATGTCGATATCCTTGATCGCCCGTTTCAGCACCGAATCGCGCACGCAGCCGCCGACGAAACGCACCTCGGCGCCGTCGGCGGTAAGCGCTTTGATCACCGCCTGGGTTTCCGCCGCCTGCATCCAGGCCTGCGGCGACAATTGGCCGATGGGTTCGCTGCCGTCATTGGGCGCTCTCATCACGGCCCCAAGACTTCCGACAGATTGACCAGGATACCGGCGGTGGCCCCCCAGATCACCCGCTCGTCCCAGGTCATCGACCAGAACGGGCGGTGACGGCCCTCGATCACCCGGCGGTGCAGCTTGTGGTTTTCCGGGTCGAGCAGGAAGTTCAGCGGCACCTCGAACACCTCGGCCACCTCGAACGGATCGGCGTTGGTTTCCACCGGCGGCACGATCACCCCGACCACCGGGGTGACGATGAAGCCGGTGCCGGTGATGTAATCGTCGAGCCGGCCCAGGATGGTCACGCGGTCGCGGGGCAGACCGATCTCTTCCTCGGTTTCGCGCAAGGCGGCGATCACCGGATCGCCGTCGTCAGCCGGTTCCAGCCGCCCGCCGGGAAAGCTGATCTGGCCGGGATGATGGGCCAGATGCGCCGTGCGCTGGGTCAGCAGCACGGTCATGCCATCGGCGTGTTCGACCAACGGCACCAGCACGGCGGCCGGGGTCAGCGGCCCCTCCGCCAGGGCGGTGCGACCGGGTACGTCGTCGCCGTCGATCAGGCGTTCCAGCATGGCATCGCCGCGCCCCGCCGGATTGAAGCCGGCGGCCAGACGCGCGCGCAGCCCGTCGCGGGTCACTCCAGCCGACCCAGGGGGAAGAAGGTGCCCTTGCTCCATAATCCGTACATATTCTCGCCGTTGACGATTTCCTCGTAGCCCAGGGCCACCAGTTCGTAATAGACCGCCCGGGTCAACCGCGCCTCAAGGCCGTCGCGCACCATGATATAGGGGATGGGCTCGCCGGTTTTGGCGCATTCGGCGATGCGCAGCGGGTGGTCCGCATCCATGGTCACCAATTCATCCACATTGGTACGAAAACTGATCACCAGATCGCGCCCGCATTGGCAGGTGAACAGCTCGACCGCCAGGAAGGGCACGTCGTCGACGATGATGGTGCCCTGTTCCTCGGGCGTCACCAGCCAATAGGCGCCGTCCTCGTCCCTGTGCAGAACCGACGCGAACAGGCAGACCATCTCTTTGCGATTGATCGGCGAGCCATGGTAAAACCAACGGCCATCGCGGTCGATGCGGATCCCCAGATCGCCGCAATGATCCGGTTCGGGACGGGTTTTCAGCCGTTTCTCGACCAAGTGCACAACCTCCTGGGCGTTCTTCCGCCCGTTTTGAGCCATCCCCGACAGGAGAACCCGGTGACCAGCCCCAGAAGCAGCCTTAATCCGGAGCAGGAGGCCGCCGACCTCAATCGCCTGATCGCCAGCGCCCGCGACGCCGTCGCCCAGGTGATCTTCGGTCAGGATCAGGTCATCGAGGAAAGTCTTATCACGCTGCTGGCGGGGGGTCACGCCCTGTTGATCGGCGTCCCCGGACTGGCCAAGACCCGGCTGGTGCAAACCCTGGGCACGGTGCTGGGGCTGGCGGAAAAGCGGGTGCAGTTCACCCCCGATCTGATGCCCGCCGACATCCTGGGCTCGGAGGTGATGGAGGAAGCCGCCGATGGCCGCCGCTCGTTCCGCTTCATCCAGGGGCCGGTGTTCAGCCAGTTGCTGATGGCCGACGAGATCAACCGCGCCAGCCCCCGCACCCAGGCGGCGTTGTTGCAGGCCATGCAGGAAGGCCGGGTGTCCATCGCCGGCCATTACCACGATCTGCCGGCACCGTTTCATGTGCTGGCCACCCAGAACCCGCTGGAACAGGAAGGCACCTACCCGCTGCCCGAGGCGCAACTGGACCGGTTCCTCATGCAGATCGATGTCGGCTATCCCGATTGGGAGGCGGAAAAGCGCATGCTGGTCAGCACCACCGGCAGCGCCGAGGCGCAACCGCAGCCGGTGATGGGGGCGGCACAATTGCTGGCCGCCCAGGCGCTGATCCGCACCTTGCCGGTGGGCGAGGCGGTGGTCGATGCCATCCTCACCCTGGTGCGCGCCGGTCGCCACGAAACCAGCCCCCTGCCCGAGGTGCAGCGCCATGTCGCCTGGGGGCCGGGGCCGCGCGCCGCCCAGGCCCTGATGCTGGCCACCCGCGCCCGCGCGCTGTTGGACGGACGATTGTCGCCATCGGTGGACGACGTCGTCGCCCTGGCGCCGCCGGTATTGCGCCACCGCATGGCCCTGTCTTATTCCGCCCGCGCCGACGGCGTGTCGGTGGACCACATCATCGCCCGCCTGATCGGGACGGTGGCGTGACCACCACCCCCGATCCCGCTCATCTTGTCCAGGCCCAGGCCCAGGATCTGGCCGCCCGCCTGCCGCCGCTTCTGGTGGCGGCGCAACGGGTGGCGGCGTCGCTGACCGGTGGCAGCCACGGTCGCCGCCGGGCCGGAGCGGGCGAAACCTTCTGGCAATATCGCCGCGCCATCCCCGGCGATGCCGCCACCGCCATCGACTGGCGGCGCTCGGCCCGGGGACCGGGGCTTTACGTGCGGGAAAGCGAATGGGCGGCGTCGCAAGGCATCTGGCTGTGGGCCGATGCGTCCGGCTCGATGGCGTGGCGGTCGCTGGCCCAATTGCCGACCAAGGCCGAGCGCGCTCGCCTGCTGACCCTGGCCCTGGCCGCCGGCCTGCTGAATGGCGGCGAACGGGTGGCCTTGCTGCAAGACGGCAGCGCCCCCGCCTCGGGGGCAGGTATCCTGCCGCGTCTGGCGACGGCGCTGCTGAGCCCGCCGGCGCACACCGGCCTGCCCCGCCCGCACCGTCCGCCGCGTCATGGCGAAATCGTGCTGATTTCCGACTTTCTCCACCCCGCCGACAGCATCGCCGCCGAAATCGCCGCCTTGGCAGCGCACGGCGCCAGCGGTCATCTGTTGCAGGTCATGGACCCGGCCGAGGAAACCTTGCCCTATGCCGGGCCGGTCCGCTTCGCCGGGCTCGAGGGCGAGGCCGAAATCACCAGCCGCCGGGCCGAGGATTGGCGCCAAGCCTATGGCGACAGAATGCGGACCCACCGCGATGCCATCGCCGCCAGCGCCGCCGCCCATGGCTGGAGCTTCGCCATCCACCACACCGACCAACCGCCGCAACATGCCTTGCTGGCGCTTTATAGCCGGTTGTCATTACCGCGTAATGGTATGGGGGGCCTGGGCCGATGATCGGCTTTTCCACTCCCTGGCTGCTCGCCGCCCTGGCGGCCTTGCCGGTGCTGTGGTGGCTGTTGCGGCTGATCCCGCCGTCGCCCCGATTGGTGCGCTTTCCCGCCATCACCTGGCTCTACGGCCTGCAAGGCCAGCGCGACACCGCCGCCCGCACGCCGTGGTGGCTGTTGCTGTTGCGTCTGCTCATCCTGGCTCTGATCGTCGCCGGCAGCGCTGGTCCCGTCCTGCACCCAGAGGCGCCGCCCCGCTCGGACACCCCTTTATTGCTGGTGGTCGATGACGGCTGGGCCGCCGCCCGCGCCTGGGACCAGCGGCGGCAAGCGGCCTTGGACATCCTGGCCGAGGCCGGGCGCCGCGCCCGCCCCATTCATCTGCTGGCCACCGCCCCGCCCACCGATGGCGCGGCCATCGCCGTCCTCGGGCCGATGACCGCCACCTCGGCCCGCGCCGTGATCCAGGGGCTGGAGCCCAAGCCGTGGCCCACCGACCATGCCGCCGCCGCCGGCGCGGTGTCGGCCCTGGGGCACGACCACGTCATCGAAGTGATGTGGATCGGCGACGGCATCGACAGCGGCCACGGCAAGGCCCTGGCGACGGCATTGCAATCCCTGGGCGGCGGCGTCACCGTGCTGACCGCGCCGACGGGCCGCATCCTGCGTCAACAAGCGGGCGGCGGCGACCCGCCGGTGCTGACCATCAGTCGCCTGCCCGGCAGCCTGGGCGACGAGCGTCTGGCCATCCGCGCCACGGATGGCAACAACCAAGTGCTGGGGCGCGAAGAGGCGCTGATCGCCGCCGGCCAGACCCGCGCCACCGTGCCGTTGCGGCTGCCGGCGGAAGTGCGCAACCGCCTGACCCGCGTCGACATCGAAAACGAGACCAGCGCCGCCACCACCTTGCTGTTGGATGAAAACTGGAAACGTCGCGTGGTCGCCCTGGCCGGCGGCGGCGATGACAGCACGCCGCTGCTGGCGCCGCTTTATTACGTCGAGCGGGCGTTGTCGCCCCATGCCGAACTGATCAAAGGCGAAATGTCCGCCCTGATGTCGCGCCGCCCCGACGCCTTGATCGTCGCCGACCTGCCGCTGCCCGACGGCACCGGCGACATCCTGAAATGGGTGGAGCAAGGCGGTGTGCTGGTCCGTTTCGCCGGACCGGCAACAGCGCGAATGGTATCGGCGGGCGGGGCCGGTGACGGCTTGCTGCCGGTGCGCTTGCGGGCCGGCGGGCGATCCCTGGGCGGGGCCATGTCGTGGACCGAGCCGCAAGCCATGGCCGGCTTTGCCGAAAACGCGCCGCTGGCCGGCCTGCGCCTCGACCCGGAAATCCGGATTTCCGCCCAGGTTCTGGCCGAGCCGGCGCCGGAACTGGCCGAGCGCGGTTGGGCCCATCTCAGCGACGGCACGCCGCTGATCACCGCCGCCCGCCGAGGTCAGGGCTGGCTGGTGCTGATCCATACCAGCGCCAACGCCGCCTGGAGCAACCTGCCGCTGTCGGGCGTGTTCCCCGACCTGATGCGCCGGTTGATCGCCCTGGGGCACAGTGCCGGCACCACCTCCGGCACCCTCGCCGCCAGCGAGGTTCTCGACGGTTTCGGCCGCCGCCATCCGGCCAGCGGCGTGGTCGAGGCGCTGCCGGCGGACCATGCCGCCTTGCCGGCCTCGCCCAAGCATCCGCCCGGCCTGTACGGCCCCGATGAGGGCTGCGTCGCCTTCAACCTGGGGCCGCGTCTGGCCGACCCGGTGGCGCTGGCATTGCCCTCCGGCATCACTGTGCGCGCCATCGATCAGCGGGTCGCCGCCTTGGATCTGTCCGGCTATCTGCTGGCTGCGGCCCTGGCGCTGCTGGTTCTCGACCAGATGGTCGCCGTGGTCTGGCGCGGCTGGCGCCGTCCCGCCGCCGCCCTCTTGGTGCTGGGATTGCTCGCCGCCCCCCAGGCCCGCGCCGCCCCGCACGAGAGCACTGACGATGCTTTCGCCCTGCGCGCCGTGCTGTCGACCCGGCTGGCCTTCGTCCATACCGGCGACGGCTTCGTCGACGGCAAGACCCGGGCTGGGCTGACAGCGTTGTCGCGGCTGGTGGGGGAACGCTCGACCGCGCGGCTGGACACTCCCATGGCGGTAGATCTGGAACGCGACCCGGTCTTGTTCTTCCCCATTGTCTATTGGCCGCTGACCGCGGCGCAGAAGCCGCCCTCCGCCGCCGCCATGGACAAACTGAACGCTTATCTGCGCTCGGGCGGCATGATCGTCCTGGATACCGGGGCGGAAAGCGCCAACACCGCCGATCCGGCCATCCTGCGCAGCCTGACCCAAGGCCTGGCGGTGCCGCCTTTGATCATGGTCGACGGCAATCATGTGCTGACCCGCTCGTTCTATCTGCTGAAGGAATTGCCCGGACGCTGGGACGGCGCCGTCTGGGTGGCGGAGACCGGCGGCGATGGCCCCGACGGCGTCTCGCCGGTGGTGGTCGGCGGCAACGACTGGGCCGGCGCCTGGGCCTTGGACGGCCAAGGCCGACCGTCCTTTCCCTGCGTTCCTGGCGGTGAACGCCAGCGCGAACTGGCCTGGCGCTTCGGCGTCAATCTGGTGATGTACGCGCTGACCGGCAATTACAAGGCCGACCAAGTGCATCTGCCGGCGATCCTGGAGCGCCTGGGCCAATGATGAACGCCTTTGCCGATCTGCAACTTTCGCCGTTGATCCCGCTGCCCTGGCTGCTGGCCCTGGCGCTGGCGGCGACTTTGGTCACCGCCGCCGGCCTGTGGCGGCGGGTTGCCGGCAGCGTCTGGCGGCTGCTGGCCATGGCCCTGGTGCTGGTCGCCCTGAGCGACCCGCGTCTGGTGGCCGAGCAACGCCAGCCACTGGCCGACATCGTCCTGGTGATGGTCGATGACAGCCCGTCGCAACGTCTGGCCGACCGCCCGGCACAAACCGCGCGAGCCCTGGCCCATGTGCAGGAAAAGCTGGCCGCCCTGCCCAATCTTGAAGTCCGAATCCGCCGTCACGACGGCGACAGCAAAGTGTTCGCCGCCATGCAAGCGGCCCTGGCCGATCTGCCGCGCCGCCGTCTGGCGGGCATCATCCTGATCAGCGACGGCCGCGTCCACGATCTGCCCGCCGCCGCCTTGGGGGCGCCGTTGCATGTGCTGCTGACCGGCAGCGCCGACGAACGCGACCGCCGCGCCATCATCACCCGCACCCCGGCCTTCGCCCTGGTCGGGCGCAACGCCCAGATCGGCCTGCGCCTGGACGACCCGCACGGCAAGGGCAGCGCCCCGGTCACCCTAAGCATCGACGGCGCCGAATTCCTGTCCACCACCCTGCCCTTGAACCGCGATGTCACCATCGACATCCCGGTGCGTCATGCCGGTCCGGTCATCGTTGAAGTATCGACACCGGTCACCGACGGCGACCTGATGCCGACCAACAACCGCACCGCCGCCGCCATCGGCGCGGTGCGCGACCGCCTGAAAGTACTGCTGATCTCGGGCGAGCCCCATGCCGGCGAACGGGTGTGGCGCAATCTGCTGAAATCGGACGCGGCGGTGGATCTGGTGCATTTCACCATCCTGCGCCCGCCGGAAAAGGACGACCGCACCCCCATCCGCGAACTGGCCCTGATCACCTTTCCGGTGCGGGAATTGTTCGAGGAAAAACTGAAGGATTTCGATCTGGTGGTGTTCGACCGCTATCGCCATCGCGGCATCATGGCGGCGCCTTATTATCAGTTCCTGACCCAATACGTACAAGGTGGCGGCGCCCTTCTCGCCGCCGCCGGGCCGGAATACGCCGAAGCCGACAGCATCGTCGAGTCCGCCTTGGGTGACATCCTGCCCACCAGCCCGGAAGGCGGGTTGATCCAATCCCCCTTCGTCCCCACCCTGACCGAGGCCGGACGGCGCCACCCGGTCACCGCCGGATTATCAGAGCCGGCGCTGTGGGGGCCGTGGCTGCGGCAAATTCCGGTACGGCAAAATCGCGGCATTGCCCTGTTGCAGGGCGCCGACGGCAAGCCGCTTCTGGTGCTCGATCAGGTCGGTCAGGGCCGGGTGGCCCAGGTTCTGTCCGACACCATCTGGCTATGGGCGCGCGGCTATCAAGGCGGCGGCCCCCACGACGAATTGCTGCGCCGACTGGCCCATTGGCTGATGCGCGAGCCCGAACTGGAAGCCGAATCCCTGAGCGCGATCATCCAGGGCGGGCAATTGCAGGTCACCCGCCGCACCCTGGCCACCGATGGCGGCCATGCCGAAATCACCGCTCCCGACGGCAGCGTCACCGCGGTGACGTTGAAAGATCGCGGCGATGGCGCCTGGATCGCCACCTTGGCCGCCCCCCAACCCGGATTGTGGACGGCACGGGCCGACACTCATGTCGCCCTGGCCGCCCAAGGCAGCCTGACCAATCCCGAACTGGCCGAAATCACCGCCACCCCGCACATCCTGGCCCCGGTGGTCGAGGCCAATGGCGGTTCGATCCGCTATGGCCAAAGCGACGGCCTGCCCGATCTGCGCCAGGTGGGCGGCGGCGGCGCCTTGGCCGGACCACGCTGGCTGGGACTGGTGCGCAGGGGCGATTATGCCATTCACGGCATCCACCAAACGCCCCTGCTGCCGCCGGCTCTGCTGCTGGTCTTGGCGGCGGCGGCGCTGTTGCTGGGATGGAAGCGGGAAAGCCGGTGATATCGGCGAAACCGATTTAACCAATCATTCGGACTCATTACCTATAGATTAACGCCGTCTCCGCCAGTACACTGCGCCGGTGACAGAATGTGACGAACCGCCACGCCACATAGGGGTAATCTGCTGGTGCCGCAAAAGACGTTTGGCCTGAAAGTCGGGGATCAAGGCCGGGGGGCGATGCATAACATTGTCCACAGGTTGTTGCCTGAGTGGCAGGTTTTCGTTCGCGATGCCGATGGCCAAGCCAAGCATTTCATCGTCAGCCGGCGCCTGCAATTGCTGGGGCTGGTGGGCGTTGCCGCCCTGGCGTTCTGGGCCGGGACCAGCACCACGCTGCTCAGCCACCGCCCCACCGAACTGGCGGAAAAAGAACGCCGGCTCGACGAGATGCTGGCCGCCAACCGCGTCGCCCAGCAACGGCTGGTAGCGGCGGAAAAGCTGGTGGGCGACATCGCCCGCGAGGTGGACTCGGTCCACGCCAATTTGCAGACCCTGGCCGAATCGTCCGACGTTCTGGCGCGCGAACGCAGCGTGCGGGTAACGCCGCGCCCGTCCCTAGCCCCAACCGAGGATCAGGTGGCCGAGGCCGACGAATCGCGTCAAACCCGGCAAAAGGTGCGCGATCTGGAAGCATCGCTGGCACGCTTGCAATTGGCCTATGCCAAGGCGGCGCAGCAGGTGGCGGAAAGTGCCGGCGCCCGTATCAGCGAAACTGAAACCCGCCTGAGCCGCCTGGGGCTGGACCCCATGCGCCTGTTCGCCGACAGCAAGCGTTCGCCCGGCCAGGGCGGCCCGTTCATTCCGTTACGCGGCGCCGTCGATGGCGACGGCACGGCGGGGACGATGATCACCAAGGTCCAGCATTGGATCGGGGTCAAGGCCACCTTGCAGCGCCTGCCGCTGGCCGAGCCGATCCACAGCGGTTATGACTTCAACAGTGGCTTCGGCACCCGCAACGACCCGCTGAACAATCGTACCGGCATTCATGAAGGCATCGACCTGGGGGCTCCGGTCGGCACCCCGGTCTATGCCACCGGCGACGGCACGGTGATCGATGCCGGTGAAAAGTCGCGCTATGGCCAGACCGTCGACATCGACCATGGCAACGGCCTTGAAACCCGCTATGCCCACCTGTCGCGCATCAAGGTGCAGCCGGGGCAGAAGGTGACGCGGGCCACCATCATCGGTCTGGTCGGCAATACCGGGCGTTCCACCGGCCCGCATCTGCACTACGAAGTGCGGCTCAACGATGTTCCCCGTGATCCCATCAAATTCATTTCGGCAGGGCGTGATGCTGCGAAAACTCGGTAAGACCCCCCCCACCGCCACCGCGAACGTGGTCTCCATCATCGGCGCGGATGTCCGCATTGTCGGCGACATCATCACCGAAGGCGAAATGCAGATCGATGGCCGCGTCGAAGGCGACATCACCTGTAAAACCCTGGTGATCGGACCGGGCGGGCACATCGTCGGCGAAATCAAGGCTGAACGGGTGCGAATCCATGGCGAGGTGTCGGGCAAGCTGAGCGCCGACCACATCACTATCGGCCGCACCGGCCATGTGACCGGCGACATCCAGCATGACAGCCTGGAAATCGAGTCGGGTGCCCAGGTCGAAGGCCATTTCCTGCGCAAGGGTCATGCCCCGGCAGTGGAACAGGCGGCTTTGCCCAAGCCCGGCAACGGCGCGGCCATCGCCATGGAAGCGAAACCGACCAAACCGGCCAAGGCAGTCGAGGTCGTCCCGGACGTAATGGACACGGACGAAGACATCCCCGCCACCGTCAACTGATAGCGACCGGCCAATGAAATGACCCAAAGGGTCATTTCAACGGGCGACCTGCATGAAACGGCGCGCCGAAACGCAGTTCTCAGGCCGGGCTGAATTGCGCCTTGGCCTTGCGGGCGGCGGCGGCTTCCGCCGGCGCATAGGCCTTGCCCTGCCACAACAGGTGATAGCCGGTTTCCTCGTTGCCGTTCTCGCACAATTCCAGCACGTCCTTGAACAAGGGCTGGAAAGTGGCGGAACGGTGCGATTGCTCATGCTCGGCGAAGCTGCTCCAGAAGGTGACGATCAGCGCCTCGCGATCCTTCAAGGGCGATTCAACCGTCTGGCCGATGGTCGAGCCCTCATTCGAGATGAAACCGGCATTCAAGCAGACGAAGCCGCCGATGAAGCCGGTTTCCGAATGATAGGTTTTGACGTTCTCGCACAGCATCGCCACCCGCTCCTGCAAATCGTCCACGTCATACCCCGCTTTCAGCACCACACGGTTGACGGTGACGACGCCATCGGCGGGAAAACCTTGAATCAGCATGAAGTGCCTCCGCATCAATATTACATTGCTCTAATTTGGATAATAATTCTAATTGTCAAGGGCTAGGCAAAAAAAGGGGCCGCTTGCAACCATCGGCGGCGATGGCACAATGCGGATCTCATCCGAACGGGGGACGTGATGGAAGGGGACAAAAAGCCGAACGCGGCGGCGATCGCCCTGGCCGAGGGCAGCCAGGCGTGGACGGCGGGCAAGACCGATCAGGCGGCGGCGGCGTTCGCCACCTCGGCCTTGCTGGCGCCGGGGGTACCGCTGGGCCATGTCAATCTGGGAGTGGCGCTGCGCCGGCAAGGCCACGTGGCCGCCGCCGTGATCAGCCATCGCCGGGCCTTGGCCCTGGCCCCCGACGACGCGGTCGCCCATTCCAATCTGGGCAATGCGCTGCGTGAACTGGGCCAACTGGCCGAGGCCGAGGATCACCTGCGCTGGGCAGCCCGAACCCAGCCCGACAATCTGTCGTTCCGTTACAATCTGGCCCTGCTGCTGCGCGACCGCCGCAAGCACGGCGAAGCCCGCGCCATGATGGCCGAGCTGGTGGAAGCCCAGCCCGACAATGGTGATTACGCCTGGGATCTGGCCTTGGCCGACCTGTATTTGTCCGATTATCAACGCGGCTTCGCCGGCTATGAAGCCCGGTGGCGGCTGGCGCGCTCGCCCAAGCGGGCCTTTGCGACGCCCCAGGTCTTGCCCGGCCAGGATCTGCGCGGCAAGACCGTGCTGGTCGCCGCCGAACAGGGCTTTGGCGATGCCCTGCAATTCGCCCGCTTCCTGCCGGTGCTGGCCGAACGCTGCGCCCTGCTGGTGGTGGAATGCCTGCCGGAACTGCAATCGCTGTTCGCCGCCATTCCCGGCATCGCTCAAGTCTTCGTCAAGGGGGCTCACCCCCCGGCTCATGATTGCTGGATACCGATCATGAGCCTGGCCCATTGGCTGGAGGTTGATCCGGCCAGCCTGCCCGGCCCGGTACCCTATCTGACACCGCCGCGCGCCTTGGCCCGCCCCCTGGGTCACCCCCCTGGATCGGTCTTGAACGTGGGGCTGATCTGGGCCGGCAAGACGGTGCCGCGTGACCGTTCGTGGCCATTGGAGCGGCTGTTGCCGCTGATGGAAGACCCGCGCATGGCGTTTTGGAGCCTGCAAATGGGCGAACGGAGCAGCGACCTGAAAACCACCGGCATCGGCACCTTGGTGCGTGACCTGTCGCCGGCCATCAACAGCTTCGCCGATACGGCGGCCTTGATGAACGGGCTGGACATGGTGGTGACCATCGACACCTCGGCCGCCCATCTTGCCGGCGCCCTGGGCAAGCCCACCTGGATGTTGCTGCGCTATGTGTCGGATTGGCGGTGGCTGGACCAGGGCGACACCTGCCTGTGGTATCCGACCATGCGCCTGTTCCGCCAACCCGATCCCGACGATTTCGACACGCCGGTGGCGCAGATGAAAATCATGCTGACCCAGGCCGCCGACAAGATGAGCGCCGCCAAGGTTTAACGCCCCTGCTTGTCCTGGCTGCGCTTGACCACGGCGATACCCAAGACGCCCAGGGCCACGCCCCAGATGGGGCTGGTATTGACCAAGGCGGCGATGATGATCGGGGCTTGCACCGGCTCGGCGACCACCGCCCACGCCACCGCCCCCATGGTGGCGACCCAGGTCAGGGCCATGGCATAGCCGAAGGTGGGACGCCAGCGCCGCACATACCAATCCTCGGACCGGCTTTCGCTGCGCAGCGATTCGTTGATCTGGGCCAGGGCTGCACTGGCCTCGGTGCTTTCCAGTTCGGTCATGCGCTCCAAGTGGCGATGGGCCTCGGCCACCTGTTCAGGCGCGACCTGACCGGCTTGCAAGGCGCCGCCGACCTGACCAAGGGCGTCGGCGGCGACCTTGGCCGCCGGATGGTCGATACTGTCCAAGGCACCGCCCAACGCCTTGACCAGCAAGGGCAGGCCGATACTGGCCAACAGGGCTGGGATCATGATGATTACTCCACATCGTTGTAGAACAGATGGTTGCCGATTTCCGCCGACGGCAGACGGTGACGCGCCCAGGGCGGCAGCACCGCGCGGGTGTGGTAATGGGTGGCGCCGCGGGTGGGATCATCCAGCACGCCGGCGACGGCACGGCGCGCCACACGCAGGCAGATGCGGAAGGTGCGGTCGCGTTCCGTCACCGCCAGCAGCTTGGCCCGGTTGGGGTCGCCTTCGTTCCAGCAGCTGAATTGCCAGGGCTTTTGGCACACCTGCTCGATGGAATTGCCCCACCAATAGCGCCCACCCCGAGCCTGAGCATGGCGCACCCGGTTGACGATGATGGCGGCCACCGCCTCGATGCCGCGCACCGGCTCGCCGCGCGCCTCTCCCCACAAGGTGCGGGCCAGGATATCGACGGCGGACCCAGGCGGCGCCGGCAGGGTCTGGCTTTCGCCGTCGGGGACGGCCTCGACCAGGATCACCGGGGCGTTCATGGCCGACCTCCGGCCACGCCCACATTGTCCAGCTTGGCCTCGATGCGGACCAGATGCTCGGTCAGGCGGCGCTCCACGTCCTTGAGATAGCCGGTGGTGGCATAGCTTTTCGCCACTTCCAGCTTATAGGCGGCCAGGGATTCCCGTGCTTGGCCCACCCCCACGTCCAGCCGATGGGCCAGATCGTCCAGACGGTCATCGGCCTCCTGGCGCGAGCGCCAGATCAGCCAGAACAGACCACCCAGAACCGGCAATTCCACCGCAGTGATCCACCACAGCGGACTCATGCTCCAATGTTCCATGTTTGTTCTCCAAAAAACTACACTTCAAACTCGGTGACCGCCCGCAAATTGCCGCCACCAGGGCGCCAATCGGCGCGTTCGGCCAGTTTGCCGCCGGGCCGGCCCAGGCGGACCGGTTGGGCCAGCAGGCAGCCGGCCACCGCGTCCAGGCCGTCGTCGCGGCATTTGCCGCCGGGTTGCCATTCGCGCATTTCCGCCACGAACGGCGTCGCCCACACGCTGCGATGCACCGACAGGGCGCCGGCGGCCAGCACCGCGTCGAAAGCGTCGATGATGCGCTGGTCCTTGGCTTTGCGGCTGGCCACCTCGACCACCGCGCACGGATAGCCGGCCTTGGCCAGTTCACGCCGCAGCAGACCGGGAAGGAAACGGCCCAGGCCGTTGGTTTCCAGGCAGATAGAGGGCAGATGCAGATCCTGGACGAAGCCGGCCACCTGACGACACAGCTGGGTGGCTTCGTCTTCATCGGCGCGGGCGGGGTCGTGGGTCAGGTAGTGCACCCGATGCAGCCAATAACCGCCGTCCTGATCGGTGAACAGGGCGGCGACCACCGAGGCATCGCCCTTGCCCGGCGCGCCATAGGCCGGGTCCCACCAGCACGACGCCGAGACCAGCCGTTTGTCGTCCAGGCTCAGCACCGGCAGGCCGTTGCCTTCGGCATAGACCAGATCGGCCTGATACAGGCGCAGACGGTCGGGGTCCAGCCGGCCATCGGCGATGTTGACCGGCATCAGCATCATCTGGCTGTCGAATTTGTTGGGGCCGGTGCGGCGGCGGATGCCGGCGATCTTGTCGGCGGGAAAACGTTCCGGCCAGGCACTGGCGCCGTTCTTATCCAGAAGCGGCAGTTCCAGACGATGGAAACCGTCGAGGAAGGGTCTCTCCTCGCCCGCCTCCAGCCGTGGCTGACTGGCATAGATGGTATAGAACGAATGCGGCGTGCCGACGTAAAGCTGCAACCCGCCGGGGACCAACACATATTCGATCTCGCCCAGGCGTTCGCGCAGATCCTGGCGTTTGGGCGCGCTGTCGCAGGTATTGGGCACCTCGACGTCATCGCAGATGACGATTTCGGCACGCGAGCCGGTGATGTTGGCGCCGATGCCCTTGGCCACCATGCTTGGATCACGCAATTCACCCGGACGGTTGACGGTGAACTGGTCCGAGGCCCAATGGTCGCGCCGCTTGGGCTTCAGACCCTGGGTCAGCGGATGGCGTTCGATGATGCGCTTGACGTTCCTGACCATCTTTTTCGCCAAGGCGAAATCGGCGGCCAGGATGATGATGCGCAAGTTCGGATCGCACAACAGCGCCCAGGCACAGAACAGGCCGACGATGGTGGATTTGCCGGAATTGCGAAAGGCCATCAGCAGCAATTCGCGGTGATGGCTTTTGTACTTGCGGGCCAGCCAGCGGGCCATGCGCAGATGATGGGGCGGCGTCGATTGCCCCAGCTTATGGTTCCACACCCAGACGAATTCGGGGAAGCCGATCCCTTGGCTCATGGCTCGTCCCCATCCAGGCCCTCGAGCGCGTCGCGGGCCTGGGCCAGCAGACGATCCAGGCTGGACGCTTCATCGTCGGCGGTCTCGATGCCGGTTTCGGCCCAGCGGGCCAGTTTGACCAGCACCTCGATATGCGCCAAAGCCGCCTTGGCCGCCGCCTGCCAAGCGGCGAAACCCTTGGCATCGGCGGGCGGATCGTCGGCGACGAAACGCAGGTAATCATCCAAGGCGGCACGGATGCGGGACGGTAAATCCGCTCGGCACGCCGCCCGGATGGTGCCCAGGTCTTCGGACATCGCGTCCTCCTGATGTTGTTGTCATGGCAAAAGAAAACCCCGCCCCGGATATGCCGGGGCGGGGGAAAGAGGCCGAATGCCTTAGCGGGCCTTGGCCGGAACCGTCTTGGCCCCGCCCAAGGGGGCTTCGGCGAAGGCGGCGTAGATATAGGTTTGGCCCGAGGCGTTGATAGCGCCACCGCCGTACCGCAGCTTGAACCCGACGGCATTGATATCGAACACCCCGCCGGAAATCTCAGCCCCGGAGGTGTTTGGCAGAATATAGTGCATGTTCATGCTGTTACCGGCATCTCGTTCGGTATCATAGAGCACCCAGTCAGCAGCGGCTGATGCCGCTTTCATGAGAATCCAGCGCGGTCGGAACCCGCAATGGACGAACGGCCCATCGCTGGAACCGTTGCCGGTGTAGCTGCCGAACTTGGAGAAGCCCGGCACCTCCGCCCAGCAATAGGCCACACGAGATGACCCGGCAAGCCCGCCGCCACGGGTTAAGATCGTCGAACTTGGTGCCGTGCTGCTGAAGAAGCTGGCGTCAGACATCTGGCCGGCGGTGGTGAAATCAAGGTAGCCGGTTGACATGTTGGTTAAAGAGGCGTGCTGGATGATCCAACTTCCAGAGCTAAGGCTCTTGTCGATGACCATCTTTGGGGAAGCACCGAGGCCATGACCAACCGAGATTGTGCCGCCTGAATGTGTGTAGCTGACGATGCTGAACCCCGCCGTCGGATTGGCACTGACCTGCGACGTGATCGTACCATCCGTGTTGGCCACCGCCGCACCGCCGGCCTTCCAACACCAGGCGACATAGGTTTGCCCGGTAACGTTGATGGTGCCCGCCGTCACATCGACCCCCAGACCGAAACCATCAGGGTTGAAGCTGATCAGGGTATCGGGATATGCCGTCAGTTCCCCCCCCGACCACGACGACGACAGAATTTTACCCGGCCCACGGATGACATCGAACAGCGTGTGGCCGGCACTGCCGCTGCGGTTTTTCACCCACACCAGATCGGGTTGGAAATCCAGGCCCGAGATGGCGCGAGCGGTGCCGTTGCCGCTATAGGTCACCACGTCCATATGCTTGGCCGGCGCTTGGATCACCGGCGTGGGCAAATTGGCGGTGCACAGGGATTTGAAACCGGCGGGCGGGGTGTGGGCGAACGCCCTCTGACCGAAATTGGCGGTGAAAGCTTGAACACCACCACTGGCATCGTCGCCAAGGCAGGGGAAGAAGGTCCCCGCCAATCCAGTGAACGCTGCATTTACGCCGGCGACAGGATCGCCGCTGGCCTGCCACGTATTATTCTTGGCGAACCAGAGCTTTCCGCCGTCCAGATCAAGCGCCACACCGATGACATCGCCAGAGGCGTAGCTGTCCCCGTACGCCGAAGTTACGCCGTTGTTACGCGTACTTCCGAGGTGACTGACATATCCGTAATTTCCCGCGCCGTTGAACGGCGAACTCGTGGAAGCCACCTGCGTTGAGGAGACGCCGACAACGCGCCACCCGCTACCCGCACTGGGGGTGACCTCGAAATACCACTTCCCCGACGACACCCCCATGCTGCCGACAGCATGCCAATAGTCCGGCGAGTTTGACGTGACGGTCAGGCTGCCGTTAGAGAAAATGGCACGCCCAGGCTCAACAACATTCCAGGTGGCAAAATTATTGGTCGGCGAATCCGTCACCACATCCGCCGCCCCCAGGCTGACTGGAAGCCAGTGATTGACACCGGTGGCCGACCGACCCAGGCTGCCATCGGTCCAGGTCAAGGCCGGCGGAGCTTCGGACATGGTAACGTCAGGGGCAATTTCAGCGATGAAGCTTTCGCCCAGAGAGCGGGTCGTCGGCGAATAGCGATAGGGCGTACCGATCAGATCGGAATCGTGTCCCCACGCCAAACCCCCGCCGGGGCAATCGACCGCCATGAGATAGGTCCCGGTTTCCGGCACCAGGTAATTGACCGCCACCTGTTGCAGGCCGCCACCGGCATGATTGAAGGGCGCCGACACCCACATCACCGTATAGCCGTTGCCACCGTCATCCCGCACGATGTAGACGGACTTGCCGCTTTCGGCACTGTTCTGGGTGACGCCGATCTGAGTGATCCAGGCCTTGTTCGGCAAGGGACGGGCGGGATTGATGACCACCTGACAGCCACCGAAACCGCCCGCGAAGGCGGTGTTGACGGTGCCGCCGGCACCACCGGCATCGGCGAAATCCAGATGGAAACCGTTGGTGCCATAGCCGATACCGGTCGCGGCGTGCAAAGACACCTCCTGCAGCCAGCAATCGCCGCTGACCGCCCCGCTGAGATAGCCGAATTTCCAATAACGATGGGCCCCGACATCGGGAATGGTGAAACGATTGATCGTCCCCAGACCGGTTTCCATCAGCTTGGACGCCGCCAGGGTGAAAGTGGCGTTATCATCGCTGAACCAGCAGCCCCAGGTGATGCCGGCAACGTTGATGCCGGTACTGGTGTGATTGGTCAACACGGCCTGACGTACCGGCTGAGCATGGCCGTCCCCCAGGTCGATGACGAAATGCGAGGTGGCGGTATGCCCGGCATTGTCGGCGGCGGGTTGGGTTGTGTTGTCGATCAGCGCGGTGATCGGGCCGCAATTAAGCGCGTGATTGAAGGTGCCGGTCACGCTCATGCCGGGCTGAGTGATGTCGTCGCCGTAGGTGACCACCTGACCGATATAACGCTTGGGCCGCCACGAGCCGGTGACCGGATCGGTTTCGCCGAAAGCGGACGGGTCAAGAGCGGCGCCATCGACCAGGATGGTTTCGGCGAAATAGCCGGCGGCGGTGTAAAGCGCCACATCCAGCTGGCAATACTTGTTGATGTAATGCGGAAATTGCGTGCTGTTGATCAGCGTGGTCTTGTGCTGATCGGGATAGTCCGCCAAGGCCAGATTGGTCTGAAGCTGGCCATTGATCCAGATTTTAACCCGTTCTTCCGCCGTAGCACTGTGGGTATTGAGCGCAACCAAAACGTGGTACCACGCGGCCGGATCGCGGAAGAGGGCCGAGGTCCTGACCCGCCAGTCGTAGCCGGAAGCCCCCCCGGGAAAAGAAGCCACTTCCAACCACTTTTCTGTGGGGCTGTCGTTGATCCAGATTTTGTCGACCGCGCCGGTCTGTCCGCCGGAATAGTCGCCGGCGGTCAGCAGAAACAATCCTCCACTTTCAACGCCGACTTTCAGCCAGCCGGAATATGTCCAAACCTGGGTGTTGCCGACCGTACTTGGCGTACGGGTGAAATAATCCGCCACCCCGTCCAAGCGGACGGAATTGGCGATGGAAAAGGCGGCCTTGCGGCCGCCCCCCAGCATCATGCTGTCACTGAACATGGTTTATGCCTCCACGTCGTTATAGGCGTACTCGATGCGGTCGGTGGCGCGGATGTGGTAGTCGATGCGGCCCTGACCGGTGATCTCGGACGGCGCGCCGGTGTCGCCCACCCGCTTCCACTGGTCACCCATGCCGGCAATGGCGAAGCCATTGGGGATGATGCCGATGGTGCCGCGCTGACCGATCGCGGCGGCGCTGGGATTGGCGAAGGTGATGTCAGCCGACAGGGTCAGATCGAAGTTCTGGTAGGTGCTCATATCCAGGGTGACCGAACCGCCGACGCTGGCGGCGAACAGCGCGCGGTTGCGCTGCGGTGCGCTCCAGTCCTGGGCCACGTTCAGATAGGCGACGTTATCCAAGCCCAGCCGGGTGCGAGCCCCGGACGCGTCGGTCAGGTTGAGCAGGTTGCGTTCAGCGAGAGCGTAGTTGTCGCGCAGGTTCGTCTTGGCGACGTCGTCGGGGGCAACCTTGGTGACGAATTTCGCGTCGGCGTCGTCCTGAAGGTAAACATCGCTCGCCTTCGCCACGTCATAGGCGTCACGGAAATCCTGCGCTTCGGTGCCGACCGGAGTTTTCTTCAAATAACGCAGGTCGCTCGCCACTTCCGACAGGACTTGCAGACGAGCCCGGCCGACTTCGCGGTCAACATTGCTCAGGGTATTGGTGGCCACCCCGTACTCGACCACGAAGGCGGCGATTTCGTCCGCGGTGGCATCCTTCTTCAGATACAGGTCGCTGGTTTCCTCGGTGTTGGCGACCACCAGTACCTGACGGCCTTCGCCGTCTTCCTGGGCGGTCAGGCTGATGCCGGCGCCGGCCACCAGCTTGTCCGACAGATAGCCGGACGACGCGTCTTCCGACGACACCGCCGAGCGACCACGATGGCGGATCAGCACGGTCTTACCGGCGGCCAGCGCCGACAGGAACACCACCACGCCGCCGCCCGGGCTGGCGGCGCCATGCACGGTGTAACCGGACGTCTGCTCGACATTGTCGATCAACACCTGGATGTCGGCGTCCTGGTCGATGGGAAAGGAAAAGGCGAAGGCCTTGCTCAGGCCGTCGGTGCCATAGGAATGCTGTAGGGTCATCTGTGTTTACTCCATGAAAAAAGCCCCGCCGGGGATCGGCGGGGCTACGGGGTTTAAGCAACCGGGTCGGGTTGCTTGGGGAATTTCACCGGCTTGTGGCCGGGCTTGATGGGGAACGGCATAGGGGGTTACCTCCACTGCATCCACACGCCGTGCAGACGTTGCTGCTTGCCGTTGTGGGTCTTGAAGCGCCAGCAGATATTGGTTCCGGTGGTGCCGGACGTGTTGAAGACTGCCGTCAGGATGCGGGTGGCCTGATCGAACGCCCCCATATCGTTCAACGTCGCGGTAATCCAGGTGGCGCCGTTGTCGATCGAGACCTCCAACTCGTAATCAGCGCTGGTCACGGCGACCTTCGGCTCCAGCAGGATCAGCCCACGGATCTCGGTAGGGGAGACGCTGGCCGACATCGGCAAACTCTTCAAAATCATATCCCCGGCCTTGTGCATATAGGCGTACAGCACGGGGCACGGGCCGGAATCAGTGGTGAAATCGGTGACGCCAGCCCCGGTGACGTCCCCCGGCTTCAGCGCCCTCGAGACAGAATTCCAGTGCGCGATGCCGGTGGTGCCGGTGTAAATCCCGATGCGATACGTGCCCGCCGCCGGGATGACGAACGGAATGGGCAAATCGACCGTGAATTCGCCAGAGCTCACGTACAGGTAGTCGAACGTGTGCTCGAACACCATGTCGAAGCTGGTGGCGGAATTCTCGCGGAAGACCTTGATCTTGCAGCCGTAGCTGTTGCTGCCGCCATTGGCGCCGACGCGGACCTTGGTCAGCAGGTAGCCGTTGGGCAAGGACACGTTCCGGTCCATGATGGTGTGGTTGGGGTTGACGTTGTTCCCGTTGAACGAAGAAAAGACCGAGTTGATCAAGTGGTCCGGGCTGGACACGAAGCAAGCAAGGGCTTCGTCATAGCTGTAATTGGCCGACTGACCACTGCCAGTCTGATTGTAAGCCTTCAACAGCGGGGTGAAGTCCTTGGTGTACTTGGCCCGCCCCTTCTCGATAGCCACTTCAGCGACGTAGCCCTTGAAGTAGGAACTGCCATTGGCGGTGCGACCGATGGTGAAGGGCTGCGCGACGTCCGGATAGGTCGCCACGGTCTTGCTGTACCACATCCGCCCGTTCAGGAAGCACCGCACCAGCCCGCTTTCCCGGGTGATGGCCAAGTGGTTCCACTGGCCGGGGGTGGCCCAGGCGGGCGACTTCGTGTCGACCTGCCATGCCGACCCGTTGGTGATGTCGATATAGACGGTGACAGTACCGTCGGACGAGGCGAGCGTTTGCAGGAGGTATCCTGACCACGCGCCCCCGGCGATCTGATTGATGAGCGGGCCGCTGGTTTCGCCGTCCAGGTTGAACCACGTCTCGATGGTGAAGTCGCTGGTGTTGAAGTACCAGTCATCGCTGTCGGCCAAGGACAGGTAGTCATCCACGCCGTCGAAGCGGATGGACGACGTGCCGAACAGTGATTTGGTCGTGCTGTGGGCGATGCCGCCATAACCGGTGACCGTCTTGGCGGTGGCGATGTCGGTGAAGGTGGTGGAGCCGTTGGTCGCATTGACAGAATTGATGATCAGCTTGTGGGTCGACAAAGGGAGCGGGCCGTTTACATCGACGCCGTTAGTGTCCTCGAATTCGTCGGCCACACCGTCAACCATCTTCAGCACCGACCAGCCGGAATCGATCTGATCGCGCAGGGTGTTGACGGCCAGGTTGTATTCCAGCCGCGCCAGACGTGCCTCCATCCCCGTCGACGCGGCGGGCAACAGGGCGGTCGGCACTTGGCCGGCGGCGTCCAGGACCACCACGTTGCCGGGGCCAGAGCCGGCATCCAGCAAGGCGGCGCTGCCCAGGCCCAGGTTTTCGCGCACCGTGTCGGGGTCGATGGCGGACAGCGTCTTGTCGGCGAAGAGCTGATTAGCCTCGGCCTTGGTGAACACTTCGATGGTCGAGTAGACCCCCAAGGTGGTGCGCTGGGCGGCTGCGTCGGCGTCATCCAGCAAGGCCTTGCCGGCCGGGGTGATGTTGGTGGACAGCCAGTCCAGATCGGCGTCGTGAGCCTGGGCGCCGATCCGGTCCAGGGCGGTTTGCGGATCGACGTTGCTCAGGTCGGTCTTGGCCACCTCGTAGGCGGCGCGGAATTCCTCCGCCTCGGTGCCGACCGGGCTCTTCTTGACGTAGCGGTCGTCGCTGTCCTGCTCGGACAGCACCTCCAGACGGGTCCGCCCGGTCTCGGGGGCGACGTTGTCCAGGGTATTGGTGGCGACGCCGTATTCCACCAGAAAGGCGGCGATTTCGTCGGGGGTGGCATCCTTCTTCAGATAAAGGTCGCTGGTCTGCTCGACGGCGGCCACCGTCAGGGACTGGCGACCGTCGGAATCGGCGGTGGTGGTCAGGGTGATGCCGGCCCCCGCCACCAACTTGTCAGCCAGATGGCCGCTGGCGGTGTCCAGCGCACTGACGCTGACGCGGCCACGATGGCGCAGGGTGACCACCGCGCCCAAGGCCGGGGCGGCGTCGAACAGGACCGAGCCACCGTCATTGCCGCCGGCGCCGCGCACGACGAAGCCGGAAGTCTGCTCGATGGCGTCGATCAGCACCTCGACATCGCTGGCGGCATCGACGGCGAAGGAAAACGGAAACAGCGTGGCGGCGCCGTTGGCGCCGTAAGTGTGCTGCAAGGTCATCATAGGCTCCATGAAAAAAGCCCCGCCGGGGATCGGCGGGGCTGGGAAGAAAAATCCGGATATGGGTATTCAATCCGGTGCCGACGCGGCCAACAGGCCGCCTCGTTCGTCGCGCAGGGTTTGCGCTTCCGCCTCCAATGCCGCCAGAGTGGCGGTATCCTCGGCACTGGGAGTGCCGGTGGCGAGCGCCCGCAACGGGCGGATGGCCTGGCGGTCAAGGCCGGCCAGACGGATATCGATGGCCGCCAATTGCTCGGCCCGGGCCATGGCGGCCAGTTCATCCTGCGCCTGTCTGCGGATGACGCGGTCTTCCGGCGTGAGCGGCAGTTGCGACACCGAACCACAGGCCAGGTCGAACACGGTCTTGATTTCGTCCATTGTGCCCTCTCCTCAGGCGGTGATGCGGCAGCGCATCACCCGGATGCGGCCATAGGGATGGATATCGCCGGAACCGGCGAACAATTTGACCGCGCTAATCGGTGCCGGCGGGGTGAAGTGGGCCTTGGCGGTGATGAAACTGGCGTGGCCGGAACTATAGGCGTGATAGGCGCCGGAATATTCGACGAAGGCCGGGTACCATCCGGTCGAAACATTGGCGGTATGGTGGAGGTGCAGGCACCCCAGACGGATGGCGCGATAGGCCCGATCGGACGCATCGGCGATCATGATGTTGGCTTGGGTCGTGCCGCCAAACAGGGTTTGCGCGCCATATCCCTCGGCCTGCTTGATGCCGGCAACGTTGTAACTGGCGCCATAAGTCGGGACGGCGCCATAGCCCAACACCACATGCAGCGTGTTGCTGCTGGGATAGGTGCTGCTGTGGCTGACTTCCTCGAAATACACCTTGTATTCATAGAGCGAGGTGTCGAGGCCGGAAATCACCACGGCAGCGGAACTGGTGGTCAGGCTGGTGATTCCGGCCACTTCCCATCCACCGCCCAAGGCATCAAGCCGCACCTTCCGGGCCGCCCCGACCGAACTGTCCCAGGTCATCACATAATCGGCGGATGCATCGGGACTGGTATCGGTATCGAGCAGATCAACGGCCTTGAGCAGATTGGCGACCTGCATCCTACGGTCGGTACCGGCGGATTGGTCGTGCAACAGCACCTGATCGTCAAGCGCCACCGCCGTTTCCTCGTCGCGGGTGCTCACGGCCAAGTCAGCGGCGGCGGGCACGCCCAGATTGACCCGGGCCAAGGCCGCATCGTCCACATCGGCAAGATTGGCCATCGCCGACAAGGGATTGTCCAGGCTGGCGGCGGCGGCGACTGCCTGATCGCGGGCCAGACTCGCCGTCGCGGCGGCAGCCATCGCCTGACTGGCGGCTTGGGTGGCATCGCCCACCGCGTCGGGATCGTGAGTGGAATTGACCAGGGCGGTGCCGCCGGCATTCCATTTGAGCCCGCGGCCTGCCGCCGGTTCCGGCAAGGTCAAATCGATCGCCGCCAGGGCGGTGGGGGCGCGGCGCACGGCCCGGTCCACGTCCTCGGCCACCTGCTGCAACGCTGCCACCTGATAATCCAGTTCGTCGTTCAGGGTCTTGGCCCGGATCAGGCCATCGGATTGATAATCGGTGGTCCGGGCGATGGTCAGGCGGCGACGCAAGGTGACGCGGGTATCGGCAGGCGGCGGCACCGCGAACAGGGCGACGCCGCCGGTGGATACTCCCACCCCCGATACCGTATAGCCGCTGGCCTGCAGGCTATCGTCCAGCCAGACCTCGAGATCGGCCAATTTGAAGATGGCAAAGGGAAAGGTGAAGGCGCTTTGGATGCCGTCGGCCAGGTACTGCACCCGCGGCGCGACATCGTTGATCTGGATATGCTCGATCATGTTTTGTTCCTGCCGTTAAGAGGATATTTTCATCTCGGTGGCCACCGCCAGCACCGTGCACGGCAAGGGCGCGTCTTGGGCGATTCGCCATAAGGGGGCGAAGGCGTCGCGCTTCCAGCCGATGGCCCTGATCTGCACGTCGCCGGAAAACAGCGGCGGCCCGGCGTCGAAGCTGTGGCGGCCAAAGCGGCGGAACGGCACCGGAGTGGGCCCCTTGCCGGTATCCAGATGCAAGGCCTGGGTATCGAGCAGGCGGAAATGCGCCCGGATCAGCCGCACCACCGCCCCCGGACCGGCGCCGCCGGCGCTTTGCACCACCGGCGGCAGGGGCTCGATCTCGTGGGTATAGGGCAGACCGACCTGCACATTCTTGGCCGGTTCCGACAAGGTGATGGCGCCATCTTGCACCTCCAGGGTTTCGATGGCGGCACCGTCAGCCAGCACCCGTACCATCCGCCCTTCCAGATGGTCCAGACCGGACCAGAGGATCTTGGCGGTGTCAGCACTGCCGGTCAGCGCCGCGTCCAGGGACAGGGCGGTGTCGAAGCATTCGACCGAGACGATCCCCGCGCGTTCGACCAGCACATAGACCTCGCCCTCGACCACCGCCACCGCCAGGAAGCGACCGGCGGTGGCATGGGCGGTCCAGGCGGTGACCTTCTCGCTGCGATAGACGGTGACGGTAGCCAAACCGCCGTCGCCCATGACCACATGGAACAGCCGGCGCCCGGCATCATAATCCTGGTCCACCGGGGCCAGCATGACATGCTTGGCCAACATGGCCAGATCACCCGACTGATAGGCCTGCTCGACGTCGGCGAACAGGAATTCGCGCAGGTCCTTGCCGTTACGCGACACGAACAAGGTGGCGCCGTCCACATCCCTGGGCGGCACCGTGCGGTCGACGGGTGAGCCGACCCGGGTCTGCCGGGTCAGCTGGATGGAACCCGGCGTCAGCGGCTGGCCCGACACCATCCATTCCGCCCCCGAGGTGAAAACCTGGAGATGACGGCCGGAAAACACGTGGCGGATGGCGTTGACCTGATCGGACAACAGGGCGAACTCGATGGCCTCGTCATCCAGGGCCTCGCCCAGGTCGAAGTTGAACAAATCCGACGATTTGGACAGCCACAACCGGTTGGGCTGGTCGCGGCTGCCGCCGATGACCAAGCGGTCCTGGTGGAAGCAGACGGAAACCGGCCAGCCGCGCACCGCCGACAACGCCTGTTCCTCCCAATCCTTATGAGCCGAGGTGTTGACCAGATTCTGCTTCACCGTGGCGCTAGCCTGGGTGGCCGAGGTGACGGCGGTAATTTCCACTTCCTTTTGCTGCAAACGCAGGCGGGTGCCCACATGCGCAGCGACAAACACCGCCGCCGAGGCGGTCACGGTGATGGTGCCCGAGGTGGCCGACGGTTGCAGCGTCACCTCGTCAGCGGCGAATTTATGATAGGGCTGGAACAAAACCCCGTCGGCTTCATGGAACGTCCAGTTGCTGATGGTCCAGGCGCTGTGCGCGGTGCGGGTCAGCTTGCGCGGCGCCACCTCGGGGTGAACGATCAACAAGGTGTCGGCGGTCTGGGTCCAGTTGATCTGCTGCAACTGTGCCTCGGTCCACGGTGTGTCCACATGGGCCACCGCCACGCCATCGGCGTAGATGTCCAGGTGCAGATGGGTCAGCACCAGCAGATAGGTCTGTTCGGTGTTGAACTCGAAGGCGATCAGCCGGCCCTTGCCCCGGGCAATGTCCACATGGCGCAGGCCGGGGCGGCGCGACACCCCGCCGATGGGGGCGATGAAGACGTTGCGCAGACGCTTGGCGCCATTGCCATAAGCCGCCAGATCGCCGCGCCCCAGCATGTCCAGCGACAATTCGCCGGCGGTGAAATTGGTCTTGGCCAGGGTGATGTTGCCGCCGCTCATGACCGCACCTCGACCAGCGGGAAACTGGTGATGGCCGAGGGCACGTCCTGCTGGGCGTCGATCAGCTTGGCCCGGCGGTATTCATCCTCGGACAGACGATAGAGGAACTCGGCCCGGCTGGTGCTTTCGGTCAGCGGAATGCAGAACTCGGCGGCCAGCCGGGCGATCAGCACCTGATCGAAGAACGGCGGAAAGGCCATCTCGTCGGGGCGGAAGATATAGGTCAGGGTGACTTCATCGGCATCGCAATGCAGCCGGCTTTCGGCGATGCGATACGACAGGCCGTAACCCTGGCCGGCGACGCCCGCCGACATGGCCCGCAGGAAATCGGCGGGCAATTGATAGGCCATGGAATAATCGGCCACCGGCTGCGCCACCAGACGCGGCAAGGTGACCTGACCGGTGGCGAATTTCCACGGATAGGACGAAAGCGTGGCGTCGCGCACCGACGGATAGAGATTGGCGGCCACTTCCGATTCGGCGGTGCCTTCGTCGAAACTGGCGATGGTGGTGGCGCCCAGCTTCAGCAGCGCGCGCGAACATAGGGCGATGGCCGACAATGCCATGGCGGGTCTCCTGATGAAAAACGGAAAAAGGGGGCCGCCCAAGCCTGGGACGGCCCCGGTGTTCAGGCTCAGTCGGTGTTGGCCGCCCCCACCTGGGTCATGTCGGCGACATCGACCACGCCGGCGGCGGCTTGGCGGACGAAGAACAGTCCGGCCTTTTGCGTGCCCGCGGTTTCCAGGTTGGCGATGATCATGTCGCCGGCGCGCAGCATGTCGGCGGCGGGATTGAAATACCCCGACGTATCGACGACGGCGCCGGCATCGGGGGTGGCGTAATGCCACAGGGTGAAGCCATTGGCATAGGCCAGGACGGACAGATCCTTGGACAGATAAGCCATATTCAGGGACTCCTTACGCTTCCAGGCAGCGCAGCGACACCACGCCGGCCGGGTCGATCAGGGCCGAGCCCTGCGACATCATGTTGTTGCAGAACCAGGCGGCGCGATCGCCGTGATAGGTGATTTCCGACTTCACTTCCGAGCCGACGGCGTGACCGATGGCGGTCTTGTGGTACCAATAGCAATGGCGGATGCTGCCCGCCTTGGTCAGACCGGAATGGGGCATCCACAAGGTGCCCAGCCAGTTCTTGGCCTGGGTGCCCTTCCACGGCAAATCGTCGTCGCCGACATAATCGGCGTCGGAAAACTCGGCGATCTGTAACAGATCGGACCATTGCTTCCAGCCGACCACGGCGTAACGCTCGCCGTCGTCGGGCACATCGGCCTCGCCCAGCATTTCAAACGCCGCCAACACCTTGTCCTTGGTCAGGGCGGTGGTGCCGTCGAGAGCGTAATTGGTGGACTTGTCCAACTCAGCGATGATCAGTTCGTCGGTCTTGCGGCCCAGGGCATAGGCGCCGGCATTGACGAGGACGGCGCGTTCGTCGTGCTCGATCTTCAATTCGTCCAGCTTGTCCAGCCAGTCGCCGGCGTAATAGTCGTAAAGCTGGCATTCCACCGTCTGGTGATCGACGTTCATGACCGGCACCTTGCCGTGCCGGGCCTTGGTGCTGGCGCTGCCTTTGCCCACCTTCTGGAATACGGCGATGGCGCCGGTGACGTTGTTGCGGGTGCGCACGGTGTTCCTGAGCTTGGTGCCCTGGCGCTGATAGGCGGCATGGACCTGGGCGCCGTAATCCTTCGAGTAACCGTTGATGACCGAAGTCGACATGATGATTTTCCTTTGAAAGTCTGGGTCTTGGCGTGTGGGTGCGGGTTCCGGCACCGGTTCTGGCCCCAAGGACCGCCGTGCCGTTGCCGCTGCCGCCGGGCCGCTACCCGGTGGGGCTGTCGGTTCTCCGGCACGGCGTTTCGACCCCTCTTCCGCGCCGAGAGGACAGGCGCGGAAGAGGGGGAGGTCAGCGCGTGACGGCTCGCACCACGAAGGGCGCGCCGCAGCTGCCGGACCAAACTGTTTGAAAGAAAAAAATCCCGCTGTTGCGGGGCGTGAAAATGGTTATGATCAAGCCGCTACGCGGATAGGGTTTTCCTGGCCTTTTAGAGGATTGCTGAAACGTCATGACTCAAGTCGAAAACACGGCGCGCGGCGCCTCCGGCACTCAGCGCACCGATCGCATCGAGGCGCGCGCCAATGCGCTGCTCAGCGATTGCCGCCGCGCCTTCCATGCTTTTGGCGAACTGGACGAGCTGGCGGAAAACCTGCGCATCTTGTCGCTGAACGCCGAATTGGCCGCCGGTCGCGCCGGCGACAAGGGCCGCGCCGTTCGCGCCCTGACCCAGTACACCCGCGAACTGGTCAACCGTCTGGCCCAGATCCGGGGCGAGATGAACCAGCTGCGCACCCGCACCGAAACCCTGTCGCAGAAGATCGAAGACGAACTCAAGCAGTTGCGCAGCATCGAGGAATCCTCGGCTGACGGCGCCGACAGCACCCAATTCGCCGAGATGATGCGCGCCCTGGTCGACAAGCTGGACGATCTGTCGTCCAACGTCGAAGACCTGTCGCGGCGGGCCCATGGCGTCGAGGAAGTGGTCAGCCAGTCCGATTCCATCGCCACCAACATCGCCATCGAAGCCGCCGCCGCCGGTGTCCACGAAAAGGAATTCCGCACGGTGTCCGACACCATGCGCCGCTACGTCGACAACCTGCGCACCATGATCGATGACGCCTCCGACGCCGTTCGCCGCGCCCTCGAGAAGGTCGATTCGCTGCGCCGTCTCGGTATCGAGAACCTGCAAGGTCTGCGCGGCTGATCCCAGCCCCGCCATCCGGCAAAGAAAAACGGCCCCAGAGCAATCCGGGGCCGTTTTTCTTTGCCGCCTGAGCTGCGGGCGCAAGTGTAGCGGTGATAGGAACGTTTGTAGAACAAAGGGGCCCACCTGTCAAGCGGCTTTATCATCAGTGGATGTCCGCAGCGCAAAAACCGACCTGAACGATTGTCGGGCCTTGGTTGCCTGGGTTACCTTACCTCAGGATGAGTCACACAAGGGGACCGAGACAATGAGCGCCATGCACGAACAGGTTCGGGAATTGGCTTATCGTCTATGGCAAGAGGACGGCGCGCCGGAAGGACGGGCCATGGATTACTGGCTGCAGGCGGAGGCCGCCTTGACCGCCATCCCGGCCAAACCCAAAGCGGCACCTAAGGCTAAGACCAGCGCGGCAAAGCCCGCCGCCGCCAAGGCGAAAACGGCGGAACCCAAGGCCAAGAAAAGTCCGGCCAAGCCCAAGGCCTGAGCCCACCGTCACGGACACCTGATCAAAGCCGGTGTTCGGCCTTGATCAGGTCGCCGATGGAAACCAAGCCGATGACCCGGCCTTCGTGCACCACCGGCAGATGGCGGCAGCGGGTCTCGGTCATGATCGACAGCAGGTTGCCGACCTCGTCGTCGGCACGGCAGGCGATGACGTCCCGATTCATGCACTGGCTGACCGTACGATCAATGGCTTCATGGCCATGCATGGCCATGCTGCGGGTCAGGTCGCGCTCCGACAGAATACCGATGATGCCGCCGCTGCCATCGACACACAGCAAGGCGCCGATATTGCGATCCAACATCAGCCCGGCCGCTTCGTGCAGACTGGCACCCGAACCGATGGTGTGAACTTCGTGGCCCTTGTCGCGCAGGACATCTTCAACGGTCATGACAAAACCCCAAGGTATTTCATGGTGGCGTCTTACCCTATCTTTGCAAACAGGATTTTCGTCGGAGAAGAACCTGGATCGTCCGGCCTGTAAACAAAGACTAACCAATGCGATCATGCCACGCTATCATCCCCGCCCACCTGATCAGGAGCCCCCCGTGCGCGACACCGGACCAGGAAAGCGCGGTTCCGTCTCGTCCATGGGCGTCACCGGCGCCTTGCTTCTTGCGTTGACGTTCGCCGCTATCCTGCTGGTCGTCGATCTATTCGACGGCCGCAACCGGATATTGGCGGAGAGGGCCGACATGGCCTTGCAGAAAAGCCAGTTCATGAGCCAATGGTTCGGCACCACCATTGTGGCGACGGATTATGTTCTGCGCGACATCATCGGCAAGGTCCGCCCCGACGATCTGGTCTACCCCGATCCCGATCCGCAGCATTTCCAGCGCATGCAGGCCCTGAGCCGCGACAAACTGGCCACCCTTCCCGGTGTCGAGGGCATCACCCTTTACAGCAAGGATTGCGTGTTCACCGCTTCGGCGAACCCGAAATTGCTTGGATTCCGTAGCAATCAAAAATTTTGTACCGACAAAAGCGAACTGATCGGCCCAGAAGCCCGCATCCAATACATCCCCATGGACAAATCGGCGACCCGCCGCCCCATGATTCTGGTGTCCCGCAATCTGGTCTCGACCGACGGACACTTGCAGGGCGGCGCCCTGGCCGCCATTGATCTGGCCCTGGCCCAAGACTGGATTTCCAGCTTCGCCGTCGGCCCCAACGACGTCCTGGCCCTGGTGGATTCCGACGGCACCTTGCTGGCTCGCAACCCGCCGCTGCCCCAGGCCATCGGCACTCGCAGCCCATCGCCGCCCGGCCAACCCACTTTTGGCGAGACCAGATCCAGCGCCAACTTCACCGCAATCTCCCCGCTGGACGGACGCGAACGCATCTTCGGCATCAGCAAGATCGAGAACATCCCGGTGCTGCTGATCGTCGGTTACGACAAGAACGGCACCCTGCACGAGTGGGAAAGACGGACCTGGCAGTTGTCGGCGGGCTTCGTCATCCTGCTGGCTTTGTCGCTGGTGGTCCGCCGCTCGCATCTACGCGCCCTGGCTCAGCGCGAGGCATTGCGCAAGCTAGCCACCACCGACACCCTGACCGGTATCGCCAACCGCCGCCAATTGATTGAAACCGGCGAACACGAAGTCGCCCGCGCCCACCGCTATGGTCATGCCCTGTCTGTCCTGATTCTGGACATCGACCACTTCAAGGCCATCAACGACACCTGGGGACACCCCGCCGGCGACCGTGCCATCCAAAATGTCGCCAAGGCGATGGCCCGTCTGGTGCGGGATCAGGATACCGCCGGTCGCCTGGGTGGCGAGGAATTCGCCATCATCCTGCCCGAAACCGACGCGGCGGGGGCCGCGATCATGGCCGAACGCCTGCGTCAGAGCATCGAAACGGCAACGACGACCCAAGCGGATGACGGCACCGTCATCCACTTTACCGTCAGCATCGGCACCGCCAGCCTGGGCGCGCAGGAATCCACCTTCGACAACCTGCTGAACCGGGCGGACAAAGGGCTGTACCAAGCCAAGGGATCCGGTCGCAACCGGGTCATGGCGGCGGAATAACCATTCCTACCCCTTGCGCTTGGGCATGGCGGCTTTTCCCGGCAGGTCGCGCGGGGCCAAATCCAACACCAGTCGATTACCCCGGTGCCCAGCCGGGTCCGGCCCCAAAGTGAATTGATGTTCGATGCGGGCCGGAATCTTGGCGTGGACGACCAGGAGCCCCCGCTTCAACCCGCGACGCATGAAGTCGAAGCGGGCAATCAGGCCGAAAGGCTTCAGATGGTGGCGGTTGGCCTCCCAATCCACAGACGGAATACCCACCAGGATACGCCGCCCATCATCGGCCACGTGGGTGTAAAAGCGGGTCAACTCGCTGACATCCAGCACCAAGCGGGTCAGGTTGGGGTGCTGCCCCATGCGGGTTTCTTCGGCTTGCGTTCGTGCCGACGGTCGTTCGGCGGCCACCGCTTGGGTACCGCCAACCAGCATACAGACCAGCACCATCCATCCGATCACACGCAAAACCGCCTCCGTCCCACCGGACATGCGCACAGCAGATTAACATTTCCACGTATTTTGTCATGCGCTGGCATTGACCGCTCCATGCGGCAAACGCAACCCCACCCAAACGGGTTGCTGTGGAAAACCGAAACGGAAAAAACCACTTCGATTGCGAAAAGAATAAAACACTATAATCAATACAATCTTGCGTAAAAACACAAACCCATAAAAGAGAAATAAGTAAAAAAACCGCTCAACAATACATCATACAACACACTCAATACAATGAAGGCACAAAACATGGAATACTATTTCCACACAAATTCACTCACAATGAAATCATAACGTCAAACAACTTCAAAACCTGGCATTTTTGAGAAATTTTATATCCCTGTTGCCACTCCCGCATTTGCTGTATGTGCGTTTGCAAAATTTGCATACGCAGATAAGTGCAGAGGGAAACCCGAATGGACGATCACATTTATGAACGGGTGGTAGCCCACCCCAAATATGCCGAGTTGATGAGCAAGCGCAATCGCTTCGCCCTGTTGCTGTCGGCCATCGTGCTGGTGGTGTTCTACAGCTTCGTCGCCGTCGCCACCCTGAAGCCGGCCTTGTTCGCAGCGCCGCTGTCCGAAGGGCTGACCTGGTGCGTCGGTCTGGTCGCCGGCTTCGCCATCCAGGCTTTCGCCTTCGTCATGACCGGTGTTTACGTGTACCGTGCCAATGGCGAGTTCGACGCGCTGAACCGCGTCCTGATCGAGGAGGCGGGCCGATGATCCGCGCGCTCTCCATCCTGGCCGTACTGGCCGCCCCCACCGCCGCCCTGGCCGCTGGTGGCGCCATCGACGGCGCCGTGCAAAAGCAATCGGTCAACGTCATGGCCATCGCCATGTTCCTGGCCTTCGTCGCCGGCACCTTGGGCATCACCTATTGGGCGTCCAAGCGGACCCGTTCGGCCAGCGACTTCTATACCGCCGGCGGCGGCATCACCGGCTTTCAGAACGGCTTGGCCATTGCTGGCGATTATATGTCGGCGGCCGCTTTCCTCGGCGTTTCCGGCATGGTCTTCGGCAAGGGCGTGGACGGCGTGTTCTATACCGTCGGCTGGACCGTCGGCTGGCCGCTGATCCTGTTCATGATCGCCGAACGTCTGCGCAATCTGGGCAAGTTCACCTTCGCCGACGTGGCCAGTTATCGCCTGAGCCAAACCCCGATCCGCTCGCTCGCCGCCACCGGTGCCCTGGCGGTGGTGGTGTTCTACCTGATCGCCCAGATGGTCGGGGCCGGCAAGCTGATCCAGTTGCTGTTCGGCCTGGAATATTCCTATGCCGTCGTCCTGGTCGGTGTGCTGATGATGGCCTATGTCACCTTCGGCGGCATGCTCGCCACCACCTGGGTGCAGATCATCAAGGCCTGCCTACTGCTGGGCGGCTGCACCGTGCTGGTCGTGCTGTCCCTGGTCTATTTCGGCTTCAACCCGGAAGTGCTGATGCAAAGTGCGGTCAGCAATCACAAGGCCGGCGCCACCATCCTGGCCCCGTCCTCGTCCATCTCGGACCCCATCACCGCCATTTCGCTGTCGCTGGCGTTGATGTGCGGCCCGGCGGGGCTGCCGCATATCCTGATGCGTTTCTTCACCGTGCCCGATGCCAAGGCGGCGCGTAAAAGCGTGTTCTACGCCACCGGCTTCATCGGCTATTTCTTCATTCTGGCGGTCATGATCGGCTTCTCGGCCATCACCATCGTCGGCACCAACCCGGCTTACCTGGATCAGGCCGGCAAGATCATCGGCGGCGGCAACATGGCCGCCATCCACCTGTCCAAGGCGGTGGGCGGCGACGTCTTCCTCGGCTTCATCTCGGCGGTGGCCTTCGCCACCATCCTGGCGGTGGTCTCGGGCCTGGCCCTGGCCGGCGCCTCGGCGGTCAGCCACGATCTTTACGCCCGCGTCATCAAGAAAGGCAGCGCCACCGAGCGCGAGGAAATGTTGGTGGGCCGCGTGGCGGTTCTGGTCCTGGGTGTCCTCGCCATCATTCTCGGATTGTTGTTCGAGAACCAGAACATCGCCTTCATGGTGTCCCTGGCCTTCGGCCTGGCGGCGTCGGTCAACTTCCCGGTGCTGCTGCTGTCCATCTTCTGGAGCGGCCTGACCACAAGGGGCGCCTTCATCGGCGGCTTCCTCGGGCTGATCTCGGCGGTGACCTTCGTCGTGCTGGGCCCGGCGGTGTGGGTCAATGTCTTGGGGAACAAGGCGCCGCTGTTCCCTTATGAACACTACGCCCTGTTCTCCATGACCATCGCCTTCGTCGGTATCTGGCTGTTCTCGATGTTCGACAACTCGGAACGGGCGGCAATCGACCGCGCCGCCTTCCGCTTCCAGCGGGTGCGGTCGGAAACCGGCCTGGGTGCCGAAGCGGCGGTGGCCCACTGACAACAAACCCCGCCGGGTCCGCCCGGCGGGGTTCTTCTTTCAGAGAAAGCGGTCCAGCACCCGCTCGACCCCGCCCACATAGGGGCCGCCGAACAGCCGCACGTGCACCAGCAGCGGATAAAGCAGATAAAGATCCCGACGTTCTTCGAAGAAGCCGGGCTCGATCGGGTTCAACTCGCCATAGACGGCGAAAAAATCATCGCCGAAGGTGCCGAACATGGTGGAGAAGGCCAAATCCATCTCGCCATGACCGTAATACAAGGCCGGGTCGATGAACGCCGCCACCCGACCGCCCTTGACCAGGATATTGCCGCCCCAGCAATCACCGTGAACCAGGGCCGGGCGCTCCGGTTCCGTGATCCAATTGCCCAAACGCGCGGCCAGACGCTCGATGCCATCCATCATCACCATGGGCAGGTGCCCGCAATCCAAGGCTTTCCGGGCCATGGCCAGCAGCCGCTGATCGCGGAAGAAATCCAGCCAGCGAACGGCGGGAACATTGCTTTGCGTCAAGCCGCCGATCACCGTATCGCGGTCGAAGCCGAAGGAATGCCAGGTGTGACGGTGCAAATCGGCCAGAATTTGGGCGGCATGGCGCTGGGCCGTATCATCCAGGGGATCGCCGGCAGGGACGTAATCCATCAACAACAAATCATCGCCATCATGGATCACATGGGGAACCGGCATGCGGGTCTGGGCGGCCAGCAGGCGCAGCATCCAGCCCTCCACCGCGACGGCGGGACCGATCTTGGCCACCACCTTGCCGCCATTGGTCAAATCCACCTGCCAGACCGCTGCGCTCGTGCCACGGGCCATGGCCCGCGCCCCGGCCACCTTGCGTCCGGTATAACGCTCGACCTGCCGCACCAGTTCCGGCGTCACGCGAGCCGCGTCCTGACATGGTCCAGCAGGCCGCGTGATCCGGCCTCGATCATGTCCAGTACCCGCTCGAAACCGTCACCGGCGCCATAATAAGGGTCGGGAACGTCGCGCAGGCCCAGTTCCGGGGCAAAGGACAAGAACAGCCGCACCTTGTCTTCCTGCGCCTTGGGGCACAGCTGAATCAGGCTTTGCTGATGCGACCGGTCCATGGCCAGAACCAGATCGAAATCGTCGAAATCCGACGCTTTCACCTTGCGCGCCCGCTGGCTCGACAAGTCGATCCCGCGCTTGCGGGCGGCCGCGGCGGAACGGCTATCCGGCGGTTCACCCACGTGATAGGCATGGGTACCGGCGGAATCAACCATGATATGGTCTGACAGGCCGTGGGTTTCCACCAGGGCGCGGAACACGCCCTCGGCGGTGGGGGAACGACAGATATTGCCGGTACAGACGAACAGAACTTTAATCATCAGATGGGCATATCGCCTTCCAGGCGCCATCGCAAGGGTCTTCACCACATCGAGGTCAACATGCGGCCAATCCCAGCAACCGGTTCCATCGTCGTCCTGACCGGCGCCGGTATTTCCAAGGAATCCGGCCTTGATACCTTTCGCTGCGAGGACGGCATCTGGTCCAAGGTGCGCCTGGAGGACGTCGCCACCCCCGAGGGGTTTCAGGCCGATCCCGACTTGGTGCATGATTTCTACAATGCCCGGCGACGGTCGCTGCTGGACCCATCCCTTGCTCCCAACGCCGCCCATCAGGCCCTGGCCGAGTTGGAACGGCGCTGGCCGGGCAAGGTGTTGATCGTCACCCAAAATATCGACGACCTGCACGAACGGGCCGGCAGCCGCAACCTGATCCACATGCATGGCGAATTGCTGAAAGTACGCTGCACCCATTGCGCCCTGCCGCTGCCCTGGCATCAGGATCTGAGCGTCGACCATACCTGCCCCGATTGCCGCCGCACCGGTACGCTGCGCCCCCATGTGGTGTGGTTCGGCGAAATCCCGCTGCAGATGGAACAGATCATGGCGGCGCTGATGAGTTGCGATCTGTTCGTATCGGTGGGAACGTCGGGCAATGTCTATCCGGCCGCCGGCTTCGTCGCCCAGGTGCGCCGCCTGGGTCGTGCCCATACGTTGGAGTTGAATCTGGACCCCAGCGAAGGCGCCAACCTGTTCGCCGAAAGCCGCCACGGCCCGGCAACCCGGTTGGTGCCTGAATTCATTGATCAATTGCTCAAGGATTGACTCGGAAACTCAGGTGGTTGCCTTATGTGCGTCTGCGAAACGGCGGATGAGCGCCCATGACCACGGAACACGCGCCCCGGCGCAATGTTTTTGCCCTGATGTTCGGCGCCATCGGTGTCGTCTTCGGCGATATCGGCACCTCTCCGCTTTACGCCATGAAGGAAACCTTCGCCGGTCACCATCCGCTGCCCTTGGATCGGTTGCATGTGCTGGGGGTGCTGTCCCTGATGTTCTGGTCGATCATGCTGGTGGTGTCGGCCAAATACGTCGCCTTCATCATGCGCGCCGACAATCGCGGCGAGGGCGGCTCGCTCGCCTTGCTGGCCCTGGCCAGCCGCGCCACCCACGGTCGTACCGGCCTGGGCCTGTTGGTGGTCACCCTGGGAATCTTCGCCGCCGCCCTGTTCTATGGCGACGCCGTCATCACCCCGGCCATTTCCATTCTATCGGCGGTGGAAGGCTTGCAGGTGGTCGCCCCGGCCATGCAGCACTACATCATCCCCGCCACCTTGGCCATCGTCGTCGTCCTGTTCCTGATCCAACGCCACGGCACCGATGCGGTCGGCAAGGTGTTCGGTCCGGTGATGCTGTTGTGGTTCACAATCCTGGCCGTCACCGGCATCCGCAATATCGGCCTGACGCCGGAAGTATTGAAAGCCTTGTCCCCCCATTGGGCCATTCTCTTCATTGCCAATGACGGTTGGACCGGCTTTCTCGCCCTGGGATCGGTGGTGCTGGCGGTTACCGGGGCCGAGGCGCTTTATGCCGACATGGGCCATTTTGGCAAAATCCCCATTCGACTGGCCTGGTATCTGGTCGCCTTGCCGGCCCTGCTGCTGCAATATTTCGGCCAAGGGGCCTTGTTGCTGGCCCGTCCCGAAGCCATCGAAAACCCGCTGTTCAACATGGCCCCCGGCTGGGCCGGCCTGCCTTTGCTGCTGTTGGCCACCTGTGCCACCGTCATCGCCAGTCAGGCGGTGATCTCGGGGGCGTTTTCGGTGACCCGCCAAGCCATTCAGTTGGGCTATCTGCCGCGCATGACCATCATCCATACCTCGGCCCAGGAAATCGGTCAGGTGTATCTGCCGGTGATGAACTGGATGCTGCTGGTGGTGGTCATCGGTCTGGTCATCGGCTTCAAGACCTCGTCCAATCTGGCCGCCGCTTACGGCATCGCCGTCACCGGCACCATGATCATCACCACCGCCCTGGCCGGCATCGTCATGGTGCTGAATTGGGGCTGGCGGATACGCCGGGTGCTGGTCCTGATGGGGGTGTTCATGGTACTGGAAATGGCCTTTTTCCTGGCTAATTCCACCAAAATCCCCGATGGCGGCTGGTTCCCACTGGCGATCGGTATTGTCATCTTCGTCCTGCTGACCACCTGGAAGCAAGGGCGCGCCCTGTTGATGGCCAAACTCTCCACCGAGGCCATGCCGGTCGAGGATTTCGTCGCCGCCCTATCCGACCGCGTCGTCCGCGTTCCGGGTACAGCCATCTTCCTGACCGGCACGCGTGAAGGCGTGCCGCTGGCCCTGCTGCACAACATGAAACACAACAAGGTGCTGCATGAACGGGTCATCCTGATGACCGTCAGCGTCGAGGAGGTGCCGGTGGTGGCGGAAGACCGTCGCTTGGAATCCATGGTGATCTCGCCGGGTATCCAGCGACTGATCCTGCGTTTTGGTTTCATGGAGGATTTGAACATCCCCAAGACCCTGGCCCATGCCCGCACCGACCAATTGGGCTTTTTCTACGAGCCCATGTCCATTTCCTATTTCCTGTCGCGGGAAACCATCATCCCCTCTGTCACCCCCGGCATGGCGCCATGGCGCGAGGAAATCTTCGCCTGGATGTCGCGCTCGGCCACCAACGCCATGGACTTTTTCCACCTGCCCAGCAACCGCGTGGTGGAATTAGGGGCGCAGGTGGAGATTTAAGAAGACGGCGTTAATCGCTGTCTGCGCCCACCAGCCCACCGGTGCCGCCCAGGCTGTGGCGCAGGGCGCGACGCGCCATCAGCTTTTCCTGGGCTTCCGCCGGCAGATCGGCCAGCGCCAGAACGCCCTTGCTGATCAACGCCTCGATCAGATCCTCAGCCACCCGGATGAAGTCGAGATCGGCCTCGAGGAACGGATCGCCCACCCCTTCCTCGCGCAGGGCCACCACCCGGCCGACGAAGTCCAACACTTCCGGGTGATCGGGCGGCAAATCCTCGGCCTGATCGGCCAAGGGATATTCGGACAAGGCGACAACGGTACCGTCATCGTCACGCAGAACATAGGGCATGGAATCAGCCTAACAAAAAAACCCCTCCACGGTCACCCATGGAGGGGTTTTCAAAACCGACGCGAAGCGGCTTAGTGCAGCTTCTGCGGCAATTCGGCAATAGCCTTGTCCACCAGCTTGGCAGCCTGATCGGCACTGATGGACGAAGCCAGGACGTCACGAGCGGCGTTGATGGCCACTTCCACCGCCACGTTCTGCACTTCACGCAATGCCGCGGCTTCCGCCTGGGCAATACGGTCCATGGCCTGGGCTTCGCGGCGCTTGAGGCTGGCATCCAGGTCCTTGGCGGCCTGTTGCGCCAGACGCTCGGCCTCGGCCTTGGCGTGGGCGATGATTTCCTCGGCTTCCTTCATGGCATCGCGCTGCTTGCGCTGATAGGTGGCCAGCATTTCCTGGGCCTCCTCGCGCAAGCGGGCAGCCTCGTCAAGACGAGCCTTGATCTTGGCGGCGCGGGCATCCAGACCAGCGCCCAGGGCGCGGATCACCGGCTTGAAAGCCAGACCGGCGACCAGGAAGAAGGCAACACCAACCCAGAAGGCGGCATCGGCATAGAACGGCACGGCATGATGCGCGGCGTCGGCAGCATAAGCGACGGAGATCATTGGCCTTGCTCCTTCAAAGCGGAAGCGACGGCGGCTTCCAGCTTGGCCTGATCGGCATTGCCGCCCACCAGACGGGAGACGGTGGCACCGGCCACATCCAAAGCAACCTCGCGCACATTGGTGAGCGCGGCATCCTTGGCGGCAGCGATACGGGCCTCGCCAGCCTTGATCTGTTGGGCCAGCTTGGCGCTAAGATCGCGGGTGCGTTCCTCGGCCTGCTTGGACAGACGCTCGCTGGCTTCCTTGATGACGGAATGGGCATGAGCCCGCGACTCGGACAGCGCCTTTTCATAGGCGGCCACGGCGGCTTCCGCCTCGGCCTTCAACTGCGCAGCCTTGTCGAGATTGTCGTCGATCTTGCGCTGACGCTCGTCCAGGACGGCGCCGATCTTCGGCAGGGCCACCTTCGCCATCAGGACGTAAAGGGTGATAAAGGTGACGGCCAGCCAGAAGAGCTGGGGCGCGAAGAACGCCGGATCGAACTGGGGCATCCCGATGCTCCTGAACGGGTTTCATAACCGGGATATCGGAGCGGCCGGTGGGCCGCGATCACCTTAAGGCAATCGCGGCGCCAAACCGTTCCGAAGGAGAAACCTTCGCCAATAATTAGGCGAAGAGCACCATCAGCGCCACGACCAGGGCGAACAGCGCGATAGCTTCGGTCACGGCGAAGCCGATCCAGCCGTACAGTTCCACGTTGGCCTTGGCGGCGGGGTTGCGACCGACGGTGGCGATCAGGCTCGACCAGATGTTGCCGACGCCGATACCCGAGCCGATCATGCCGATGGCAGCCAGACCAGCACCAATGAACTTAGCAGCGCTCGCTTCCATTTACTTAGCTCCTTCAGGACTGAAAACCGAAAACGTTAGGTTGAAATCCACACCCGATGACCAAGCCCAGTGGGCTCAGTGCATATGGATGGCGTCATGCAGGTAGATGCACGACAGGATGGTGAACACATAGGCCTGCAGCAGGGCGATACCGAACTCGAGAACGGTGACCGCGCCCAGGAAGGCGAAGGGGACGATACCCGGCAGCACGTAGAAGCCGCCCAGGGTAACGACGAAGCCGCCCAGAACCTTCAGAATGATGTGACCGACCGTCATGTTGGCGAACAAACGAACGGCGAGGCTGAAGGGACGGGAGAAATACGAGATCAGCTCGATCGGCACCAGGATCACGGCGGTGGCGATGGGCGCACCTTCCGGGAAGAACATGCGCAGGAAGTGGGTTCCATGCCGGGCGAAACCGATGATGGTGACGCCGGTGAACACCACGATGGCCATGCCGAAGGTGACGATGACGTGGCTGGTATAGGTGAAGGCGCCGGGAACCATGCCCAGCAGGTTGCCGAACATGACGAACATGAACAGCGAGAAGATGAAGGGGAAGTACTTGCGTCCGGCACTGCCCACGTTGTCGCGCAGCATGCCGGCGATGAATTCGTAGAACACCTCGGCCATGGACTGCCAGCGACCGGGCACCAGGGCCCGCGAGCGGACCGAGAGCGTCAGGAACGCGGTGATCAACACCACCGAAATGACCATCATCACGGCGGAATTGGTGAACGAAACGTCCACGCCGCCGATTTCCAGCGGGATGATGGGCTTGATCTTGAACTGCTCGATCGGATTAGCCACGAGAGTCTCCTACTTGTCCTTCTGTCGCTCCGCCAGCCGACGCTGGGCAGCTCCCAATCCCACGCTTGCATCCATACCCTTGGCAGCGCGATAGGCGTTTGCAACGCCGGCGGCTCCACCAAGAAGCAGAAACAGCACCATCAACCAGGGCGCGGTGCCAATCAGGCGGTCCAGGAAATAGCCCAAACCGACCCCGACAGCAACACCCGCGACGAATTCGACCGACAACCGCATCCCCAGACCGATCCCCTGAGACGGATTGCGCCGCTCATTGTTTCGACCCGCTTCCTCGGTCTCCCGTTCGCGCGCAGCGCGGATACGGGCATCGAGTTCATCGAACGAAGAATGCTTCTGTTGCTCATCCATGTCGTGCGAGCCCCCTGCACTCCCCGTTCTGGTCCCTTAAGTACCAAAAGCGCGGGCACCATAAGGGGTGCATAAGCCGGTGTCAAGACCTCAAACCGCGTTTTATAAATCGTTGTTTTTAAATGATAATTTTACCCCTTCCCACCCTCTCCGGGCAGGCTAATGCTGCAATGCGAGGGATTCAGCCCCTCCCCGAAGGGGTGGTGCCACTCCACCAGTTCAGGCAGGGACGACCGAATCGCGTATGGCTTCCGCCGCCGACAGGTCGACCGAGACCAATTGCGAGACGCCGCGTTCGGCCATGGTCACCCCATAAAGACGGTCCATGCGGGCCATGGTCATGCGGTGATGGGTGACGATGAGGAAGCGGGTGCGGGTGGTCTGGGCGATGCCTTCCACCAGCGAGCAGAAGCGGTCCACATTGGCGTCGTCCAAGGGCGCGTCCACTTCGTCCAGCACGCAGATGGGGGCGGGATTGATGAGGAAGACGGCGAAGATCAGGGCCAGCGCGGTCAGCGCCTGCTCGCCGCCCGACAGCAGCGACAGCACCTGCATGCGCTTGCCCGGCGGCGAGGCCATGATTTCCAGGCCGGCTTCCAGCGGATCGGCGCTTTCGGTCAGGGCCAGATGGGCGCGGCCACCGCCGAACAGCTTGATGAACAGATCGCGGAAATGCTGGTCCACCTGATTGAACGAGGCCACCAGCCGCTCGCGCCCTTCCTTATTGAGCTCGGCGATGCCGCCGCGCAGCTTGGCGATGGCGGCGACCAGGTCGTCGGATTCGGCCCGCATGGCGTTCATGCGCTCCTCCAACTCGACCACCTCCTGCTCGGCCCGCAGATTGACCGGCCCCATATTGTCGCGTTCCCGCGACAGGCGGTCGAGCTTGGATTGCAATTCGTCGCGGTCGGGGCGGCTGCCCTCGACGAAATCGGCGATGTCGCGCAATTGCTCGGGCGTCATGTCCAGGCGCTCGTTGATACGGCCCGCCACCATGCGGCAATTCTGATCGGCGGCGGAAACGGCGGCCTCGCGCCGGATGCGGTCTTCACGGGCGTTGGCCAGCGCCGCTTCGGCGGCGCGCATTGCGCGGTCGGTTTCCGCCTGCGCCGCCTCGGCTGCCGCCAGGGCATCGGCGGAGGCCTTGCGCCCCATCTCTGCCTGGTCCAGGCGGTCGAGCAAGTGGGTCCGGCGCTTGGCGAAGCTGTCGGGCATGGTGGCCAGACGCTCGATTTCCAGCATCAGGGTCTCGCGCCGTTCTTCCAGTTCTTCCACATGCTGGCGGGCGGCATCGGCGCGGCGGCGCCATTGATCCATGTCGCCGGCGATGGCGTCCAGGCGGCGCTTGCGCTCGCCCACCTCGCGGATGATGCGGTCCAGGCCCGAACGCGCCTCGACCAGAGTGGAGCGTCGCTCCGCCACCTCGGCCCGCAGGGCGTTGACGCGGTCCTTGCCCGCCTCCTGCTGCGGGAAGCCGGCGACAACGTCGCGGGCCATCATCAATTCGGCTTCAGCTTCCTCGAAATCGGCGGACGCCGCCTCGGCCTGTTCGGCCAGGGCATTCATGCGCGATTCATGGGCGGCGAAACGTTGGGCCAGCTTGGAATGGAGGTCGCGGGCCTTGGTGGTCTCAGCCTCGGCCCGACGCACCGCGTCCTTGGCGGCGCGTTCGTTTTCAGTGGCTTCTTCCACCGCCTCCGCCGCTTCCTGGGCCTTGGCCTCGGCATCCTCGACCCCCAGCTCGGCGTCGTCCAGCCGCGCTTCCAACTCCCGCAGGCGGTTGCGTTGGGCCAGCCGCACGGCCATGGCGCTGGGCGCCCCGGCCCGCGCGGTGAAACCGTCCCAACGGATGACATCGCCGGCGCGGGTCACCAGCATCTGGCCGGCGGCCAATTGCCCGCGCAGGGCTTCCCCGGCATCGGCATCGGCGACGATGCCGACCTGTCCCAGCACACGGGCCAGGGCCTGGGGCGCGGTGACGTGACGGGCCAATGGGTCGATGCCGGCGGGCAGGGCCAAGGGCGGGTTTAAGGGCGGCAAGGCCTGCCAGTGCAACGGCGCGGCACCGTCGAGCGAGGCGTTGAGGTCGTCGCCCAAGGCGGCGGCCAAGGCGGGCTCGAAGCCGGCGGCGGCGGCGACCTGATCGAGAACCGGCGCATATTCGCCCCCGCTCCCTTGCGCCAATACATTCTTCAGCGCATCGGCCTCGGCCTTCAGGCGCGAGCGCGCCGTCTGCGCCGCCTGGAAGGCATCACGGGCGGAATCCCGCGCCGCCTGGGCCTGGACCCGGCGGCGGTCCCAATCCTCGGCCTCGGCCCGGCTTTCCTCCAGATATTCCAGCGCCGATTCCAGATCCATCTCGGCGGCGGTCAGTTCGGTGCGGTCGATGCCGTCCTGCTGGGCTTGGTCCTGCTGGGCCCGCACCTGGGCCACACGATCACGCAAACGGTCGCGCCGGGTTTCGGCATCGGCCAGCCGCCGCAGTGCCGTCGCCCGTTCGGCGTCGGCGGCAGCCACCTCATCCATCAGCCCGGCCAGTTCCTTTTCGGCGGCGGCGACCGCTTGCACCGCCGCCTCCATGAC
>Ga0209066_10000752_pt1 | contig 46113 bp, 46 predicted proteins | sample All_14_2_FD_187198 | JGI IMG/M metagenome (GOLD analysis project Ga0209066, IMG submission 187198) | Freshwater microbial communities in response to fracking from Pennsylvania, USA - Allegheny Zone_MetaG_DW_15 (SPAdes) (version 2) ... | reverse complement strand
ACGAAGAGCTCGCCGGTCTGGCTGAGGAAACTGGCAAGGTTGTTCAGGCTCCCGGCCAGGTCGGGGAGATAGGCGGCGGGGTTGGCGCGGGCAAGCTCTTCGTAGATCTCGACGGCGCGGCGGGCGGGGTCGAGGGCACCCTGCCGCTCGCCGGTCTCGCTGAGGCGGCCCGCGAGGTTGTTCAGGCTCATGGCCAAGTCGGGGAGATAGGCGGCGGGGTTGGCGCGGGCAAGCTCTTCGTAGATCTCGACGGCGCGGCGGGCGGGGTCGAGGGCGCCCTGCCGGTCGCCGGTCTCGCTGAGACAGTTGCCGAGGTTGTTCAGGCTCCCCGCCAGGTCGAGGAGATAGGCGGCGGGGTTGGCGCGGGCGAGATCTTCGCAGATCTCGACGGCGCGGCGGGCCGCGTCGAGGGCGCCCTGACGGTCGCCGGTCTCGCTGAGGCGGCCCGCGAGGTTGTTCAGGCTCCCGGCCAGGTCGGGGAGATAGGCGGCGGGGTTGGCGCGGGCGAGCTCTTCGCGGATCTCGACGGCGCGGCGGGCGGGGTCGAGGGCGCCCTGACGGTTGCCGGTCTCGCTGAGGCGGTTGGCGAGGTTGTTCAGGCTCATGGCCAGATCGGGGAGATAGGCGGCGGGGTTGGCGCGGGCGAGCTCTTCGTAGATCTCGACGGCACGGCGGGCGGGGTCGAGGGCGCCCTGCCGCTCGCCGGTCTCGCTGAGGCGGTTGGCGAGGTTGTTCAGGCTCATGGCCACGTCGGGGAGATAGGCGGCGGGGTTGGCGCCGGCGAGATCTTCGTAGATCGCGACGGCGCGGCGGGCGGGGTCGAGGGCCCCCTGTCGGTCGCCGGTCTCGCCGAGGCGGCCCGCGAGGTTGTTCAGGCTCATGGCCACGTCGGGGAGATAGGCGGTCGGGTTGGCGCGGGCGAGCTCTTCGTAGATCTTGACGGCGCGGCGGGCCGCGTCGAGGGCGCCCTGGCGGTCGCCCGTCTCGCCGAGGCGGTTCGCAAGGCTGTTCAGGCTGTTGGCATAGGCGGACTGTTCGGCTTCTGTTGTTGGTTCAGGCAGCAGGGCCAAACCCTGTCGGGCCACCGCCAACGCTAGCTTCGCAAGCGGAAGAGAGAAGCCTGGAAGGGCCGCACGGAGCCGTCCGATGGCTTCGGCCTCCAGTTCCGGCACCATCGCCTCAATCGCCCCGACCGCCCGCGCGCCCGCGTCGCGGATTGCCGGCTCATGCTCGCCCCGGTGGGCGCGGGCGAGGACGGTAAGCAGGCTGGCGGGGTCGCTGGGGTATAGGGGGGGCCCGGCCAAGGCGGAGCGGAGGGTGGCGACGGCGAGCTCGCCGTGGGCGTCATCCGCCAGGGCGCGCATGGCGACGTGCTCACCGAGCAGGTCAGGCTCGACACTGCGGAGCCAGCGCTGGTCGCGGGCGCGCAGACCGTAAAGGCGCTCGGCCGCAGCGACCGTCTCCTCCCGTTCTCGCGGCGAGTCCCGCGCAGTCAGGGGGTCGGCCTGGGTCAGCGCCAAGGCCCCCGCGTATGTCGCTGACTGCACGAGGGTGAGTTGGGTGGCGAGGCGGTGAAGCCTGACAACGCGGGGGTCGTTGCCGTGTTGGGCGCCCAGATGACGTATCCAGTGGCGCCGTTCCTCCAGATACATCTGCTCCAACACACTGGTGTCGCTCCTGAGTTCGCCACGGGCCGCAAGGAAGGCGGCCATGGCGACCATGAGCGGACGATCCAGGTGACGGCCGGCCAGGGCGGCGGTCGGGTCGGCAAGTGGAGCGGCAAGCTCAAGCCGCGCCAACTCGTCTGTGAAGCTGGCCTGGGCGCGGTCAAAGAGGGCTTTCTGCTCCTCCGACGTAAGCGGGTCTTCAATCGTGCGATGCGGCTCGGCTTCGAATACCGTGGCGACCTCGCGTTCGTTGCGAAGATCGGACCACCAGCCTTCCGGTGAGCGGGCCAGCGCAATTATGCGAACCCGCCCGTCGCGAAGGCGCTCGGCGGCGCGACAAGCCTCGCGCAGGAGCTTCTGCTGGCCTTCCGCGTAGTCGAGAACGAGGCAGACGCCCTCGCAATCGTCCGGCCGCATAACATCCGCCAGAGCGCCTGCGGCCATGTGTTCTGTGTTGCGGGGGGCGAGGAAGGTGCATCGCCAACCTTCCAGGTCAAGCTGGCGCAGCGCCTCGATGGTCAGGCGGGTCTTGCCCAGGCCGCCGGGGGCGACGTACAGGCGACCCAGCGCCTCTGGCCCCTCGGTCTGGCGGGCCCATGCCAGCAGGTCTGCCAGGATATCGCCCCGGTCGAGGTAGGGAATGACGCGGTAGCGCGCGATCACCAACTGAGTGGGCAGGTCGCGAATCTGGCGCTCGTGATCCTCGATGGCCTCGACGCCCAGGTCGTCCTGGATTCCGTGCCAGTCGCGCTGGCTCTCGCGCAGGGCGTAGGCGATGGCGCCTTCCTGACCCGAACGCATGCCCGCGAGGATATCGTCCAGGTCAATGCGGATCCCCTTGAGCGCCTCCTGAATATCGACCTGCCCCTCAAGCAGCTTCGACAGACCCTGCTGGGTGAAGATCGACTTCACCCGGTCATTGGTCTTCACTTCCTCGGCCAGGATGCCTCGAAAGGCCGGCCACCAGGCGCCGCCGTGATCAGGGTCGCCCTGGCGGAAGATTGCCGCGAAGCGATCCCAGTCGCCGTATTGCCCGACGGCGGCCTTGAGATCAGCAAGAGCCCAGTCCTCGGCCAGTTGGCGGAAGGCCTGGAGACGGCCCGCGGCCGGCGCCTCATCGACCGGGTCCGGATGCGTGAAGATGCGCTCAATCTGCGCTTCGACTTCGCGCTGCTTGTCAGGGTCCGGAGCCGGGGGCGGAGTGCGCTTCAGCCCCCGGTTTATGAAGAGCGTTATCTTGCGGTCCAGGTCGTCCGGCGAATAGCCGGCGAACTCACGCCAGTTCGGATGCGGCAGGCGTAGATAAGCGCGGAGCGTCCCGCGCACGGCCAAAGCCTGAGCGCGCCGGATCGCGCGGTGGACGTCGCCGTTGCGCGGGTTGTCCTCGCCGATGGCGTCCTGCACCGCCTTGACCGTTCGGCAGAACATGCGATCGCCCAGACCCTGGAGCGGGCCGGAGGCGGCCGTGGCCAATTGCGCGCCAAGGAAGGCGACGACGGTCAGTGTGATGGGTTCCGGCATAGCACCCCCTGCACCGCAGGTTGGCAGAGGAGCGAGTGAATGCCAAGGTTGCTCGCGCCCCCTGCCGCCATGTCTCCCATGGCCTCGTCGCTTTCACCCATGGTCACGTCCGTGTCGGCGCCCGGTGGGGGTTCGGTCAGGGGAGGCGTTGTCGAAGGGGACGGGCTCCGCAGAAAGCGGTCGTGATCTACGGCCCGGACGCAAGGGGTCCCCCCCCGTCCTACCCGGCCCCCTAGACCCGGGCCGGCAGGGCTCCGCCGGTCGCGTCGCGGCCGATCCAGCGGGCCAGGCCGGCGTGCAGGTCCTCGACGCGGACCGGTTTTGCGATGCTGTCGACCATGCCTGCCGCGTACATGCGGTCGATCTGTTCTGGCAGGACGTCGGCGCTCATGGCGATGATCGGGGTCCGTCCCGCCGCGCCGTCCAGGGCCCGGATGGCCCGCGTGGCGGCAAGCCCATCGACCCCGGGCATGTGAACGTCCATCAGAATGGCGTCATACGCCCGACGTTGCGCCGCCGCGATGGCCTCGCCGCCGTCACAGGCGATGTCGGAGGTGAAGCCCAGCATGCCGAGGATCGCCACGCCCAGTTCGCGGTTTACAGGGTGGTCGTCGACCAGGAGGACATGGCCGTAGAGCGCGTCGGCGGCGCGTTGCTTCGCCTCTTGCTGAACACCCCCGTCCACGCGCGGCAGACGGACCTCGAGCCAGAAGGTTGAGCCCTCGCCGGGCCTGGACAGCACGCCGACCTGGCCGTTCATCGCCTCGATCAGCCCCTTGCAGATCGCCAGCCCAAGGCCGGTGCCGCCGTACTGACGGCTGACCGAACTGTCACCCTGGCTGAACCGCTGGAACAGGCCCGCCTGAGCCTCCGGCGAGATGCCGACGCCTGTATCGGCAACGGTGATGCGGACCCTGTCGACTTCACCATCCGGTTCAACAGACAGGGTCAGGGCGACCGCTCCGGCGTCGGTGAATTTCACGGCGTTGTTGAGGAAGTTGAGCAGCACCTGACAGAGGCGATGGTCGTCACAGAGGTGAGCGGCGACAAGATCACCTTCCGTCGCCATGGACAGGGTGAGACCTTTGCGCTCGGCGAGTTCGGCCACGATGGACAGAGCATCCTGACAGACCTGAGCGACATCGGTGGGCTTCGGGTCCAGATGCAGGCGACCTGCCTCGACCTTGGAGAAGTCGAGGATATCGTTGACGACCGTCAGGAGCGCGTCGCCGGAACGCCGGATGAGATCCACCTGGTGGCGCCCCTCGACCCCGAGATCCTCGCGCTGGCCCAGCAGTTGGCCAAATCCGATAATCGAATTCAGCGGCGTGCGAATTTCGTGACTCATCGTCGCCAGGAAGTCGGTCTTGGCCACGGAGGCGGCCTGGGCGTGGTCCCGGGCCTGGCGATAACGCATGGCGCGGGTCGCCATCAGCCGTCGCAGCCGCTGGTAATGGGTGGCCATCAGCGCCGTGCTGATGCCGGTTCCGAACAGGGTGGCGAGGTACAGCTGCATCGCCGTGACGCGGAGCCCCCCGTCGCCGAGCGCACTGGCGAACGCGGGCAGCGGCCACCATAAACCTGTCGCCAACAGGACAGTGCAGATCAGGCCCAGCGCGAGCGTCACGACCTTGGGCCCAAGCCGCAGACCGATCAGGGCGAAGGCCGGGAACATCAGCAGCAGCGTTATCGCTCCGAGCGGCGCGAAGATGGAGGCTGTCAGGGCGCCGACTCCGAGAAGCGCCAGGGGCGTCTCCCAGGCCCGCACCTGCATGATCCCGCCGCCCCCGCGCCTCGCCAGCATCAGGATCGCCGGCAGCACCAGCGACATGCCCAGAAACTTGGCGGCGAGCCGATGGAGAACCATGGCGGTCGGAAACTCCCCCGTCATCCCGAGCACGACCAGCCCCAGCAGGCCGGTGATGATCAGGAGAACCGGCGCCAGCGCTCCGAAGAGGAGGGTGGCGAACCGGCCCGGGGTGGTTATGCGCGTCGCCCCCAGACGGCCGGCCAGGGCCACGACCGCGACGGCCTCGACCACGTTCAGGAGGGAATAGCCGACGGCGTCGAACAGACTGTGGCCGAACAGCAGGATGATCGCCGTCTGAACAACAAACCCCACCGCCAGACAGGCAGCGCGCCACCGTTTCGGCAGCAGGATCATGGCGCCGATGACAAAGGCGTTGGCGGTCCAGATCGTGTCGATTCCGGCCGCGCCTTCACGAAGGACATTGGTCGCCCAGAGGTTCAGGGCGTAGCCGGCCGTAAGCACAGCCGCCAACATAACCTGCCTGTTTCGACTGGCGATTTCCGACATGACGCGCACCGGTTGATTCCTGTGCCGAAAACCTAGGTTACGGGCGCCAAGTAAACCTTAACGCCCCGCTAAGTGATGCGGGGCCCGGTCCAGCGGGTCATCGGGGATGTTAAAGGTTCACCCAGGCTCGCAATCCCCGCTCAGCCCCCTTCCCTCTCCCAGACACTGCACCGGGCGATCCAGTGCTCCAGCGCCTGCACCAGAGCCGGATACGCCCGCGTCTCGAAACCATGCACTGTCTCCGCCTCGCCGGTGAGGGCGAAGGGGGCGGACGTCAGACGGCGCCCCCGCTCCGTGCGCAGCCAGGGTTGGTAGAGGACGGTGAGGTGGAAGGCGCCGGCCGGGTCAAATTCGGGGCGGTATTCGACGTCGATGTTGAACCGCCGCCCGGCGTTGGTGGCGTTGAACAGGGACGAGCCGCCGGGCGCGGAGCCGGGGTCGGCCAGATCTGTCGACAGGGTGTTCCAGCCGATCACCCAGCCGGCCGGGATCCGCAGGGGCTGAAGCGACAGATAGGCCGGCGAGGCCGGGTAGAGGTCTTCCATCCGGGGCGCGGTCATCGGGCGGGCGAGCTCTCCAGAACCTCGACGAACAGTTCGAGGGTGGCCTGGGCGAAGGTCCACATGTTGGCGACGCGGTCGTTGGAGCCGGTGCGCAGGGTGCGGACGACGCTGCTGGCGCCGACGACGGCCATGCAGGTGTGGCCGGCCGGGTCGCCGTAGGGATTGCCGTCCGGGCCGGCGGCGCCGGTTTCCGACAGGCCCCAGGCGATGTTGCCGTGGCGGGCGCGGATCTCGGTGGCCAGCAGCAGGGCGTAGGGCTCGGAGCTGGAGCGGATGCCGTCGGCCCGCATCTGGTCGATGGAGATGCCGGCGAGGCCGCGGATCGAGCGAGCGGAATAGGTGATGGCGCCGCCGGCGAAATAGGCCGAGGCGCCGGGCACGGCCAGCAGGCTGGCGGAGATCAGGCCGCCGGCCGAAGTCTCTCCGACGGCGACCTTTTCGCCCCGTTGTTTGAGCAGGGCGCCGGCGCGGGCGCCGAGGGCGAGAATGTCGTGCATTGTCTGTCCTGGCCTGTGGTTGCGCTGTCTCGCGCGCGGCGGACAGAACGCCTGAAGAGCCTTCGTCCTGCAACCGTGAAAGCGGGCCGCGTTGCCGCAAAGCCGCCGGTCACGCTAGAATTTGCGGAAGCGCCGCCATACGGAGCCAGGATCGTGGCCGACAAGCATCGCCTCTACACAACCCCCTTCGCCAGCGTCTATCCGGCCTATGTGGCCAAGGCCGAGCGCAAGGGGCGCACACGGGCGGAGGTGGACCAGATCATCCTCTGGCTGACCGGCTACAGCCGCGCGGCCTTCGGCGCCCATCTGGCGGCGAAGACAGACTTCGAGACGTTTTTCGCCGAGGCGGAGGCGATCAATCCGGCGCGGGCCAACATCAGGGGCGTGGTCTGCGGCGTCCGGGTCGAGGCGGTGGAGGACCCGTTGATGCGGGAGATCCGTTATCTGGACAAGCTGATCGACGAGCTGGCCATGGGCAAGGCGATGGAGAAAATCCTGGACGCCCGCGAGGTTGCGCCGGCGGGCTGAAGGCGACATCTGTACGTCGCACCGCGGGAGAACGCCGATGACCATCGAAAATGACCACCAGCTGGAGAAGCTGCGGCGGGTGGGCGGCCTGGTGGCCCGGACCCTGGCGACGATGGGCAAGGCGCTGGAACCGGGTATGACGACCCGGGAGCTGGACGACCTGGGGCGGGACCTGCTGGAGCGGGAAGGCGCGCGGTCGGCGCCGGAACTGACCTACGGCTTTCCGGGAGCAACCTGTATCTCGGTGGGCCCCGACTGCGCCCACGGCATCCCCGGCGATACGGTGGTCAAGGCCGGCGACCTGATCAACATCGATGTCTCGGCAGAACTTGATGGCTATTTCGGCGATACCGGCGCCAGCTTCGCCGTGCCGCCGACGCGGCCGAAGATCGAACGGCTCTGCCGTGACGGACGACGGGCCATGTGGGCGGGGATCAAGGCGGTAAAGCCGGGCGGCAGGCTCAATGACGTGGGCCGCTCCATCGAGACCTTCGCCCGCAAGAACGGCTACAGCCTGGTGCGCAATCTGGCGAGCCACGGGGTCGGCCGGTCCCTGCACGACGAACCGGCCGAAATCCCGACCTGGTTTGAGCCGCGCGACCGGAGGACCATCCCCGAGGGACTGGTCTTCACGATCGAGCCGTTTCTGTCACTCGGCGCCGACTGGGTCGAGGAAGACGATGACGGCTGGACCCTGCGTCCGCCGCATCATCAGCCCACGGTTCAGTATGAACACACTCTTGTCGCCACCAGCCGCGGGCCTTTGATCCTGACCCTCGCCTGAGCGGCGGACCCGGGGCGCCTTCAGTGGCCCTTGCGGTCGGTGTGTTTGCCGAAGGTGCGGTCGAGGGCGGTCACCATCTTGCCGAGCGCGCCCGAGGCGGCCTGTTCGATGGAACCGGCATTTTCCGTGACGCTGACGGGACCCAGGCCGGCGGGGCGGGCCTCGACGACGCAGCGCATGTCATTGGCGCCGCCCTTGGGGCCATTCTCGTCGGCGACATGCATCTCGACATGGGTCAGGCGAGCTTCGAAGCGCGACAGGCGATTGCGCACCTCGCCCTCGAGATGCTGGTTCATGGCCTCGCGGCCGGTGACGTTGTTGGCGGTGTTGATCTGGACGTCCAATAGGGTCTCCTGAGTGTGAGTTCTGGCGCGGGGTCATCCCGCCTGGGCTCAGCGGACCTTGTGCGAACGCTCGAGCACGGGCCGCTGGCCTTCGGCGTTGAGGGCGCCGGAGGGGGCGATGCCGGCGTTGGGCGTCGGGTTCATGCCGGTGTTGGCCGTCTGACCCGGATCCGGATGCGGAACCTCCGTCGCGGCGGATTTCATCTCCATCGCGCGTTTGGCTTCGGCTTCCTGGGCGGCGGGCTCGGGGGGCCGGATGGGCTTTGACTCGGACATGGATTGCACTCCCTGATTTGTGGGGCCGGATTGAATCGGCCCGTCAGAAAGCCAACGCGCCGTCCTCACGGGCGTTGCATCACAGTGGCGGGACGAGTTGACGCTAGTCTCCGCCGCCCCCGTCTCCGCCCCCGCCGTCGCTGTCGCCGGAATCGCCGCCGCCCCAGAAGCCGGACGAGCCGCTGGCGCCGCCATCGCCGCCGCTTCGGCGACCCCCGCTGGAAGACCCGTTGATGATCGAGGCCATCACCACCCCGAAGATGACGCCGAGCACCGCGCCAAGGGCGATATTGTCGATGACCACGCCCAGGGCCGCGCCGAGGGCGGCGACGACGACGGCGATCAGAACGGCCGGATTCATGGCGTCAAAACTCCGGTTGCGGGCGCCGCGCCTGTCACGGCGCCGTGCCTGTGACGGTTGTTGCTCATTGTCGCGTCAAGTCCCGCCCTGCCCCATCGCGCCCGGACGGAATCGACCCTATATCTGCGCCCATGTCGAGCCCCGCCCCCCGCACCACCCGCTGCCTGATCATCGGTTCAGGCCCCGCCGGCTACAGCGCCGCCATCTATGCCGCGCGCGCCCTGCTCAATCCCGTGCTGATCGCCGGCATCCAGCCGGGCGGCCAGCTGACCATCACGACCGATGTCGAGAACTATCCCGGCTTCGCCGACGTCATCCAGGGCCCCTGGCTGATGGACCAGATGAAGGCCCAGGCCGAGCATGTCGGCACCGAATTCGTCAGCGACATCGTCCTGTCGGCTGACCTGTCCAAACGGCCCTTCCACATCAAGTGCGACAGCGGCGAGGAATGGCTGGCCGAGACCCTGATCATCGCCACCGGCGCCCAGGCCAAATGGCTGGGTCTGGACAGCGAGATGAAGTTCCAGGGCTTTGGCGTCAGCGCCTGCGCCACCTGCGACGGCTTCTTCTATCGCGGCAAGGAGGTGGTGGTGGTCGGCGGCGGCAACACCGCCGTCGAGGAGGCCCTGTTCCTCACCAACTTCGCCTCCAAGGTGACCCTGGTTCACCGCCGCGACCATCTGCGGGCCGAGAAGATCCTGCAGGACCGGCTGTTCGCCCACCCCAAGATCGAGGTGATCTGGGATCACGCGGTCGATGAGGTCACCGGCCAGTCCGATCCGCTGGGCGTAACCGGGGTGCGGCTGAAGTCGACGATCAGCGGCGAGACACGGGATGTGGCCTGCGACGGCGTGTTCATCGCCATCGGCCATGCCCCGGCGTCGGAGCTGTTCAAGGGCCAGCTGGCCATGGATGCGGGCGGCTATCTGGACGTCAAGCCGGGGACCGCCTCGACCGCCATCGCGGGCGTGTTCGCCGCCGGAGACGTCACCGACGATGTCTATCGCCAGGCGGTCACCGCCGCCGGCATGGGCTGTATGGCGGCGCTGGAGGCCGTGCGCTTCCTGGCCGAGCAGGACCATGAGGTCGCCAGCCACAAGGAAGCCGAGAAGATCGGCACGTGGTGACCATCCGGCCGGTCGGCGATGGCTGCGGGAACGTCTAGTCCTCGCGACGGCCGATCGGCAGATCGCCCGGAACCGGTGCGTTCGGCGGCGTCTGGGCGGGCGGCGGCTTGGCCGGCGCCGGAGTCGGGGCTGGCTTTGGCGGCGGCGCGCGGGGCCCGGTGCTGATCGGGGCGTCCGGATCTTCCTCGATCGCCTTCAGTTTCGCATTGATCTCGGCCACCTCCTCCGGCGTCGGCGCACGGCGGGTGGGGGTGAGAACGCCGGGCTGACGGACCGATTCCTGACCGGGTTCGCCGGGGACGGTGATGGTGTAGCTCTGGGTCGCGCCATCGAGGGACAGCACCACGGTGCGGGTCGCCTGTCCGATCTGACCGGCGGCCTGCAACTGGTCGGGACGCAGGCCGGCGCCCTGGGTGCGGGAATCGAGGCCTTCGAGAATGGCGCGTGAGAGATTGGCCTCGCCGCCGGCGTAGCGACCGTTGAAGGCCGGGGGTAGCCCCCAGGGACCGGTCCAGCGGTAGAAGATATGCCGGCCGATCTGGGTGATCCGGTAGAGGGTCGGCGCCCAGTAGGGGGCGACATAGTCGGCGTGATAGTGGGTGGCGGTGCCGACGCTGGGCAGGACGAAGCCGGCCAGAGCCCGGGTGGCCACGCCCTCGGCCCGCGCCCAGATGACCGGATTGGGCTCGCGCGCCAGAGAGCCGTCGCAGGTGAAGCTGAACTGACAGCCGGTCATCCGCAGACTGCCCTGATAGACGACGCCGCAGACAGTCTTGGGATAGCCCGGATGGCGCATCCGGTTGAGCACGGTCTGGGCCACGGCCTGCTGGCCTTCCAGCGGCTCGATGGCGGCTTCGTAGTAGACCGCCTGGGTCAGGCAGCGCACCGCCGCGGCCCGGTCCTCGGCATTGGCCTTGAGGACGAAGGGCCTGGCCGGCGGCGGCGGGTCGGGCGATCCGGCCTGCAGGGCGTTGATCGCCCGGGCGTCCTCGGCGCTGAGCACGCCGACGCCCAGGACCGGGATCTCGTCCAGACCATAGGTCTCCCAGCCGGGCGTCCGGTCCCAGTAGTCCTTTGACCGGACCGGCGACTGGCGCCCGGCGACGGCCATCATCGCCGGGTCCATGTCGGCGGTGACCCGGCGCAGGGCCTCGTCGCCGAAGCCCCGCGCCAGAGTGGCGGTCGCCTCCGCCCGCCCCGACCCGGCCGGCAGCCGGTAGTCCGTGGCGCACCCGGTCAGCGCCAGAAGCGCCGCCAGAAGGCCCCCGAGGCCGGCAAGGCGGAGTGATCGCAAGCGGCCTACTTGTCGCCGAGGGTCGCCCGCAGCATCCAGGCGTGCTTTTCGTGCGCCGCCAGTCGCTGGGTCATCAGATCGACCGTCACCTCGTCGCCGGCCTCATCGGCCAGGTCGAGCACATCCCGCGCGGTGGCGCAGACGGTTTCGTGGTCGCGCATCAGTTCGCGGATCATGCCCTCCGCGTCCTGTTCGGGATCGCCGTCGCGGATCGAGGTCAGGTTGGCGAAGGCGGTGTAGCCCTGGGGCGCGAGCTGGCCCAGGGCCCGGATGCGCTCGGCGATCTCGTCCAGGGCGGCCCACATCTCGGTGTACTGGTCCATGAACAGCACGTGATAGGCGCTGAAATTGGGGCCGCGGACGTTCCAGTGATAGCCATGAGTCTTCAGATAGACCGCATAGCTGTCCGCCAGGGCCTTGCTCAGGGACTCGGACACCGACTTGCGGTCGCCCGCGGTGATCCCGGTATCAATCTTGGTCGTCATAATGTCTCCGATTGTATCGCCCATAGTTGGGCGCGTTGAGGGTTGTGACAAGGGATTGCGACAGCTTCGCCACGCGACGTCGCCATCGCGGTTCCCCGCCCCCCGAACAGAGCGCGCCAGAGCCCGGCCGGTTGCGTGCGGTCCGGATGTCGCCAGGCCCGGGCCGGGCGCCGGATCCGATCGCGGTTAACGACATGGTCACCCCTGCGAGGCGTTCTGGGGTCCAGAGGAGACTGCCCATGTTCAAACGCGCCCTGATGTTCCCGCTCGTCCTGACCGCCTCGGCGGTGATGCTGCAGGGCTGTATCGTCGGATCGGTGGTCGGGGCGGGGGTTGGCGGCGCGGTCAAGGTGACCGGCGCGGTGGCAAGCGCGGTGATCCCCGGCGAGAGCAAGGCCCAGCGGCTGAAACGCCTCGACCGCGAGGACAAGGCCCGCCGGAAGGCGGAGAAAGAGCGCCGCAAGCGCGAGAAGCGCGACGGTCGCTGATTTCCACGAACACCGCCCCCTGACGATTCTCCTTGTGCCCCCCGATGCCCGGGCCTATATGTCTTTCACCACTTATGCTCAAGTTTAGCAAAAGCGGTGGGCCGGCCTCGCTTCTATCCGGCCTTTTCGAGGCCCCAGTAATGCTCACATTGAGCAAAAGGAGTGGGTTATGGCAGACGGGTTCGCAACCCTCGACTTTACCCCGGAAGTCGAAGCTCGGACGGCCTCCGTGTGGGAGAAGGTCAAGGACAGGGTCACGCCGCTGGACTGGCGCGTGCACGCCCCGCTGATCGCGGAAATCAACCGGCTGAAGGCCGAGAAGAACGCGGTCATCCTGGCCCACAACTACATGACGCCGGAGATCTTCCACGGGGTCGGCGACTATGTCGGCGACAGCCTGGGCCTGGCCCGCGAGGCCGCCCGGTCGGATGCCAAGATCATCGTCCAGGCCGGGGTTCATTTCATGGCCGAGACCAGCAAGGTGCTGTGCCCCGACAAGACCGTGCTGATTCCCGACCTGCGGGCCGGCTGCAGCCTGGCCAGCTCGATCACCGGCGCCGATGTGCGGCTGATCAAGCAACGCTTCCCCGGCATTCCGGTGGTCACCTACGTCAACACCACCGCCGACGTTAAGGCCGAGACCGACATCTGCTGCACCAGCGCCAATGCGGTGCAGGTGGTCGAATGGGCGGCGAAAGAATGGGGCGTCGACCGGGTCATCCTGATCCCCGACGAATACCTGGCCCGCAACGTCGCCGCCCAGACCGATGTGAAGATCATCGCCTGGAAGGGTAGCTGCGAGGTCCACGTCCGCTTCACGCCGCAAGACATCGCCGAGATGCGTGTGGCCTATCCGGGCGCCGAGATCCTGGCCCACCCCGAATGCCCCGAAGAGGTGCTGAACGCGGCCGACTTCGCCGGCTCCACCGCCGCCATGACCAACTACGTCGAGACGCGCCGGCCCAAGCAGGTGGTGTTGATCACCGAATGCAGCATGGCCAGCAACATCGCCGGCGATGTGCCGGGCGTCGAGTTCATCGGCCCCTGCAATCTCTGCCCGCACATGAAGCGGATCAGCCTGCAGAACATCCTCGACGCCCTGGTCAAGGAGCAGTTCGAGGTGACCATCGATCCGCAGATCGCCGACCGCGCCCGCCTGGCGGTGCAGCGGATGATCGACCTGCCGCCGCCCGCCGTTCCCGCCCGCTATGACCTGGTCAAGGCGCGCGGCCATCATGTCGACGTGGAAATGATCTGACTTTCCACCCGGGCCCGCAAAGGAGGCTCCCGATGATCAAGATCAGCAAGTTCGGACCCGTCTATCGCGTCAAGGCCACCCGGCCGGACGTTCCAAAAGACTGGTCCAGCCTGATGCCGCTCAGCGCCCGCGAGGTGGTTGAGGAACTGATCCGTCACGGCGCCCATCTGCACGACGCCTACGACGCCATGTTCGAAGCCGACCCCCTGCGGGCGGCGATGGAGCTGAGATGACCCATACGCTCCGCCATGATGGCGTGCTGATTGTCGGGGCCGGCCTTGCCGGGCTGTCCGCAGCCCTCGCCGCCGCCCCCCGCAAGGTGCTGTTGCTGAGCCCCGCGCCGCTGGGCGAGGCTTGCTCCAGCGCCTGGGCTCAAGGCGGGATGGCCGCCGCCCTGTCCGAAGGCGATACGCCGGAAGACCATGCCGCCGACACCATGGTCGCCGGCGCGGGCCTGTGCGATCCGGAGGCGGTCGCGGTCCTGACCCGCGAGGGGCCGGACGCCGTGCGCCGGCTGGCCGCTCTCGGCGCGCCGTTCGATCGCACCGAGGATGGCGGGTTCGCCCAGAGCCTGGAGGCCGCCCACGGCCGCCCCCGCGTCGCCCGCATCGGCGGCGATGGCGCCGGCCGGGCGATCATGGAAGCGCTGACCATCGCGGTCCTCGCCGCGCCGCATATCGAGGTGCGGACCGGGCTGCGCGCGCGGCGCCTGTTGCAGGACGCCGCCGGGCGGGTGCGCGGAGCGTTGGTCGAGGACGAGACCGGCGGCCTGACCGCCATCACCGCCGCCGCCACCCTGCTGACCACCGGCGGGCTGGGCGGGCTGTATGCGGTGACCACCACGCCGCGCGAGCTGCGGGGCGAGGGCCTGGGGCTGGCCGCCCTGGCCGGGGCGATGATCGCCGATCCCGAGTTCGTGCAGTTTCACCCGACCGCCATCGACATCGACGCCGATCCCGCCCCCCTGGCCACCGAGGCCCTGCGCGGCGAGGGAGCGATCCTGCGCAACACTGACGGCAAGGCCTTCATGGCCGGCTATCACCCCGACGCCGAACTGGCCCCCCGGGATGTGGTGGCGCGGGCCATCGCCTCGGAGCGGCTGGCCGGACGCGGCGCCTTCCTCGACGCCACGGCGGCGGTTGGCGAAGCCTTCCCGCACGAGTTTCCGGCGGTCTATGCCTCCTGCATGGCGGCGGGCATCGATCCGCGCACCATGCCCATCCCCGTGGTTCCGGCCTGCCACTACCACATGGGCGGCATCGCCACGGACCTGCATTGCCGCACGACGCTGGACGGCCTGCTGGCCGCCGGGGAATGCGCCGCGCCGGGCGTGCACGGCGCCAACCGCCTGGCCTCCAACTCCCTGCTGGAAGCGGCGGTGTTCGGAAGCCGGGCCGGAGCGGTGCTGCGCGAGGCAGTCGATCCCAGGACCGCTCCCCTGCCCTGCGGCCCCACGGCCGACCTGCCGCCCGAGGCGCTGGCCATCCTGCGCCGGGCGATGAGCGATGGCGCGGGGGTGGTTCGCACCGGCGCCGGCCTGACGCAGCTGATCCATCAGATCAGCGATCTGGCGGACCGGTATGGCGCGGGACCGATCCTGACCACCGCCCGGTTTGTCGCCGTCTGCGCCCTGGACCGGCTGGAAAGCCGGGGCGGCCATTATCGCACCGACTACCCGGATCTCATCGATCCGCACCGGACCTTTGTCACCCTGTCCGGCCTTGAGGCCAGAAAGGTCGCCGCCGAGTGATCGCCCCCCTGCCCGACCTGATGATCGACCCGGTCGTCCGCGCCGCCCTGGCTGAAGACCTAGGCCGGGCCGGCGACATCACCGCCCTGGCCTGTATCGACCCGGACGCCCGGCTGGCCGCAACCTTCGGGGCGCGCAAGGACGGGGTGATCTCGGGCCTGGCCTGCGCCCGGCTGGCCATCCATGCGATGGACCCGGCGGCGGCGTTCGAGGCTCTGGTCAATGACGGTGATGCGGTCAGCGCCGGCACGGTGATCGCCAGAACCAACGCCAACGCCCGCGCCCTGCTGTCGGCCGAACGCACGGCCCTGAACCTGCTGGGCCGGATGAGCGGCATCGCCACCCTGACCCGCGCCTATGTCGATGCGGTGAGAGGCGCCTCTGCCAGCATCACCGACACCCGCAAGACCACGCCGGGCCTGCGGGCGCTGGAGAAGTACGCCGTGCGCTGCGGCGGAGCGCGGAACCACCGCTTTGGCCTGGATGACGCCATCCTGATCAAGGACAACCACGTGGTCGCCTGCGGCGGGGTGATCCCGGCCATCGAGCGAGCCCGCGCCTTTGTCGGCCATCTGGTCAAGGTGGAGTGCGAGGTCGACAGCCTGGACCAGCTGAAGCAGGCCCTCACCGCCGGGCCGGACGTCATCATGCTCGACAACTTCAGCCTTGAGGATCTCCGCGCCGCCGTGGAGATGGCGTCAGGGCGGGTCATTCTGGAAGCGTCGGGCGGGGTCAATCTGGACACCGTCGCCGCCATCGCCGCCACCGGCGTGGATGTGATCAGCGTCGGGGCCCTGACCCATTCGGTGTCGGTGCTGGATATCGGCCTGGATTCCTGACGCAGGAAGGGCCGGGTGTCGCCACCCGGCCCCTTGCGGTCTCCCGCACTCCCCCCGGAGTCTGTTCAGGCCTGTTCGACCGCCACGGCCGCCGGCGCCGGCGCGGGTCTGGCGAAGCGGGTCTTGATCCAGGCGTTGATCCGCTTCTGGATCGGCTCGTCGATCAGTTCATGGAAGACGGCGGCGGCGACGACGGCGAAGACGACGCTGCCAAGCCAGATCACCCACTGCATCGGCTCCGACGGATTGAAGCGATCGAGCAGCGGCCGGACGGCGTCGAACCAGACGGCGCCGGTGATGGTGTGGATGAGGAACAGGGTGAAGCTGATCTTCGCGCCCCATTCGGCGCCCAGCCATTTGCGCTCGCCCTTGCCCGCGCCGCAGCCGACGATGACCGCCATGGTGGCCAGGACGCTGAGCATGTCCGGGCCGTTGAGGGCGCCGATCAGGCAGAAGGCGAGGAAGCCGATCAGGCCAGTCAGGTTGGCGGCGCGGGGGCTGAGCTGGGCGATCTCGACAAAGCGGGCCAGGGCGACGCCGGAGATGAACAGCGGAATGGTGCGGCCCAGACCCCAGTTGAAGGGCAGGTTGAACTGCTCCTGGCCGACGATCAGCAGGCTGAGGGCGTTGGCGCCGAGCAGCACCGTCACCGCCAGGCACAGGGCCGTCACCGGGCTCTGGATGCGGTGCACCGCGCGCCACAGCCAGGGGAAGAACAGGTAGCAGGCCATCAAGGCCGAGATGGTCCAGCTGGGGATGTTCCAGGTGTCGCCGCCCCAGCCGACCGACTGCAGCAGGAGGATGTTGCCGGGAATGTCGCTCCAGCGGAAATGTTCGGGATGGCTGATGCCATGGCCGATGGCCCCGGCGCCGAGCACCGCGATGACCAGGCCGAAGAGGGTGATCAGATGGGCCGGATAGACCCGGGCCAGACGCTTGGTCATGAACTGGCCGTAGCCGACCTTGCCGCTGAGGATCGACTTTCCGTAGGCCTTGACCAGCACGAAGCCGGAGAGGAGCAGGAAGAAGTCGGTGGCCAGATAGCCGCGGCTGAGGAAGGCGTGGAGGCTGCTGAGCGCCACCGGGGCCTCGTCACCGTAGTGGAAGACCAGCACGAACAGCGCGGCCAGGAGGCGAAGCGCATCAAGCGCGCCGCCGCGCGGCGAGGACGCCGCTGTGCCGGAAGGAGACGAAGTGAGCCCGAAAGACATGGCCGGTGTCCTTTTCTGACCCCAAGCGAGGAGGTCCGGACCTTCTAGAGCCAGCTTCGTGCCAGTTTTTCCGAGCCTTGAACCGGCAAGACCGGCCCCCATCTGTAGCCAGGTCAGTTGCATTAAGGAGACGCGACCATGACCCGTCAGCCCGCCCTGTTTCTGGGCCATGGCTCGCCGATGAACGCCATCGAGGACAACGCCTGGCGCAAGGGCTGGACTCGCGCCGGCGAGGTGTTGCCCAGGCCCCGGGCGATCCTGATCATCTCGGCCCATTGGGAGACGCGCGGACTTGCGGTGACGGCGGGCGCGGCGCCGGAGACCATCCACGACTTCTTCGGCTTTCCCCAGGCCCTGTTCGACGTCCGCTATCCGGCGCCGGGCGATCCGGCTCTGGCGCGGCGGGTGGCGGAGGTGCTGTCGCCGGACCCTGTCGCCCTCGATACGGCGCGCGGCTTTGACCACGGGGTGTGGAGCGTTCTGGCGCCGATGTATCCGAAGGCCGATGTGCCGATCGTGCAGTTGTCCATCGACCGGACCCGCCCCGACCAATGGCACTATGAGGCCGGACGGCGGCTTTCGGTGCTGCGCGACGAGGGGGTGATGATCGTCGGCAGCGGCGACATCGTCCATAACCTGAGGGACGTGAACTTCCGCAGCGGGGTGACGCCTGAGTGGTCGCCGCGCTTCAACGAGACGGCCAAGCGGCTGATTTCAGCTGGCGATCACCAGCCGCTGATCGACCATGCGGGGCTTGGCGCCGATGCGGCCATGTCGATCAACAGCGCCGAACACTATCTGCCCCTGCTCTATGTGCTGGGAGCGGCCGGGGCTGATGAGACGCCTGGCTTCTTCAACGACGACGTGTTTGCGGGCATTTCGATGACTTCAGTTGTTTTCGGGGCGGCCGCGCCGACGCTATAAGAGCGGCATGAGCGCCGCACGCGACGAGATGATCGACCAGATCACCGGATTTCTCCGGAGGATCGGCATTCCGGTCGAGGCGGCTCCCCTGCCGGACGGCACCTTCCTGCCGGGCATGGCGATCCGCAGCGGGGTTCTGGTCTTTGATCCGGCGCGGGACTTCCAGCCGGGCGACCTCTTGCATGAGGCCGGGCATCTGGCGGTCGCCGATCCGGCGGCGCGCTGGGACGAGCCGTTTGTCTCCAGCGATGGCGACGAGATGGCCACCCTGGCCTGGTCCTGGGCGGCGGCCTGTCATCTAGGCATTCCGGCCGCGAGCCTGTTTCACGATCAGGGCTACAAGGGCGACGGCGCCTGGCTGGCTGAAACCTTCGGCGCCGGCTTCTATCCCGGCCTGCCGCTGCTGCAGTGCTACGGCATGACCGTCGCCCCGGAGGCGGCCACGGCCGATGGCCCGCCGCCCTATCCCCACATGGCGCGCTGGGTCAGGTAGTCAGCCTGGCCGCTGCCGCCTGAGCCGCGGCAAGCCGTTCCGGCATGGCGGCGCCATAGAGGGCCTGCACCCGCTTGAGGATTTCCGGCGGGGCGGTCTCGGGCCTCCCTGAGGTGAACGGCGGGGCCGGGGCATATTCCAGGCCGAGCTGGAGGGTCTGGGCGAACTCGTCTCCGGCGACTTCCGCCGCCAGGGTGAGGGCGAAATCGATGCCCGCCGTGACGCCGCCGCCGGTGAAGATATTGCCGTCCCGCACTACGCGGCCGGGATCGGGGATGGCGCCGAACAGGGCCAGCTGATCGCGCCAGGCCCAGTGGCAGGCGGCGCGCTTGCCGGTCAGCAGGCCGGCGGCGGCCAGGATCAGGGAGCCGGTGCAGACGGAAGTGACATAGCGCGACATCCCGGCCAGCCGCCGGATCTGGTCCAGAAAGGCCTGGTCCTGGATGGCGGCCGTGGTTCCAAACCCGCCGGGGATGCAGAGGATGTCGCAGGCGTCGATGTCCGGCAGGCGGGCGAGGCCGGCGAAGGTCAGGCCGTCGGCCTCCAGTTCACCGCCGTCCATCCAGGCCACCGTGACCCGCGCGCCGGGGAGTCGGGCGAGAAACTGGTGCGGTCCGGTGAAATCCAGATGGGTCACCCCCGGATAGAGGGCGAAAATGATATGCAGGGGGGCGGCGGCCATGTCTTCTCTCCGGAACCGGTTGACCGTCAGACCTTGCCTGACATAGCGTCTGGCCGAAATGACAATGTTCCCTCATTTAGCGCCAGAGACGCCCTGACCATGCGTTCGATCGGCGTCCTGATCTTCCCCGACTTCCAGCTGCTCGATGCGGCCGGGCCGATCGCCGCCTTCGAGATCGCCGGCCGGATTGCTCCCGGGGCCTACAGGATCGAGACGGTGAGCAAGGCCGGCGGCGGAGTGGCCAGTTCTTCCGGCGTCGCCCTGCACAGTCGCGCCTTCGACGCCGACGACCGGTTCGACACCCTGCTGGTGTCCGGCGGCGAGGGCACCCGCGGTCCGGCGGTCTGTTCGCAGACCCTGGACTGGGTGCGCGGCGTGTCAGCCACGGCGCGTCGCACGGCCAGCGTCTGTTCGGGAGCCTATGTGCTGGCCGAGGCGGGGCTGCTTGATGGGCGCAGGGCGACGACCCACTGGGGCCGCACCGACCATTTCCGCAGATGCTATCCGGCGGTGAAGCTGGAGCCGGACTGCATCTACATCCACGACGGGCCGGTCTGGACCAGCGCCGGGATCAGCGCCGGGATCGATCTGGCGCTGGCGATGATCGGCGAGGACCTGGGCGAGGAGATCGCCCGGCGCACGGCCCAGCAACTGGTGGTCTATCACCGGCGGCCGGGCGGACAGTCGCAGTTCTCGGCCCTGCTGGAGATGGAAGGCGGCGGGCGGTTCGACGGCCTGCTGACCTGGATCCGCGAGAACCTGCAGCTGGCCCTGACCGTGCCGGCCCTGGCCGAGCAGGCGAAGATGAGCGAGCGGACCTTCCTGCGCGCTTTCAGCGCCGAGGTGGGGGTGACGCCGGCGAAGGCCGTGGAGCGGCTGCGGCTTGAGGCAGCGCGGGCCCTGCTGGAGAGCCAACCGCTGCGCATCGAGGATGTGGCCCTGGAGGTCGGGTTCGGCGATTCCGAGCGTATGCGCCGGGCTTTTCTGCGCGGCTTTGGCCAGCCGCCCCAGACGCTGAGGCGAACCAGTTCCGCGGCCCTCTCAGGCGGTGGGCCTTCGCTTTAGGCCGTGATGAAATCTGGCCCCCACCGGCGCCGCAAACCCTGTCCTCACCGCAAGGGGGGACCCCCTCAGTCACCGAGCTTTCGGCTCGGCGACAGCTCCCCCGGTTTGGCGCTTCGGGCCGGGGGAGCAGTTTGGAGAAATGACCGATGCCCCTTCCGGAAGTCTATGCCGCCCACCGGGTCGTCCCGGCCCGCAGCTTCAGCGATCTGAAGGTCGGGGAGCGCTATCCCCTGCCCTCGCGAACCCTGGGCGACGGGAATTTCGCCGCCTTCCAGACCGTCAGTCTCGACAACCATCCGATCCATTATGACGCCGAATACTGCCAGGCCCTGGGCCATCCGGGGCCGCTGGCGCACGGGCTGCAGGTGCTGTGCTTCACCGCCGCCGGGGCGGGACTGTTCCCCCATGAGATCGGCGACGCCCTGCTGGGGATGATCGAGGTGCGGGCGAAGATCCTGAAGAGCGCCTATCCGGGCGACACCCTCTATCCGCTGCTGGAGATCACCGACCTCAAGCCGCAACGGTCGACCGGCGTCGTCACCATGCGGGCCAGCGTGACCAACCAGAAGGGGGAGGTCATCCTCGAGGGCGAGCACGTCTATCTTCTGCGGCTGTGACACTCATTCCGGGGTGTCAGACCTCTGGACGACTCCCCAACCCCTGGGTCAATGTCGGGTGGCCAACCAAGGAGGCTCCGATGGCGCACAAGTTTGAAATCTACAAGGACAAGGCCGGCGAGTTTCGCGTCCGCTTCAAGTTCAACAGCGAAGTGATGTTCTCGACCGAGGGCTATGCCTCCAAGGCCTCCGCCCAGAACGCCATTGAGTCGATGAAGAAGAACGGCCCCGGCGCGCCGGTCGAAGACAACAGCTGAGGCTTGACCGCCGGCCGCTTCGCCCATCTGATCGTTGATAACGAACAGACAGGGGAGGCGGCCAATGGCCACCGCGAGCGCCAACGGGCGCAAGAGCATCTTTATCACCGGCGCGGCGAGCGGCATCGGCCTTGGCGCCGCCAAACGCTTTGTCCAGGAAGGCTGGTTTGTGGGCCTGGCGGACATCGACAAGACCGGCCTGAAACTGGCCCTGGCCGAGATCGGCCCCGGCAACGGCGTCACCCTGGATCTTGATGTGCGGGATCGCGGCCAGTGGCAGAAGGCGATGACCGCCTTCGCCAAGGCCAGCGGCGGACGGCTGGACGTCCTGCTGAACAACGCCGGCATCGCCCGCTACGGCTATCTGGAAGAACAGAGCCCCGACGAGGGCGACCTGCAGATCGACATCAATGTGAAAGGCGTCATCAACGGCGCCCGGGCGGGTCTGGACCTGCTGAAGGCGACGCCGGGATCGACGCTGATCAATGTCGCCAGTTGCGCCGGCCTGTTCGGGGCGCCGCGTATGGCCATCTATGCGGCCAGCAAGTTCGCTGTCCGGGGGCTTTCGGAGGCGCTGGAGGCGGAGTTCGCGCGGTTCGGCGTGGCCGTGCGCTGCATCATGCCGTGGTTCGTCGACACCCCGATCCTCAATGCCGGAGCCCAGGGCTCCAACCAGAAGATCACCGACGCCATCAAGGAGGGCGGCTCGCCGGTCTATACCGTAGAGGAAGCCGCCCAGGTGATCTGGGACGCGGCCCAGGGCAAGGGCGGCAAGCTCAACTACATCGTCGGCAAGGCGGGCAAGTCACTCGCCCTGACCCTGCGTCTGATGCCCAACGCCGTCAGGAAGCGGCTACGGGCTTCGGCGCTGGCCCAGCAGTAGGCGGAGCCGACGCCGGCCTGGCGGCGACCGGCGCGGCGTCCTTTGCCTTGGCCGGAGCGGCCTTGGCGGCGGGCGCAGGCTTGTCTGTCACGTTCGGCGCATCGGCCTCGGAGACGGCCGAAGCCAGGATGACCCGCGCGCCGGAGCCGGTGACGATCTCGTAGGGCACGGGGCCGGTCGGCAGGCTGGTGGCCTGGACAACCTCGAAATCGCCGCTCGACAGTTCCGGGCGCTCGCCAAAGGCGCCGGGCTGACCGCCGCGGCCGCCGAAGCGGTAGAAGATGTGGGTGCCGACCTGCTGTACGCGGACCATGCGCGGTCCCCAACCGGGGGAGACGTTGGTGGTGTGGAAGTGGGTGGCGTTGCCGACCGCGGCCATGACCGTGCCGTTCAGGGCGCGCTCGGCGATCTTGCGGGCACGGTTCCAGGCGCCTGCCTCACGGCCCCGGCGCATCGATCCGTCACAGGCAAAGCTGAACTGGCAGGCGCCGCGACTGTAGGCGCCCTGGAAGACGACGCCGCAGACGCTCTTGGGGAAGGACGGATGGCGGACGCGGTTGAGCACCACCTGGGCGACGGCGGCCTGGCCGGCCGGGGTTTCGCCGCGAGCCTCGTAATAGACAGCCTGGGTCAGACACTCCAGATCGCGCGACGCGTTCAGGGGGCTGGGCAGCTGGAAGGGCTCGGCGGCGGGGTTGAACGGACCGCCGAAGCTGGCCCGAAGCAACAAACCGGCGGCGGCGGCGTTATTGGTCCCGCCGGCGCGCTTGTCGAGGCGCGCGGCGAGCAGCATCGCCTGACGATCACGTTGAACGTCGGCGGCCGTGGTGAGGGGATCGTGCCGTTTGGCGACCGCCAGGGTGGCGGGATCCATATTGAGAAGACGGTCGCGCAGGGCGACCTCCGAATAGGCGCCGTCGACGGTCTTGGCCATCGAGGCGAGACGGACGTGCTGTTCGCGTGCGTCGGCGGTGCCCGCCACATAGGCGGCCGCGACGATCAGCCCCATGACGGCGCCTGTCGATGCGCCGACGGTCAGGGCTCGCGCGCCAGCGCGGCTCCGTTGCTTGGGTATCAAAGCTCTCTAGTCCTGTGCGACAGGGGCAGGATGCGCCCCCCGTATCAACACCGCCGTGGCCCCTTATCTTTAAGCGGGCGCCGCAACGACGGGATCGGCCGATGTCAGGAATTGGCCGAGGTGGTCCTTATCCGGGACTTTATGGCCCAAATGTGGCTGAGTCGCAAGCCGTTGCTGCGCTGCAGCATAAAGCACGGCCCCAGATATCGCGGGTCGGATGGTTAACCCCCTCAAGACATGGCGCTATTTTGACTCCGACGGCGGACCATCGCAGTGCGGCAATTTGCGCACCACCTGACCCAATACTGTTGGACAACTCGCACTCCCGCGCGCTCGTCCATTGCGCGAACCGCGGCGCCGAGTCATCATACATCGTTGTTGTCTGACCCTGCGTCAAAGGCATCGGGAGAAGCCCATGAAGACCCTCGTTTCCGGCGCGATCGCCGCCCTCGCCCTTGCCACCCTTCCGACCGCCCCCGCCCTGGCCGGCGACCTGCTGTACCGGGCCGCGCCCGACAGCCTGACCGAGGATCTGAGCAACAAACCCTACTGGATGGCCCAGGCGCAGTGCGCCGGCTTCTTCGGCGCGACGTCGCAGTATCTCGACCAGACCGGCGACACCGACGGCGCCCGCCAGGCCGGCGAACTGGCCGTGAAGTTCGCCAACGACGCCATCGGCCGCCTGATGAAGGACCGCAAGCTGACCCGGGCCCAGGCCATGGACCTGATCAGCCCCTCGGTGCTGAAGGCCCGCAATGACGGCGCGACCCTGGTCTCGACCGACACCACCAGCACCTCGACCTGGAATTTCGCCCGCAGCGTCTGCCTCGACGTCGCCGACGCCTACGCCACCCAGACCCGCTGGTAGTCTGACCGACAGGGCGGCGACCCCGCCCTGTCGGTCCCATCCTCGCAGACACACGCCCGACGTCGGGCGTCGCCCCTTGCAACCCTCGCGACCGTGCGTCAGAGTTTCGCAAGTTCGGGGGGCTTTCAGTGACAAACATTCCTGCATCTTCGCTCCGGGGCCAGTCCCGTTGGCGCGTCCTGCTGCCGACCATGATGGTCGCCGCTCTCGCCGCCGGATCGGGCGCAGCCGCGCCGACGGGGCCGCCTCCGGCCAAAAGCGAGGGCCGGTCGCAATCGCTCGACCTCATCGCCCTCGAGAACCGGGTCCGGTCGACCCTGGACAAGGCGACGCCGCGCGGGAAGATCAACTGCGATCTGGCGCGCAAGGATCTGGCGCCGGCCTATCGCAATCCTGACTTCAATAACCTGAGTGTGGATACGCGCAGCAAGGCCCTGCAGCTGGGGATCATCTGCTCGACCGACATCGGCGGCGAGGAGACCCTGGATCTGGCGCGGCGGCTGGACCTGATCGCGCCGGACGCCCTGGCCCGGGCCGTCGCCAGCTATCCGATCATGGCCGCCGTTGTCGGCGAGGATGACAAGGCCGCGGCGCAACGGATGATCGTGGTCATCGACGGCCTGCCGGTCCTGGTCCAGGACTGGCGGGCCGCGTGGGTCTGGCCGATGGTGCGCGCCGTCGAGGATGACGAGACGCTCAGCCTGGCCCTGCTCTCGCGACTGATCACCGTCGACTGGCAGGACAAGACGGCAAAGGCATCCGCTTCGGGGTGGCGCCTGAAACTCGCCACCCGGCACGCCGAGATGAAGAACTATAGTGCAGTGCGCGACACCGTGGAGCCGCTGGATGATCTCGAAACCCTGCTGGCCGTGGCGGTGGACCGCCGGTTCGAGCCGGTGTGGGCGGAAATGCAGGAGGCCGAGCGGTTTGACTGGCTGGCCCTCATCCGCTCCGAGCTCGCCTTGCACAGACGTGAGATGGAGGCCGCCCCGAAGAGCCTGAGCGCCATCGTGCTCGTCGCGGACGACCTTCGCGCCCTCGGTCGATATGAGGAGGCCATCGGCCTGTTGCAGGGGGCTCGCGCTCGCCTGGGCGAGACCGGGGCCTTTGAGGACCGGGATCGCTACGCCAATTGGCTGCTCAACAATCTCGCCTATGCGCTGAACGAAGCCGGTCGGCCCGCTGAGGCCGACGTCGTGTGGAAAGAGGCGGTCGCCGAGGGCGCCGCACAGGGCGACAAGATCAGCCAGTACGTCAATTACGCCGGCTTTCTGAACCGAAACGGCCGCTCCGCCGAGGCGGTAGCCCTGCTGGAGTCGGCCGACCGCGAAACCGCCTCGCCGATCGGCAAGGCCTTTCAGGAGTCGGGCCTGATCTGCGCCCTCGCCAGAACCGATCCCGTCAGAGCCAACCGCATGATGGACGCGCTGCTGGCCCATTGGGAGGACCACCCGCCGGCGGTCAGCGGGGCCTTGATCTGCATGGATCGGCTGGACGCCGCCGCAGACATAATGGTCCGCCGACTGGCCTCGACAAAGTACCGTAGTGAAGCCCTGAGAGCGGCGGTGATCACCCTGCCCGACGCCACCGACACCGATTGGGACAGGACACTGGCTGTGCGCCGGGAAGCGGTCCTCGCTCGGCCCGAAGTCGCCAGGGCGCTGGACGCCGCCGGCAGGCGCTTAACCCTGCCGATCCACCGCGTTTACTGGGGCAACGAGTAGCCGCCCGGGACTATTTTCGCTCGGCCGCGAACTCGGTGCAGCCCGGGGCGCCGGTCAGGGTGCCCGTCAGCACGTCCGGACCGCCCGGGTTGGCCGAGTTGTAGGCGCCGCCCTTGAGGTCGACCATGGCGTAGTCGGTCGGCTGTTCCAGCCAGCGGACGCCGCGCAGGGTGAACTGGCCCTTGGGCGTGATATTGCCCTCGACCACATAGCGGCCGCGCGGCACGCCCGGATTATCGCTCCGGGGCCCGAAGGCGAAGGTGCCGGCGACCCGGCCGTCGGCGTCGCCGTCGAGAGTCAGGGTCAGGGCCGTCTTGCCCTGGCCGCAGACATAGGCCCCCTCCCAGACGCCATCGATCTTTTCCGCCGCAAGCGCGGGCAGCGGGGCCAGAAGGGCGAGGGTCGTGGCGACGGCGGCGAGGTTGCGCATGATGATCTCCGGAGTTTGGATGAGGGTCGCAGAGGGCCGCCGGACCGTCATGCTCTCAAAAGGGGGCGCCTGCTCCCCCCTCGGGGGAGCTGTCAGCCGCGTAGCGGTTGACTGAGGGGGTCTACAACGAACGGGCGGTGTTCTCGCTGCTGAACCGCCGGTGGAGGACCCCCTCCACCATCGCTACGCGATGGTCCCCCTCCCCCGAGGGGGGAGGAGTGATGCACCAAAACTGCTCCCCTCTCGGGGGAGCTGTCAGCCGCGCAGCGGGTGACTGAGGGGGTCTACAACGAACCTCGGCCGTGTTCGCTGCTGAACCGCCGGTGGAGGACCCCCTCCACCATCGCGTTGCGATGGTCCCCCTCCCCCGAGGGGGGAGGAGTGTTCCTGCCAGCGGCTGTCAGCAGACCCCCTAGCCCCGCGCCCGTGCGCAACCTACCTTTGGGCCATGTCGAGCAAGACCAATCTCTCCGGCGTCCAGGACGTCTCCGCGGCGTTTGTCCATGACCTGGCCAACCCGAACGCCCCGGCCCTGTGGACGCCCCACCGGCCGGCGCGGCCGGAGAAGTCTGAAGGCGGTCGGCGGTTCAATCTGGTCGCCGACTATGAGCCCGCCGGCGACCAGCCGACGGCGATCCGCGATCTCGTGGCCGGGATCAAGGACCGCGAGCATGACCAGGTGCTGCTGGGCGTCACCGGCAGCGGCAAGACCTTCACCATGGCCAGCATCATCGCCGAGACCCAGCGGCCGGCCCTGATCCTCGCCCCCAACAAGACCCTGGCGGCCCAGCTCTACAGCGAGTTCAAGTCCTTCTTCCCCGACAACGCCGTCGAGTATTTCGTCAGCTACTACGACTACTACCAGCCGGAAGCCTACGTCGCCCGCACCGACACCTATATCGAGAAGGACAGCAGCCGGAACGAGCAGATCGACCGCATGCGCCACAGCGCCACCCGCGCCATCCTCGAGCGGGATGACGTGATCGTCGTGGCCTCGGTCTCCTGCATCTACGGCATCGGCTCGGTCGAGACCTATACGGCCATGACCTTCAGCCTGACGGTCGGCGACCGCATCGACGAGAAGCAGCTGATGGGCGATCTGGTCGCCCAGCAGTACAAGCGCAACGAGGCCGCCTTCGAGCGCGGGACCTTCCGCCGTCGCGGCGACACCATCGAGATCTTCCCGGCCCACTATGAGGACCGCGCCTGGCGCATCGGCCTGTTCGGCGACGAGATCGAGACCATCTCCGAGTTCGATCCCCTGACCGGCAGGAAGACCGCCGAGCTGGAAACGGTGAAGATCTATGCCAACAGCCACTATGTGACCCCGCGCCCGACCCTTCGCCAGGCGGTCAACCACATCAAGACCGAGCTGAAACAGCGCCTCGACTGGATGGTGGCCAACGGCAAGCTGCTGGAGGCCCAGCGCCTCGAACAGCGGACCACCTTCGACATCGAGATGATCGAGGCCACCGGCAGCTGCGCCGGCATCGAGAACTACAGCCGCTATCTGACCGGGCGTCGCCCCGGCGAGCCGCCGCCGACCTTCTTTGAATACATCCCCGACAACGCCCTGCTGTTCACCGACGAGAGCCACCAGACGGTTCCGCAGATCGGGGCCATGTACAAGGGCGACTACAGCCGCAAATGGAACCTGGCGGAGTATGGCTTCCGCCTGCCCAGCTGCCTCGACAACCGCCCCCTGAAGTTCGAGGAATGGGAGGCGATGCGGCCGCAGACGGTCCACGTCTCGGCCACCCCCGGCCCGTGGGAGATGGAAAAGGCCGGCGGCGTCTTCGCCGAACAGGTGATCCGCCCCACCGGCCTGATCGACCCGCCGGTCGAGGTGCGCCCGGTGACGAAGGACAACGCCAGCCAGGTCGACGACGTCATCGCCGAGGCCCGGGAGACGGCGGCGCGCGGCTATCGCACCCTGGTCACCGTCCTGACCAAGAAGATGGCCGAGGACCTGACCGAATACATGCATGAGCAAGGCCTGCGCGTCCGCTACATGCACAGCGACGTCGACACCCTGGAGCGGATCGAGATCATCCGCGACCTGCGGCTGGGCGCCTTCGACATCCTGATCGGCATCAACCTGCTGCGCGAGGGCCTCGACATTCCCGAGTGCGGGCTGGTGGCCATTCTCGACGCCGACAAGGAGGGCTTCCTGCGCTCGGAAACCTCGCTGATCCAGACCATCGGCCGCGCCGCGCGCAACCTCGACGGCAAGGTCATCCTCTATGCCGACACCATCACCGGCTCGATGGAGCGGGCCATGGGCGAGACGAAGCGCCGCCGCGAGAAGCAGGAGGCCTGGAACGTCGCCAACGGCATCACCCCCGAAAGCGTCAAGAGCCGCATCAAGGACATCCTCGCCAGCCCCTACGAACGCGACCGCCCTACCGTCGACGCCGGCATGGCCGAAGACGCGCGGCCCTTCCTCGGCAACAACTTCCAGACCACGCTACGGGATCTGGAAGCGAAGATGCGCGAGGCGGCAGGCAACCTGGAGTTCGAGACGGCGGCCCGGCTGCGCGACGAGATCAAGCGGTTGAAGATGCTGGATCTGGAGTTTGCCAATGAGGCGCTGACGGGGGCGGATGAGGTGGTGGACGCGAGCGTGCCCAAGGCGCTGCGGAAGCAGGCTCGGGTGGAGGCGGCGGAGCGGTGGCGGAAGGGGGGGTAGGTAGGGAGGCTATCCCTCTGCTTTTGCGCTCGCTCCAGGACTAGCTAATTGTCGAGCGTCTTCCGTCTGCTGATCTAAATCTGCAATCCAAGCATCCGTCTCCTCCATAACAATCCTATTGATGCTGATAACGAAGGATTGAAGCTTGGCGCTCTCGTCGATCTGGCTCTCGGCGATGCTGACCTCAAAAAGCGTTATTTCCGCTTCAATCAGCAACGCCGTTCTGATCGACCGAATCCAAGATTTCGAAAAACCAAACAGACGGTCAGTTAGAAATAACCCGCCCCCCACAAGCAGCCCCACGTAGCCGAGCTTAGTCAGATCAGCTCCCCATAATCCCCCCAGCAACGGAGCGACCCCGCTTACCACTACCAAAATCGTAGCCGGGACCCGACAAATCCAGCTCTTAATCTGCTTTTCTTGCTTCTTTCTCCGGTACCAGTTTGCTTGCTTTAGACCCCAACGAATGGCGGCAGAAGGGGAATTCATGCGCAGCGCACTCTCCGAGTTCTCAGGCATGTCAAAACTCGGCATCTCTTTGGCTAAGTGCGTATGGATCGAAAATCTCCAAGCCAGACATTTCTTCATACGCCGCGTAAAATTCGTCCAAATGCGAAAGTGTAATTCCAACCTTCTCTTTTACGGACTTAACTACAGATTCTATACTTCTTTTCTGACCACTAAGCGGGAGGTAGCCCGTGACTGTGTCTGACATGGCCTTCATGTAGACCAAGCACTCGAGATGATCTGCCACCGATATTTGGTCTATAAACTTTAGGAAGAATTTCTGCAAAGATGTCTCTGGAACTACAACAGCCAATCCGCCAGCCAACAGCAAGCCGATACCTTCGCAACCCTCTGCAGAGACGCCCCTGACCGGGACCGCCAAAGTCCTGCCCGAAGCTCCTGCCACTCTGAAACCATCCCTAATACTGCGCCAACGGCGATACTCCGTCATATCCCTTCTAAAAAGAGACCCGCCCAGGTCATCCTCCCTGAGCCATTCTGTAGGGGCCGCCTTAAGGCCCCACTTCAATCTCAGCGTTCTCTCACTTTTCCGAACTGCTATGCCCGAAATAACAAAATGCTCTGCGGCGGCCTCAATTCTTCCAGCATTCAGATTCGTGACCACGATCTCATTGTCGATGTATAGGTCCCCATCTTGGACAATAGGTATCAACTCCCGTGTCGACACCTCCTTGCGAGACTCCCGGACCAACATTTCTATTGATCGCACCATCTGAGAGTCGATGGTCGTAAAAGTGCCAGCCGTAACCAAGTCGGTTAGAGATGCTGACCGTCGACCATTCTTATCTTCTATCAAGAACCACTCAAGCTGTGCTTTCGCCTGTTCCAGCGCCACCCTATTCACAGGACTATATCTGTAGCCCATGAGAGCAGAACTCAGATAGGGCAGCTGCTCCACGGACCATGTCAGAGTATATTTCTCGCTGTCGCGCAGCCGAGCGATCTCTTCCGAGATAATCTCCACATACATCGTATATATATCGACTTCTAGCTGAGCCTTCTCCGGCGTGCGCTCTAGCCCGGACCTAGCGACGTTGGTGCGGGGTGCCGCCTTGCCAGTTGCGTTCGCAATAGCAATAAAGCTTTGCCCATTGAAGCCTGGCGTGGAAAAGTCCACGGCAATACCCCCAATGCTTGTAGATATCGGTGAGACTAAGGACCCTCTCTGCTCAGCAGTTCCTGACGGCGCATAAACAAATTGCCAGTCTCGATACATAGAGTCATATCTCAAAGCTACCGCCAACTGGAGACCATTGCGCTCTCGGTAGATCGCTTTGGCACCCTGCTGTTGATACGCGCTGAGGGCGTCACTTTTTAGGAAACGCTCAACTGCCTCTTGAGGATTATCGTAACCGATCTGCACCGGCGCCTCATTATCGACAGATGCAAATACTTTACAGTTCGGAAACATGATCCATTTGGCTAGCGTCGCACTCAAATCGACATCCAACGCACTAGGCCGAAGTTTTAGTGTAATGGATGTTCCATGTGGATATATCTCAGGGACATTTTCTTTCTCGTGCAAACGAACAAGATACTTTCCATGCACTGAGCGAAGCGAAATTTGGATTGCATGTTCTTCATCCGGAGAGCAGGTAAGAATTTCTACTTCGTCCGCCACCATAAAGGCGGAAAGCACCCCAATACCAAACCGACTAATTGCCGAAAAATCGGGAAATTTCTCTTTGAACTTGACGTCTTGATACCGAGAGGAACCAACCTTTAGGAGGTGGTCAACTATAACGGCCTTAGACATCCCTGTTCCATTGTCCGTTATTGACAGCGCCCGAACCGCAGTGTCCCACTTGATATCAATTCTGCCAGCCTTCCGCGGATCGACCTTTGAGATGCTGGACTGCAGCCGCACGGCGTCGATCGAGTTCTGCGCTAACTCCCTCAGGACAACTGCACTGTCATTGTAAAGAGTGTGTCCGGTTAGCAAATCCAGAATACGATGCTGATCGATTTCGAAACCGAATTGCTCAGCAAGAAATCCTTCTGCCTCGATATTGGATTCGTCGATGTTACGCCAAGGAAATTTGTATTTTATGACTGTCTTTTTGTTTGACTTAAGGATCAAGTCATAAGACATTCTAATCTGAGACAGCGCATATCTGAGGTATGTCGTAAGCCCAAAAAAGCCTCGATCATCCTTAAACGACGCAAAGATCTCAATGGTGGAAGTTGCGGCTGCGGGATCCACGTCACCGTCTTGATTTGTGCCCGGCTTAGCTTTAACCCGGGTTACAGCGTTTTGTTTTGCCCACTCAGCTTGACTAACTGGATCGGTAGGGTTTAGAATTCTATAAGTAATCGTCGGCGCACGGCTTTGCGTGATGTTTAGAAGATCGGCTGTCCTAAGAATCACAGCCACATAACGTAGGTTTGCTGTTTCGCGTTCGCTGTTTCCATATGGCTGCGCGAGTCTGTACTTAGTTTCGTCATCAAGATCGTCATGCAGATGACTCTCACAAATAACCCCCAGGTCACGCCGAACCTTTTCGGGGAGACGGGTGAAAATTTCGCCTAGTATATCAACCAGATTTTCGTCGAACCCGAGAGATTTGTTTGGCTTTCCCTCGATCCATGATTTCACCCGCGCTCCGTGGTGGGCCCTGACGAATTCCTGGTACAGGAATTTATCTCGCTCTTCCTCACTAAGCTGCTGAAGTTTGGCGGAGTAATCCTTGCCCGAGTCCCCTACGTATAGGTTTTCTCTTGCATACGCGATGTAATCGGTCTTTGCGCGTCGACTGTACTCCGCATCAGTTACAATTAGACCTACATCGTGCAAATATATAGATAGCACTATTAGTATAGCTTCAGCATCTGTGATAACTTTTAGGCCGTCGTCTGTTATTACCCACGAGGCGATTTTCAACATATCTTCCACGTGTCTATAATCGTGGATGGTATACTCTTTGAAAATCGTGGAGGAATTGAATAGGCTGGTCATCTCCCTGACAACTCGCCGGACATCCTTCAAGTTTACGGGAAACGCCGGGAGGCTTGTGGCCTCGGCGGCTTTTTCTTCGAGAACCATTTTTATCGTCTCCCCCTGAGAATTTGATGCACCTTAACGGCGCTTCCGTGGCCGCTGCAACTAACTATTGCGCAGTAGGGATTGCTGTTGCGCCTGTTGCCTAGAGGTTCGCCATTGAATGGGAAGCTAGGGGCTATTTAGGCACTTGCACGGATGCACCGCGTCCGCCCCCCGCCCCCACAAACCGCTCTGGCCGGACCGCCGCTATCAGCGGGCCGGGGTCCTGTGACGGGTCCAGCCATGTTCCCCAGTCCTGTGGTTCGAGGATCACCGGGGCGCGGCTGTGGTAGTCGGTCAGCCAGCCGTCGGACGGGCCGGTGAGGATGGTGAAGCTGGGGATTTCGGTGACAGTGCACTCTATTGAGAGCGCCCTGTCGCCGCGACCCAACTGCCAGGCGCAAGATTCGACCCTCCCCCTGATCTGGCTTAGGGTGCGGACAGGATTGGGGAACGCCATGCATATCCGAGCGGCGCTTAGCGCCTTGGCAATTGCGGCCTTGGCGGCCTGCGCCAGCAGCGGCCCGCAACCCATTGGCGGCGGCAAATTCATCGCTTCGGCCCGCGTGCCCCTCAACGGCCAGACCGGCGCCAAGACCAAGGCGCTAGAAACCGCCAACAAACACTGCGCGTCACTCGGCAAGGAAGCGCAGGTCGAGGACGTCAAGGCGAGCGAGTGCGCCCTGCACGGCGGATGCGGCGAGGCGGAAGTCGTCTACCGTTGCGTCGACAGGGGCTCGGCCGCGAACTAACCTTGCTCCCAATCCACATCCGTGGATCCATCCCCCCATGCCCACCTACACCGTCCGCTGCCGCGTCGACGCGTACGTCGACTACCTCGCCGAGGTCGAAGCCGACTCCCCTGAGGAAGCCGCCGAACTGGCGAACGACGACCACGCCGCCTGTGACTGGCGCCCCGACGGCCAGCAGGAGTTCGACGCCCGCCTCTACCTGACCCTGGGCGCCGCCGGCGACGAGATCGACGGCACTGAGGTCGGCGACCTTTGAGCGACGATCCGCCCTGGGCCAGCCTCGGCTTCGAGGAGCCCGCCGCCGTCTTCCTGGGGGCGACCGAGAACGCCCGTGTCTGGTCCGAAGGCTGGGCCCGCCGCCACCTGTTCTGCCCAAGCTGCGGCGCGGCGCCCGTCGAGGCGCCGGCCTACCGCGTTTGTGCTATCCTGAGCGGATGAATCGGGAGCATCTTCGTGCCCTGCAATGCCAAGAACCATCGTCAGGATTGTGACTGCGGATTTGGTGGACCTCGGCCCGGAACGTCGCCGGAGACACCGATGTTTCGGATCGCAGGCAAACTTTCAAGGCGAAAATTCAGGAGCCCCTTGAGGTCTCGAACCTCCTGCCCTCATTGCGGCCGCCCCGTTTTCTTCATTCGCGGCAAGAACGACGGTTCATTCTATATGGACTCACTGGATTCGGGTTGGTCAGCAAAGCACCTCTGTGACGGTCTTAGAAAGACCTCCAGATACCGCGTGGCAGCCTCAAGATGGCGGCGCGAAGGTTGGATACCGCTCGCAATCGTTTCGACCCACGTCGTTGAAAGCCGACAAATCTTGTCCGTCGTGGCGTTGGACAAGGAACTCGATTTCGAAATCTCGCCAATGGGGACAAGGGAAATCAATCCGGAGTGGCCATTGTTCTTCCGGGTCATAGACGAGCTAAGTGGCCGGATCGAAATCGACTATCTAAGCGATGTCGATGGCGAACTCGAAGGAGCTAGAGCCGAAGCCGAACGGGTCAACCGCAATTGATCTGCGGCCGATCCGGCGCGGTCCAGCGGAACATCGTCGCCGGACGTTAGATCGTGTCGGTTGCTTCTGTGTGGAGGTCATGGGGACTGAATTCTTGCACTCCCTCGTCAAACCGCTTCGCACCCGCCATGGCGGTCGGCGGTCGCCATCCCTGTCCGCCGGTGCGACCCCTCATCCGGCGCTGCGCGCCACCTTCTCCCGCAGGGGGGGAGAAGGGAGGGGGTGGCGGCGGTGCTGAAGGGCGCCGGAACGGGCGATGGCGTTCGAGGCCGGCGCCGCCCTCATCCGGCGCTTCGCGCCACCTTCTCCCGGCGAGCGGGAGAAGGGCGATGTCGCTCCTTCCCGACGGCGGCGGCATTGACGGCGGTCCGGGATCGGGGGAGCGTCGGGGGTCTGCAACCTTGAGGTCCTCGTGATCCGGCTTGTTTCATCCGCGCTGCTCGCCCTGCTGTTCGCCGAGCCGGAGGTCCCCGAGGCGATCGATCTGAGCCAGGTCCGCTGGATGCAGTGCCGGGCGGAGGCGACGGTGGAGGGTCTGCCGCGAACCTACTGGGCGCAGGCCATCGGGCTGACGCCGGACGAGCCGCCGATGGAAGAGGGCTGGGCGGCGCATCTGGCCGAGACCTACGGATTGAAGGCGAGCGACCTGAGCCGGTCCGAGTGCCGCCGGTTTCCGACCTTCGAGGAGGCGGAGGCCTGGTCGCACCGGGAGCCGGGAGAGTCCCCGGTGCAGACTGACTACCCGCCGATTCCGGACCTGATCCCCGTTGTGCGTGCGGTGGGCGACTAGGCGGCCTGGGCCTCCCCAAGGGCCAATTGCAGGGCCGGCGCTGCCCTCATCCGGCGCTTCGCGCCACCTTCTCCCGGCGCGCGGGAGAAGGAACTTTCGCCTCCCCCGTCACCTATGCCCCCGGCGCGCGTTACGCCTGTTCACGGCAACAGGAGACCGCCATGTCAGACCTCTCGCAGATCAAGAAGGACGCCGATGTCATCGGGGCGGACGGGGTCCATGTGGGGACCGTCGATCATGTCGATGGCGACCGGATCAAGCTGACCAAAAAGGACTCCATCGACCACAAGCATCATTGGGTCTCGGCCGGGCTGATTTCCGGCGTCCATGACGGGGTGGTGCGGCTGTCGGCCAACGCCGATGTGGCCGTGACCCTGGAAGACGACAAGTAGGAACCGACCCTACCCCTTCTCGAACCGCTCCGGCCGGACCGCGGCCATCAGCGGGCCGGGGTCCTGTGACGGGTCCAGCCATGTTGCCCAGTCCTGTGGTTCGAGGATCACCGGGGCGCGGCTGTGGTAGTCGGTCAGCCAGCCGTCCGAGGGGCCGGTTAGGATGGTGAAGCTGGCGACCTCGCCGGCGTCGGGGGTGGTGCAACGGTCCCAGAGGCCGGCGAACCACAGGGCCTGGCCGTCGGTGCGGGCGAAGCGGTGCTTTGTCTTGCCGCCCTCCTTGGGATTGGCTGGACCGGTCCATTCGTACCAGCCGCTGGCCGGGACGATGCAGCGGCGCTTTGCGAAGGCGTCCCGGAAGGTGGCGGCGCTGGCGGCGGTCTCGACGCGGCAGTTGAAGGTGGTCAGCTTGAAGCCGTCGCCCCTGCCCTTTTCGGTGTCCTTCAGCGGCTTGCCGCCGCGCCAGAAGGGCACCAGCCCCCAGCGCATCTTCTCCAGCACCCAGGCGCCGTCCTGCAGACGGGCGGTGACCTGGGGCGTGGTCGGGCGGACGTCGTCGTCGGGCTGCATGTTGATCGGGGCGGTGACCACCGGGAAATGCTCGCCAAACGCCGAGAGCTGGGCGTGGATATCAGCCCAGGTCAGGTGAGAGGTGTCGAAGCGTCCGCACATGGGGGCATCTAGCTGGATGGGAGGGCGGGCTGTAAAGAGCCGCCGCTCAGCGGCGACAGTTTGCCTGTCACCGTTCCGACACACACCGTTCTCCAGACGCCCACCGGCCCGCAACCAAATGCGCATCCCGGGCGTATCTCCTGTGAAGCGAGCGCGCATGCTGACCGGAAGGGCTGGTCCGGCGACGCGGTCAGGAGGCTGGAATGACTGTCGCGACCCTGAGCATTGTTCCCCAAGCCAACACCGAGAGCGCCGAGAGCCTGAGCGCCCGCGTCAAGCGGCTGCAGACCGAAGCCAGCGACATCGCCCGTGAGCATGTCATGGCGCTGGAGGAAGCCCTGGCGGGGGTGTCGCAACTGGCCGCGGAAATCGCCGATGGCGGCGAGGCCTATCCGGTCGGCGCCCGTCAGATCGCCCGGCAACTGATCGCCGACACCGACAGCCGGGCCCAGACGCTGAGCGTCATCCTCAGCCGTTCGGCCGGTCGCTAGAGGCTATTCCGCCGCGCCGCGATGCTCGACCCGTTCGGGCCAGAGGGTGTCGGCGACGTCGCTCCACAGGCGGGCGATCTCGGCGGCGGCGGCGCTTCGGGGTTCAAACTCCATCACCCCCTCGCCGCGCCACAGGCTTTCCTGAAACGCCACCCGGGCCCGCAGGCCGACGGTGGCGATGGGAAAGCCCAGAACCCGCGCCGCCTCGACCGCGCGGGCGATGATCGGGCTCTCTACACCGTTGCGACGGCTGGGGGCCTGGTTGAGGACGACCAGACCCGGCCGGCCCGCCTGACGCACGGCCTGGGCCGCGGGGACCAGGGCGGCCAGGTCGAAATAGCTGGGCCGGCTGACCAGAATGGCCAGATCGGCAAGGCGGATGGCGGCGCTGGAGATGGCGTCGCCGCCGGCCGGGGTGTCCATGATCAGCAGGTCGCGACCGGCACGCTCGGCGGCGTTGGCCACCGGAAACAGGGTGCCGCCGTTGGCCGCCTGGACGTCGGGGGCGGCGCCGCGCCGGGCCTGGGACCAGGATCCGGCCGAACCCTGCAGATCGAGATCGGCGATGGAGACGCTGTAGCCGCCGGCCATGGCCGCGACGGCGAGATTGACCGACAGGGTTGTCTTGCCCGTTCCCCCCTTGCGGGACAGCAGCACCAGTTTGCGCATGTGGCGGCTCCGCAGGTTGAAAGGGACTCACCGGACAGGAGCGTAACCCTAACGCCTTTGGCGGCGAGCGCCAAAGTGGGAAGTGGACAAGACGCGGCGCGGCTGCGCCTGTCGAACGCCGCCGGCACAGGCTCCCCGCGCCCAGGGTCGGATCGCCCCCAAAACCGCCGCAATCATGCGGCCGGAAGCCAATCCTGCAATGTACTGAAATATTAGAAATATCATGAACTTAAGCCGAATGGCGGCGTTCAGTTTCTGGTCAGTCGATGAGGATCATGGTGCTCACGTCGACCCCGGCAAGGGCGCCCTCCCCGGCGCCAGAAACATGGAGACCCGCTATGAAGAAGTTTCTGATCACCACCGTCGCCCTGGCCGTCATGGCCAGCGCCGGCGTCGCCAACGCCGCCCCCCGGGATGTCCGTGACGCAAAGCAGGACGTCCGCGAAGCCAGGCAGGATCTGCGTCAGGCCAAGCAGGAAAACCGCTACGAGCGCCGCGCCGCCAAGCGCTACAAGGCCGGTCGCTACAATCCGCCCCGCGGCTACCACGCCCGTCGCTGGGCCCGTGGCCAGCAGCTGCCGTCATCCTACCGCAGCCGCGGCTATGTGGTCGACTATCACCGCTATGGCCTGCGCGCGCCGCCCCGTGGCTACCACTATGTGCGGGTCGGCAATGACGTGGTGCTGACCGCGATCGCGTCGGGCATCATCGCCTCGGTGATCGTCGACCTGTTCAACTAGGCGCCGTCACCCAGACAACGCCAACCAGACAACGCCAACCAGACAGCGAAAGGCCCCGGGACCAGCAGGTTCCGGGGCCTTTTGTCTGCGCGTCAGGCCGTGCGGACCGGCGGCCGGCGGCGGCGCACCGCCCGCCACAGACGCCAGACGCCATACAGGATCAGGGCCAGCAGCAGCGGGATCAGCACCGGCGCGGCCATGGCCAGCAGAACCGTGAAAAAGGCGGTGATGTCTTCCAGCACCGAGACGAACGGATTGCCGAGCCCGGCCGTTGTCGTGGTGCTGACCACCCGGGTGCTGGCCTGGGCGGCGTGGAAGGCCAGCGCGGTGGGCGCGCCGATGATCAGGCCGGCGATGGCGGCGATCATCGGATCAAAGCTGGAGAAGGCGGCGCCGGCGGCGACCGCGCCGGCCACCGGTCGGATGAAGGTTCCGGCGACGCTGAGCACATGATCGACGGCGGGGATCTTGTCGGCGGCCAGCTCGACCGTGGTGGCGATGCCAAGGGCGATCAGGGCGGCCGGAGAGTCCAGCCAGCTCATGGCGTCAGCCAGCTGGACTCCGAACAGCTGGAACTTCGCCGCCAGCCCCAGCATCAGCAGGGGCAGGAAGGTGCGGAAGCCGGTGGCCGCGGCCAGACCGACCCCCAGCAGGGCGGGAAGGATCCAGGTTTCCATGGCGGAACATTACCAGCGTCAGCCGGGATTGTCCGCCAGATCCGTCAGGCGGCGGCGAGCAGGCCGCCGTCGACGATCTCGCCGATCCTGGCCTTGGCGTCGGCCTTGGCCTGAGCCACGGCGTCGGGACCAAAGCCCAGCTTCTCGGCCCGGACGAAGGTCACATCGGTGACGCCCATGAAGCCCAGCAGGGTGCGCAGGTGGGGTTCCTGGAAGTCGAGGCCGACGGCCGGGCCTTCGCTGTAGAGGCCGCCGCGCGACAGGACGACGATGGCCTTCTTGCCGGTCACCAGACCCTCGGGGCCGGCTTCGGAATAGCGGAAGGTCGCCCCGGCGCGCAGGACGTGGTCGAACCAGGCCTTCAGGCCGGTGGGAATGGCGAAATTGTACATCGGGGCGCCGATGACCAGAACGTCGCTGGCTTTCAGCTCCGCGATCAGGCCGTCCGCCAGGGCCCGGGCCTCGACTTCGACGGGGGTGACCGGATCAGCGCCGCGGACCGTGCCGACGGTGCCGGGGGTGAGGTGCGGGATCGGATCGGCGCCCAGATCGCGCTCGGTGATGGCGACGCCGGGGCGGGTCAGCCGATCGACAACCGATTGGACGAGTTCGCGGCTGACGGAGGCGTCGCCGCTGACGCTGCTGTTAAGGACGAGGACCTTGGTCATGAAATGTCTCCCTGGCCGGAATGGCCACGGGAGGGAGATGGGGGATGGAGCGGCAATCAGTAGCCACAGAAGTTGCAGATCACTGTTGATCAGAGCGGAACAATCCATACCTATTGGCCCACACTGTTCCCCGGAGCGCTTCACATGCTGGATCTCGATCACCTGCGGGCCTTTGTCGAAGTGGTCGAGACCGGCGGCTTCAGCCGGGCCGCCGCAAGGCTTGGTCTGTCGAAGTCGATCATCAGCCGGCGGGTGGCGGCGCTGGAGGCGGATCTGGGCGCGCGGCTGCTGGCCCGCACCACGCGGGGCATCAATCCCACGGAAGCCGGGCTGGATTTCAAACTGCGGGCCGAACGCATCCTTGGGGATCTTGAAGAGGCCCGGGACGCGGTGGCCCAAAGCGGCGCCGAGATCAGCGGGACCCTGCGCCTCGCCCTGCCCCTGTCCTTTGGCCTGCGCCACGTCCAGCCCCTGCTGACCGATCTCGCCCGGGCCCATCCGAGGCTGAAGATCGAGGCCGCCTACAGCGACGGGGTGGTGGATCTGGTCGCCGACCGGTTCGATGCGGCGGTGCGGCTGGGGGTCCTGGCGGACTCGACCCTGGTGGCCCGGCGGATCGCGCCCATCCATGCCGCGACCGTGGCCAGCCCGGACTATCTGGCGGCGCGGGGCAGGCCGCAGACCCCCGCCGATCTGGCCGACCATGACGCGGTGGTCCAGAGCGGCATGCGGCAGGGCGACAACTGGCGGTTCGTCGAGGGCAAGCGGACGGTGACCATCCGGCCCAACGCCCGTTTCCGGGCCGACAACGGCGAGGCGGTGGCCCAGGCGGCGATCGCGGGTCTGGGGGTGGCGGTGCTGCCGACCTTCCTGATCTCCGACGCCATCCGGGACGGCAAACTGGAGCCCCTGCTGACCGACTACCCGTTCAGCGAAGCCGGCCTCTATCTGGTCCGCCCGCCCGGCCCGGCGCCGGCCAAGGTGCGCGTCCTGACCGAACTGATGGTCGAGCGCTTCAGCGGCGAGCCCTACTGGGACGCCTGCGCCATGCTGCGCCGGGAGATGAAACCGCCGTCATGATTCAAACCAGCGATTGACAGCCTCACCCGCCATACCCCACTTTCGAAAAAACGGCCGTCAGAGCCGCCCAGGGAGATAGACCGGATGAGCGACCCCGCACTGCCCGTTGGACCACGCCCGGCTGTCGGCCTGGGCACCAAGATTCTCTACGGCCTCGGGTCGGTCGCCTTCGGCATCAAGGACAACGGCTACCGCGTCTTCCTGCTGCTGTTCTACAATCAGGTCGTTGGCATGGATCCCCGGGCGGTCGGCCTGGCCATCACCCTGGCTCTGATCATCGACTGCGTCATCGACCCGGTGCTGGGTGAGATCTCGGATAACTGGCGGTCGAAGTGGGGCCGTCGCCACCCGTTCATGTATGCTTCGGCCCTGCCGATCGCCCTGTCGTTCCTGCTGCTCTGGAACCCGCCCGCCGGCTGGAGCGAGGGGGCGCTGTTCTGGTATCTGGTCGCCGTCGCCGTGCTCGGTCGCAGCTTCATCACCATGTATGAGGTGCCCTCCTCCTCCCTGGCCGCCGAACTGACCGAGGACTACGACGAGCGCAGCTCGATCCTCGGCTGGCGCTATTTCTTCGCCTGGTGGGGCGGCCTGACCCTGACCATCGTCATGTTCTGGGTGTTCATGCAGCCGACCCCGGACATCCCCAACGGCCAACTCAATCCGGACGCCTACAAGACCTATGGTTATGCGGGCGCGGTGCTGATGTTCATCTCGATCATCGCCTCGGCCGCCGGGACGCACCGTTTCATACCCTGGCTACGAAGGCCGCAGGTTCACGCCTCAAGGACCCTGCTCCAGACCCTCGGCCAGATGGCGGAAACCCTGAACAACCGGCCCTTTGTGGTCATCACCCTGGTCGGGCTGGTGGCCGCCATCGCCCAGGGCGTCAGCTTCACCCTGGCCTTCTATTTCTCGACTTACTTCTGGGAGCTCAACTCCTTCTGGACCGGAGTGTTGGTGCTCGACAGCTACTTCTCGTCGGCCATCGCCCTGATCGCCGCCCCGATGCTGTCCAAGCGTTCGGGCAAGAAGAAGGCCGGCAGCATCCTGCTGGCGGCGTCGGTCCTGACCGGCTTCCTGCCGCTGTTCCTGAGACTGATGGGCTGGTTCCCGGAAAACGCCGACATGCTCGGCGGCGGGGAGATTCCCTCCATCGTGCCGTGGTTGTTCCTCGACGGCGTCGTTCGCGGCATCTTCGGGATCACCGCCGCCATCCTGATCACCGCCATGCTCGCCGATGTGGTCGAGCATTCGGAGGTCAAGACCGGCCGCCGGTCCGAGGGCCTGTTCTTCGCCTTCACCAGTCTGGTCCAGAAGGCCGTCGGCGGAATTGGGGTGATGGCCGCCAGCTTCCTGCTGGTGCTGATCGACTTCCCGCGCAACGCCAAGCCGGGCGAAGTGGATGCGGCCATCATCACCAAGATGGCGCTGGTCTATATGCCGGTGCTGGCCATCCTCTACGGAACGGCCCTGGCGATCATGCAGCTCTATAATATCAGCCGCGAGACCCACACCGAGAACCTGCGGGCGCTGGCGGCCAAGGCCGAGGCCGGCGAGGCGGCGGATATCGTGCCCTGATGCAGCCGCCGGATCAGGTGGCTTCACCTGATCCGGGACCCGCCGGGTCTGCCGTCAGACGTTACTCTCGGTGATGGCGCTGTAGACCAGGGTGCGCAGTTCGCGGCGCACCGGATAGGCCGAGGACGGCAGCAACTGGGTCAGGAAAACCACGGCCAGATCCTCGACCGGATCGACCCAGAAGAAGGTGCTGGCCGCGCCGCCCCAGAAGAAGTCCCCGGCGGTGCCGGGAATGAGCGTCGCCGCCGGATTCATGGTGGTGGCGAAACCGAGACCGAAGCCGACCCCGGCATAGGTCGCCTCGCTGAACAGCGATTGCGACATCTGGGTCAGGTCCTTGCCGCCGGGCAGGTGGTTGGACGCCATCAGCTGAATGGTCTTGGGACCCAGCAGCCGCTCCCCGTCCAGTTCGCCGCCATTCAGCAGCATGCGGCAGAAGCGCATGTAGTCGTCGGCCGTGCTGACCAGACCGCCGCCGCCGGAGAGGAAGGTCGCCGGCTTGAGGTAGGGGCTCTTCTTCGGATCGTCCTGAAGCTGGGGTTTGGGCGAAATCGGCGCCTTCGAGCCCAGGGCGCCGACGGCGTAGCAGGCGGTGAATCGGTCGGCCTTGTCCTTGGGCACGGTGAAGAAGGTGTCGGTCATGCCGAGCGGCTTGAAAATCCGCTCCTCGAAGAAGACGTCCAGGGCCTGGCCGCTGATGATCTCGACCAGCCGGCCGACAATGTCGGTGGAGACCGAATAGTTCCAGGCCTCACCGGGAGAGAACTGCAGCGGCACGCCGGCCAGGGTGGTGATGGTCTCGGCCAGGGTCGTGGCCCGCAGGTCGTCGCCGACCTTCAGCTTGCGATAGGCCGCATCGATGTTGCCCTGTTGCTGGAAGCCATAGGTCAGGCCGGAGGTGTGACGCAGCAGATCGACCACCAGCATCGGCCGGTCCGCCGGCTTGCTCTGGAAGCTTTCCATGTAGCCGCCGTTGTAGACGCCCAGCCCCGCCCATTCGGGAATGTACTTGGCCACCGGATCATCCAGCGCCGCCAGGCCCTCTTCGACCAGCATCATGAAGGCCACCGAGGTGATCGGCTTGGTCATCGAATAGATGCGGAACAGGTCGTCCGACTTCAGCTTGCGCTCACGCTCGCGGTCGGCGAGGCCCAGAACCGTCTCATAGGCCAGCTTGCCGCGCCGCCAGACCTGGACCTGGGCGCAGGGCAGTTTGCCGGTCTGGACATAGCGCTCATCCAGAAAGGATTCGATGCGCGCGAGGCGATCCGAAGACAGGCCGAGCTTTTCCGGTTTGGTCATGAGCGATGTTCCTCTTCCTGATGGTTTTCCACGTTGGTATCGAACAGCCGGTATGGCGCAACCTAAACTTTACGAGATTGAGCGACAGTCGTCGGCGTAACGGGGAAACGCGCGTCATGCCGGCGAATACCGACGACATCGAAGCCGAAGCGGCCCGGTGGTTCTTCGCCAGCAGCGACGACATCTTTCTCGTCCTCCAGGGCCGGATCGTTCAGAGGGTCAATCCGACCTGGACGCGGCTGACCGGGTGGGACGCCTCCGAGATCGTCGGCCGCGACATCACCGATTTCGTCCATCCGCTTGACCAGGCCAAGATCGAAGACACCATCCGGACCCTGATCGAGCAGCGGCGCGCCGATTGCGAGCATCGGATTGTCTGCAAATCAGGCGACTGGCTGTGGTTCCGGTCAAGATCGAAACTCAAGGACGACGGCGTCGCGCTGCTGGTCCTGCAGAACACCACCGACGTCAGGCTGCGGGAACGGGACGCGGCGGAGGCCGCCCGCACCCGGGATATCCTGCGTGAGGAAGCCGGCGTGTTTGTCTGGCGCTTTGACCCCTCGACCGCGCAGTACGCCGTCGATTCCGACCTTACCCGGGTCGGCGCGCCCGGCGCTTCCGGACGCCGTATCCTGTCGGTCCATGAGATGACCGCCGAGGTCCACCCCGATGACCAGCGCCGGATAACCGAGGCCTTCCTCGCCTCGGTGGCCAGCGGCGAGCCCCGCGTTCTGGAGTACCGGCACTTCCGGGCCGAGGACGGCGGTTGGGCGAGCGTGCGGGCCGCATGGCGCGGAATCCGCAAGCAGGCCTCCGGGGGCTGGGAAATTCTGGGACTGACGCAGGATGTCAGCGCGCTGGCCGACGCCCGCGACGCCGCCCTGCAGGCGGCCGAGGTCAAGGCGCAGTTCCTGGCCAATATGAGCCACGAGATCCGCACCCCAATGAACGGCGTGCTGGGGGTGCTGCATCTGCTGCGCAAGGAGCCGCTGTCGGCCGATGGCCGGCGCCTGCTCGATGAGGCGCTTGGCTGCGGCGCCATGCTGTCCGAACTGCTCAATGACGTCATCGATTTCTCGCGGCTGGAGGCCGGAAAAATCGAACTGTCGCCCGAGCCTGTGCAACCGGCGCGCCTGCTCGACAGCGTCATCGCCATGCTGGACCCGCAGGCCAAGGCCAAGGGCCTGACGCTGAAGGTCGCGGGGGCGGACAGCGACTGGGTCATGGTCGACCCGGTCCGGCTGCGCCAGATTCTGTTCAACCTGATCGGCAATGCCGTGAAATTCACCGCCACGGGTGGCGTAGCCGCGAAGATGTCCCGCCAGGGGTCAGACGATCGCGGGCGGCTTCAGTTCGAGATCACCGACAGCGGCATCGGCATTGAGCCGGGCGAACAGCAGTCGCTGTTTGATCGCTTCCGGCAGGCCGATGGATCCGCGACCCGGCGGTTCGGCGGCGCCGGACTGGGGCTCTCCATCGCCCGCGGGCTGGCCGAACAGATGGGCGGAACGATCACCGTCTCCAGCGCCCCCGGCGAGGGATCGACCTTCCGTGTCGAGATCGCCGCGCCGGTCTGCGCGGCTCCCAAGGACGTCGCCGAGCCGGAGGAGGATAATCTGCCGCTGGACGGGCTGAGGGCCCTTGTCGTCGAGGATAACGCCACCAACCGCACCATCGTCACCCGGATGCTGGAACAGCTGGGCGTGCGGATGACGGTCGCCCATGACGGCGTCGAAGGTCTGGAAGCGGCGCGGTCGCAAGTCTTTGACCTGATCCTGATGGATATCCAGATGCCGCGAATGGACGGGGTCGCCGCCACGGCCGCAATCCGTGACCTGCCCGCGCCGTCAGGCCAGACGCCGATCATCGCCATGACGGCCAACGCCATGTCGCATCAGATCGACAGCTATCTGGCGGCCGGAATGAACAACTGGATCTCCAAGCCGATCTCGCCCGCCGCCCTGCTGCAGGCAATCGCACAGACCCTCGCCCAGTCCTGGGTTGAGGACGCCGAAGAACCAAGCAAGGCCTTATAGCTTTCGCGGGCTGCTCCGCGGACCTAGACTGTACAGCTGATGACCGACGCCCCTCCCGAAACGACCGGAACCGCCCGTTTCGCCGCGCGGCGGGAAGCCATCCTTGCGGCGGCCACCGGCATCCTCAATCGCCAGGGCGTGAAGGGCATGACCCTGGCCGATGTGGCGTCGGAAGTCGGACTGATCACCACCTCGGTGACCTATTATTTCAAACGCAAGGAAGACCTGGCGGCCGCCTGCTTCATGCGGGGCGTCGAAGCCTTCGACAGTCTGGTCACCCGGTCGGCCAGGGCGCCGGACGCCCGCGCCAGGCTGGACCTGTTCTTCGAACTGTTCTTCGACCTGTCCCGGAAAATCCGGCTCAAGCAGGCCCCGCCGATGGTCAGCTTCAGCGAGATGCGTTCCCTGAAGGAGCCGCATCGCACGGAGGTCACCGGCGCCTATATGGACATGTTCCGCCGGGTCCGCGGCTTCTTCGACGCCCCGGAGTTCGCCGGCCTTAGCCGCGCCGAAGCTAACGCCCGCACGCATATGCTGCTGGAACAGGCCTTCTGGACCTTCACCTGGCTGCGCCGGTTCGACCTGGAGGACTATCCGCGCCTGCGCGAGCGGATGAGCGACATCCTGACCGGGGGTCTGGCGACCAGAAGCCGGTCGTGGGCGC
>Ga0209066_10000751_pt1 | contig 46134 bp, 34 predicted proteins | sample All_14_2_FD_187198 | JGI IMG/M metagenome (GOLD analysis project Ga0209066, IMG submission 187198) | Freshwater microbial communities in response to fracking from Pennsylvania, USA - Allegheny Zone_MetaG_DW_15 (SPAdes) (version 2) ... | reverse complement strand
CTGGCCGCCAAGCCCGCCACCGAGCGCCTGGCCATGGGCCAACGCGGGCGTGACTTCGTGCTGCAGCACCACACCTACCCGGTGCTGGCGCAGCGCTTCATCGCAGCGGTACGCGAGCGCGTGCCGGGGCTCAAGGGATGAGCCACCGCGAAGTCGATGCGGTGGCCGAGCGCTATGCCCGCCGCGGCAGCGCCGACCGCTACAGCATGCTGCGCCCCGACGTCTGGATGAGCGTGCAGGAGCGCCAGCGCGCGATGCTGCGCCTGTTCAACACCCTGGGCTTCACCGACCTGCGCGCCCTGCGCCTGCTCGAAGTGGGCTGCGGCGCCGGCGACAACCTGCTGGAACTGCTGCGCCTGGGCTTCGCGCCCGCCCATCTGCAAGGCGCCGAGTTGCTGCCCGAGCGCCTGCAACTGGCCCGTGAACGCCTGCCGCAAGCCGTGGCCCTGCACGGCGGCGATGCCTGCCAGCTCGACATCGCGCCGGGCAGCCTCGACATCGTCTACCAATCCACCGTGTTCTCGTCGCTGCTCGACGATGGCTTCCAGCAGCAGCTGGCCGAGGCCATGTGGCGCTGGGTGCGCCCGGGCGGCGGTGTGCTGTGGGTGGACTTCACCGTGAACAACCCACGCAACCGCGACGTGCGCGGCGTGCCGCTGGCCCGGATGCGCCAGCTGTTTCCCCGCGGGCGGCTGCAGGCCCGTCGCATCACGCTGGCTCCCCCGCTGGCCCGTCTGGCCTGCCGCCTGCACCCGCAGGCCTACACCGCCCTCAACACCCTGCCCTGGCTGCGCACTCACGTGCTGGCCTGGGTCGCCAAGGACTAAGGCCAGTTTTCCACCGGCAGACCTGGCACGCGGTCGAATTCGCGGCGGTTGTTCGTCACCAACGTGGCGCCCAGGCTCAGCGCGTGGGCCGCGATCAGCAGATCGAACGGGCCGATCATCTCGCCCTGCGCCATCAACCGGGTCTTCAGCTGCGCAAAGGGTTCGACCACCTCGCTGCTCAGGGCATGCACGGTCAAACGGGTCAGCAAGGCTTCCACACGCGCAGCCACATGCGCATGGGCCGCACGCAACGCGCCCACGCGCAACTCCATCGCCGTGACCACCGACACCCCCAACTGCCCGGGCTCGAACGCATTGAACCGCTCGAACAGGGCGGCAGGGCGCGCCTTGATCACGTACACGCAGATGTTGGTATCCAGCAGGATCACTTGCGAGCCTTCGCTGGTTTCGCGCGATAGCGCCGCACAGGCTCATGCACGGCAGCTGAAGCGGCTGACGCCGCAGCAAACAAATCGGCAGACCGTTCGAAGTCGCCCTGGGGCGGGCGCTCGAAATCCGCCCCGCCGTCCAGCGGCAAACGATCAAAGGCCGCCGCCAAGGCATCCCCCAGGCGTTGCGCCGGCTTCGGCACCAGCAGGATGCCTTCGGGCGTGCGACGGATGATCACCTCGTCAGTGTCGAACCGATACTCCTTGGGCAAGCGCACCGCCTGGCTGCGGCCGGACATGAAGACCTTGGCAATGTCCATCGTCACTCCATTCGACTCATGTAATATCTCATTTGCAATATACCAAACGGCCACCACCCTCGATCGGGGAAGCCTCAGGGATCTGGCCTAATCGCTGCCTCTCGTCCGGCCCACGCCCCACCCGCGCCTGATCGACATGGCCCCTTGCCGTGCCGCCTTTCCCGACCCAAGATGTCTGACCCGACGCTGCCCTTCCTCCCCTACGCCCTGCCGGAAATCGGTGACGACGAAATCGCCGAGGTGATCGACACGCTGAAATCCGGCTGGGTGACCACCGGCCCGAAGGCGCGCCGCTTCGAAGACGACTTCCGCGCCTTCCTGGGCGATGAAGGCCTGCACTGCATCGCCGTCAACTCGGCCACCGCAGGCCTGCACCTGGCGCTGGAAGCGCTGGGCATCGGGCCCGGTGACGAGGTGATCACCACCACCCACACCTTCACCGCCACTGCCGAGGTGGTGCGCTACCTGGGTGCCGATGTGAAGCTGGTCGACATCGACCCGGCCACGCTCAACATCGACCCCGCCGCCATCGAGGCCGCCATCACCCCGCGTACCAAGGCCCTGATGCCGGTGCACTACGGCGGCCTGGCGGTGGACATGACGGCCATCCTGGCCATCGCGCACAAGCACGGCCTGAAGGTGGTGGAGGACGCCGCGCATGCGCTGCCCACCACGCACGCCGGCCAGCTCGTGGGCACGCTGGGCAGCGATGCCACCGTGTTCAGCTTCTACGCCAACAAGACCATGACCACCGGCGAAGGCGGCATGCTGGTCACACGTGACGAGGCCCTGGCCGCCCGCGCCAAGGTGATGCGCCTGCACGGCATCAACCGCGATGCCTTCGACCGTTTCACCGCCAAGGTGCCGAGCTGGTACTACGAGATCGTGGCGCCGGGCTTCAAGTACAACCTCAGTGACATCGCCGCAGCGCTGGGCATCCACCAGCTCAAGCGCGTGCGCGCCTTCCAGGCCCGCCGCGCCGAGCAGGCCGCGCTGTATCAGCACCTGCTGGCCGATCTGCCGTTGACACTGGCCCCCTGCCCCGCGGCCGGCGACACGCATGCCTGGCACATCTACGCCGTGCGCCTCACCGATGAGGCCCGCATCGGCCGGGATGCCCTGATCGAAGCCCTGTTCGCCGCCGGCATCGGCTGCAGCGTGCACTACATCCCGCTGCATCAGCACCCTTACTGGCGCGAGCGCTACGACCTGAAGGCGGAAGACTTCCCCCACAGCCAGCGCGCTTACGAGCGCATGCTGAGCCTGCCGCTGTACACACGCATGACCGATGCCGCCGTGCACCGCGTGGCCGATGCCGTGCGCGCGGCCCTGAAGGGCTGACCACGACACCATGGCCAAGCGCCTGTTCGATCTGTTCGTGGCCTGCTGCGCGCTGCTGCTGCTGAGCCCGCTGCTGCTGGGCATTGCCCTGGCCATCAAGCTCGATTCGCCGGGGCCGGTGTTCTTCCGCCAGGTGCGCGTGGGCCGGGGCGGGCGCGAGTTCCGCATCCACAAGTTCCGCACCATGGTGGTCAACGACGAGGCACGCAGCGCGCAGATCACCGTGGGCGCTGACCCGCGCATCACCCACGTGGGCGCCTGGCTGCGCCGCACCAAGTGCGACGAGCTGGCCCAGCTGATCGATGTGCTGCAAGGCACGATGAGCCTGGTGGGCCCACGCCCCGAGGTGCCGCGCTACGTGGCGCTGTACCCCGAAGCGCTGAAGCGGCAGGTGCTGGCCGTGCGGCCCGGCATCACCGACGTGGCATCGATCGAATTCCGTGACGAGAACACACTACTAGCGAAAGCCACCGATCCGGAGCGTGTCTATGTGGAGACGGTACTTCCGGCAAAGCTGGCGCTGCAGGCGCACTACGTTAACCATAGAACTATGTGGCTTGATCTCAAACTCATCGGTAGAACACTAGCAGTCCTGCAGAAGCGCTAACACACACACCTGCGGGCTGGGGCGGGTTCCGCCCCAGCCCCATCACCTCGATGGTTGATCCAACCCTCAAACGACGGGAGCGGATCCAGCTGCACCTACTTGAAGTACCAGCCCCACAAGTTGTTTCCCCTGGAAGACGGGCGCCGAATGCCGGCAGTCGTTGCAGTGGGCAAGGTGTCGAAATCGTTCCTGGTGAGAATCGCCGCCACACCACTTGGCGATAGGAGAACAGATGTCGCTCCAAGTGATGCACCCAGAACGGACGCATTTCCATTCGAGAACCCTAAGATGTAGTCGGATGCAGCAGAAGAGCCTGCAGACGCCATGGGCTTCACAATTTGGTTCAGAGCATCATCGAAGCTGGACCACGCACTGGTATTGCGCAACCAAAGTTGATTGCCGTTGGAAGCTGTAGCCACTGCATAGCCCTGTTGCCAGCCCGCACATCCGCTAGGCAAGGTCTGCGCGGTCCAGGTCGGCAAAGCAGGAGTCCAACGGCGTCTCGCGCAGTTCGTATCGCCCACGACAGCAGGGTTGTCCAAATAGAGTTCGGCACTTCCATTTGTAAGTCCGACAAGACGGTAGGTGTAGGACAACGGCGCAAGCGCAGCAACCCCCGTATTTGTAGCAACCCAAGGGTTACCAACCGCGGATGTAGCACTTGCCCAAACCGTCCCGGAACTGGTGTTCGGCTGCGCCCACGCTGCAAAGCTGCGACCACCTGGTGCCATAGCCAATCCGATGAAGCGAGCCGACGTTGCTTGTGTATCAAGCACCACTTGGGAGCCCAAAGCCTTGCCCACTAGCCCTCGGTAGGCAACGATGTTGTCGACCGTTGTGTTTAGCGGGAAGCTACCTGCCAGCGTAAGGTTGCTATTCGCATCAAGCTGCAGATCGACGTGTTGGCCCAACAAGCGCGCGGTGCTTAGAGACCACGCGCCCAGCGCAGACTTAAAAAAGCCCACTTGCCCCAGGTTTCGGCTTGCCACCGCTACGTTGGACGTGGCGCTCGCGCCCACTCGCACGTAGCCCTCGTACAGCACCGCGATATCGCCGTTGTCATTGATACGCGGAATCGGTGCCCCGAAGCTGCGCGGAGTGTCGCCAATCAACTCTGGACTGAGCCAATTTGTGCCGTCAAACGCGGCACCGTAGAGAAAGTAGCAACTCCCCAACGTTTTGTAGGTTGTCGCGGTACAGCTAGCTTGCGCCACCCAGGTCGCGTAAGCCTTTCCTCCCGGTGCAACGGCCAACCCCAAGCTCCAGCCGCTGTTGATTTGGGTTGGCGCAAAGGCACCACCAGCACCGATGTCGATGGCCTTCGGTGCAGACCACACCGGGGAGGCCGTGCCGGCACTGGGCGTGCCACGCACCGCGTAGAGCACGTTTCGTGTGCCGTCTGACTTCACAAAGGTAACCAACACGTTGCCGCTATCAGCGATGCCCGCTGCATGCGATGAAACCGGCCTGTCGTTCAGATCGGAGAAGTTGCCGGGTTCAAGCAACCGTCCAACCGTCCACTTGCGCCCTGTCAGCGCCAGGATCTGAGCATCAGTGGACTCGTCCGCTGCCTGGCTTGACGCGGTACTCGCATCGACATCGCTCCCTCCGCCACAAGCGGACAGCAGCGTGGCGCTCGCGCACCACACCATGAGTCCACCGGATAACCGCCAGCTTCTTGAAGACATTTGCGTTCCTCCCTTGAATTGGACCGTTGTTCTGCGCCCGGCGAAGCACTTGCGGCCAAACCCAGCGTTAACCAGGCCATTGGCTCGATCACCTGCAGAACAACGAATGAGCACAACAACAATGTTGCCGGATCAGCCTATCGAGCAGATATGACAGCACTCCATTTCGATATGGTGGGTGCTTTGGCCCATCCAGATCACTCGAAGCCCGAGACACCCGAGGAAGCGAGAATTGCTGGATGCTCTGGCACCAACTCGACACCCTGCTCACCCGCCTGCGGCCCTACCGCGAGGGCCTGGCGCTGGCCATCGACGCGCTGGTGGTGGCCGCCTGCTGGCACATCACCTACCTGTTCCGCCTGGGCTTCGAGCGCTGGCACACCGCCCGGCCCGACTACGACACCACCGTGATGCTGGGTCTGGTGGCCGGTTACCTGGTGGTGTTCATTGCGCTGCGCGTGCCCAAGGGCATGTGGCGCTTCTCAGGCTTTGGCGAGATCCAGCGGCTCACGCTGGCCTGCGGCATCGCCGGCCTGGGTGGCGCGGTGGTGGTGCTGATGGCGCAGCTGGTGGAGATTCCTCGCGCGGTGCTGGCGCTGCACCCGGTCGTCAGCCTGATGGGCCTGGCGGTGGTGCGCATCGGCTACCGCATGCTGTACGAGCACATGCGCGCCCGCACCAATGGCAGCGCGCAGGAAACCCGCCGCGCGCTGGTGCTGGGCGCAGGCACGGCGGCGCGGTTGCTGATCGCCGGCATCCAGCACCGCGGCTGGGTGGTGGTGGGCCTGCTCGATGATGACCCAGCCAAACACGGCGCCCGCGTGGGCAACGTGCCAGTGCTGGGGCCGCTGGACAGCGTGCCACGCTGGGCCACGCTCCACGGCATCACCCACCTGGTGGTGGCCATGCCCAGCGCCCCCGCCAGCACCCGCCGCCGCGCGCTCGATCTGGCCGCCGCCACCCACCTGCCGGTGGCCACCGTGCCCAGCGCCGCCGAACTGCGCCAGGGCCTCACACCCACCCAGGTGCGCGACATCGAACCGGACGACCTGCTCGGCCGCGAGCCGGTGCAGCTGGACGAAGGTGGCATCAGCGAGAGCCTCTCCGGCAAGGTGGTGCTGATCACCGGCGCGGGCGGCTCCATCGGCTCGGAGCTGTGCCGGCAGGTGGCGCGCTTCGGCCCGCTGAAGCTGGTGCTGTACGAACTGAGCGAGTTTGCGCTGTACACCATCGAGCAGGAGCTGTCAGAGCACTTCCCGCACATCCCGCTGCTGCGGCTGGTGGGCGATGTGCGCGACCCGGCTCATCTGCAGGCCACCTTCCAGCGCGTGCGCCCGCAGGTGGTGTTCCATGCCGCGGCCTACAAGCATGTGCCGCTGATGGAGGAAGACAACGCCCACGCCGCGCTGCGCAACAACACGCTGGGCACCTGGTACACCGCCCAGGCCGCCGCGGCCGCAGGCGCCGAGCGCTTCGTACTGATCTCCACCGACAAGGCGGTGAACCCCACCAACGTGATGGGCGCCACCAAGCGGGCTGCGGAGATGGTGGTCTCAGCCCTGTCGGCGCAAGGAAACGCCGGGACGCCCCAAGTTTCCTTGACCCCCTTGGGGGGCGGGCTGGGCGCAGCCCAACCCAGGGGGCACTCAGAACCCCATACCACCCGCTTCATCGCCGTGCGCTTCGGCAACGTGCTGGGCAGCTCGGGCAGCGTGATCCCCAAGTTCAAGGAGCAGATCGCCCGCGGCGGCCCGGTGACGGTGACGCACCCCGACATCACCCGCTTCTTCATGACCATCCCCGAAGCCGCCCGCCTGGTGCTGCAAGCCGCCGCGATCGGTGACAGCGGCCAGGTGTTCGTGCTCGACATGGGCGAGCCGGTGAAGATTGCCGACCTGGCGCGCGACATGATCCACATGAGCGGCCACACGCTCGACGAGATCCCGATCCGCTACTCGGGCCTGCGCCCGGGCGAGAAGCTGTACGAAGAGCTGCTGGCCGATGCCGATGCCACCGTGGCCACGCCCTTCGCCCGGCTGCGCATCGCCCGGCTGGAAGACCGCGGTGGCGACATCCAGAGCCTGCTCGACTGGGCCCTGGCTCACCCGCAGGCCGATGACGCCGCCGTGCGCGACGCCCTGGCCCGCCTGCTGAAGGAATATCAGCGCCCGCCGCGGCGCGCGTGACGGGCTGCCGCAAGCGGCATTTGCGCCAGATCATCGACATCCGGGTTTGCCCCGATCTCGGTACGATTTGCCATTCCTATCAGTCTCGGCGCCTGCAGGCATTCAGCCTGTGCCCGGGCAGCCGATGACACCCCTGTAGTAGCCCGCACCGAGTAGTCCCCTTGTTGAAGTACCAGCACAGCATTGAGCGAAGCACCGAGTATTTCCGGCTCGCGTTGCCCCTGATGACCAAGCAGGCCGCCGGCCTGCACCCGATCAGCTATGCGGTCTGGTACGGCTACGTCAGCGGCGACAACCCCAACCTGCGGCTGGCCGTCGACCGCCAACTGCATGATGCCGGCGGCCTGCTGGACGAAGCCCGCACCCAGGGCCTGTTCTGGAAGCACGTGGTCGAGAGCGACCCCGAAGCCGCGCAGAAAATGACGGACGGCGTGGACCGCGTGCTGCACGGCATGTCCGAATCGGCCACGCTGGCCGTCAACGAAACCGCCCGCTACGGCGCCACGTTGACGCGGTTGTCAGCCGAGCTGTCCACCCCCACCCCGAGCCCAGTGCTGGTGGAACTGCTGGACACCACGCACGACATGCAGCGCGCCATCGAGCAGCTGCAAAAGCGCCTGGCCGAGAGCCAGTCTGAAATCAAGGACCTGCGCGACGAGGTGGACCGCACCCGCCGCGAATCATTGCAGGACGCCCTCACCGGCCTGGCCAATCGCCGCGCCTTCGAGCAGCGGCTGGCGGTGTGCATCGCCCAATCCGAACACGGCGCCACCGGCGCCCCGCCCTGCCTGGTGCTGGCCGACATCGACCACTTCAAGCGCATCAATGACCGCTTCGGCCATGGCTTTGGCGACCAGGTGATCCGCGCCGTGGCCCAGGTGCTGAAGAACCAGCTGCCCGACAACGCCATGGCCGCGCGCATCGGCGGCGAGGAATTTGCGCTGCTGCTGCCGTCCACCTCGCTGCAGGCCGCACAAGTGCTGGCCGAGAAGATCCGCCACACCGTGGGCGCCAGCCGCATCGCCGCCACGGCCAGACCGACACCCAGACCCGCGTGAGCCTCTCGCTCGGCGTGGCCAACTGGCAGGTGGGCGTGAGCGCGACTGACCTGATGGAACGCGCCGACCGCGCGCTCTACGAGGCCAAAAACGGCGGACGCGATTGCGTGCGCCTGTTCACCGACTGAGCGCTGCCCAGGCTCAGCCCACCGCCAGCAACGGCTTCAGGAAGCGGCCCGTGTGGCTGTCGGCGCAGTCAGCCAGCTGCTCCGGCGTGCCCGCCAGCACCAGCCGGCCGCCGCCACCGCCGCCTTCTGGGCCCATGTCGATCAGCCAGTCGGCCGTCTTGATGACGTCCAGGTTGTGCTCGATCACGACAATGGTGTTACCGGCATCACGCAGCTGGTGCAGCACGCCCAGCAGCAGGTCGATGTCGTGGAAGTGTAGGCCGGTGGTGGGCTCATCGAGGATGTAGAGCGTGCGGCCGGTGTCGCGCTTGCTCAGCTCCAGTGCCAGCTTCACGCGCTGGGCCTCGCCACCCGACAGCGTCGTGGCGCTCTGGCCCAGCTTGATGTAGCCCAGGCCCACGTCCATCAGCGTCTGCAGCTTGCGTGACAGCGTGGGCACGGCGCTGAAGAAGTCCCGCGCCACCTCCACCGTCAGGCCCAGCACCTCGGCGATGTTGCGGCCCTTGTAGAGGATCTGCAGCGTCTCGCGGTTGTAGCGCTGGCCGTGGCACACGTCGCAGGGCACGTACACGTCGGGCAGGAAGTGCATCTCCACCTTCAGCACGCCGTCGCCCTGGCAGGCTTCGCAGCGCCCGCCAGCCACGTTGAAGCTGAAGCGGCCCGGGCCGTAGCCGCGCTCACGCGCGGCGGGCACCTCGGCGAACAGCTCGCGGATCGGCGTGAACAGGCCCGTGTAGGTGGCCGGGTTGGAGCGCGGCGTGCGGCCGATCGGGCTTTGGTCGACCGCAATCACCTTGTCGAACACTTCCAGGCCTTCGATCTCGTCATGCGGCGCTGGCTCGGCATGGCTCTGGTACAGCTTCTTGGCCACGGCGGTGTAGAGCGTGTCGTTCACCAGCGTGCTCTTGCCCGAGCCCGACACGCCGGTGACGCAGGTGAACAGGCCCACCGGGATCTCGACGGTGACGCCCTTCAAGTTGTTGCCGCGGGCGTTGACGATGCGCAGCACCTGCGGCTCGTGCCCCGCCTTCTGCTGGGCGGCCAGGCTGTGGCGCTCCTTGGGCACGTCAATCTTCAGCGTGTGCGCCAGGTAGCGGCCGGTGAGCGATTCGGGGTTGGCGGCCACTTCGTCGGGCGTGCCCTGGGCCATCACCCGGCCGCCATGCACGCCGGCGCCCGGGCCCATGTCGATCACGTGATCGGCGGTGCGGATCATGTCTTCGTCATGCTCGACCACCAGCACGCTATTGCCCAGGTCGCGCAGGTGCTTGAGGGTGCCGATGAGGCGCTCGTTGTCGCGCTGGTGCAGGCCGATGCTGGGCTCGTCGAGCACGTACATCACGCCCGTCAGGCCCGAGCCGATCTGGCTGGCCAGGCGGATGCGTTGCGCCTCGCCGCCCGACAGCGTGTCGGCACTGCGATCGAGGCTGAGGTACGAGAGGCCCACGTCGTTCAGGAAGCGCAGGCGGGCGCGGATCTCGCGGATCACCTTGTCGGCGATGTCGGCCTTGGCGCCGGTGAGCTGGATGCCTTCGAAGTAGCGCAGGCAGTCGGCCAGCGTGGCGTGTTCCACCTCGTAGATCGGCTTGCCGGCCTTCTGCGAGGTTTCACCCGCGAGCAACGGCAGGAACACGTGGCGTGCCTCGCGCCGCAGGCGTGAGCCGGCGCACTGCGCGCAGGGCTTGTTGGCCTGGTAGCGGGCCAGGTCTTCCCGCACGGCCACCGAATCGGTCTCGCGGTAGCGGCGCTCGAAGTTGGGGATCACGCCTTCAAACGGGTGCGAGCGTTTGACGCTGCGCTTCTTGCCCGAAGCCGTCTCGGCTTCGTAGGTGAAGGCAATCTCGTCGTCGCCCGAGCCATGCAGCACCGCGTGTTGTTGCGCGGGCGTGAGCTCCTCCCAGGCCTGCTCGGTCTTGAAGCCATAGTGCTTGGCCACGCTTTCCAGCAGCGAGTGGGTGTAGGCGTTGCGGCGGTCCCAGCCCTTGATGGCACCGGCGGCCAGGCTCAGGCTGGGGAAGGCCACCACCCGGGCTGGGTCGAATACCGTGACCTGGCCCAGGCCATCGCACGACGGGCAGGCGCCCACCGGCGAGTTGAACGAAAACAGCCGCGGCTCCAGCTCGGGCAGCGAGTAGCTGCACACCGGACACGCAAACTTGTTCGAGTAGAGGTGTTCGCTGGCGGTGTCCATCTCCAGCGCCACGGCGCGGCCTTCGGCAATGCGCAGGGCGGCCTCGAAGCTTTCAGCCAGGCGTTGCTGGATGTCCGGGCGCACCTTGAGGCGGTCGACCACCACGTCGATGTCGTGCTTCTCGGTCTTCTTCAGCTTGGGCAGCTCGGTGGCCTCGACCACCTGGCCGTCGACCCGAAAGCGCACATAGCCGCGCGCCTGCATGTCGGCGAACAGCTCGGTGAACTCGCCCTTGCGATCGCGCACCACCGGGGCCAGCACCATCAGCTTGGTGTCTTCAGGCAGGGCCAGCACGGCATCCACCATCTGGCTCACGTTCTGCGCCTCCAGGGGCAGGCGGTGGTCAGGGCAGAACGGCGTGCCCGCACGGGCGTAGAGCAAGCGCAGGTAGTCGTGGATCTCAGTGATGGTGCCCACGGTGGAACGTGGGTTGTGGCTCGTGGCTTTCTGCTCGATGCTGATGGCCGGGGCCAGGCCCTCGATCACGTCGACATCGGGCTTGTCCATCAACTGCAGGAACTGCCGGGCGTAGGCCGACAGGCTTTCAACGTAGCGGCGCTGCCCTTCGGCATACAGCGTGTCGAACGCCAGGCTCGACTTGCCCGAACCCGACAGCCCTGTGATCACCACCAGCGCGTGCTTGGGGATGTCCAGGTCGATGTTGCGCAGGTTGTGAGTGCGGGCTCCCCGCACGCTGATGAGCGGATGGATGGGCGCAGGAACAAAGCCGGAGGACATGGGGGCGCAGGGGATCGCAGGAGAGGACAGGGCAGCAGCATCGGCGGCCGGTTTTCAGGCCGTTGCAGCTGCGCCTGGGCAAGCTGACGATCATAGCTGGCAGGGCGTTCGCGAGCAGCAACCCCTGCAGCACAGGCCCCTTGGGCGGGCATCGGGGCAGACCTCACCGCTCCTGCGGCCATATGGCGGTCGCGTAGCGCCGGTCACATCGTGGCCAAATTGATGGGTGCGTTGGGGCACGCGGCAACCGCTCAGCCCGACCCCACACTCACTCAGGAGGTCAGGTGGGCGACCGGTAGCTCAGCCGGTGCCGAAGCACTCACGCGCCGCTGGAGCTGGCTGATCTGGCCCAGCAGCAGGTCACAGCGGCCCTGCAACACCCGCTGGCGATCACGCAACACCCAGCCTTGCAGAACCCGCAAGCGGCCGCGCCACTGTTGCGTCAAGGGATGCATGGTGTCTTGGCTCATGGGGTCCTCCGCAATGCTGCTCGCAAGGATGCTAGAAAGTGACGACACCAGTGTGGCAGTGCGCACCGTGCCAGCACACTCCTCCTGTTTGGGGAGTGGCCCCCTCAAAACCAGCGGTTTGGTGGGGTGTGTCAGCCGCCCGCTCGCTGTCAGCCCATGCGCACGGCATCAGCCATGGCCCAGCAGCCACAAGGCACCCGGCAGCATCGGCAACTCAGACATCCAGAGGTAGGCAGATAGCGACAACAGGGCCACGGTCCAAATGGGCCAGGTGTGTGCATGAGCATCCATGATGCAGTCCTCCGAAGGTTGAAGTCAGATCGAAGCGGCGGCGGGGGAGGCGTCCTTTGTCAAAGGTCGAAGCGTGAAGCCATGCGGCATTCGTCGTCCACAGGCACCGGGCCATGCGAGCCCAGGCTGAACACAGTCTGAGCGAAATGAAAAAAGCCCGCCGTCAGGCGGGCTTTTGAAGGCAGGCGGCACGAGGACCGCCTGCCGGGCAGGGCGGGGTCAGACGCCGGCGTTGCCGCCGTCATCACCGTCCAGGCCTTCCATGCCTTCAGACAGGGCAGCCAGCTCGGCCTGCGCTTCCTGCAACGCGATGGAACGGCGCTCGGTCTCGTCGATCTCTTCCTTCGCCTTGCGGGCCTGGTGGTAGGCCAGGCCGGTACCGGCGGGGATGAGGCGGCCGACGATCACGTTTTCCTTCAGGCCGCGCAGCTCGTCGCGCTTGCCCATGATGGCAGCCTCGGTGAGCACGCGGGTGGTTTCCTGGAAGGAAGCCGCCGAGATGAACGAGTCGGTCGACAGCGAGGCCTTGGTGATGCCCAGCAGCACATCAGCGTACGTCGGAACCACCTTGCCTTCGGCGCGCAGGCGGTCGATGGTGCCAAACAGCTCCGAGCGCTCGACTTGCTCGCCGGTGATGTAGTGGCTGTCGCCCGAGTTGGTGATCTGCACCCGACGCAGCATCTGGCGAACGATCACCTCGATGTGCTTGTCGTTGATCTTCACACCCTGCAGTCGGTACACGTCCTGCACTTCGTCGACGATGTAGCGGGCCAGCTCTTCGATGCCCAGCAGGCGCAGGATGTCCTGCGGATCGGCTGCGCCATCGACGATCAGCTCGCCGCGGTTGACCACCTGACCTTCGTGCACCAGGATGTTCTTTTCCTTGGGCACCAGCTCTTCCCAGACCTTGCCGTCTGGATCGGTGATCTGCAGTCGCACCTTGCCCTTGGTTTCCTTGCCGAACGACACCGTACCGGTGATCTCGGCCAGCGCGCCCTTGTCCTTGGGCGAGCGGGCTTCGAACAGCTCGGCCACCCGCGGCAGACCGCCGGTGATGTCGCGCGTCTTCTGGCCTTCCACCGGGATACGGGCCAGCACTTCGCCGGGCGCCAGGTCTTGGCCGTCGCGGATCTGCACCAGCGAACCCACCGGGAAGCCGATGGTCACCGAGTGGTCGGTGCCGGGGATCTTGACTTCCTGGCCGGCGGCGTCGAGCAGCTTGACCTGCGGACGCACCACCTTGGCAGCACCACGACGCTTCGGGTCGATCACCACCAGGGTGGACAGACCCGTCACTTCGTCGACCTGCTTGGCCACCGTCACGCCTTCTTCGACGTTCTCGAAGCGGGCACGGCCGGCGAACTCGGTGATGATCGGGCGGGTCAGCGGATCCCAGTTGCCCAGGATGGTGCCGGCCTTGATCACCTGATCGGGCTTGACGTTCAGGATGGCACCGTACGGCACCTTGTGACGCTCGCGCTCACGGCCGTGCGGATCGGTGATGACGATCTCGCCCGAACGCGCGATCACCACCAACTCGCCCTTGGCGTTGGTGACGTAGCGCATCGTGCTGTTGAAGCCGATGATGCCGTCCGACTTGGCATCGACGCTCGATGCCACGGCAGCGCGCGACGCTGCACCACCGATGTGGAAGGTCCGCATCGTCAGCTGCGTGCCGGGCTCGCCGATCGACTGCGCGGCGATCACGCCCACAGCCTCACCGGTGTTCACCAGGCCACCGCGGCCGAGGTCGCGGCCGTAGCAACGGGCGCACAGGCCGAAGCGGGTGTGGCAGGTCAGGGGCGTGCGCACCTTCACTTCGTCCACACCGGCGGCTTCGAGCACGTCCATCGTGTCTTCGTCGAGCATCTGGCCCGCGGGCATCAGGACGTTCTGGGTCTCGGGGTCGATCACGTCGATCGCGGCCACGCGGCCGAGGATGCGGTCGCGCAGCGATTCGATCACTTCACCGCCTTCGACCAGCGCACGCATGGCGATGCCGTCGTCGGTGCCGCAGTCGTCCTCGATGACCACCAGATCCTGGGTCACGTCGACCAGGCGGCGCGTCAAGTAACCGGAGTTCGCCGTCTTCAACGCCGTGTCCGCCAGGCCCTTACGGGCACCGTGGGTGGAGATGAAGTACTGCAGAACGTTCAGGCCTTCGCGGAAGTTCGCGGTGATGGGCGTCTCGATGATCGAGCCATCGGGCTTGGCCATCAGGCCGCGCATGCCGGCGAGCTGGCGAATCTGGGCCGCACTACCGCGGGCACCCGAGTCAGCCATCATGTAGATGGAGTTGAACGACTCCTGATCCACTTCCTTGCCGTGGCGGTCGATCACCTTCTGCTTGGCCAGCTGGCTCATCATGACCTTGCCGACTTCGTCGCCGGTCTTGCCCCAGATGTCCACCACCTTGTTGTAGCGCTCGCCTTGCGTCACCAGACCCGAGACGTACTGCTGCTCGATCTCCTTGACTTCCTTCTCGGCACGCTCGATCAGGGCCGGCTTCTCCTTGGGCACCAGCATGTCGTCGATGCCGATGGAGATGCCCGCGCGGGTGGCCAGACGGAAGCCGCTTTGCAGCAGCTGGTCGGCCAGCACCACGGTTTCCTTCAGACCGCACTTGCGGAACGAGGTGTTGATCAGCTTCGAGATTTCCTTCTTCTTGAGCGCCTTGTTGATGTTCGTAAAAGGCAGCCCCTTGGGCAGGATCTCGGACAGCAGCGCGCGGCCCACGGTGGTGTCCACCAGCTTGGTCACCGGCTGGAATTCGCCGGCGGCGTCGCGCTCGTATTCGGTCAGGCGCACACTGATCTTGGCGGTCAGCTCGACCACGCTGTTGTCCAACGCGCGCTTGACTTCACCGACGTCCGAGAAGATCAGGCCTTCGCCCTTGCCGTTGATGCGCTCGCGAGTGGCGTAGTACAGGCCCAGCACCACGTCTTGCGACGGCACGATCGACGGTTCGCCCGAGGCGGGGAACAGCACGTTGTTGGAAGCCAGCATCAGCGCGCGGGCTTCCATCTGCGCTTCGATGGACAGCGGCACGTGAACGGCCATCTGGTCACCGTCGAAGTCGGCGTTGAAGGCGGCGCACACCAGCGGGTGCAGCTGGATGGCCTTGCCTTCGATCAGCACCGGCTCGAACGCCTGGATGCCCAGGCGGTGCAGCGTCGGCGCGCGGTTCAGCATCACCGGGTGTTCCTTGATGACTTCTTCAAGGATGTCCCACACCACCGGCGTGCCGGATTCGACTTCCTTCTTGGCCTGCTTGATGGTGGACGCAATGCCCATCGCCTCCAGGCGCGAGAAGATAAAGGGCTTGAACAGCTCCAGCGCCATCAGCTTGGGCAGACCGCACTGATGCAGCTTGAGCGTCGGGCCCACCACGATGACCGAACGGCCCGAGTAGTCGACGCGCTTGCCCAGCAAGTTCTGGCGGAAGCGACCGCCCTTGCCCTTGATCATGTCGGCCAGCGACTTGAGTGCGCGCTTGTTGGCGCCCGTCATGGCCTTGCCGCGGCGGCCGTTGTCGAGCAGCGAGTCGACGGCTTCCTGCAGCATGCGCTTTTCGTTGCGCGTGATGATCTCCGGCGCCTTCAGCTCCAACAGCCGTGCCAGACGGTTGTTGCGGTTGATGACGCGGCGGTACAGGTCGTTCAGGTCGCTGGTCGCGAAGCGGCCACCGTCCAGCGGCACCAGGGGGCGCAGGTCCGGCGGCAGCACCGGCAGCACGTCCATGATCATCCAGTTCGGCTTGATGCCGGACTTGCGGAAGGCTTCCATCACCTTCAGGCGCTTGGAGTTCTTCTTGACCTTCAGCTCGGAGCCGGTCATGTCGCCACGCAGGCGCTCGATCTCGACGTCGAGGTCCATGTCGGCCAGCAGCTTCTGGATGCCTTCGGCACCCATCAGTGCGATGAACTCGTCACCGTACTCGCGCTTCTTCGCGTCGTAGTCGTCCTCGGTCATGATCGAGAACTTCTTCAGCGGGGTCATGCCCGACTCGACCACCACATAGGCTTCGAAGTACAGCACGCGCTCGATGTCGCGCAGCGTCATGTCGAGCACCAGGCCCAGACGCGACGGCAGCGACTTCAGGAACCAGATGTGGGCGCAGGGCGCGGCCAGATCGATGTGACCCATGCGGTCGCGACGCACCTTGGTCTGGGTGACTTCAACGCCGCACTTCTCGCAGATCACGCCGCGGTGCTTCAAGCGCTTGTACTTGCCGCACAGGCACTCGTAGTCCTTGATCGGGCCAAAGATCTTGGCGCAGAACAGGCCATCACGCTCGGGCTTGAAAGTCCGGTAGTTGATGGTTTCGGGCTTCTTCACCTCACCGAACGACCACGAACGGATCTTCTCGGGCGAAGCCAAGCCGATCTTGATCGCATCGAAATGCTCATCGGGGGTGAACTGCTTGAAAAGGTCCAGCAAGCCTTTCATGCATAACTCCTTAAAGGGTCTGAGTCAGGGAGAACAACGGAAGACGCGCGGGCGTCATCAGTTTTTCTCCAGCTCGATGTCGATGCCGAGCGACCGGATTTCCTTCACCAGCACGTTGAACGATTCGGGCATGCCCGCGTCGATCGAGTGCTCGCCCTTGACGATGTTTTCGTACACCTTGGTACGGCCATTCACGTCATCGGACTTCACGGTGAGCATTTCCTGCAGCACGTAGGCGGCGCCGTAAGCTTCCAGCGCCCACACTTCCATTTCACCGAAGCGCTGGCCGCCGAACTGGGCCTTGCCGCCCAGCGGCTGCTGGGTGACGAGCGAATACGGGCCGGTGGAGCGGGCGTGCATCTTGTCGTCCACCAAGTGGTGCAGCTTCAGCACGTGCATGTAGCCCACGGTGACCGGGCGCTCGAACGCCTCGCCGGTGCGGCCGTCGTACAGCGTGGCCTGGGTGCGTGTGGCGTTCAGGCCCTTGCGCTTGGCGATGTCTTCCGGATACGCCAGATGCATCATGGCGCGGATCTCTTCTTCCTTGGCGCCATCGAACACCGGCGTGGCGAAGGGCACGCCCTTGACCAAGTTGCCAGCCATCGCGGCGAGCTCGTCATCCGAGAACTGCGACAGGTCTTCCTGCTTGCCGCCGGACTGGTTGTAGAGCTGGTCCAGGAACTGGCGCAACTCGTCCATGCGGGCCTGGTCTTGCAGCATGTCGCCGATGCGCTGGCCGATGCCCTTGGCAGCCCAGCCCAAGTGCACTTCGAGCACCTGACCGACGTTCATCCGAGACGGCACGCCCAGCGGGTTCAGCACGATGTCGGCAGGGGTGCCGTCGGCCATGTGCGGCATGTCTTCCACGGGCACGATCTTGGAAACCACACCCTTGTTGCCGTGACGGCCGGCCATCTTGTCGCCAGGCTGCAGGCGGCGCTTGACGGCCAGGTACACCTTGACCATCTTCAGCACGCCGGCCGGCAGCTCGTCGCCCTGCGTGAGCTTCTTGCGCTTCTCTTCGAAGTGCAGGTCGAAGCTGTGACGGGTCTGTTCCAGCGAGTTCTTGATCGATTCGAGCTGGTTGGCGACTTCGTCTTCGGCCGGGCGGATGTCGAACCAGTGGTACTTCTCGACCGAGGCCAGGTAGGCCTTGTCGATCACCGTGCCCTTGGCGATCTTCTGCGGGCCACCGTTGGCCACGCGACCGTTCAGCAGCTTCTCGATCCGGTCAAACGCGTCGGCTTCCACGATGCGCAGCTGGTCGTTGAGGTCGAGGCGGAAGCGCTTGAGTTCATCGTCGATGATCTGCTGGGCGCGCTTGTCACGCACGATGCCTTCACGGGTGAACACCTGCACGTCGATCACGGTACCCATGGTGCCCTGATCCACGCGCAGCGAGGTGTCCTTCACGTCGGAAGCCTTCTCGCCGAAGATGGCGCGCAGCAGCTTTTCTTCCGGCGTCAGCGTGGTCTCGCCCTTCGGCGTGACCTTGCCCACCAGCACGTCGCCGGGGCTGACTTCAGCGCCGATGTAGACGATGCCCGATTCATCCAGACGGCCGAGCTGCTGTTCGCTCAGGTTCGGGATGTCGCGGGTGATGTCTTCAGGGCCCAGCTTGGTGTCACGCGCCATGACCACCAGTTCCTCGATGTGGATCGAGGTGTAGCGGTCTTCGGCCACCACGCGTTCGGAGATCAGGATCGAATCTTCGAAGTTGTAGCCGTTCCAGGGCATGAAGGCCACGAGCATGTTCTGGCCCAGGGCGAGTTCGCCCAGGTCGGTCGATGCGCCATCGGCGATCACGTCGCCAGCACCCACTTGGTGACCACGGCTCACGATGGGGCGCTGGTGGATGTTGGTGTTCTGGTTGGAACGGTGGTACTTGATGAGGTTGTAGATATCCACACCCACTTCACCGGCCACCGTTTCCGCGTCGTTCACGCGGATCACGATGCGGTTGGTGTCGACGTAGTCCACCACGCCACCACGGCGAGCAGTCACCACGGTGCCCGAGTCGACCGCGGCCACGCGCTCGACGCCGGTGCCCACGAAGGCCTTTTCGGGGCGCAGCACCGGCACAGCCTGGCGCTGCATGTTGGCGCCCATCAATGCGCGGTTCGCGTCATCGTGCTCCAGGAAGGGCACGAGCGAGGCCGCCACCGAGACGATCTGCGTCGGCGCCACGTCCATGTACTGGATGCGTTCGGGCGTAGTCAACACCGATTCGCCGTGTTCACGGGCCGACACCAGCTCATCGCTCAACGTGCCTTCGGCATCGAGCGACGCGTTGGCCTGGGCGATGATGTACTTGCCTTCTTCGATGGCCGACAGGTAGTCGATCTGCGACGTCACCTTACTGTCGACCACGCGGCGATACGGCGTCTCGAGGAAGCCGTAGTCGTTCAGGCGGGCAAACAGGGCCAGCGAGTTGATCAGGCCGATGTTCGGGCCTTCCGGCGTTTCGATCGGGCAGACACGGCCGTAGTGGGTCGGGTGCACGTCGCGCACTTCGAAACCGGCACGTTCGCGGGTCAGACCGCCCGGGCCCAGGGCCGAGACGCGACGCTTGTGCGTGATCTCGGACAGCGGGTTGGTCTGGTCCATGAACTGCGACAGCTGCGACGCACCGAAGAACTCCTTCAGCGCCGCAGAGATCGGCTTGGAGTTGATCAGGTCGTGCGGCATCAGGGCTTCGGTTTCAGCCTGGCCCAGACGTTCCTTCACGGCCTTTTCGATGCGCGCGAGGCCCGAGCGGTACTGGTTTTCGGCCAGTTCGCCCACGCAACGCACGCGGCGGTTGCCCAGGTGGTCGATGTCATCGACTTCGCCGTTGCCGTTGCGCAGATCCACCAGGATCTTCACCACGTCGATGACGTCTTCGTTCGACAGCGTCATCGCGCCTTCGGAGCCTTCGCGGCCCACGCGGGCGTTGAACTTCATGCGGCCCACGCGCGACAGGTCGTACGTGTCGGCGCTGTAGAACAGGCGGTTGAACAGCGCTTCCACCGCATCTTCAGTGGGCGGCTCGCCGGGGCGCATCATGCGGTAGATGGCCACGCGCGCGGCCAGCTGGTCAGCGGTTTCGTCGCTGGCCAACGTTTGGCTGATGTAGTTGCCCTGGTTCAGTTCGTTGGTGAAAAGGCAGGCGATTTCCTTGATGCCCGCGGTGCGCAGCTTCTTGAGCAGCAGCTCGGTCAGCTCGTCATTCGCCTTGGCAATGATCTCGCCGGTGTCCGGGTCGACCATGTTGCGCGCCAGCACGCGGCCCACCAGGAAGTCTTCCGGCACGCTCAGGTACTTGGTTTCCGACTGTTCAAGGGTGCGGATGTGGCGTGCGGTGACGCGCTTGTCCTTCTCGACGACGACATTGCCCGACTTGTCGGTGATGTCGAAGCGGGCAACTTCGCTCTTCAGGCGATCAGGCACGAACTCCATCTGCGCACCCGCGTCCATCAGACGGAAGTGGTCGTTGACGAAGAAGTGCGCCAGGATCTGCTCAGGGTTGAGGCCGATTGCCTTGAGCAGGATCGTCACCGGCATCTTGCGGCGGCGGTCGACGCGGAAGTAGAGGATGTCCTTCGGATCGAATTCGAAGTCGAGCCAGGAGCCACGGTACGGAATGATGCGCGCGCTGAACAGCAGCTTGCCCGAGCTGTGGGTCTTGCCCTTGTCATGCTCGAAGAACACGCCCGGCGAGCGGTGCAGCTGGCTGACGATGACGCGTTCGGTGCCGTTGACGATGAAGGAGCCGTAGTCGGTCATCAGGGGCACTTCGCCCATGTAGACCTCTTGCTCCTTGATCTCCTTGACCACCTTCGACTGCGAGGTCGAGGCCTCACGGTCGTAGATGATCATCTGCAGCTTGGCACGCACGGCAGCCGCAAACGTGAGACCACGTTGCTGGCATTCGCGCACGTCAAACGGAGGTTTGGCGATGTTGAATTCGATGAACTTCATCTCCACGTACCCGTTGTGCGAGACGATCGGGAAAGCAGAGATGAAAGCGGCTTGCAGGCCTTCGGGCTTGCGCTGCTTGGGCGGAACGTCCTTTTGCAGGAAAGCGACGTAGCTGTCCTTCTGCATGGTAAGGAGGTAGGGGACGTTCAAGACGCTTTCGCGCTTGCCGAAGCTCTTGCGGATGCGCTTGCGCTCGGTGTAGCTATAGGGGATCGCTTGTGCCATAAACACTCCGTTCGAATTCCGTCCACCTGGCCAGGGAGACGGCTTCTTTGCGGCGACTGGCGTGCCAGAGTCCATGCTGGACAGTCAGTGGTCCAGATGCTCTGAAGCTTGGTGGCTGGCCACTACCAGCCGCTGGCGGACAACCAAGGCATTGCACCTTGGCCCGACCAAACCGGTTCTTCTGCAGTCGGATCAGAGAACACTTGGAAAAGCCCATGAGCATAACCCGTCGGCACTTCCAGCTGCTCTCCAGGGCACGAAGCCCTGAAGACAGAAAGGCTGGTCCTGGAAGGACCAGCCTGTAATTCGGTTGCGAGGAGCGTCGCGAGCGGCCTGAGGTCGGTTCGAGAAGCGCAGCCGTACTGGCGTACGGCGAGCATCGCAGGGCCGAGATCAGGTCGCGCAGCAGCTCCGCGCGCCGGATTACTTGACTTCGGCCTTGGCGCCAGCTTCGATGAGCTTCTTGACGGCGGCTTCGGCGTCGGCCTTCGGCACGGCTTCCTTGACGTTCTTCGGAGCGCCGTCCACCAGGTCCTTGGCTTCCTTCAGGCCCAGGCCCGTCAGTTCGCGCACGGCCTTGATGACCGACACCTTCTGAGCGCCGGCTTCGAGCAGCACGACGTTGAATTCGGTCTTCTCTTCCACAGCGGCGGCAGCAGCACCACCACCACCAGCCGGGGCGGCCACAGCAGCGGCGGACACGCCGAACTTCTCTTCAATCGCCTTGACCAGGTCGTTCAGCTCCAGCACGGTCATGGAGTCCAGCGAGGTCAGGAATGCGTCTTTGTCGAATGCCATTTTGGGTTCCTAGATACGGTAAAGATGTGAGGGATCGGAAGGGATCAGGCTGCAGCTTCAGCTTCGGCCGGAGCCTCGGCGGGGGCACCACCACCCTTTTGCTCAGCGACGGCCGCCATGGCGCGTGCAAAGCGGGCGATCGGCGACTGCAGCAGGCCGGCGAGCTGCGTGAGCAGCACTTCACGGCTGGGCACAGCGGCCAGGGCCTTGACGCCAGCAGCGTCCAGGGCCTTGCCACCGAAGGCACCGCCCTTGATCACCAGCTTGTCGTTGCTCTTGGCAAAGTCAGCGATGACTTTGGGGGCAGCGATTGCGTCTTCCGAAAAGCCGTAGATCAGCGGGCCGGCCATGAAATCACCGGCGACCTCGAACGGGGTGCCTGCGACGGCACGACGCGCCAGGGTGTTCTTCAGCACGTGAAGATACACACCCTTGGCACGCGCTTCGACGCGCAGCTTGTTCAGGTCGGCGACGGTGAGCCCACGGTACTCAGCCAGCGCCAGCGACTGTGCGCTGGCCGCTTGGGCCGCGACGTCACTGATGACGGCTGCTTTCTCGTTGCGATTAAGACTCAAGGTCTACTCCTTCGAAACGTGTCTGACTGGCTTTTGACAGCCTGTCCGACACACCGGGGTTGCAGCGACCTTGCCCTCCAGGAACCCGGCAGGCCGGGGTACTTTCAGGCGGGGACGCCATCTACGCTGGCTCGGGGCCGAGGCCCGTCATTAAGTGATGCTCCGGGGAGCCTCACGCCAGCGGTCTTGGATGGCCCGACGCCCAACCCGAGGGTTTGGCGTCAGCCCACCAACTTGTCGGTGCCTGCGCGACCAGTGCAGGCACCCGATTCAATTCAAGCTCAGGCCTGGACCGGGGCAGCGTTGATGCTGGCCACGTCCACACGCACGCCCACACCCATGGTGGACGAGACGGCCACCTTGCGCAGGTACACGCCCTTGCTCGACGCCGGCTTCGACTTGTTCAACGCTTCCAGCAGTGCCTGCAGGTTGCCCTTGAGCTTGTCGTCGTCGAACGAACGACGGCCGATGGTGCCGTGGATGATGCCGCCCTTGTCGACACGGAACTGCACCTGGCCGGCCTTGGCGTTCTTGACCGCGGTGGCCACGTCAGGCGTCACGGTGCCGACCTTCGGGTTCGGCATCAGGCCGCGCGGGCCCAGGATCTGGCCCAGGGTACCGACCACACGCATCGCGTCCGGCGAGGCGATCACCACGTCGAAGTTGATGTTGCCGGCCTTCACTTCGGCGGCCAGGTCATCCATGCCGACGATGTCGGCACCCGCGGCGCGGGCTTCGTCAGCCTTGGCACCTTGGGTGAACACAGCCACGCGCTTGGTCTTGCCGGTGCCGTTGGGCATCACGACGGCGCCGCGCACCACCTGGTCAGACTTCTTGGCATCCACGCCCAGTTGCACGGCCACGTCGATGGATTCATCGAACTTGGCGTTGGCGCATTCCTTGATCAGGGCGATGGCCTGTTCGATCGGGTACAGCTTGGTGGACTCGATCTTGCCCTGCAGGGCCTGTTGACGCTTGCTCAGCTTGGCCATGTCAGACCCCTTCCACGATCACGCCCATCGAGCGGGCAGAACCAGCGATGGTGCGCACGGCTGCGTCCAGATCGGCAGCAGTGAGGTCCTTCATCTTGGCCTTGGCGATTTCTTCCACTTGGGCACGGGTCAGCTTGGCGACCTTGTCCAGATGGGGACGGGCGGAGCCCTTGTCCAGCTTGGCGGCCTTCTTCAGCAAGACGGTCGCGGGCGGCGTCTTGATGATGAAGGTGAACGACTTGTCCGCAAAAGCGGTGATCACCACGGGCAGGGGCAGGCCGGGCTCGACACCGGAAGTCTGGGCGTTGAACGCCTTGCAGAATTCCATGATGTTGAGGCCGCGCTGGCCGAGGGCCGGGCCGATGGGGGGCGAAGGATTGGCCTTGCCCGCCGGGACTTGCAGCTTGATGTAGCCGACGATCTTCTTTGCCATGAAGGCTCCTTTTCGAGTTCAAACGCTCGGGGCTTTCGCCTTGACGAGCTCCTCGTCCTGTGACCCGGGACTTTCAAGCAGGTTGCGCCGGGTCACACCACGCCGCCTGCCGAAAACTGCGGAAGGCCTTAGACCTTCTCCACCTGATGGAAGTCGAGCTCCACCGGCGTGGCACGACCGAAGATGGTGACGGACACCCGCACCTTGCTCTTGTCGTAGTTGACTTCTTCGATCGAGCCGTTGAAGTCGGTGAAGGGGCCTTCCTTGACGCGCACCACTTCGCCCACTTCCCATTCCACCTTGGGACGCGGCTTCTCGATGCCTTCTTGCATCTGGTTGACGATCTTCATGACCTCTTCTTCAGAGATCGGCACCGGGCGGTTGCGCGCGCCACCGACGAAGCCGGTGACCTTGCTGGTGTTCTTGACCAAGTGCCAGGACTCGTCGTCCATCACCATCTCGACCAGCACGTAGCCGGGGAAGAACCGGCGCTCGGTGACCGACTTCTTGCCGTTCTTCATCTCGACCACTTCTTCCGTGGGCACGAGGATGCGGCCGAATTTGGTCTGCATCGCAGCGCGGTCGATGCGCTCGCGCAGGTTGCGCTCCACGGCCTTCTCCATGCCGGAGTAGGCGTGCACCACATACCAACGCAGGGCGGGGGCGGCAGACGTCGCGGGGGTTTGGGTATCACTCATCGGTGGTGTCCTTTGCCAGTCGGCGATGCGCCGCTCAGCGCTTCCAGCCCAGGATCAGGTCGTACAACACCCATTCCAGCGTCTTGTCGGTGAGCCACAGGAACAGCGCCATCACCACCACGAAGGCGAAGACGTAGCCGGTCATCTGCAGGGCTTCCTTGCGGGCAGGCCACACGACCTTGCGCAGCTCGCGCACGGACTCGCGGCCATACGCGATCAGCTGCCGGCCCGGCTCGGAGACGAAGAACGTCGCCGTGGCCAGCCCCAGCAGCACGATCAACGCGCCCCATTGGGCATACACGCCTTGCTGACCCAGCAGGTAGAACGCCACCAGGCCAGCCAGCAGCAGCGCCACGGCGGCGCCCAGCTTGGCTTTATCTGCACTGGAGACGACGGTTTCGACTTGGGTGTTGGAAGACATCGTGTTCACTTCGGGGTTCAGTTCGGTCGACAGACAGAAGTCGAACCACCATCAGCAGCAAAGCCCGCCGGGCTGTGACGCCCGCCGGGCTGCTGTTTTCAGACCATCTCCGGCAGCCGCTTCAACAGCATTTGCCGGTGGTGGCAGGGGCAGAGGGAATCGAACCCCCAACCTTCGGTTTTGGAGACCGACGCTCTGCCAATTGAGCTATGCCCCTGCAGCCTTTTCAGCTTAATCGAGGATCTTGGCAACGACGCCGGCGCCGACGGTGCGACCGCCTTCACGGATGGCGAAGCGCAGGCCTTCTTCCATGGCGATCGGGGCGATCAGCTTCACGGTGATCGACACGTTGTCGCCAGGCATCACCATTTCCTTGTCCTTCGGCAGCTCGATCGAGCCAGTCACGTCGGTCGTGCGGAAATAGAACTGCGGGCGGTAGTTGTTGAAGAACGGCGTGTGGCGGCCGCCTTCTTCCTTGCTCAGCACGTAGATCTCGCCGGTGAAGTGCGTGTGCGGCTTGATCGAACCGGGCTTGCACAGCACTTGGCCGCGTTCCACGTCTTCACGCTTGGTGCCGCGCAGCAGGATACCGACGTTGTCGCCCGCTTGACCTTGGTCCAGCAGCTTGCGGAACATTTCCACGCCCGTGCAAGTGGTCTTCTGCGTGTCCTTGATGCCGACGATTTCGATTTCTTCGCCGACCTTGACAACGCCGCGCTCGATACGGCCGGTCACCACCGTGCCGCGACCCGAGATCGAGAACACGTCTTCCACGGGCATCAGGAAGGTGCCGTCCACCGCGCGCTCAGGCGTGGGGATGTAGGTGTCCAGTGCTTCGGCCAGCGCGAAGATGGCTTGCTCGCCCAGGGGGCCGGTGTCGCCTTCGAGGGCCAGCTTGGCCGAACCCTTGATGATCGGGGTGTCGTCGCCGGGGAAGTCGTACTTGGAGAGGAGCTCGCGCACTTCCATCTCAACCAGTTCGAGCAGCTCTTCGTCGTCCACCATGTCAGCCTTGTTCAGGAAGACGATGATGTACGGCACGCCCACCTGACGCGACAGCAGGATGTGCTCGCGGGTCTGGGGCATGGGGCCGTCAGCGGCCGAGCACACCAGGATCGCGCCGTCCATCTGGGCGGCACCGGTGATCATGTTCTTCACATAGTCGGCGTGCCCGGGGCAGTCGACGTGTGCGTAGTGGCGGTTGGCCGTTTCGTACTCGACGTGCGCGGTGTTGATGGTGATGCCGCGAGCCTTCTCTTCAGGCGCTGCGTCAATCTGGTCGTACGCCTTGGCTTCGCCGCCGAACTTCTTGGCCAGCACCGAGGTGATCGCAGCCGTCAGCGTGGTCTTGCCGTGGTCAACGTGACCGATCGTGCCCACGTTCACGTGCGGCTTGGTACGTTCAAACTTGCCTTTTGCCATGTCGAGCGCTCCGGGATGCAATCAAGGAGTGATGGAACGGAATGAGGTGGTGCCCATGGCGCGGATCGAACGCGCGACCTCTCCCTTACCAAGGGAGTGCTCTACCACTGAGCCACATGGGCATCGACACAGGTTTGGATGCGCAACGTGCTCACCGCGCATCAAACACCCAAACCGGTGTCGCCACCAAAAAATCACCACACCCACGCCGTGTTCATCAGCAGCCCAGATCCGCAACCCCAGATGGAGCGGGAGACGGGAATCGAACCCGTGCCATCAGCTTGGAAGGCTGAGGTTCTACCATTGAACTACTCCCGCTTAAGGGCCCAAACCCTTGACAGGACTCAGACCACTCGGCCGGACGATTCACACATCGCAAGGTGTCGCTCTGGTGGAGGAGGCTGGATTCGAACCAGCGTAGGCGTAAGCCAACAGATTTACAGTCTGCCCCCTTTAGCCACTCGGGCACCCCTCCGGAGCGAGCCTGCGATCTTAGCACAGGCAAATTGAATTACTCAAGCCTTAGCGCGCGACAGATCCCAATCGATGGCCGCTACACCCCGGGTCTGCAGCCAGTCGTTGGCGCGTGAAAACGGCCGGCTGCCCAGGAAGGGCACCGGCGGGCGACGCGCCGACAGGGGCGACGGGTGGTTGCTTGCCAGGATCAGGTGATCGTCGCCGCCCGCCTCGCGGATCAACGCGGCCTTGGCCTGCGCATGCGCGCCCCACAGCATGAAAACCTTCGGCTGCGGCTCAGCTGCCACGACCGCCACGAGCTGGTCGGTCAACCGCTCCCAGCCCAGCTTGGCATGGCTGGCCGGGATGTCGCGCTCCACCGTGAGGCAGGTGTTGAGCAGCAACACGCCCGCACGCGCCCACGGGGACAGATCGCCGCTGTGCGGCAGCGCCAGGCCCAGATCAGCCGACAGCTCCTGGCGGATGTTGCGCAGGCTCGGTGGCACGCGCACGCCCGGCGCCACCGAAAACGCCAGCCCCTGCGCCTCGCCCGGCCCGTGGTAGGGGTCCTGCCCCAGGATCACGGCACGCACGGTCTGCGGCGTCAGCGCCCGCAGCGCGCGAAACGGCTCCGTCGGAAAGACTTCTGCGCCCGCAGCCAGACGAGCCGCCAAGTGCGTCGCCAAGTTCTGACCTGGCGCCGAGGCCAGGAAGACCTGCACAACATCGCGCCAGGCCGCCGGCAGATCCAGCGCCAGATCGCCCAGCGGGCGTCGCAACCGGTTGTCCGGCAACAACAGATCGCTCTGCACCGCGCTCAGGCGAACAGCGCCGCCAACGCCACGCCGGGATCGGGCTGGCGCATGAACGCCTCTCCGACCAGGAAGGCCTGCACGTCGGCGGCACGCAGGCGCTGCACATCGTCACGGCTGACGATGCCCGATTCGGTGACCAGCAGACGATCCGCCGGTACCTGCGGCAGCAGGTCGAGCGTGGTCTGCAGTCGCACCTCGAAGCTGCGCAGATCGCGGTTGTTGACGCCCACCAAAGGGGTTTTCAGGCGCAGCGCGCGGTCCAGCTCGGCCTGATCGTGCACCTCCACCAGCACGGCCAGGCGGTGATGCAGCGCACAGGCTTCCAGATCGGCCATCTGCGCATCGTCCAGGCAGGCCGCGATCAGCAGGATGCAATCGGCGCCCATCGCACGGGCCTCGTGCACCTGCACCTCGTCCACCATGAAATCCTTGCGCAACACCGGCAGCGCGCAAGCTGCCCGGGCCTGGCGCAAGTAGTCGGCATGGCCCTGGAAGTAGGGCACATCGGTCAGCACGCTCAGGCAGGCTGCGCCATGAGCAGCGTAGCTCGCAGCAATGTCGGCCGGCACGAAGTGCTCGCGGATCACGCCCTTGCTGGGGCTGGCCTTCTTCACCTCGGCGATCACCGCGGGCTGGCTGGCGGCCACCTTGGCGCGCAGCGCACCGACGAAGTCGCGCACATCCGTGCGGGCTTCGGCTTCGGCACGCCAGTCAGCCAACGACTTGATGGCCAATGTGGCACGCACTTCATCGCGCTTGGTGGCAACGATCTTCTGCAGGGTATTGCTCATGGCCGCCTCAATCGACCTTCAAGGCCTGGGTGATGGCCACGAAGGTATCCAGCTTGGCCGCAGCCAACCCCGAGGCCAGCGCCTCACGGGCCATCTCGATGCCGGCGGCCATGGTTGCAGCCCGGTTGGCGGCATACAGCGCCACACCGGCATTCAACAGCACGATGTCGCGCGCCGGGCCCGGCTCATTGGCCAGCACGCTGCGCAGCATGGCCATCGACTGGGCCGGCGTCTCCACCTTCAGCGCCCGGCTGCTGGCCATGGCCAGGCCGAAGTCCTCGGGGTGGATTTCGTACTCTTTGATCTCGCCATCGATCAGCTCGCCCACCATCGTGGACGCGCCCAGCGACACCTCATCCATGCCATCGCGGCCATAAACCACCACCGCATGTTCGGCGCCCAGGCGCTGCAACGCCCGCACCTGGATGCCCACCAGATCGGGATGGAACACCCCCATCAGGATGTTGGGCGCATCGGCCGGGTTGGTGAGCGGCCCGAGGATGTTGAAGATGGTGCGCACGCCCAGCTCACGCCGCACCGGGCCGACGTTCTTCATCGCCGGGTGGTGTGCCGGCGCAAACATGAAGCCGATGCCCACCTCGGCGATGCAGCGCGAAATGGCATCGGGCGGCAACTGCAGCACCACGCCCAGCGCCTCCAACACATCGGCACTGCCCGACTTGCTGGAGATGCTGCGGTTGCCATGCTTGCTCACCCGCGCACCGCAAGCGGCAGCCACGAACATGCTGCAGGTGGAGATGTTGAAGGTGTGCGACCCATCACCGCCAGTGCCGACGATGTCGACCAAGTGCGTGCGATCCGCCACCGGCACCTTCACCGCAAACTCGCGCATCACCTGCGCGGCGGCGGTGATCTCGCCGATGGTTTCCTTCTTGACGCGCAGCCCCACGAGCAGCGCAGCCATCATCGGCGCCGACATCTGCCCGCTCATGATGCGACGCATCAGCGCCAGCATCTCGTCGTGAAAGATCTCGCGGTGATCGATGACCCGGCCCAGGGCTTCGGTATCCGAAATCATGTTGACCCCTCTTTCGTCGAGTACGACTCACGATCCCCCGAGGGGATCTCGCCCGCCTTGGGGCGGCCCGGCGCCGGGCTCGCTACGGCTCGAATACACATTACCGCATCTCCAAGAAATTCTTGAGCATGGCGTGCCCATGCTCACTCAGGATCGATTCAGGGTGGAACTGCACCCCTTCGATCGGCAACGTCTTGTGCCGCACGCCCATGATCTCGCCGTCTTCCGACGTGGCGGTGATCACCAAGTCAGCCGGCAGGCTGGCGCGCTCGATGGCCAATGAGTGATAGCGGATCACGCTGAACTGCCGCGGCAACCCCTTGAACACGCCCTGCTCATCGGTGGTGATGGTGCTGGCCTTGCCATGCATCTGCACCTGCGCCCGCACGATCTTGCCGCCCAACGCCGCGCCGATGCTCTGATGGCCCAGGCACACGCCCAGGATGGGCAGCTTGCCGGCGAAGTGGCGAATGGACTCGATGCAGATCCCGGCTTCGGCCGGCGAACACGGGCCGGGTGACAGCACCAGCCGATCGGGCTTCATCGCCTCGATCTCGGCCAACGTGATCTCGTCGTTGCGGTGCACCCGCACCGCTTCACCCAGCTCACCGAAGTACTGCACCAGATTGAACGTGAAGGAGTCGTAGTTGTCGATCATCAACAGCATGTGTACCTTTCTGCTCCTAGACGCCTTCGGCGTCGTCCCCCGCGAGGAGCGTTCGCCTTGGGGCGGCCCGGCGGCGAACTCCCTCGCTCAAAAACCAGCTTCAACGAGTTCGGCGGCGCGGATCATCGCGCGCGCCTTGTGCTCGGTCTCGGCCCACTCCATCTCGGGCACGGAATCGGCCACGATGCCGGCAGCCGCCTGCACGTACAGCATCTGGTCCTTGATGATGCCGGTGCGGATGGCAATGGCCACGTCCATGTCGCCCGCATAGCTGAGGTAGCCGCAGGCGCCGCCGTAGATGCCACGCTGGCAGGGCTCCAGCTCGTCGATCAGTTCCATCGCGCGGATCTTGGGCGCACCCGACAGCGTACCGGCCGGGAAGGTAGCGCGCAGCACGTCCATGTTGCTGGTGCCCGGCTTGAGCAGGCCCTCAACGTTGCTGACGATGTGCATCACATGCGAGTAGCGCTCGGTCACGAAGGCTTCGGTCACCTTCACACTGCCGGTCTGGGCCACGCGGCCGATGTCGTTGCGGGCCAGGTCGATCAGCATCAGGTGCTCGGCGCGCTCCTTCGGGTCGGCCAGCAGCTCTTGTTCCATCGCCAGGTCAGCCTCGGGCGTGGCGCCGCGCGGGCGCGTGCCGGCAATCGGGCGGATGATGATCTTCTCGCCTTCGGCCACATGCTCATGCCGCACCAGGATCTCGGGCGAAGCGCCGACGATGTGGAAGTCGCCCATGTTGTAGTAGTACATGTAGGGCGACGGGTTCAGCGAACGCACCGCGCGGTACAGCGATAACGGATGCTGCGTGTAGCGCTTGGCCAGGCGTTGGCCGATCTGCACCTGCATCAAGTCGCCGGCAGCGATGTATTCCTTGCAACGGATCGCGGCGTCCAGGTAATCGGCCTTGGCGAAGGAGCGGATCACCGGCTGCGGTTCGCTGGGATGCACCACCGGCGCAGCCACGCCTTCGCGCAACTTGGCCCGCAATGCGTCCAGACGCGCCGTGGCGCGCTCGTACGCCTGCGGCTGCGACGGATCGGCATAGACGATCAAGTACAGCCGGCCCGACAAGTTGTCGATCACGGCCAATTCTTCGGTCTGCAGCAGCAGGATGTCCGGCGTGCCCAGGCCATCCGGCTTGCGCACCTTGGCCAGCTTGGGCTCGATGTAGCGCACCGTGTCGTAGCCGAAGTAGCCGGCCAGGCCGCCGCAGAAGCGCGGCAGGCCGGGTTGCAATGCCACCTTGAAGCGCTGCTGGTAGGCCTCAATGAAGGCCAGCGGATCGCCCTCGTGGGTTTCGACCACACGGCCGTCGCTCACCACCTCGGTGACATGGTGGGTGGTGCGCACCAGCGTGCGCGCGGGCAGGCCGATGAAGGAATAGCGGCCGAAACGCTCGCCCCCCACCACCGATTCAAGCAAAAAGCTCAACGGCGCATCGCCCACCAGCTTGAGGTAGAGCGACAACGGGGTTTCGAGGTCGGCAAAGGCCTGTGCCACCAGGGGCACGCGGTTGAAGCCTTGGGCCGCCAGGTCCAGGAACTCAGATTCGGTGATCACAACAGGGTCTCCTTCACCCACAGCGCCGCCACCCCGATCGCACCGGATCGGCAGTCAAACACGTGTGGGAGTGCGGCCAGGAAGGCCGACGCAAGAAGCGACCGCAACGGCGCTGCATCAACGCAGCGCAACCATCCCGGCCGCGCGATGCAGCCCCTCAGGCTGCCGGCGCAGACCAGCAACGCCAGGGCCAGGCTCCCCGGTCGTGCGACCCTTTGGTGTACTTGCGCGAGATGAACATTGCGCTGCGAGTGTAGCAGCGGCCCGCCGGGAGAGCCGGTCTTCAGGCACTGACCGGCACGGGCGCTGCAAAGCAGCTCCGCACCCCACGGATCCGCCCTCAGGGCCGGCGCCAGCTCACAGAAGCCTTCTGGTACAGGCTCGCCAGTTGCCCGTCCTGAGCCATGCCGTCCATCGCGGCCTTCACCGCATCGGCCAGATCGGCCGCGTCGCGCTTCACAGCGCAACCCACCACCCAGCCGTCATGCGGCGCCCGGGGGATCGGCAGCACCTCCACCGCGTAGCGGCTGTCGTTGCCCAGCACGCTCTCCAGCTCCGACGCCAGGCCCACGGCGGCCACGCACTCGCCGCGCTGCAACAGCCGGGCCGCCTCGACGCCATCGGCCACTTTGGTCTTCAACTGCTCGCGGTAAGCGCCGTCGTCGGCACCCAGCATCAACCAACCGGCCAGCGACAAACCTGGCACCACGATGGGCTTGCCGGCAAACACCTTCAGGCTGTCCATCACCGGCACCTGCTGCAGGTCGCGGGCGATCATCACCCGCTCGCGGTAGTAGGGCGCGAAGATGCTCACCTGCGGGTTGGCCACCATCAGCGGACGATCCACCGGCACATGCAGCAGCACATCGGCCGGGCCGTAGCCCAGGTAGTGGCCCTTCCACACCATGTTGCGCAGGTCATCGTCCATCTTCTCGCCGGCCGGGAAGGGCAACAGCTGCAGCTTCAGGCCCATGCGCTCGGCCAGTGCCTTGGCCAGATCCACATCCAGGCCCTTGCCCTTCACGTTGAACGGCGGCATGTCCTCATAGACGCCCACCGACAGCGAGCCGCGCTGACGGATGCGATCAAGGCCTTCGCCCGCCTGCGCCCCGCGGGTGCCCAGCAGGCCGAAGCCTGCCGCAGCCAGGCCACCCAGTACCGTTCGACGCCCCAGGCCCCGATCGGCACCGCCCGTCATAGCGGCTTCTCCCGGCGGGTTTCCAGGTACGACTTGATCGCCCACACCGCTTCCTGGCTCAACGTCTCTTCAAACGGCGGCATGTAGACCGCGCCGTTGCGGGTACGGCCACGCCGAACGGTCACGGTGAAGTACTGGTCGATCTCGGCCACGCACTCGGCCTTCTTGGCTGCCTGTTTGACGTTGACACAGTCGTTGTCCAGCCGGCGCAGATCGGGCGCGATGCCGCCCGAAATGGCTTCCAGGCCATGGCAGCGTGCGCAGTTCTGGTTGTAGCCTGAGGCACCAATGCGGATGGCAGCGGCATTGCCGCGGTACGGGTTCTCCAACCGCCAATCCTCGCCCAGTGGCGGCAGCTCCCGCGTGTCAACGGCCTGCGGAACCACATCGCCATGGGCCAACACGGCCAGGCTCAGGCTCAGGCCCGCGGTGGCCAGCAGCGCACGCAGCCCATTGATGCCGCGACGGCTGCGCGCAGCTTGCTTGTCTCGCTCCATTTTTCAATCTCCGGTGGGATGTCAGGGAAATGCAACGCTTTCTGCAAGCGGTGTGCCATCGGGCCCCGCCGAGGCGGACCTCACAGGGTGGGCTGTCTCAAGGCGCCGCACCGGCGGCCGATCTGTCTGTCGCAATGTCACAACAGCCCCAGGCAAGCCCGCATCCTCACGCATCCCGGTGCTGCAAGGCCGCGCACCAGGTGTGCCATCTGGGACAACGCGGCGCAACCGCTCCACATTGGTACAACCAACGGGGATTCCCCCGGCTCGCTTGCTTGATGGAAATCGAAGACAGTGCGAAACATGGGGGCTTGGACCGCATTGCCGCACGTCCATTGGCACACCCAGCCGCACCCCGCCCAGCCGCACCACACTTCACACAGGAGGTCGCGCATGTCGACGACCCGCCCCACCGCCGTCTACGCCCGACAACGCGCTGCTGACGTCGCGCAGCCGTTACGCGCCCCGCTGGACGGCATCCATGCCGAAGCGATCGAGCGCTCCCACGAGCGTTGCAACGCCCTGGGCTTGCGCCGCAGCGAGTCGCCCGACTACTCGCCGCTGGGCCGCCCAGATCTGAACGAAGTGCGAGAACGCAACCAGCGCCTGTTCACCCATGCCGCGCCCATCATGGAGATGCTGTGCGAGCAGGTGATCAACACGCAGAGCATGGTGCTGCTCACCGATGCACGCGGCACCGTGCTGCATTCCATCGGCGATGACGACTTCATGTCGCGCACCTCCAAGATCGCGCTGCAGCCGGGGGTCGACTGGTCGGAGCAGGCCAAGGGCACCAATGCCATCGGCACCGCGCTGATCAACGAGACCCCCACGCTCGTGCATGCCGACGAGCACTTCATGCACGCCAACCACTTCCTCAGCTGCTCGGCCGCGCCCATCTTCGACCCGCGCGGCAACATGCTGGGCGTGCTCGACGTCACCTGCGACCACCGCACCTACCACCAGCACACCATGGGGCTGGTGCGCATGTCGGCCCGCATGATCGAGAACAACTGGCTGGCCGACGACTTCCGCAACGTCATGCGGCTGCACTTCCACAGCCGGGCCGACTACATCGGCACGCTGATGGAAGGCATCCTGGCCGTCAACCGCGAAGGCCGCATCGTCGGCGCCAACCGCAGCGCCCTCGATCAACTGGGCATGAGCGGCGCGGCCGTGCGCATGATGAGCGTCACCAGCCTGCTGGGCACCTCGGTGGGCGCGTTGGTCGATCACTTCCGCTCGCCGCTGGCCACGCCCATGCTGCTATCGCTGCCCACCGGCGTGCAGTTCTATGCCCAGGCCCGGTTCAACTGGGTGCACTGGATGGCGGTGGATGCGCCATCCGTCGATCGACCGCGCGAGGGCACCCCGAACACGCCCGACATGACGGCACCCTCCACCGGCACCAGCCACATCCTGGAAGGCCAGGCTCAGCCGATCGCGGGCCAACCCCCGGAAGACGCCGAAGCCCGCGCCGCCCGCCAGGCCATGAGCGGCCTGCGCTACCTGCAGACCGGCGACCCGCAGCTTGAAACCCTGATCGGCAAGCTCAAGCGGGTGATCGACCGCGACATCCCGGTGCTGATCCTCGGCGAGACGGGCGCCGGCAAGGAGTTGCTGGCACGCGCCATCCATCAAGATTCATCGCGCGCCCGCCAGCCCTTCGTGGCCGTCAACTGCGCCTCCATCCCTGAAACACTGATCGAGGCCGAGCTGTTCGGCTACGAAGAGGGCGCCTTCACCGGCGCGCGCCGCAAGGGCGCACCGGGCCGCATCGTGCAGGCCAACGGCGGCACGCTGTTCCTCGATGAAATCGGCGACATGCCCATCGCGCTGCAGGCCCGCCTGCTGCGCGTGCTGCAAGAGCGCCAGGTCACGCCGCTGGGCAGCAGCAAGTCGATCACGGTGGACGTCAACATCATCGGCGCCACCCACCGCAACCTGCGCGAGATGATCGCCCGCAACGAGTTCCGGGAAGACCTCTACTACCGCCTCAACGGCCTGGTGGTGAAGATCCCCTCACTGCGCGAGCGCACTGATCTGCTCATCATCGCAAGCAAGATCCTGCGCACCGAAGCGCCCAACCGCAACCTGCAGATGGAGCCTGCCGTGGTGCGCCTGTTCCAGGCCTACCCCTGGCCCGGCAACATCCGCCAGCTGGCCAACGTGCTGCGCACCGCCGCGGTGATGGCCTCGGGCGACAGCAGCATCACCCGCGAACACCTGTCGGACGATTTCCTCGAAGACGCCGAACGCCACCTGGCGGCCGATCCGGCGCCACGCAGCGATGTGGCGTCGCCCAGCAACAGCTCAGTCACCCTACCCCACCACGCGGGTGGTGCTGCCCCCCTGTTCAGCAGCGCCAGCCTGCCACCGCAGACGATGTCGCCCACTGCCGCGTCAGCACCAACCCCCACGCCGAACAAGACGCTGGAGCAAGTCGAGCTCGACATGATCCGCCAGGCGGTCGACGCCGCCGGCGGCAACATCTCAGAAGCCTCCAAACGCCTGGGCATCAGCCGCAACACCATCTACCGCAAGCTGCGCTGGAATCAGCCGGGCTGACCGCCGACTAAGCCAGCGCAGCGGCCCACTCGGCCGCCGCCTGCTGCAACGCGGCCGCCATCGGCGGGTGGCTCATCGCATGAGCCCCTCCCGCCACCCGCACCCAGTGCGCCTGCGGCCAGGCGGCCGCCAGCCGTGCACTGGTCATCGGGTCGCACACGGCATCGGCCTCGCCATGCACCAACCACACCGGGCCGGGCATCGCAGGCGGCGACACTACACCGGCAGACCCCACACCCCACCCTTGCCGGGCCTGGTGCAAGAAGATGCGCCAGTCCCACAGCTCGCCCGCCGTAGCACTCGCCGCAAAGCCCTGCCAACGCGTCTGCGCAGCCTGCACCCCACCCGGCGCAGACTGCCCGGCATCAAAAGCCGCCCAGGCCGAAGCCAACCGGGCATCCTGTGCCAGCGCGTCAAAAGCAACCGCTGTCGACCCAGCCTCGCACACTGCTGTCTCGCCGTGACACAACAACTGTTGCAGCGCGACAGCCGCCGTGCCCAAGGTGTGGCGTCCCGCCTCACCCAACCAATCGAGCCAGGGCGCCATGTAGCGCGCCAGTTCCGGCCGGCTGCCGCTAAAGCTGCTGCGCAGAAAGAGCCCGCGCACCGCCTGCGGTTGCCAGGCCGCATACGCCAGCGCCAGCAAGAGCTGCCCCAAGAACCCGCCGCCAGCGCCCACTGCGGCAGCCCCAGGTGCCGGCGCAGGGCCTCGATGTCGTACAGCAGCGTGGCCACGTCGTTGCCGGCCAGCGCGCCGCGCGGCAGGCTGCGGCCGCAACCCCGCTGGTCATAGGCGATCCACCGCACCGGCAGGCCGTGCCACCACTGCAGGCTGGGCAGGCGGGTGCGCCCACCCGGGCCACCGTGCAGCACCAGCACCGGCACGCCGTGCGGATCCCCGCCCTCGCACCAGGCCATCCGCGCCTGATGCGGCAGATCCAGCGCCTGCCACGGCAGGCTGTCCAGACCGGTTGGCTCGCGCACGGCCTCGGGTAAACCAGGGCGATGAAGCGGGTCGGGCGGCGGGGGCATCAAAGGCATGGCAATTGCAGGACGACGGGCATCCCGCCACGGCCATTCTCACCGCCTTCCCTGTCTCCCCACCATCATGAAGATCCTCGTGCTCGGCTCCGGCGCTGGCGGTGGCTTTCCGCAATGGAACTGCAACTGCCGCCTGTGCGGCGGCCTGCGCAACGGCCATGTGCGTGGCAGCGCCCGCACGCAAAGCTCGATCGCCATTTCGTCCGATGGCCAACAATGGATCCTGCTCAACGCCTCGCCCGACCTGGGCCAACAACTGCGCACCCAGCATCAACTGCATCCTCGCATGGGCCTGCGCCACACGCCCATCCGCGCGGTGGTACTGATGGACGCGCAGGTGGACCATGTCACCGGCCTGCTCAGCCTGCGCGAAGGCCCGCCGATCAAGCTGTACGCCACGCCCAGCGTCTTTGAGGACCTGACCACCGGCCTGCCCATCCTGCCCGTGCTCGAACACTACTGCGGCGTGCACTGGCACATGCTGCCGGTGGCCGGCGACACCCGCCGAGCCACTTTCGTGATCGACGGCTTTGAAGACCTGCTCTTCGAAGCCGTGGCCATCCCCGGCAAGGCCCCCCTCTACAGCCCCAAGCGCCATGACCCCACCGTGGGCGACACCATCGCCCTGCGTGTGCGCGACCGCAGCACCGGCCAGCGCCTGTTCTACGCCCCGGGCCTGGCCGAGGTCGGGCCGGATGAATTCGAATGGCTGCAGGACGCCGACTGCGTGCTGGTGGACGGCACCTTCTGGACCGAAGACGAGATGATCGACGCGCGCCTGAGCGACCTGCCCGCCTCCGAACTCGGCCACCTGCCGCAAAGCCGCGGGCCCGGCGGCCTGCCCGGCATGATCGACGTGCTCAGCGGCGCCCCGGCGCGCCGCAAGGTGCTCATCCACATCAACAACAGCAACCCCATCCTCGACGAAACCAGCCGCGAGCGACGCGAGCTCGATGCCCACGGCATCGAGGTGGCCTACGACGGCATGGAGATCGAGCTGTGATGGCCTGAACCCTGCCGCAAACGCTGGACGAGCGCGCCATCCCCCGCGTATCCTGATTCACCGCCCAACCCCTCCCCACGAGGCGGCAACAGGAGAGCCCCCCATGAACAAACTCGGCATCGATCAAGACGCGCTCATCCAGCAATTCGCCGACGCCACCGCGCGCCAGGGCGAGACGCTGCGCAAAGCCGTCAACGAAGCCACGCTGCAGGCCCTGCAGGGCCGCGAGCTCACGCTGAAGAACATCAAGGCGGTGATCAAGAGCGTCACCGAAGCCGCGTCCACCGGTGCGGCCCAGAACCCGATGGGCGCCGAGGCCGTGGAGCCGCTGCTGGCCAAGGCCTTCGACGGCATGGACGGCGCGCTGCGCCAGGCCGTGGAGGCCAACCGCCGCGCCCTGCAGCAACTGGTCACCCAAGGGGTGGACCTGCAGGAAAGCCAGATCAAGAAGGCCGTGGACGACCTGGAAAAGATGGAAGACGCCTTCTTCTCCACCGTCGCCAAGGCCAGCCAGGGCGCGGCCGAATCGATGCAAACGCCCTGGGCCCAGGTGCTCGACACCATGAAGCTCAAAGGCACCGGCACCGGCGCCGATGCCACCGCCTCGATTGCCCAACTCACAGCCCAAACGCAAGCCGCCCTGCGTGACAGCCGGCGCCTGGGCCTGAAGGCTGCCAAGACATTGATGGACAGCTACGCCGCGCTGGCCAGTGGCGTGTTGATCGGCATGTCGGAAGCGCTGGGCCAGCCGGCCGCCGCACCCGCTGCCAAACGCGGCGCGCGCAAGGACTGATGACCTGCCGGAACCCTCACCCCAACCCTCTCCCGCCAGCGGGAGAGGGAGCAAAGTCCAAGTCTCTTGCGCCGGGTATGTGTTGGCGCCCTCTCCCCTTGGGGAGAGGGCAGGGGTGAGGGCCCGCGAACAGCGAGACTGCCCACACGTCCTTACCCCCGCACAAAAAACACCGCCGCCATCACCAGCCCCGTGAGCACAATGCCCGCACGCAGCACCACCGGTGGCACCCGCCGCGCGGCCCGCGCCCCCAGATAACCGCCGGCCACCGCGGCCACCATCATGCACAGCGCCTGCGGCCACAGCACCACGCCGCCGGCGGCATACACCGCCACCGCCACCGCGGTGAGCACGGCCGACACCACGTTCTTCAAGCCATTCATCACCCGCAGGTCGTGCTCACCGAGCAGGCCAAACAGCGCCAGCAGCAGGATGCCCAGGCCGCCGTTGAAGTAGCCCCCATACAGCGACACCAACAACACCCCCACCGCCGAGCGCCAGGCAGGCCCCTGGCCACCTTGCAGCCGCTTGAGCAGCACTGGGCCCGCCGCAAACAGCGCCGTGGCCAACAACAGCAACCACGGCACCAGCGCGCGGAAGGTGCGCTCTTCGGTGACGAGCAGCAGCCCCGCACCCGCTGAGCCGCCCAGCAGCGCCCAGCCCAGCAACGCCCGCATCGACAGGCCGGCCGGTGGCCGCAGCCCCTCCCGAAAACCCCAGGCGCTGGACACATAGCCGCTCAGCAGCGCCACCGTGCCCGTGGCATTGGCCACCACCGGCGACACGCCGGTGAACACCAGCGCCGGCAACGTGAGAAAGCTGCCCCCGCCCGCCACGGCATTGAGCGCACCGGCAACAAAGGCCGCCGCCAGCAACAAGGCCAGCGCGGCCGGATCGGGAAAAGTCGACACCATGAGGCCACACTGTAGAGCCCCGCCGGCCGCCCGCCAGCAGGCAGCTTGCCCGATGTCATCTTGCCGGCACGGCGTGCGGACTAGACTGGGCCGCACACGGGTATGCGCAGCGCCACCCCTCACGCTGGCCTTTGTCAGCGCCGCGTCAACCAGACGCACGAAGGTGGCGCAACCACTCGTCCGACACCATGGACAAACACTACCTCACCCCCCTCTTCGCCCCCGCCTCCATCCTCGTGTTCGCCGGCCCGATCGACGCGCCCGAGCAGCAAACCGCCCACGCCCGCCTGCTGCGCCAGGCCCTGGCCACACCGGGCTACAGCGGCCAGGCGCAATGGATGGACACCAACACCAGCGGCACCCTGGCCGACCTGGCGCAAAGCCGCGCCGACCTGGCCATCATCGCCCTGCCCCCGAAAGACATCGCCGCCGCACTGGAAGTGGCCGGCCGCATGGCCTGCCGCGCCGCGATGGTGATCGGCAGCGGCATCACGCCTGACCAGGCCGCTGAGCTTCACCGCATCGCCAAGCGCGAAGACGTCTACCTGCTCGGCCCCAATACGCTGGGCTTCCAGAGCCCCTGGCTGCACCTGAACGCCGGCACGGCCGGGCCGCTGGCGCAAGCCGGCCCGCTGGCCATGGTGTCGCAATCGGGCGCGCTCACGGCGTCGATGCTCGACTGGGCCAGCCAGAACGCGGTGGGCTTCTCGTCGGTGGTGTCGCTCGGCCCCAGCCCATCGGTCGACATGGCCCAGGTGCTGGACTACCTGGCCAACGACCAGCGCACCCAGAGCATCATCATCTACCTTGAAGGCATCACCCACGCCCGGCGCTTCATGAGCGCGCTGCGCTCAGCCGCCAAGGCCAAGCCGGTGGTGGTGCTGAAAGCCGGCCGCAAGCCTGCGGGCAACGACGCCGCACAAACCCACAGCGGCGCCATCGTGGGCAGTGACGATGCGTTTGATGCCGCCTTGCGCCGCGCTGGCGCCGTGCGCGTGCGCTCGTTCGTCGAGCTGTTCTCGGCCGCCAAGTGCCTGGCCTCGCGCTACCGGCCCGTGGGCAAGCGCCTGGCCATCATCACCAACGGCGGCGGGCCGGGCGTGCTGGCGGCCGACTGGGTGAACGAAATTCACCTGGCTCTGGGCCGCCTCTCGGCCGCGTCGATCGCCCAACTGCAGCCGCTGCTGCCCGAGCATGCCTCGCTCACCGACCTGATCGACTTGTCTGAAAACGCGGCGCCCGCGCACTACCGCGCCGCCATCGAAGCCGCCAGCGCCGATACCCAGATCGACGGCCTGCTGGTGATCCACTCGCCCAAGGGCGACACCGACGCGGTGGACATCGCCCAGGCCCTGGTGCAAACCAAGGGCGCGCTGAGCAAACCGCTGCTGGCCTGCTGGATGGGCGATGCCTCGGTGGTGGGCGCCCGCGAAGCGCTCAATGCCGCGGCCATCCCGAGCTTTCGCACGCCCGAAGCGGCCGTGGGGGCCTTCGGCAACATCGCCTCGTTCTACCAGAACCAGCAGCTGCTGCAGCAAACTCCGCCGCCCCTCAGCACCCTGGCCGTGCCCGATGTCGAAGGCGCCCGGCTGGTGATCGAAAGCGTGCTGGCCGAGCGCCGCAAGGTGCTCACCGAAATGGAATCGAAGACGCTGCTATCAGCCTTCCACATCCCGGTGACGCAGACGCTGCTGGCCCGCACCGCCAACGAGGCCATGATGATCGCCACCCAGCTGGGCTTCCCGGTGGCGCTCAAGATCGACTCGCCCGACATCTCGCACAAGAGCGATGTGCAGGGCGTGGCGCTCAACATCATGAACGGTCTCAATGCCCGCGACACCTTCACCGACATGGTCGAGCGCGTGAAGCGCCTGCAGCCCGGTGCCCGCATCAACGGCGTCACCGTGCAAAAGATGGCCCGCGCCAAACGCGGCCGCGAGATCTGCGTGGGCCTGGTCAATGACCAACCCTTCGGCCCGATGATCGTCTTCGGCGCTGGCGGCACGATGATCGAGCTGATCGACGACCGTGCGATGGAGCTGCCGCCGCTGAACCAGTTCCTGGCCCGCCGGCTGATCGAACGCTCGCGCGTGGCTGAAACGCTGGGCGAATGGCGTGGCGCATCGCCCATCGACATGGAAGCGCTGGAGCAGGTGCTGCTGCGGGTGTCGGAGATGGCCTGCGAGCTGCCGCAGCTGCGCGAGATGGACATCAACCCCATCATCGTCGACGAAAGCGGCGCGGTGGCGGTGGATGCCCGCATCGTGATCGACCATGCGCCCACCACCGGACGGCTGCACAACTACCAACACCTCGCGATCCTGCCCTACCCCAGCCGCTACGAACAGGTGTGGCCATTGCGCGGCGGTGGCGAGTACACGGTGCGCCCTGTCCACCCCGACGATGCGCAGATGCTGCAGGACATGGTGGAGCACCACCTCTCGGCCGAGAGCCGCTACTTCCGCTACGTCTCGTCATTCACCTCGCTGCCAGCATCGATGCTGTCGCGCTTCACGCTGATCGACTACGACCGCGAGATGGCCCTGGTGGCCGTGCTCAAACAGCGCAGCGCCGACACCGACGGCAACATCCACGAGACCGAACGCATCATTGGCGTCTCACGCTACGTCACCAACCCCGATCAATCGAGCTGCGAGTTCTCGCTGGTGGTGGCTGATGACTTCGCCGGCAAGGGCCTGGGCTCGCGCCTGATGGACAGCATCATGGACGTGGCGCGTGATCGCGGCCTGCAGGAGATCGACGGCCTGGTGCTGGCGAACAACAGCAACATGCTGCAGCTGATGAAGAACCTCGGCTTCACGATCAAAACCTTCGCTGAAGATCCAGACTTCAAGCTGGTGACGCGGGCGCTGACGGCTGGCAGCTGAACGCACCCTCACCCCAACCCTCTCCCGCGCCAGCCCCCAACATCACTCCGGCTGATCCAGGCTGCCCATCGATTTCGGGTACGTCACGATGCCCCAGGGCAGTTGCTTGTCGGCAATGCGCGCGGTGGGCTCCAGCGTGGCGGCATCGATCACCACCACCTCATCCGATCGGCCGCAGGCCACCAGGATCTGCTGGTCGTCTGGCGTGAAGGTGAAGTGCCAGCAGCGCTTGCCGGTGGGCACCTCCTTCACCAGCGTCCACGAGGCGGTGTCAAACACCTGCAGCTTCTGGCTGCGCCCGGCCGCCACGAACAGACGCTGGCCGCTGCGATCGAAGGCCACCCCGTAGGGCGACTCGCCAGTGGCCACCGTGCGCAGCACACGGTAGTCGGCCCCGATCACCACGAAGCTGTTGCCGAACTCCAGCGTGGCCACGTACGTTTTGCCATCGGGCGAGCGCTTGATGCCACGCGGGCGCTTGCCATGCGCCGACAGGTCAATGGTCTTGACCCGCTTGCCCGTGGCGATGGCGTGCACCGTGACGGTCTCGTCGGCCTCATTGGTGACCAGGATGTGCCGGCCATCGGCCGAGAACTCGATGCCTTCGGTCTCTGGGCCGCCCTTGATCGTGCGCAGCACGCGGCCCCGCGTCAGGTCAACCACGGCGATGCGGGCCGGCTCGGCCTGCTTGTCATCGTCGTCATCCGCGCCCGTGCCGTGGGCTGGCGGCGGCTTGCCGGTGGACGACGGCTCGAACGACACGAAGGCCATGTGACCACGCACCCGCACGAACTCGGGGTTGGCGCCGATCTTCACCTTGCGCACCAGCCGGCCGGTGGCGCGCTCGATCACCGAGATGCCGCCGTCTGCGCGGTTGGCCACCACCAGCCAGCGGCCATCGGCCGTGACACCCAGGCCACGCGGCTCCTTGCCCTGCGGATCGATCGTGCCACTCACCACCATGCTGGCCAGATCGATCACCGAGATCTCGCCGTTCTGGTTGCTCACGTACGCGCTGCCAGCCGCCGGGGCAGCCTGCGTTGCGGCCACCAAGGCCCCACTCGCCAGGCCCACGGCGCAGGCGCGGCGTACCGCCTTCAATGTCGTCCTCATCATGTTGTGTCCTTGGTCTGGCACGAGCCCCCGCGAAGCCTGGGCTCAGCCGATGATGCAGCAGCGCAAGCGCCGGGGTTCCCGGGGGAAACACCTTGCGGCGCTCGATGAACCCATCTTGCGCTTCAATCCCCGCCGAAGCTGAACCTCACACCCAGCGAAAAGCTGCGCGGCGCCCCCGGCGCGTAGAAGGTGGAATGCTGCAGGGGGTAGTCGCCCTCGGCATTGACGGGGAACGGCCGTGATTGGTAAGTGCCCGCCGCCGTGAACCCGGTGGCGCCGAGCTGCGCGGCCGTGGTGTAGCGACGGTCGAACAGGTTGTTCACCGCCATGAACAGCTTCACCCCGCGGGCGGGCCGGAAGGCCGTGTTCAGGTTGAACACCGCGTAGCCTGGGTTGCGGCCAGCGCCGAGGTAGTAAACGCCATCCGGCTGATGCTGGCCGTTTTCATTGCCGCGCGCCAGCGAGCCGCCAATGGCCTGCATGTCCAGCCCCATCGACCAGGCGGGCATCACCTGCCAATCGGCATACACCTTCAGGATCTGGCGCGGGATCATCGGGATGCGGTCGCCCGAGCGGATCCCGATGGTGCCTTCCACGCCCGGCAGGCCCTCGTCCAGCGCCTCGCTGTTGCTGCTGTTGGACGCGCCGTTGACCGTCTCGCTGCTGCGGTAGGTGGCGTCGAGCCAGGTGAGGTGGGCCCCCAGCGTGAAGCTGCGCGCCAGCTTGGTGTTGGCGCCCAACTCCAGGCCCTGGCGGCGGGTCTTGCCGAAGTTGCGGAAGTAGCCGAAGCCCGAGGTGTTGTCGGCCACGAACAGCAGGTCATCGCGGCTGTCGGAGCGGAACACGCCCACGCTCCAGCTGTAGCTGCCGGAGCGCCCGCCGCGCAGGCCGGCCTCGAAGGTGGTGGTCACCACCTGCTTGAGCGGCGGATCACCGGCCATCGAGTTGGGCAGCTTGCAGGGGTTCTCTGGATTGGCACAGCCCAGTTCGATGGACGACGGCGCGCGGCTGCCCTGGTTCAAACCCAAATAGGCATTGAGCCCTTGCGCAGGCGCAAAGGTCAGACCCACGGCCGGGTTGAAGCGGCTGAAGCGGTGATCGCCGTCCAGCGAGCCGGCGCCGCCGCCGGGCAGGATGGCATCGCGGTTGCGCACCGAGGTGCGGTTGTAGCGGCCTGCCAGCGTGAGGTGCGTGGTGGGCGCGAGCGTGAGCACGCTGCTGCCGTACACGCTCCAGGTGTGCGAGCGGCCCGCCAGGTCGACCCGGGTGTCATACGGTTCGCCGTCTTCCAGGCCACCATTCACGCCATCGCCAATGGCGCCCACGCCGGTGATCGATCGATCGGCGTTCAGGTAGCCCAGCTCCGAGCCCTGCACGAAGTGGCTGCGGTTGGCGTCGTAGGCCGCCCCCAGCACGGCTTGCTGAGGCAGGCCGAACAGCGGCTGCTTGAAGTTCAACTGGCCGGCCACGCCCACCTGGCGCTGGTCGGTGCGGGTCTGGTTGTTCACGCCGTTGCAGGCCTCGGCCGGCTCGTCCAGGTCTTCGGCATTCTCGATGCAGGCCGCGCTGGGGAACGGCGTGTTGAGCGCGTCCTCGCCTACCGCGTAGACATTCTGGCCGAGCGCGTCGTCATTCAAGTCGCCGTTGAAAGTGGTGGTCTTGATGCGGCGGTAGTAGGCCTGGCCAGAAACCGACAGCGCCTCGCTGAGCTCGTGCTTGAGCGCCAGGTTCAGCAGCAGCGCCTTGTTGCGGGTGTTGTCGGGCTTGGTGTAGACGCTGTCCCAGCGCTCGGCGAGCAGGCGCTGCTCCTGCAGGCCGTTGCCGTTGAGATCAGTTCGGGCCACCGCGGCCGTGAGGCTGACATCGGTACGGGCCGAGCGCCAACCCAGCTTGCCAAAGAGCTGGCCCACGTCGGAGGCCGAGTCGTCGCGCCAGCCGTCTTCCAGCAGCTTGTTGCCGGTGGCATACCAATGCAGGCCGGTGTCCAGGTGGCCGCCGCTTTCAAAGCCCAGGCTGCGGCGCTGATGCGAGCCCACGCTGAACTCGACGGCATGGCCGGGGTGGCTGAAGCCATCCTTGCTTTGCACCGAGACCGCACCGCCCAGCGTGTTCAAGCCAAACAGCGGGTTGGAGCCGGGCACCAGGGTCATCGACGCAATGGCCGACTTGGGGATCAGGTCCCAGCTCACCACCTCGCCGAACGGCTGGTTCAGCCGCACGCCATCAAGGTAGACCGACAGGCCCTGCTGTGTGCCCAGCAGCGGCGAGGCGGTGAAGCCACGGTAGTTGAGATCGGGCTGCAGCGGGTTGTTCTGGATCTCGTTGACATGCACGCCGCCCATCTGCCGGCTCATGAAGCTCGACAGGTCCAGCGCCTGGCGTTGGTCGAGGTCGCGGTCGGTGGCGGTCTGCACCGGCGCGGGCACCCGGTCACGCGGCACCTCCAGCCCCGGCAGCGGCGCGGTGCCGATGATCACCACCGGCGCCAGCGCGGGCGCGCCGGCTTCGCTGGTGGCCGCCTGGGCCGCTGCGGCGCCGCTGCACAGCAGGGCACAGGCCCCGATCACCGACGACGCGG
>Ga0209066_10000750_pt1 | contig 46144 bp, 40 predicted proteins | sample All_14_2_FD_187198 | JGI IMG/M metagenome (GOLD analysis project Ga0209066, IMG submission 187198) | Freshwater microbial communities in response to fracking from Pennsylvania, USA - Allegheny Zone_MetaG_DW_15 (SPAdes) (version 2) ... | reverse complement strand
GTCTTGGTGGCGGCCTTGGTCAAACCCTCCACCAGGCCATAGCTGACCTCGACCGTGGCCGGCATGCTGCCCAGGGCGGCCTCGATGCGGGGCACACGCTGCCCCTGCACGTCGGTCATCACCGGCAACAGATTCAATGTCAGGGTCTGGCCTGCCCGCTCGATCAGCAATGACAGCGCGCGCGCCTCGCCATTGGCCTGACTGTCACGGATCATTTGACGCAGCTGTCCGGCGTCTGCAGGCGGCTCGCCGTTGACCTGCAAGACGCGGTCACCGGCGCGCAGGCCGGCCTTCTCTGCAGGGCCATCCGGCAACACCTCGGCAATCAAGGGCTCTGCGTACGGGCCACTCAAGCCCACACGGTCCAGCAAGCGTCCATCCACCTCGGCGGCGGGAATGCGGCTCAAGGCCAGCACCACGCTGCGACGCTCGATCACCGGCCCCGAGGGCTGCGCGCGCGACTCCAGCTGCAGACGCACATCCTGACCGGCCAGCGCAGACTGGATGAACAGCCACTGCAAATCCGTCATGGAACGCACGACATGCTGGCTCGCCTGGTCGGCGTCTGCGCCAGCCTGGAGCACTTCCAGGCCCACCACCTCGTCCCGCGACTGCAAACCGGCTTCGGCCGCCAGGGTGCCCGCACGCGGTTGCGCCAGCCAGGGGCGCAACTCCTGCACGCCCGCCCAGTTCACGCCGGCATACAGCACCACCGCCAGCAACAGGTTGGCCAGCGGGCCTGCGGCCACAACGAAGGCACGCTGGCGCAAGGGCTTGCGGTTGAAGGCGCGATGTTGCTCGGACGCATCCACAGGGCCCTCGCGCTCGTCCAGCATCTTGACGTAACCGCCCAGGGGCAGCGCCGAGATCACGAATTCGGTTTCACCCCGCTGACGCCGCCACAAGACCTGGCCAAAGCCCACGGAGAACCGCAGCACCTTGACGTTGCAGGCCACCGCCGCACGGTAATGACCGTACTCGTGGATCACCACCAGCACACCGATCGTCACCAGAAAAGACAGCACCGTCATCAACATCGTCATTCTCCTGCGTCACCGCTGCGTGTCGACATGCTTGGCGCCCACGTCAAACCGCCAGCCCCGCCACGACCGACGAGGCCACACGGCGCGCCTGCCCGTCGAGGTCCAGCAAACCTTCCACCGTCTCGGTGGCCGAGTGCTCAATCCGGCAGTCCGACAGGGACTGGACCACAACCCGGTGGATCTGATCAAAACGGATGCGACGGGCCAGAAAGGCCTCCACGGCGATCTCGTTGGCCGCGTTGAGCACACAGGTGCTGCCCGGCTCGCCCTTGAGTGTCTCCCAGGCCAATTGCAGCCCAGGATAGCGCTGTGCATCGGCCTCTTCGAACGTGAGGGCATTCAGGCGCGTGAAGTCCAGCAGGTCGGCACCCGACTCGATGCGCTGCGGCCACGACAGGCCATAGGCAATCGGCACGCGCATGTCGGGTGTCCCCAGTTGCGCCAGCACCGAGCGGTCACGGCACACCACCATCGAATGGATGATGCTTTGCGGGTGCAGCACCACGCGGATCTGGTCTGGCTGCAGGTTGAACAACCAGCGGGCCTCAATCACCTCCAGCGCCTTGTTCATCATCGTCGCCGAGTCGACCGAGATCTTGCGACCCATGACCCAGTTGGGGTGGGCGCACGCCTGCTCGGGGGTGATGTCGCCAAACGTGGCGGGGTCACGCTGCCGGAAAGGCCCGCCTGACGCGGTCAACACGATGTGGTCGATGCGCGCAGCCCAATCTGCGGGATCTTCGGGCAGGCACTGAAAAATGGCCGAGTGTTCACTGTCGATGGGCAAGAGCGTCGCCCCGCCCTCCTCCACCGCGCGCATGAACAAGGCACCGCCCACCACCAGCGCCTCCTTGTTGGCCAGCAACAGACGCTTGCCGGCCCGTGCAGCAGCCAGACAAGGTGGCAAGCCGGCGGCGCCAACGATGGCGCCCATCACCACATCCACCTCGGAATGCGACGCCACATCGATCAGGGCCTGTGCCCCGCTGAGCACCTCGGTGCGCAAGCCTGCGTCGGCGATCAGCGCACGCAGGCGTTGGGCCACCGTCTCATCGGGCATCACGGCGTAGCGCGGCTGCCATTGGCGGCACTGCGCCATCAGCTCATCGACGCGGGAGGCCCCCGTCAGCGCCCACACCTCGAACTGCTCGGGATGGCGTGACAGCACATCAAGCGTGTTGGTGCCGATCGAACCGGTGGCACCCAGGATGCAGACACGCTGGCGACGGGAAGAAAACGGAGTATCAAGCATGGCACAAGGTCAACACAGCCAGGGTCAAGGGCAAGGTAGGCAAGAGGGCATCGATGCGATCGAGCACGCCGCCATGCCCGGGCAACAACTGGCTGCTGTCCTTCACACCGGCCTGACGCTTGACGAGGGACTCGAACAGATCGCCGACCACGCTCACGGCGACCAGAAATGCCAGGGCCAACAACATCCCCAGCGGACCCAACCCCATCCACAAGCGGCTGTACAGACTGGGCGAGTCCACGCCGAGATTGGCATCCACCCAGATCCACAGTGCGGCGAGCACACAGACCGCCACCATCCCGCTCCAGACACCCTCCCAGCTCTTGCCCGGGCTGATGCTGGGGGCCAGCTTACGACGACCAAAGGCCCTGCCACCAAAATAGGCGCCGATGTCGGCGGCCCAGACCAGGCACAACACTGACAGCAGGAAATTCAAACCCTGTGCCTTGATCTCCACCAAGGCCAGCCAGGCCATGACCAACAGCACCAAGCCCAGGAGCCGGCGCCAGAACTCCGGTACCTGGCGCCAATGCGTGCTGCCATAGCGCAACACCGCCGCGCCGCCCAACACCCAGACGATGGTGGCAAACGCCCAGACGCCCGTGGCAACATGAAAACCCGCCAGCGGTAGCCCCAGACCATGGACATGCGGATGCACGTTCAAACCGTTGTCGACCACGGCCTGCGCCCAGACCGGCAAGCCCACCACCTGCGCGGCGTACACACAGCCGCCCGCCACGGCGGCACCCGTGAGCCAGGCCCGCACACCCGGCGCCTCATTGAGGCGAGACCACTCCCAGCCCGCCGCAGAAATGAACACCAGGGTCAGCGCAGAAAATGGCCAGTTGGCCTCGCTGGACAGACTGGCCAGCAAGATGGCCGCCAGAATCAAGGCCGTGATGACACGTTGCTTGAGCATGTTCAGAGTCCTTCCCGTTCGGCCAGCACATCGTCGAGACCGCCGACAGCGCCCTCCCCCTCACCCGACGCGCCCACGTCACCAAAGCGACGCTCCCGTTCGGCATAGCTCACGATGGCGCGGTCCAGTTCAGCGCCATCAAAGTCCGGCCACAGGCAGTCGGTGAAATACAGTTCCGAGTAGGCGCTTTGCCACAACAAAAAGTTGGACAACCGCACCTCACCGCCGGTGCGAATCACCAGATCCGGGTCCGGCGCATAACTCATCGTCATGAAACCGGACAAGGTGGCTTCATCCAGCGCCTCCGGCGCCACACCCGCAGCCATCGCCCGCTGGCAGGCCTGCACGATGTCCCAACGGCCACCGTAGTTGAACGCCACGGTCAACACCAGGCGGTCATTCCCGGCCGTGGACGCCTCGGACTCCAGCAAGGCCGACCGCACCTTGTCGGACACCTGGTCAAGATCACCCGCAACGCGGATCCGAACGCCATCGGCTTTCAGTTTGCCCATGTGCTTGGACAGCGCCACCAACAGCAAACTCATCAGGCCGGACACCTCCTCCTCGGGGCGTTTCCAGTTCTCCGACGAGAACGCAAACACCGTCAGGAAACCGACACCTCGGTTGGCCGCCGCCCGCACCACCTCGACCAGCGCATCGACGCCAGCCTTGTGGCCCAGCCCGCGTGGCATGAAGCGCTTGCGCGCCCAGCGTCCATTGCCGTCCATCACGATGGCGACATGACGCGGGATGGCCAAGGATGTAGACGAAGGGAGAGCAGCCATCGAAGAATGAATCCGGGAATGTGAGAGCGGGCCGCCATGGCAGCCCGCATGTCCGCAAACAGAACGAGGCGGTCAGACCGCCTCGGACGTGGTCGCCATTATGGCAAAGCGCGCCGCCTCAAACGGCCAGCACTTCGGCTTCCTTGGCTTGCACCAGCTTGTCGATCTCAACGATCGTCTTGTCGGTCAGCTTCTGGATCTCGTCTTGCGAACGACGGTCGTCGTCTTCCGTGATTTCCTTGTCCTTGAGCAAGCGCTTGGCATGCTCGTTGGCATCACGCCGCAGATTGCGCACGGCAATCTTGGTGTCTTCGCCCGCAGACTTCACCACCTTGGTCAACTCCTTGCGGCGCTCTTCGGTGAGTGCTGGCATCGGCACACGAATCAGGTCACCCTGGCTGGCCGGATTCAGCCCCAGGTCCGATTCGCGGATGGCCTTCTCGATTTTGGCGCCCATGCCCTTTTCCCAAGGCTGAACACTGATGGTGCGCGCATCTTGCAGCGTCACGTTGGCCACCTGGCTGATGGGCACCAGCGAGCCGTAGTACTCGACCTGCACCTGATCCAGGATGCCAGGGTGGGCACGGCCGGTGCGAATCTTGGACAACTCGACTTTGAAAGCCTCGATGGACTTGAGCATTTTCTGCTCGGCGGTCTTTTTGATCTCTGCAATGCTCATGGGAAGCTCCGTACGAAGGCCTAGGGCCGACTGACGCTTGAAAAATGGGGAAGGAAGGGCCGGATCAAACGTGAACCAGCGTCCCTTCGTCTTCACCCAACACCACGCGCTTGAGCGCGCCGGGTTTGAAAATCGAAAACACCTTCAAAGGCAGGTTCTGGTCACGGCACAGGGCAAAAGCGGTCGCATCCAGCACCTGCAGGTTCTTGATCAGGGCCTCATCGAACGTGATGCTGGCATAACGCGTGGCCGAAGGGTCTTTCTTGGGGTCGGCGGTGTAGACGCCATCGACCTTGGTGGCCTTGAGCATGACCTCCGCGCCGATTTCGGCACCGCGCAACGCGGCGGCCGTATCGGTCGTGAAGAAGGGATTGCCCGTGCCCGCAGCGAACACCACCACCTTGTCCTCTTCGAGGTACTGCAAGGCCTTGGGACGCACGTAAGGCTCGACCACCTGGTCGATGCTGATGGCCGACATCACGCGCGCGGTCATGCCCTCCTGACGCATGGTGTCAGCCAAAGCCAGGGAGTTCATCACCGTGGCCAGCATGCCCATGTAGTCAGCCGTGGCGCGGTCCATGCCGACCGAGCCGCCCGCGACGCCGCGGAAAATGTTGCCACCACCGATGACCACGGCCACCTGCACGCCCAGGGCGGTGACCTCCTGGATTTCCTTGACCATGCGCACAATGGTCGCCCGGTTGATGCCGTAGGCATCGTCACCCATCAGGGCTTCACCGGAAAGTTTCAAGAGGATGCGCTTGTAGGCGGGCATGCAGATGTCCTTGGTGGTCTACGTGAGAAGCGAGACTGAAGGTTATCGCAAGTTTCAGTCATCGCCAGCCTTGTCAGGCTTTTTGAATGGGTGCTGGCGCGAAGGTTCCCCCTCCGGCAGCTTGCCTGGCCCGGTCGTGGACGGGGCACATAGCACAAGGGGGCCAGAAGCCCCCTTGTTTTGCTTCGGGTTACTGACCCTTGGCTGCGGCCATCGTGGCCGCCACTTCGGCTGCGAAGTCGTCCTGCTTCTTCTCGATGCCCTCGCCCACCACGAACATGGTGAACGACTTGACCGTCGTGTTGGTCGCCTTCAGGTATTGCTCAACGGTTTGCTTGCCGTCAGCGGCCTTCACGAAGACCTGGTTGAACAGGGAGACTTCCTTCAGGTACTTCTGAACGGCGCCTTCGATCATCTTGGCAGCGATGTCAGCAGGCTTGCCGGCCTCGGCCGCCTTGGCCGTGGCCACGCTGCGCTCGGTTTCGATCAGCGCAGCCGGCACGTCAGCCGACGACAGCGACACAGGCTTCATGGCGGCCACGTGCATGGCGACGTCCTTGGCAGCAACGTCGTCGCCTTCAAATTCGACGACCACACCGATGCGCGCACCGTGCAGGTAGGCGGCCAGCTTGCCACCGTCAGCGTAACGCTTGAAGCGGCGGATGGCCATGTTCTCGCCGATCTTGCCGATCAGGCCCTTGCGGACTTCTTCCACGGTCGGGCCGAAGCCGTCTTGCGACAGCGGCAGCTCGCCAATGGCAGCGACGTCAGCGGGGTTGTTCTTGGCGATCAACTCGGCCACCGACTTGCCGAAAGCGAGGAACGAATCGTTCTTCGACACGAAGTCGGTTTCGCAGTTGATTTCCACCAAAGCGCCGGTCGAGCCGTCGACATAAGCGGACACCACGCCTTCGGCGGTCACGCGCGAGGCGGCCTTGGAGGCCTTGCTGCCCAGCTTGACGCGCAGGATCTCTTCCGCCTTGGCGAAATCGCCATCGGCCTCGGTCAGAGCTTTCTTGCACTCCATCATGGGAGCATCGGTCTTGGCGCGCAGTTCGGCGACCATGCTGGCGGTGATTGCAGCCATTAGCTTTCTCCGTTTGGTTTGCGAGCGGGCAAAGCGCCGTCGCAGAAAAATTTTGTTAAAAAAAGGGGCTGATTGTCAGCCCCTTCTTGCGAAATCAAGGAGCCTTAAACGGCTTCGTTGACTTCCACAAACTCGTCGTCGCCAGCATTGGCGGCAGCAGCGGCCACGACTTCGTTCACGGCGTTGGCCTTGCCTTCCAGGATGGCGTCAGCCACGGCCTTGGCGTACAGCGCCACAGCCTTGGAGGAGTCGTCGTTACCGGGAATGACGTAGTCGATGCCTTCGGGCGAGTGGTTGGTGTCAACCACGCCGATGACGGGAATGCCCAGCTTCTTGGCTTCTGCGATGGCAATCTTGTGATAGCCGACGTCGATCACGAAGATGGCGTCAGGCAACACAGCCATGTCCTGGATGCCGCCGATGTCTTTTTCCAGCTTGGCCAAGTCACGTTGGAACAGCAGGCCTTCCTTCTTCTTCAGGTTGTCCAGGCCGGTTTCGACCACAGCCTGCATGTCCTTGAGCTTCTTCAAAGAACCCTTGACGGTCTTGAAGTTGGTCAGCATGCCGCCCAACCAGCGCTGGTTGACGAAAGGCACGTCAGCGCGTGCGGCTTCCAGAGCGATGGTGTCGCGCGATTGACGCTTGGTGCCAACCATCATCACGGTGCCACGGCGAGCCGACAGCTGCTTGATGAACTTCAGGGCCTCTTCGAAGGCGGGCTGCGTCTTCTCAAGGTTGATGATGTGAATCTTGTTGCGATGGCCGAAGATGTACGGGGCCATCTTGGGGTTCCAGAAGCGGGTTTGGTGACCGAAGTGGACACCGGCTTCCAGCATTTCGCGCATGGATACGGACATGAATTGCTCCAGAGGTTGGATCTGGAAATCGACAGCGATCGCAGCCTACTCTTGCGAGCCGGCTGCAACACCTTGGATTGCCGATTTCGTGATTATCAAAATCTACCCGGGGATTCGGGCAAACTCTGGCATTCTAGCACGAAACCAGCAAGCCATCCAGACCCCCTCAGCGCTTGCCGCGTGAACCCTTGCTTGCACTGGCTTTGCCGGTCTTGCCCGACACCGTGGCCGCCACCGACACCCGGGCGCGCCCCTTGCCAGATCCCCTCGCCGCCTTGCTGGCACGCTTGACCTCGAGATCGGCCTGCCGCACCTCGGCCAGCGCCTCCTGCGCCGCGCCGGGCTCGACCCAGTCCTTGTCCGAGCCGCGATTGCGCTTGCGCCCGGACGCTGCAGCAGGCCGCTCCTCGCCAGCCTCGCGCACCAGACGGAAGTCGATCTTGCGGGTATCGAGGTCAACCCGACTGACTTGCACGCGCACGCGAGAACCGACGACATAGCGCGTTCCGGTGCGCTCGCCGCGAAGCTCCTGACGTGTTTCGTCAAACCGGTAGTACTCGCCACCCAGCTCGGTGATGTGGATGAGTCCCTCCACATACAGCCCATCCAGCTGCACGAACAAACCGAAACTGGTCACGGCACTCACCGTGCCACCGTACTCTTCGCCCAGACGCTCACGCATGAACATGCACTTGAGCCAGGCCTCCACGTCGCGGGACGCCTCGTCGGCACGCCGCTCGTTGGCGCTGCAATGGATACCAACGGTCTCCCAAGCGGCCGCCTCGGCCGGCGGCAGCTTGAGGCGAGCGACCGCCTTGGTCGGCGCCGCTGGCAGGCCCTTGCTGAGCGCACCCCGCGCACCGCCAGGCTTGCGCTTCACATTGCCAACCTGATGCTGCACGGCTGGCAACTTCAGGTCGTAGCGCCCCCGACCCAGCAAGGCCTTGATCACGCGGTGCACCAGCAAATCGGGATAGCGGCGAATGGGGCTGGTGAAGTGGGTGTAAGCCTCGTAAGCCAGGCCGAAGTGACCGCTGTTGGTCGGGGTGTAGATGGCCTGCTGCATGGATCGCAGCATCATGGTGTGGATCTGCGTGACGTCAGGCCGGTCTTTCACCGCCTGCGCGATCGCCTGGTAATCCCCCGGCTGCGGCTCCTCACCCAAGGACAAACCCAGACCCAAGGCCTTCAGATAGTTTCTCAGCAACTGCCGTTTTTCAGGCGTCGGCCCCTCGTGGACACGGAACAAGGATGGATGCTTGGCACGCGTGATGAAGTCGGCCGAGCACACGTTGGCGGCCAGCATGCACTCTTCAATCAAGCGGTGCGCATCGGTGCGCACGCGCGGCACGATCTTGGCAATGCGCCCGTTGTCGTCACAGACGATCTGGGTCTCGGTGGTGTCAAAGTCGACCGCCCCCCGACCGGAGCGCGACTTCAACAGCGCACGGTACACCTCGTGGAGGTGCAAGAGATGCGGCAGCAACTCGGGCCGACGCAGGGCCTCCGGCCCCCGGGTGTTGCCCAGGATCGCGGCCACCTCTGTGTAGGTCAGGCGGGCGTGAGAGCGGATCACGGCCGGGAAGAACTGGTAGGCATGCACATCGCCATTGGCGGTGACCAGCATGTCGCACACCATCGACAGACGTTCGACATCCGGGTTCAGTGAACACAGGCCGTTGGAGAGCTTCTCAGGCAGCATGGGAATCACGCGGCGCGGAAAGTACACCGAGGTGGCGCGCTCGTACGCATCCAGGTCCAGAGGCTCACCCGGCTTGACATAGTGACTCACGTCGGCGATCGCCACGAGCAGGCGCCAGCCGTTGGGCGCCTTGGCGCGACCGATGGTGGCCGGCTCGCAGTACACCGCATCGTCGAAGTCGCGCGCATCCTCACCGTCGATGGTCACCATGGACACATCCGTCAGGTCAATGCGTTGCTTCTTGTCGGTGGCGCGCACCCTCTCGGGCAGCTTGGCAGCTTGCGCCAGCGTCGCATCGCTGAAACGGTGCGGCACCTCGTACTTGCGCACCGCGATCTCGATCTCCATCCCCGGGTCGTCGATGCCTCCCAGCACCTCCACGACACGCCCCACCGGCTTGGCCAGCAAGGACGGGGCTTCGGTCAGCTCAACGGCCACCACCTGCCCTGGCTCGGCATTGGCCGTGCCTTTGGGCGAGATCAGAATGTCCTGACCAAAGCGGCGGTCTTCAGGCGCCACCAGCCAGGCGCCGCCTTCTTGCAACAGCCGACCAATGATCGGGGTTTTGCGGCGCTCGATGATGTCCAACACCAGGCCCTCTGGCCGGCCGCGGCGGTCAAAACGGACCACACGCACCTTCACCCGGTCCCGGTGCATGACCGAGCGCATCTCCTGCGGGGGCAAGAAGACGCTGGCGTCCCCATCATCGGCCTGAACGAACCCATGCCCGTCGCGGTGACCTTGTACCGTGCCGACGATTTCACTCATGAGGTCCAAAATTTGTGGTGCAGATGTTGTCATGGGTCTTATTTTGATGCTAGAATTCAAATCTTCGCTGATGACGCAACAACATATTTGTTGCAGCGACTACAGCGTAAAAAGTACCTGCCCAGGTGGCGGAATTGGTAGACGCACTAGTTTCAGGTACTAGCGGGTAACTCCGTGGAGGTTCGAGTCCTCTCCTGGGCACCAATTGAAAAGCCGCTTGACCTTGTGTCAAGCGGCTTTTTGTTTGCGCGCTGCAGATGCAGCGGCACAGCACGCCCGACACGCAGTTGCGCAACACATCGATCGCACCGGGCGATGAGTGGTGAGCGAGGGGCCAACGCAACATGCTGTACACAGTCACAGAGTACACCATGCACCCCTGGACGACACGGCCCATGCATCTGATGCCGTTGTTGCACAAAGCTGACATCGTGATGCCCAACCGCCGCCATTGGACACAAGCGCCAAATAAATGCTATATTTACGTTCTCGACACGGCGACGGCAACGAAGCCAAGTCAAAAAAGTACCTGCCCAGGTGGCGGAATTGGTAGACGCACTAGTTTCAGGTACTAGCGGGTAACTCCGTGGAGGTTCGAGTCCTCTCCTGGGCACCAATTGAAAAGCCGCTTGATCTTTGATCAAGCGGCTTTTTCTTTTGCCTGACCGACTCCCCCACGCCATGTCACGTGCCCCGCCTTGGGCTGACCTGACCTGTCGGCTGGCCCCCGCCTCTTGGCGCTAGGCCCAAAAGAAAAGCAGCCCGAAGGCTGCTTGCTGTTGGCTTTCGTGCCACTGAAGGCGAGAGGCGCACCAATGGTCAAACCTTGTAGCGCTTGAGCAGCGCCTCAGGGCGCAGCGTGTCGTACTCTTCAAAAGGCTGGTGAATCCAGGGGCTGGTGGGCAGCGACTCTACATGGTAGTCAGGCGTGTAGGTCGACACCCCCTTCACCCAGATGACCGCAGAACGCAGCTCGGTGATGGCCGGCATGGCGCGCAGGCGGTCGACCACCGCACGCAAGGTCACACCGGAATCGGCCAGGTCATCGATCAACAGCACCCGGCCCGCCAGTTCACCTTTGGGCATGGTGATGTACTTCGCCATGTCCAGGCGCCCCTGCAAGGTGCCGCCATCGTCACGGTAGGAGCTGGTGGACATGATGCCCAGTGGCACATTGAAAATGCGCGAAATCATGTCGCCGGGGCGCAAACCACCACGGGCGAGGCAGAGAATCTGATCAAACTCCCAACCCGACGCATGCACCTTCAAGGCCAGGCGCTCGATCAGTTGGTGGTACTCCTCCCAGGAGACATACAGATGTTTGCCGTCGTCGGTGAGCATGGGGATTCCTTTGGCGGGTGGCGATGTGAATCGTGGCAGCCGTGCCTCAACCCTTGTAGGGGTGGCGCAGCAAAATGGTGTGGTCGCGATCAGGGCCTGTGGACACCATGTCGATCGGGGCGCCGATGAAGGCCTCCACGCGTTGCAGGTAGGCGCGCGCATTGACAGGCAGCTTGTCCCACTCGGTGATGCCGAAGGTCGTGCCCTCCCAGCCCGGGAAGCTTTCATAGATGGGCTCGCAGGCCACAATGTCGTCGGCATCCAGAGGCAGGATGTTGACGCGTTCACCGCGCAGCATGTAACCCGTGCAAACCTTGATCTCGTCGAGGCCGTCGAGCACGTCGAGCTTGGTCAGGCAGATGCCGGTGATGCCGTTGATCAGCACCGAGCGCTTGAGCGCAGCGGCGTCCAGCCAACCGCAGCGGCGGGCGCGGCCCGTGACGGTGCCGCGCTCCTGCCCGACGGTCGCCAGGTGGCAGCCCACCGTGCCGGGCGTTTCCCAGTCGAGTTCGGTGGGGAATGGGCCGCTGCCGACGCGGGTGGTGTAGGCCTTGGTGATGCCCAGGATATAGTGCAGCTTGTCGGGGCCGACGCCCGAACCAGCCGAGGCGTTGCCGGCCACACAGTTGCTGGAGGTGACATAGGGATAGGTGCCGTGGTCGACGTCGAGCAAGGTGCCTTGCGCGCCCTCGAACAGCACGCTGCCGCCTTCCAGGGTGTGGGCATGGATGCGCACACCCACGTCGGCCAGCATCGGCAGGATCTGCTCGGCGGCCTTCATGGCCTCGTCATAGATCGGCTGGAAGGCCAGCTCTTCGCCCTTGAGGTAACCCTTGAGCGCGAAGTTGTGCAGCTCGAGCAGCTCTTTCAGCTTGGCCGCAAAACGCTCGGGGTGCTTGAGGTCTTGCAGGCGCAAGGCGCGACGTGCCACCTTGTCTTCGTAGGCCGGGCCAATGCCCTTGCCGGTCGTGCCGATCTTGCCGCCGCCGCTGGTCTCACGCAGGGCCTCACGTGCCTTGTCCACGGCCACGTGGAAGGGCAGGATCATCGGGCAGGATTCGCTGATGAACAGACGCGAGCGCACGTTCAGGCCAGCAGCCTCCAGGCGCCCGATCTCGGAGAGCAGGTGGGTCGGGTCGACGACCACACCGTTGCCGATGTAGCAGGCCACACCCTCACGCATGATGCCCGAGGGGATGAGCTGCAGGGCCGTCTTCTTGCCGTTGATCACCAAGGTGTGACCGGCGTTGTGACCGCCCTGGAAGCGGACCACAGCGGCAGCGTGGTCGGTCAGCCAGTCCACAACTTTGCCTTTGCCTTCGTCACCCCATTGGGTGCCGACGACAACAACGTTGCGGGCAGATGCGTTGCCGGGGCGAGCCGACGCGGAAGTGCTTTGCATGGCGGAATCCTGTTTCGCAAAAAATGGATCGGGCGCGCTTCAGAGCGCGCGCACCGACCAGCGTCCATCGACGAGCGCGAGTTCGCGATCGCAATCAAATTCCTGGACGTCGTGTTCATGTCCGGGCAGCACACACACCACAGTGTGGCCCTGCCCTCTCAGTTCGCGGATGGCCTGCCGCAAAGCAGGATCACTGCCCCAGGGGGCGCAGACGGCCGTGTGGGCGGCCTGCTCCTGGTGGCTGGCCAGCAGGTCAACGAGGATCTTCAGATCCAGGCTGAAACCGGCGGCCGGACGACGCCGGCCGAACACGGCACCGACTTCGTCGTACCGCCCACCGCGCACCAGCGCGTTGGCGTGGCCTGCGCCGTACACCGCGAAGCGAATGCCGCTGTAGTAGGCGTAGCCACTGAAATCGGAGAGGTCAAAGCCGATGCTGACATCCGGGTGGGACGTCTGCAGGTGCTCGGCCAGCCAGCCCAGGTCGGCCAGGGCCTGGTGAATCAGTTCATGAGCCGGCAGCAACGCACGGGCACGCGCCAAGACCTCGGTACCGCCGAACAAGGTGGTCAGGCTGACCAGCACCTTGGCTGCATCAGAAGCCTGACGCAAAGCGCCCTGCCCGGCCAGCTCACGCAAGGTGGCGACGTCCTTGTTGGTCAGGGCCTCGACCAAGGCATCGTGCAGCGCGGGCTCCAGATTCGTGACCCCCAGCCCTGCCAGAACGCCTTGCACCAGCCGAACGTCGGCAAAGTCGACAACCAGCCCCTGGAGCGCGGACACCTGCAAACCTTCGAGCGCCAGTTCGGCGGCTTCGAGGTCGGCTTCCAGGCCGGCATGACCATAGATCTCGGCACCCAGTTGCAGCTGCTCGCGCGTGGCGTGTGGGCCTTCCGGGCGGGTGTGCAACACCGGACCGCAATAGCACAGGCGGGTCACACCCTCGCGATTAAGCAGGTGCGCGTCGATGCGTGCCACCTGGGGCGTGGTATCGGCACGCAGGCCCAGGGTACGGCCGCTGAGTTGATCGACCAGCTTGAAGGTCTTGAGGCCCAGAGCATGTCCGGTTCCGGACAGCAGGGACTCCAGGTGCTCCAGCATGGGAGGCATCACGAGTTCATACCCGTAGCAACGAGCCACATCGAGCCAGACCCGACGCAGCTCTTCCACGCGACGCGCCTGCGCAGGCAAAACGTCAGCGATGTGCTCTGGCAACAGCCAAGCAGACGACATAAGAAAACGTGTGGGGGTTAAAAACGAGATTCTACCGGTGTCTGATGAAACTTGGACAGCCCAAGTTGATCATTCCCGTGAGGGACGCCTCAGGACAGTGCCTGAAGCCCCCACAACAACACCAGTCCGAGCACCATGCTCAGCAGTCCGACCTTGCGGATCTGTTGATCGTCCAGTTGCAGCAACTGGGTGAACATGCGCCGCCATCCCTGGGGATGGATGGCGGGCATCAGACCTTCCAGCACCAGCAGCAGGGCCAGTGCGATCCAGAATGCGTCCAGCATTCAACGCACGGCCATCAGCGCGCCGCGCCGGCGCCAGTACCGCGCATGGCCTTGAAGAACTCGTTGTTCTGGTCAATCACCATCACGTCCGACTTGCTGCGGAAGCTGCCGCGGTAGGCCTCGAGGCTGCGGTAGAACTGCGCGAACTGCGGATCCTTGCCGAAGGCCTCGGCATACAGTGCGGACGCCTTGGCATCGCCCTCACCCTTGATCTTCTGGGCATCGCGATAGGCCTCGGCGACGATGATTTCACGCTGACGGTCTGCGTCGGCGCGGATCTTTTCGCCTTCGGCGCCACCGGTGGAGCGCAGCTCGTTGGCAACGCGCTTGCGCTCGGACTCCATGCGGCGATAGACCGATTCGGTGATGTTGGCCACGAAGTCCACGCGCTTGATGCGCACGTCGACGATCTCGATGCCGAACGACTTGGCGTCGTCACCCAAACGACGGATCACACCCTGCATGACCTTCTCACGCTCGGCCGACAGCATGGCGCCGACCGTGCGCTTGGTCACCTCTTCGTTCAGGGCGGCCTGCACGATGGGGGTCAGACGGTTCTCGGCATTGCGTATGTCCACGCCGTTGTTGCGGATGAACTGGCGGGGTTCGGTGATGCGCCACTTGACCAGCCAGTCGATCACCAGGCTCTTCTTTTCAGCCGTGAAGATGGGGCGCGACTCCGTGCTGTCGAGGGTCTGGATGCGGCGATCCAGGAACACCACGTTCTGCAACGGGGCTGGCATTTTGACCTTGAGGCCGGGTTCGCTGATGACTTCCTTGATTTCGCCGAGTGCGTAGACCACGGCAAACTGCCGTTGATCGACCACAAACAGCGTGGAGGCCGCGAGGATGAGGGCCAGCAACGCGCCGACCAGGATGATGCCAATACGGTTCATGTCAGTTTCCTTGCCTGTCTGGTGGGGTGCGCTCAGCGCACGTCGCGATCGCGACTGCGCAAGCCATCACGCGAGCGGGCATCTGCAGATGCCGCAGCAGGGTTGGAGGTGGCAACGGGTTCGGAGGCGACTGCAGCCGGAGCCGGCGCACCACCATTGGCGCCCGACATCTGCATGATCTTGTCCAGCGGCAGATACAGCAAGTTGGAGCCCTGGCGGCTGTCCACCATCACCTTGGTGACGTTGCTGTAGACCTGCGCCATGGTGTCGGTGTAGAGACGATCACGCGTCACGCCCGGGGCTTTCTTGTACTCGTTCAACACGGACTTGAAGCGCTCGGCATCACCCTCAGCCTGCGCGACAACGCGGGCGGCATAACCGGCAGCCTCTTCACGCAGACGCGCCGCGGTACCCTGTGCCTTGGGAATGACGTCGTTGGCGTAGGCCTGGCCTTCGTTCTTCAAACGTTCGCGGTCAGCACCGGCCTTGAAGGCGTCGTCAAACGCCGCTTGCACCTGCTCGGGGGCCTGAACGCTCTGCACGTTGACGTTGACCACCGTCACACCGGCCTTGAGCTTGTTAAGCTGGGCCTGGATGGACTTGACCAGTTCGGTCGCGATGGCATCGCGCTGCTCGTAGAGCACCGAGTCCATGGTGCTGTTGCCGACGATTTCCCGCACGGCCGACTCTGCGGCCTGCTGCACGGCTTCGTCAGAGCTGCGGTTTTCGAACAGGTAGTCACGGGCATCGGCCAGACGGTATTGCACCGTGAAGCGGATGTCGACGATGTTCTCGTCACGCGTGAGCATGGACGAATCACGCAAAGCCGTGGCCTGCAACACCGTGCTGCTGCCCACATCAATGGAGCGCAGTTGCGTGAGGTTGACGATTTCGTGCGACTGGAAGGGATAAGGGGCGCGCCACTGGAAACCGGCATCCACCTTGTGGCTGAAACGCCCGAAGGACATCACGACGGCCTGCTGACCTTCCTGCACGATGAAGAAGCCGCTTCCGGCCCATACCAAGGCGATCAGACCGGCGATGAGCCCGGCACCAATGCTGGCGCCTTTGGGGTCGGGCGTGAAACCACCACCGCCCTTGCCCCCGTTGCCTTCACCCTTGTTGCCGGTGAACACACCGCTGAGCTTGCGGTTGAAGTCGCGCCAGAGCTCATCCAGATCGGGTGGGCCATCCTGGCGGCCGTTGTAACTGGCCTGGCCACCGGCCACGCCCGGGATGGCCTGCTTGACAGCGTTGGCCGTCAACCAGGTGACACGGCGTCCGGCCCCCGCGAGCAGACAGGCTGCCAGGGACACGGCATTCATCACCCAGTGACGGTGTGGTGCGGGGCCTCGGCCCTCATCCAGAGATGGCATGTTCATGATCGGTCAGTAGGAATTTCTGGAGGTGCCGCATCGGGCACCGGCTCATGGGATGCATTGTGCATGTCGAAACGCGGATCTCGCTGAGGCGGGGCATCAAGCCCCCCTTGCAGACCATGCAATGCGGCGTCGGCCAGCACCTCGCGCAGCACGCCCAGCCCCTCACCCTTGAGCGCGCTGACAAAAACCCGATGGCAACGTCGCCCTGAAGGCAGCTCGTACACATCGCGCTGGTGCAGCGGACGCTGGTGCTCAGGCAGGCAATCGCATTTGTTGAAGACCAGCACCTGGGGCAACTGGCCGGCGTCGATGCTGTCGAGCACGCGCAGCACCTCGTCGATCTGCTCCAGCACGACCGGGCTGGCCGCGTCCACCACATGCAGCAGAACATCGGCCTCGGCCGCTTCCTGCAAGGTGGCCTTGAACGATTCGACCAGGGTGTGCGGCAGATCGCGGATGAAGCCGACCGTGTCGGACAGCGTCACACTGCGCTGCGCCTGGGCCAGGAACATCTGGCGCGTGGTGGTGTCGAGTGTGGCGAACAGCTGATCGGCCGCATAGGTGCCGGCCTTGGTCAACGCATTGAACAGCGTCGACTTGCCGGCGTTGGTGTAACCCACCAGCGAGATGCGAAAGGTGTCGGTGCGCTCGCGCGAGCGCCGCTGGGTGTTGCGCTGACGCTTGACCTTGGCCAGTTGCAGCTTGAGCGACTTGATCTTCTGGTCGATCATGCGGCGGTCCAACTCGATCTGCGTTTCGCCCGGGCCACCGCGGTGACCGACGCCACCACGCTGTCGCTCCAGGTGGGACCAGCGACGCACCAGACGCGTCGACAGGTACTGCAGCCGGGCCAGCTCGACTTGCAACTTGCCTTCGTGGCTGCGCGCACGCGCGCCGAAGATCTCGAGGATCAGGCCGGTACGGTCCAGCACCTCGACGCCCAGGTGCCGCTCCAGATTGCGCTGCTGCGCGGGCGACAAGGCCTGGTCAAAGAGCACGCCATGGGCCTGGTAAAGCTGGACGAGTTCTTTGATCTCGTCGGCTTTGCCTGAGCCTACAAACAAGGCAGCATCGGGTGCACGGCGCTTGGCCGTGACCTTGGCAACAGGTTGATCACCAGCCGATTCGGCCAGCAAGGCCAGCTCGTCAAGGGTGGGATCAAAGGAGGAACCGGGGCCGAAATCGACCCCCACCAGCACAACCCGTGGGTCATTGGACGGGTTCGGCGCAGACGAAGAAGATGTCAAGGCGTCAGGACTGGGCTAGTCAGGGTGAAGAGATCCGTGATCCGTGGCAAGACGGATCAGGCCTCAGGCGTGTCGCCGGCGTGGAAGTTCACGGCGCGACCAGGCACGACCGTCGAGATGGCGTGCTTGTAGACCATCTGCGTGACGGTGTTGCGCAGCAAGACCACGTACTGATCGAAAGACTCGATGTGACCTTGCAGCTTGATGCCGTTGACCAGATAGATGGAGACTGGCACGTGTTCACGACGCAGCAGGTTCAGGAAAGGGTCTTGCAGGAGTTGGCCTTTGTTGCTCACGATATGTTCCGTGTTGAAAGATGGTTGGAGATCAGACCTTAACACAGTCCCCCCGATCCCTTGGGTTGACGCGGTGTCTGGTCTGAGACAGTGGTGTTGCGCCTCACTCCCCGATGAAGGGGTTCGAGGATGATTTCATTTCAATGCGCAAAGGGGTGCCCGTGAGCTTGAAGTGCTCGCGGAAACGCCCTTCGAGGAAGCGCTTGTAGGCGTCGGTGACGTGCTCCAGCGAATTGCCATGGACCACGATGACCGGCGGGTTCTGCCCGCCCTGGTGGGCGTAGCGCAACTTGGGTCGGAAGGCGCCGGCCTTCTTGGGTTGCTGGAACTGCACGGCTTCCTGCAGCAGGCGCGTGAGCACCGGCGTCGGCATCTTGCAGGCGGCGGAGCGCCAGGCCGCAGCAATGGACTTCCACAGCGGGCCCAGGCCCTGCCGCTTGATGGCCGAGATGTGCAGCACTGGTGCGAACTTGAGGAAGGACAGGCGGTGCTCGATGGAGCGCATCAGCAGTTCGCGCTGATAGCTGTCGACCGCATCCCATTTGTTGACGGCGATGACGACGGCACGGCCCGCTTCAAGCACGAAGCCGGCAATGTGGGCGTCCTGCTCGGTGACGCCCTGGGTGGCGTCAATCAGCAGCAGCACCACGTTGGCATCGGAGATGGCCTGCAGGGTCTTGACCACGGAGAACTTCTCGATGGCCTCAAAGACCTTGCCTTTGCGGCGCAAACCGGCGGTGTCGATGAGCTCGAACTTCTGACCTTCGCGCTCGAACGGCACGCTGATGGCGTCGCGCGTGGTGCCGGGCATGTCAAAGGCTACCAGACGCTCTTCGCCCAGCCAGGTGTTGATCAGGGTGGACTTGCCCACATTGGGGCGACCGGCGACGGCCAGGCGGATGGGACGCTCCGGATCGTCCAGCGCCTCTTCGTCTTCGTCCTCCTCTTCGATGAACTCGGCGAGGGCCTCGTCCAGCAGGGAGCGGATCCCTTGACCGTGTGCCGAGGAGACCGGGATGGGCTCACCCATGCCCAGCTCATAGAACTCGGCCAGTTGCACGCCCTCTTTCATCCCTTCGGACTTGTTGGCAGCCAGCAGCACCTTCTTGTTGGTGGTGCGCAGATAGCGGGCAATGTCGTGGTCCTGAGCGGACAGGCCATTGCGGGCATCCACCACGAAGATGACGACATCGGCCTCGGCCACGGCCTGGCGGGTCTGCTTGGCCATTTCCTTGACGATGCCCGACACGCAGTCAGGCTCGAAGCCGCCGGTGTCGACGACGATGTACTCGTGCGAGCCCATGCGGCCCTCACCATAGTGACGGTCGCGGGTCAGGCCAGCAAAGTCGGCCACGATGGCATCGCGGCTCTTGGTCAGGCGATTGAACAACGTCGACTTGCCGACGTTGGGTCGTCCGACCAGCGCAATGACAGGTTTCATGAATTCTCAGTCAGCAAAAAAATCAATTGGCACGCAAGGCGTACAGGGTGCCCTTGCGTGTGGTCACGTACAAGAGCTGATTGGCCACCAGGGGGGCGGCTGCGGCCGCGCTGTCGAGCTCGATGCGGGCCAGCGTGCGGCCATCGGTGGACGACAGCAGGTGAAGGTAGCCCTCGGCATCGACCACCGCCACGCGCTCACCGATGATGGCGGGCGCACTCAGGCCACGGTGTGTGAAACGATCGGCACGCCACAGGACATCGCCATTCTCGGTTTTCCAGGCGGTCAGTCGGTCAGCGCCATCAGCCCCCACCACCAGACGCTCGTTGGCAGCCACCGCCTGAGCACCTGCTTGAGGGCGCGACCAGCGCAGGCTGCCACGGTTCAATTCCAGACACGCCACCGACAACTGAAATGCACGCACGCAGACTTCGTCATCGGCGCGGGCCATCGGGCCAACCAGATCGGCCAGGCGCTCGACTTCGTTGGTGCCACGTGGGGTGCCCACGTTGACATCGAAGCGGACGGTGCCCTTGAGCGGGTCGAGCCCGACGAGGCGTGAGCCCTGCCCCACCAGCAAGGTGTCGCGGAAGGCGCCCAGGGCACCCGAGGTGGCCAGGGCCAGGGGCTCGCCGCCCGGGCGTTGATACTGCCACAGCCAGCGGCCATCGAGGGCATCGTAGCCACGCACGCTGCGGTCGACGGCCTGCACAAAGACGCGCTCGCCTGCCACCAGGGGGGCGGTGATGACACGGCCGGGCAGGCGCTCGGTCCAGACCCACTTGCCCTGATCGAACACCTGCAGTTCGTTGTCGGTGGTCACGACAGCGGCGTGGCGGCCATCGCTGCCCACCGCTGCAGACAAATCGCCCTTGGCCTGAGCGCGCCAGCGCAACGCGCCCGTGGCGCCGTCAAACGCAGCAATTTCGCCATCGGTGCTGGCGGTGGTGACGACGCCTTGGCTGCTGGCCAGGGTCAACGCCCCACTGACCGAGTCCAAGCGCTGCGACCACACCGTGGTGAGGCTGGCTTCGGGCTTGAGAGATTCCAGCGGTGCCGGCGAAGGCTTGCTGGAGCCACAAGCGGCCAAGGTGGCCAGGGCCAGGGCGCTCAGCGCTCCGCCAAGCAGGCGCGTGGCACGCTGAGACAAGGCCACCGGGATGAAACGCGTAAATGTCATGAGGTCACTCTCGGGTGAGGAGTCACGGAGCAGAGGAGGCTGCGGCCGAGGACGTCTGTGCGGCAGCAGGCACCGGAGCCTGGCCCAAGGCCGTCAGTTTGCCTTCGATGAAGCGACGGTACTCGACTTCCGGGGGCATGGTGTCCCAGGCGGCGCGGTAAGCCTTGACGGCCTCGTCCTTCTTGCCTTGAGCGGACAGGATGTCACCCCGACGGTCATCGGCCAGAGGCGCGAACTCAGCCGGCACCGCCACCGAGAGGGTCTGCAGGGCTTCGTCATAGGCCTTGGCGTCCATCTGGACACCCGACAGTCTCAGGCGGGCAATCGCCACCAGATCAGGGTTCTTGCCTTCATCCACAGCCCATTGCAGAGCGGCTTTGGCCTCGTCGGTCTTTTGCTGATCTAGCGCCACCTTGGCGGCCAGCAAAGCACCTTGAGCGGCAAAGGTGGTGCCGGCATAGTCCTTTTTGAGGTCAGCGAAGGCCTGGGCAGCCTTGTCGGCGTTGCCGCCGGTCACGGCGCGGTCCATCTCTTCGTACAGGCCGGCAGCGGCCTGGCCGCGCTTTTGCTGCCAGTACTGGTAACCGGTCCAGGCGGCGTAGGCACCCAGCACCAGCACCAGCACCCAGGTGATCAGATTGCCGTACTGCTTCCAGAAGTGCTTGAACTGCTCCAGCTGTTCTTGCTGTTCGTTGTCGTAGGTCGCCATGTTTGCCGAAGTGAGGGGTTGTAGGTGTAAGCCGTCGATTATGACGGTCAGGAGGCCATCGCCGGCGTCAGGAGCGTGCGCGCCCAGTCCGCCGCATCGGCCAGCTTGAGGGAGGTCTGCTCGCCACCGTCACGCAAAGGCTTGACGGCCACCAGACCTTGGGCCACTTCGTCCGGACCAAAGACCAGGGCAAAGCGCGCGCCGCTGGCATCGGCTTTCTTGAACTGTGACTTGGGACTGGCAGGGCCCTCCTTGCCGGCGGGATGCAGTTGCACGCAGACGCCTTGCGCACGCAAGGCTTCGAGCGTGGCCAGCACGTCAGGCATGGGGGTGCCAGCGAACACCATGGCGAAGGCGTCGGGGGCGGTCGAGGGGGCCTCGACACCGATCTCCTGCAGGAGCAGGAGCAGACGCTCCATGCCCAAGCCCCAGCCGACGGCCGGCGCGGGCTTGCCGCCCAATTGTTCGACCAGGCCATCGTAGCGACCACCGCCGCACACCGTGCCCTGGGCACCGAGCTTGTCGGTCACCCACTCGAACACGGTGAGGTTGTAGTAGTCCATGCCACGCACCAGACGGGTGTTGACCTGGTAGGGCACGCCAGCCGCCTCCAGGGCGAACTTCACGGCACCGAAATGGGCCAGCGATTCATCGCCCAGGAAGTCGATCAACTTGGGCGCGGCTTCCACCAGGGCCTGCATGGCCGGGTTCTTGGTGTCCAGGATGCGCAGTGGGTTGCTGTGCAAGCGGCGACGCGCCTCTTCGTCCAGCTGGTCTGCGTTGGCTTCGAGGTAGGTGATCAAGGCCGCACGGTGGGCCTTGCGCTCATCGGGCTGGCCCAGGCTGTTGATCTGCAGGCTCACGTCCTGACCGATGGTCAGGCCCAGGTCGCGCCACAGGGCGGCGGTCATCAGGATGAGCTCGGCGTCCACGTCCGGACCGGCGAAACCCAGCACCTCGGCACCCACCTGATGGAACTGGCGATAGCGTCCTTTTTGCGGGCGCTCGTGGCGGAACATGGGGCCGATGTAGTACAGGCGCTTGCCGCCTTCGTACAGAAAATTGTGCTCGTTGATGGCGCGCACCGAGCCGGCGGTGCCTTCGGGGCGCAGGGTCAGCTTGTCGCCATTGAGGCTGTCTTCAAAGGAGTACATCTCCTTTTCGACGATGTCGGTGACTTCGCCCAGGCCACGCACGAACAAGGCGGTGGGCTCGACGATGGGCGTGCGCATGTTCAGATAGCCGTAGCGGCGCATCAGTTGTCGCACCTTGTCTTCGAGCCATTCCCAGCGCGCCGATTCCGGCGGCAGGATGTCGTTCATGCCTTTGATGGCGGTCAGCTTTTCTGCCATGAGAGCGTCAGTTTCTTGTTTTCTTGAAAGGGATCAGGCCTGTGCGGCCCCGCCAAAACGGCGATCAATGTAGGTCTGGACGAGTTGCTGGAACTCTTCGGCGATGCGCTCGCCACGCAGGGTGAGGGCTTTTTCGCCGTCAATGAACACCGGGGCTGCGGGAGCTTCGCCGGTGCCGGGCAGGCTGATGCCGATGTCGGCATGCTTGCTCTCGCCCGGGCCGTTGACGATGCAGCCCATGACCGCCACCTTGAGGTTCTCGACGCCGGGGTACTGGCTGCGCCAGACCGGCATCTGCGCGCGCAGGAAGTCGTCGATCTGCTTGGCCAGTTCCTGGAAGGTGGTGCTGGTGGTGCGGCCGCAGCCGGGGCAGGCGGTGACGCTGGGCACAAAGGTGCGCAGCCCCAGGGCCTGCAAAATTTCAAGTGCGACCACGACCTCTTGGGTGCGGGCCTCGCCGGGTTGCGGCGTGAGCGACACGCGGATCGTGTCGCCAATGCCTTCTTGTAACAGGATGGACAAGGCAGTGGCCGAGGCCACGGTGCCCTTGGTGCCCATGCCGGCTTCGGTCAAGCCGAGGTGCAGGGGGTAGTCGCAACGGGCGGCCAGGCCACGGTAAACGCTGATGAGGTCCTGCACGCCACTGACCTTGCAGGACAGGATGATCTGCTCGGGCTTCATGCCCAGCTCCTGCGCGGCCTGGGCCGACTGCAGGGCCGAGCTGATCAGCGCCTGGTACATGACCTGCTGGGCGTCCCACGGTTGGGCGCTGCGGGCGTTCTCGTCCATCATCGCGGCGAGCAGTTCCTGATCGAGGCTGCCCCAGTTGACGCCGATGCGCACGGGCTTGTCGTGGCGCAAGGCCACTTCGATCATCTGGGCAAACTGCTTGTCGCCCTTCTCGCCCTTGCCCACGTTGCCGGGGTTGATGCGGTACTTGGACAAGGCCTCGGCGCAGGCCGGCACCTCGGTGAGGAGGCGGTGGCCGTTGTAGTGGAAGTCGCCCACCAGAGGCACGTCGATGCCCATGCGGTCGAGTTGGTCGCGGATGTGCGGCACGGCGGCCGCCGCTTCCGGTGTGTTGACCGTGATGCGGACCATTTCGGAGCCAGCCACCGCCAATTCCTTGACCTGGATGGCGGTGCCGATGACATCGACCGTGTCGGTGTTGGTCATGGACTGCACGCGCACGGGGGCATCGCCCCCGATCGTGACCACGCGGGAGCCCCACACCACCCTCGCCTGCCGAGAACGCCGGGCAGCGGGACGGGAGACATCGATGAGGGAGAAGTTTTCCAGGGTCATTTCAACTCGACACGTGCGGTATTGTTGCGTGTGACGTCGGTCAGGGGCACCGGCTGGCCCTTGAAACTGACCTGCACAGCGCTGGCATTGCCAATGCGCAAACGGAACGGTGCCTGCCCCTGCAGTTCCACGGCTTCGCCGGCGCGGGCAATCCGTGAGAACAATTTCGAGCCCGAGGCGTCCACCACTTCAATCCAGGAATTGTCGGTCAACACCATGCGCACGGGTGCGACGCCAACGGTGGGTGCCGCCACAGCCACGGCCGAAGGTGCGGGCGATGGCAGCACGGTGGTCGGCTGAGTGACGGCGGGCGTCAGCACCTCGCTGGCAACGACGCTGGCCGGGGCCACGGCACTGGCGGGCGCCATCAACGTCGACTCGGCCAAACCGACCGCGCTGGCCGACTCTGGCAGCGCCACCGGCACTGCCGGGTCGGCCGCAACCTGAATGGACGAAGGTGCCAACGCCGTATCCTCGTCGAGGGACGGCATGGGGGCCTCGGCATGGGAGTCGGCGTCACCCATCCAGGAGGGCCACGCCAACCTGTCGGGCAAGGCATAGATGATGGCCGCAGCCACCAGCAAACCCAGCGGCACCAACCATTGCGGCGCCAGCAAGACCTTCAGATTGAGCCGATGCCCACGGTCAAACAAGGCCGGCACACTGCCATGGTCGCGGAAGGGGGCGTTGATCGGGGACTTGCCTTGATTGAGTGAGTGCAGACGCGCCGCCGGCAGGCCGGACAGGATCTCGGTGGCGTCGATGCGCAAGGTGCGGCACACGGTCATGGCGAGCGCCCGTGTGAAGTTACTGTCACCCAGGCTGTCATAACGCCCCTGCTCCAGCGCCTCCAGCTTGAGCGGTGACACCTTGATCTGGGTCGCGAGGTGATCCAGGGTGAGGCCCTGCGCCTCGCGCGCCCGACGCAGCAACTCACCGGCATGGCGAGCACCCGCATCTGGCATCACAAGGTTGAGGGGAGCACTGTCAGTCATCAAATCGTCCCAACTCGAGCAGGTTGGTTTCACGTGAGGCAGGGAAGCGGCGACGCAGCTGATCACCAAACTCCCGCACGCCGTCGCGGTTGCCGATGCGATGTTCGATGCGGGTGGCCAGCCACAGTGAGTCGGCCGTGATCTGATCGTCGCGACTGTTTACGCGCGCAATGTAGAAGCGCGCGCGCTCCAGTTCACCCCGGCGATGCAAGACGGACGCGAGATTGAAGGCCGTCGCCGGATTGGTGGGGTCTATTTCATACGAACGTGCCAAGGTCTTCTGCGCCTCGGGATACAGCCCTGCGCGCACCTGGCAAACGCCGCGGGCCAGCAAGGTCTTGCTGGTGGCCACCGTTTGAGGCTGATTGGAGGCACGCTCGAACATAGCGTCGGCCGCCGGGTACTGGCCCTGGCGGCAAAGATACCAGGCGTAGTTGTGCAGCACGCTGCCGTTGTTGCGGTTGCGATCCAGCGCCACGCGGTAATTCGCTTCGGTCCGTGCGGTGTCGCCCATCGCGTCGTAGATCAGGGCGCGCATCTCGTACGTGTCCGGCAAGGACGGGTCGATGGCCTCGGCCTGCTTGAGCTCATCGAGGGCCGTCGTGAACTGCCCCTGGCTGAAATACGTGGCGGCCAGCTCCATGCGGATGCGCGCACGTTTGCGGACTTCGCTTTCGTCGGAGGCGGTGGCGATGTCGCCCTGGCTGCCGGCGGTCGCCGTCGGCATGGTGGCCCCACAGCCGGCCAGATTCAGTGTGCCCACCAGCAGGCCTGCGATCCCCAAACCGGTCAGCAACGAGCGAAACGTCCTCATGCGGCAATCTCCATGTCAAAAGCGCCAGTGTAGTGTGGTGTCAGACGCTGCTGACCCGCACTCAATGCGTGTGGCGGTTGCGCTCACCCGCTTTGGGCAACGCGACCTTCACGGCCACGGGTTGACGCAACATGCGTGCCGCCGCACGGGTACGGTCTTGCACCTCGCCGGCCAGTTGGCCGCAAGCGGCGTCAATGTCGTCGCCACGGGTCTTGCGCACGGTGGTCACGATGCCGGCATCGACGAGGATGCGCGCGAAGGCTTGCACACGCTCGTTGTTGGAGCGCAGCAGACCCGATGCCGGGAAGGGATTGAACGGGATCAGGTTGAACTTGCAGTTGATGCGCCCCTTGACCAGGGCAATCAACTGGCGGGCGTGCTCGTCGGTGTCGTTGACACCATCGAGCATGCAGTATTCAAAGGTAATGAAATCGCGCGGCGCGGCGGTCAGGTAAGCCTGACAGGCGGTGAGCAATTCATCGATGGGGTATTTGAGGTTGAGCGGCACCAGTTCGTCGCGCAGCGCATCGTTGGGCGCATGCAGGGACACAGCCAAGGCCACCGGACAGTCGTTCTGGAGGCGCTCGATCATGGGCACCACGCCCGAGGTCGACACCGTCACACGGCGACGCGACAGACCATAGCCATGGTCGTCCAGCATCACCTTCAGGGCCGGAACCAGCGCGCTGTAGTTCTGCAGTGGCTCTCCCATGCCCATCATCACGACGTTGCTGATGACACGCTCGTTGGTGCCCAGGCGCTTGCGCAGCGCATGCTCGGCGTGCCAGAGCTGGGCGACGATTTCACCGGTGGTGAGATTGCGGCTGAAGCCTTGATGACCGGTCGAGCAGAAGCGACATCCCACCGCACAGCCGGCCTGCGAGGACACGCACAGCGTGCCGCGATCGGACTCGGGGATGTAAACGCTCTCGACGGCGTTGCCTGCGCCCACATCGAACAGCCACTTGATGGTGCCGTCGGATGAGACGTGTTCGCTGATCACCGACAAGTCTTGCAGGGTGGCCACACCCTTGAGCTTGCTGCGCAGCGATTTGGCAAGATCCGACATCTGGTCGAAATCGGTCGCGCCTTTTTGATGGATCCAGCGAAACAGCTGGGTGGCGCGAAAGCGCTTTTCACCCAGTTGTTCGCAGAACGCAGTCAACCCATCCAGGTCGAAATCCAGCAGGTTGACGGCGCTCATACTTCTTCAACTCTCAGCGAGGTCGACAGCTCAGCGGCTGTAGACGTTCAGAGCGGGGAAGAAGAAAGCGATTTCGACGGCGGCCGTTTCGGCAGCGTCGGAACCGTGAACGGCGTTGGCATCGATGCTGTCAGCGAAGTCAGCGCGGATGGTGCCCTTTTCGGCCTTCTTCGGGTCGGTGGCGCCCATCAGGTCGCGGTTCTTCAGGATCGCGCCTTCGCCTTCGAGCACTTGCACGAACACGGGGCCAGAGATCATGAACTCAACCAGGTCCTTGAAGAAAGGACGGGCAGCGTGCACAGCGTAGAACTGTTCGGCTTCAGCGCGAGACAGTTGCACCAGCTTGGCAGCGGCAACCTTCAGGCCAGCGCCTTCAAAGCGGCTGACGATTTGGCCGATGACGTTCTTGGCAACGGCGTCGGGTTTGATGATCGAGAGGGTACGTTCAATAGCCATGGAATTCTCCTGATTCAGTGAGCTGGACAAAACCGCACATTCTACTGTGCGCACATGACCAGGCTCTGTCTGTGAAAGTTGTTTTCGTGTGTGCGGGGATGGGGTCAGCGACGACCGCGACCACCACCGCCGCCACCGCGACGGCCGCCACCACCGCCACCGGGTTTGCCAAAGAAGGCATCGGCGCCGATGTAGCCCACGGAGGTTTGCAGCGGGTCAGGCTGACGGGGGCCCTTTTGCGGCTCGCCCGTTCCCTTGCCGTGATTCTGATCGGGACGACCAAAACCTGCCGTGATGCGCTGAGAGCCCTTGACGAAGCGACGGTCAAAAGTCTGCTCCAGGGGGTTCGGGATCCGGGCGAAGTGCTCGTCGTCATCCCCATCGTGGCGCGGGGCGGGTTGGCGCTCACGCTCTTGACGGTTCTTGTTGCCGAAGGCGCCGGGTTCATTGAAGGGCTTGCCTTGCGGACGACCGCCCTGCCCTGGCTGACCACCACGGCCTTGAGGACCCTGGCCTTGGCCTTGGCTTGGGCCACCGACGGGTGCCGGACGCGCCTTGACGGGCAGGGGCTTGGGCCCACGGCCACCGCGACCACCCTGACCCGCCTCAGGCTGGCGGTCCATGCCGGCCAGCGACTTGACGGCACGCACGTCGGACTCGCCCAGCTCCACCCACACGCCACGCTTGAGACCGCGCGGCAGGACGATGGCGCCATAGCGCACGCGGATCAGACGGTTGACCGTCAGGCCCACGGCGTCGAACAGCTTGCGCACTTCGCGGTTGCGGCCTTCGGTGATGACCACGCGATACCACTGGTTCACACCCTCACCGCCACCGTTGCTGATGGACAGGAAGGAGGCCGTCTGGCCGTCGATCTCGACGCCGGTCAACAGCTTGTTGCGCGCATCCTCGCCCAGGGAGCCCAGCACGCGCACGGCGTACTCGCGCTCCACGCCAAAGCGCGGGTGCATCAACTGGTTGGCCAGCTCACCGGAGTTGGTGAACAGCAGCAAGCCTTCGGTATTCAGGTCAAGGCGACCGACCGACATCCACTTGCCGTTGTGCAGGCGCGGCAAACGACGGAACACCGTGGGGCGACCCTGCGGATCATCGTGTGTGACGACTTCGCCCGTGGGCTTGTGATAGGCCAGGATGCGGGCAGCGGGCGGCGCAATGCGCACCTTGATCGGGCGACCGGCAACCTTGATGCGGTCACCAAAGGAGATGCGCTGACCGATGTGAGCCACCTGGTCGTTCACCTCGATGCGGCCGTCTTCGATCATCTGCTCGATGTCGCGGCGCGAGCCGACACCGGCCTGGGCCAGCACCTTCTGCAGCTTGGGGGCATCGGGCTCGGGCAGCAGCACGCGCTTGTAGACGCCCCCTTCTTCGGCAGCGGCTTCTTCGGCCTCTTCGCGCTCCTTGTCGAAATCACCCGACAGGAGCTCGGCGAACACCTCGGTGGCCTGCTCGGCGGCGATGACGGCACGGCGCGAACCCATCGGAGCCCCGCCCTCTTCCATCGCTTCGGGCGCGGCTTCATCACGCTCGCCAGCGACTGCCTGTGGGCGACGCTCTTCGCGCGGCGGACGGTCAGCGCGAGGTCCGCGGCGATCACCACGGTCACCACGGTCACCGCGATCGCGACGCCCACGCTCACCGCGGGGTGCGCCTTCGCCTTCAGACGCGGCGGCCACCGGCGCGCGCTCGGCCTGCTCACCTTCTTGCGCCACGCTCACGGGCGCAGCGACCGCCGCCACGTCCTGCGATGCGACCACCGTGTCAGCCACGGGCGCGGGTGCGACATCGCTCACCGCTTCGACGGCCTTCTTGCGAGGGGCGCGCTTGGGCTTGGCGGCCGGCGCCACATCGGCAGCCACATCAGCAGCCACATCAGCAGCCACCTCGGCGGCCTCAGGCGCCTGCGGCGCGGCAACCACGGCATCGTCGGGCGAAGCCTCGGCGACTTTCTTGCGGGGCGCACGCTTGGGCTTGGCCTCCGGTGCGGCCTCGCTGACTTCAGCGGCCGCAGGCGAGACCGCCTCGACGGGCTCGGCCGCCTTGGTGCGACGCACGCGTTTGGGTTTGACCACCTCTTCGGTGACCAGGGACTGTTCTTGAGGATCTTGCATGGGCACGTTTTCGGTGGTCATGATGCGGTAGGAAAAGAGGCGACATCAGGGCCTGGCGATTCAGACGCATCAGGAGATGTCATGGACACGCCGACCACGTCGGTCTGCGCATCAGCAATGGGGTCTGCCGAAGCAGTTTCGTGGGGCGCTGGGGCAGCGTCCGATTCGGATTCAAGGATGGACGCCTGCTCGACGCTGGGGCCCGCCTCATCAGAGGGAGCCTCGGCGCCGACATCGTCCAGGCCAGGCAGCAAGCCCTGGCTGACTGGCAAGCCTTCCAGGGTGGGCAACTGGGACAGGGACGCCAGCCCCAGATCGTCCAGAAAGTGACGGGTGGTGGCGAACAAGGCCGGGCGGCCTGGCGCATCGCGGTGACCGATGACTTCGACCCAGCCCCGGTCTTCGAGCTGCTTGATGATGTTGGCGCTGACGGTCACACCGCGGATGTCTTCGATGTCACCCCGCGTGACGGGTTGTTTGTAGGCAATGATGGCCAGGGTTTCCAAGGTGGCCCGCGTGTACTTGGGCGGTTTTTCGGGATGGAGACGGTCGAGGTGCGCCTGCACGTCGGCACGGGTTTGAAACCGCCAGCCGGACGCCAGTTCGCGCAACTCCACCCCGCGTCCCTCCCACTGCGACGACAAGGCGTTCAGCATGCTGCGCACCGCGTCGGCCGACACGGCGTTGTCAAACAGCTGACGCATGTCCCGCACCGTCATGGGCTGACTGGCACACAGCAGTGCGGCTTCCAGGATGCGCTCGGCATCCGGAGGATTGAGGACTTCCATCTCTTCAATCGTGAAGGTGTACGGCACCCGCTCCTGGAGCGGCGCCAACCAATTCAAACACCAGCTGATGGGCCGGCGCAGAGGGATATTCGTTTCAAGCCTGGCGCACTGCCAAATCGGGCGAGCACACGGGCATCAGTCTGAACGGGGGCCTCGTCAGAGGCGATGGCCAGCAGCATTTCAAGTTACTGGCCAGTCAGTCGCGCTTTTCTCAAAGCCACTGGTGTCAGGGCTTTTCGCCCTGCATCTGGGTTTGCATTATGCACCAGAAGCCGAATTTTGTGCAGCCTCTTGCGCAGAGGCCTCCAGCAGCGCCCAGGCCTGGGCCATGTCGTCTGGCAAAGGGGCCTCAAAACGCAGGTTTTTGCCGGTGATCGGGTGGACGAACGACAGGCGCGCGGCATGCAGCGCCTGTCGTGTCATGCCCAGGGCTGGCAGGCCACCATACAAGGTGTCAGCGACCAGCGGGTGGCGACGGCTGCTCAGGTGCACCCGGATCTGGTGGGTACGGCCCGTGTGCAAGGTGCACAGGACGCCGCTGTAGGCACGCGCAGGACGACGGTCATCGGCCTTCACGCCGCTTTGATCGGGCGCCCACTCGCCCGACAACAGGCGTTTCACGTCGGTGCGTGCCGCCTTGCCCGCCGGCACCACGGCCATGCGCACGCGGGTGACGGGGTCGCGCCCGATCGACGACTCGACCGTGAAGCCCTCGGGCACCACGCCTTGCACCAGCGCCAGATACTGGCGGCTGACCTCGCGCGCGGCAATGGCGCGGCTGAGCGCGGTGATGGCCACCAGCGACTTGCCGACCACCATGAGCCCACTGGTGTCCTTGTCGAGTCGGTGCACGATGCCGGCGCGTGGCAACTCGACCGCTGCGGCGTGATGGGCCAGCAGGCCGTTCATCAGGGTGCCGCTCCAATTGCCTGCGGCCGGGTGCACCACCAGACCTGCCGGCTTGTTGATCACCATGAGGTGCTCGTCCTCGAACACCACGTCAAGGTCCATCGGCTCGGGCACAAAGGCCTGGCTCATCGCAGTGGGCTTGAGCAGCACGTTCAGCACCTGGCCCAGCAGCACCTTGCGCGACGGCGATGTGGCCGGCTGACCATTGACCTGCACACACCCGGCGTCGATCAAGGTCTTGAGATGGCTGCGCGAATACTCGGGCACGCAAGCGGCCAGGAATGCATCCAGACGCTGACCTTGCGCCGAGAGCGGCACCTCCAGCGTGCGCTGCTCCGGCTCGGGCCGGGACGTCGCTGCCGCGATCACACCCAGGTCTTCGCCCGATTCGTCGTCGCCCCAGTCATCGTCTGGCAGGGGCGCCGAAAGGCTGGCATCCGGCGAGACCGACTCGGAAACGGAGGAAGAAGGGGCAGCGGCAGAACGAGGAGGTCGGGCCATATGGCAATCAAAACAGGGGTGAGCGCAAACTAGGGGCGCAGGGCTTCTATACTGCGCATTGTGGCGCCGTATGGCGTGACTGTGAGCGGACTCATCCGCAAGAAACTCAACGTGAAACTGCTGAAGAACCCATCCTCGCGCTTCTGGACCGGCCAACGCACCGGGCTGCTGGCACTGGCTTTGAGCGCCGCCCTGGCGGCTTGCGGTACCGCGCCACAGGACGAGTACGCCAACATCAACTCCGACAAATTGTACGCAGACGCCAAGGAAGAGCAGGCGGACGGCAATTTCGAGACCGCCGTCAAGATGCTGGAGAAAGTGGAAGCCCGCGCCTCCGGCACGCTGCTGGCGCAGCAGGCGCAGCTGGACCTGGCCTATGCCTACTACCGCAGCGGTGAAAAGGCACTGGCGCTGGCCAAGCTGGAGCGCTTCATTCGCCTGCACCCCACCAGTCCGGCGATGGACTATGCCTACTATCTGCAGGGCCTGATCAACTTCAACGAAGACCTGGGGCTGTTCGGCCGCCTGGCACGCCAGGACCTGTCCGAGCGTGACCAGCAGGCCTCGCGCGATGCCTACGAGTCGTTCAAGCAGGTGGTCGATCGCTTCCCCGAGTCGAAGTACGCGGAAGACGCGCGCCTGCGCATGAACCACGTGGTCAACTCGCTGGCCGCGGGTGAAGTGCACGTGGCACGCTACTACCTGCGTCGCGGCGCCTATCTGGCTGCGGCCAACCGGGCACAACAGGCGATCAAGGACTACCCGCAATCGCCCGCAATCGAAGAGGCGCTGTACATCATGTCCCGCGCTTACGATCAGCTGGGCCTGGTCCAGTTGCGTGACGATGCCGTTCGCGTGCTCAAGCAGAGCTTCCCCGACAGCGCCTACCTCAGCGGCGACGCGCTCAAGGGTGAGGCCAAGCCCTGGTGGCAGCTCTGGTAAGACGCTTCTGACGCCCGTTGGCCACGCCTGTGCGCCAACGGTGTCCGCTCAGTCTGCTCAGTCCGCGCTGCTGGTGCCACCGGACTGGAAGCCGGACAAGGTGCCTTGGTCATGCACGGCGCTGCCCAAGGGTGGCACCTGCACGGGCTCTTCGACCGGCGCCACCTCGGCAGAGGGCTCGGTGAGGGCCTTCTGATCCTGAATCCGATGAATGAAGCGACGCCCTCGGTCGTAGGGAAACACGTCGTGCACATAGCCTTCGCGGATGCGTTGCTGGTGCTGCTGCCAGAACTCCGGCTCCAGCAGGTCGGCGTGATGCTTCATGAAGATGCTGCGCACCCGTGGGTCGCCCAGCAGGAAGGGCCCGAACGTCTCGGGAAACACGTCGCGCGGCCCCACCGAATACCAGATCTCGCCTGACATTTCCTCTTCCTCGTTGCGAGGCGTGGGCACCTTGCGGAAGTTGCAGTCGGTGACGTATTCGATCTCGTCATAGTCGTAGAACACGACCTTGCCATTGCGGGTCACGCCGAAGTTCTTCCACAACATGTCGCCCGGGAAGATGTTGGCCGCCACCAGGTCCTTGAGGGCGTTGCCGTACTCGATGACCGCATGCTCCAGGGACTCGCCTTCGGCCTCGCGGATGTAGATGTTGAGCGGAATCATGCGCCGCTCGATGTAGAGGTGTTTGATGACCAGCGTCTGTTCTTCGTCATCGACCTCCATCACGCTGGGGGCGAACTTCTTGAGCTCGTCGAACAGCTCTGCGTCGAAGCGGTGGAGCGGAAAGGCCACGTTGGTGAACTCGAGCGAGTCAGCCATGCGACCGACACGGTCGTGCTGCTTGACGAGCTGGTACTTGCCCTTGATACCCTCCCGGGTGATTTCCTTTTGGGGCGGGAAGTAGTCCTTGATCACCTTGAAGACGAAGGGATAGGACGGCAGATCGAACACCAGCATCACCATGCCCTTGATGCCAGGGGCGATGCGGAACTTGTCACCGGAGTGACGCAGGTGGAAGAGAAAATCGCGGTAAAACAGGTTCTTGCCGTGCTTTTGCAGACCAATGGCGTTGTACAGCTCGGCACGCGGCTTGCGCGGCATCAGCGAACGCAGAAACTGCACATAGGCCGAGGGCACGGGCATGTGGACCATGAAGTAAGCCCGCGCGAAGCTGAACAGGGCCAGCAGGTCGTCCTCGCCAAAGAGGGCCGCGTCGATGTAGAGGCGACTCTTGGAGTTGTGCAGGATGGGGATGGCAAACGGCAGGCTGCGAAAGCCATTGACCATCTTGCCCACGATGTACGCGCCTTTGTTGCGGTAGAACAGCGAGGACAGCACCTGGATCTGGAAATTGGTGCGCAGGCGAACATGCCCGATCTGCTCGATGAGCGACTCGTACACGAGCTGGATGTCGCGCTCGAGGTCATCGAACGGCACGCTCAGCTCGTAATTGACCACAATCTGCTTGAGCATGCCCAGCAGGTTCTCGCGTGTCGGGTAGTAGGCGCGGAACGTCCCGTAACCATCGGCCTCGTCGTCGTCGATGTACTCGGTGGACACCGCCGGCCGCACGAAGATGAAATCGTTGCGGTAGTACTTGCGATCGAGGATCTTGATGGTCACCGAGTTGAAGAAGGTTTCGGCCAGCTCGGGCTGACGGTGACCGGTGAGCAGGCCGATGTAGAACAGCTTGATCTGGTGCCAGACCTCCATGGGGAGGGTGCTGGCTCCGAAATCGTTGTCCAGCCGCTCGACCGCTTCCTTGACCCGCAGGTCGTAGAACTCGATGCGGACGCGCTGCGCGGTCTGCTGCCCGTGCCAGTCGGCTTCTTCAAAGCGTCGTTTGGACTGCGCGCTGGTTTCACTGAAGATCTTGTAGTGGCGATCAAACCCATCCAGCAAGGCCCGCGCGATCTCGAACACGCGCGAGTCGGTCAGCTGTTGGGGAAACATGGCGTTGCGGTCCATCGACAACCTCACTGGGGTAACAGGGCGGCCACGTCCGTGGCGTAGCGTTCACGCACTTGCGCCACGGCTTTTTCGTAAACGGGCACGACATCGGCGCTGCTCTTGACCGACATGCGCAGGTCATTGATCAGTCCGTTCTGGATACCATAGACCCAACCGTGCACCACGATTTCCTGGCCGCGCGCCCAGGCGTCTTCCACCATGGTGGTCTGGCACACATTGAAGCATTGCTGCAACACGTTGAGCTCGCACAGCGCGTCGTAGCGCAGGGGACCTTCGGGCACCGTGTTCAGCCAATCCAGGTGGCTGTTGCGGACATCCTTGACGTGGCGGATCCAGTTGTCGACGATGCCGATGCGCAGATCGTCCATGGCCGCACGCACGCCACCGCAGCCGTAATGGCCGACGACCATGATGTGCTTGACCTTGAGCATGTCGATGGCGAACTGCATCACCGACAGGCAGTTGAGGTCGGAGTGGGCCACCACGTTCGCGACGTTGCGGTGGACGAACATTTCGCCGGGCAGCACACCGCAAATTTCGTTGGCTGGGACACGGCTGTCACTGCAGCCGATCCACAGGTACTCGGGTGACTGCTGCTGCTGCAGGCGGGAGAAGAAGCCCGGCGTGCGTTGTTCCACATCGCGTGCCCAGGCACGGTTGCTGTCAAAAAGATGGTCAAGGCTCATGGCGACAGTGTAGACATGCCGGCATGGGAATGCATCACACCCTCGCCCATTTATCGGACATCCGGGGCAAACACTGCCCTCACAATCGAAGTCCTGCCCTCCACCCACTTGCCGACATTCCTGATGGCTGCTTCTGCGATCGACTTTCCGCCCATGAGCCACCCGTGGGGCGACACCCTGCCCGCTCCGGGTGGCCTCCTCACCCTGCGGCCCGGCTTGCATTGGGTGCGCATGCCTTTGCCCTTTGCGCTGAACCACATCAACCTGTGGGCGCTCGACGATGCCCATGAAGGACAGCCCAGCTGGACCGTGGTGGACGCGGGCGTGGCGACCGAGGCGATCCGTACGCTGTGGCAGACCTTGTGGGCCGGCCCGCTGGCGGCCAAGCCACTCAGCCGCATGTTGGTGACCCACATGCACCCGGACCACGTGGGCAACGCGCAGTGGTTGATCGACAACTTCAGCGGAGCGCAGCCTGCGCGCTTGTGGATGAGCGCCGCCGACCATCTGGCGGCCACCCTCGCCTGCCGCGAGACCACCGGCTACGGCGGCGACCGGGCGGCCGACTATTTTGAAAGTCATGGTCTCAGCCACCCCGAAGGCATGGCCAAGATCCGTGAGCGCGGGGGCTATTACGCCTCGATGGTGCCGAGCGTGCCTTACGCCTATCGCCGCCTGATGGACGGCATGCACGTGCAGATGGGCGAGCGCAGCTGGCAATGCCTGGCCGGCTACGGACACGCGCCGGAGCACATGGCGCTGTACAACGAACGTGATGGCCTGCTGATCTCCGGCGACATGCTGCTGCCACGCATCTCCACCAACGTGAGCGTGACCGACATGGAGCCCGAGGCCGATGCGCTGGGCCTGTTCCTGGCCTCCCTGGAGCGCATGACGACCCTACCTGCCGACACCCTCGCCCTGCCCTCACATGGCTTGCCCTTTACCGGCATCCACACCCGCATCCAGCAGCTCAAAGATCACCACCGCGACCGTCTGGATGACGTGCTCACGGCCTGCCGGCAGCGCCCTTGCAGCGCCGCCGACATGCTGCCCATCCTGTTCCAGCGCAGTCTGGACTTGCACCAGACCACGTTTGCCATGGGCGAAGCGGTGGCTCACCTCAATCACCTCTGGCATCTGGGCCAGTTGCGGCGCGAGCAGGACACTCAGGGCGTCTGGCGCTTCGAAGCCGTCTGAGCCCACTCACTCTGGCATGACGACGTGGCGCAACTGCTCGCGCACGCCTTCGTAGTCAGGCATGACGGAGCGCACCACGGACCAGAAGCGCGGGCTGTGGTTCATCTCGTGCAGGTGGGCCAGTTCGTGTGCGACCACGTAGTCGATGATGGCCGGACTGAAGTGGACGAGGCGCCAGTGCAGGCGAATGGAGCCATCGGCACTGGCGCTGCCCCAGCGCGTGCGTGCCGATGACAGGGTGATGCGGGTGACGCGCACCTGCAATTGCTCTGCGTAGTGCTGCACCCGCGCACTGAAATGGGCCCGCGCGTGGTGCCGCATCCAGGCCAGCACCGTGTCGCGGATCTTCTCGGGTGGGGCTTCCTGCGGCAAGCCCACATGCAGGGCCCGCTGCGCCACACCAGGCAAACCTGTTTGCGCTGCATGCCCGTCTCGCAGGATGGGGGCCTTCAAGCCCGGCTCCAGCACCACGACGAGGGACTCGCCCAGAAAGGGCACGCTCGCTCCCTCACACCAGTCGATGCGAGCGGCCTGCTGGCGATGCGCCCGCTCGCGCTGCTCACCGAGCTTCTTGCAGATCCAGCGTTCCTTGGCACGCAAGGCCGTTTCGATGTCAGCCCAGGCCACCCAGCGTGGCGCCCGGACCGTCAGGCCTTCGACCCCGACCACCATGCCGATGCTGCGCCGGCGGGCACGCTGCACGGCATACGCCACCACCGCCTTGCCCAGGACGATTTCACGCTCGGCCTGCGGATGGCGGAACTGCGCCACTGCGAGTTGCTCACGCGACGGCCCGGATGCCCCAGGCGGCACCGCATCCTCGGCCCGGTCATGGGGCTCACCGTCACCCCACAAACCCAGTTGCGCGGGGTGACCGGGGGTCAACTGATCTCTCCGGTGTGCGTGGACACGGGGCTGTCTTCACCCTGGACCCGCTGCTCCCGCAAGATGAGGTAGTCGGCAAAGGCAGACAGGTTGGGGTGAATGGTCAAGCCCGAGACCTGTTGGCGCAGGGCCTGCAATTCCGCTTCGGGCATGGTGGCCGCCTGGCCTGTGCGCACCAGATGGGGCTCGCACCCCACCGACTGCGCCGCCAACACATCCCGGGGCAGGTCCCCCACCATGGGCACCCCATCGAGGCTGCGGCCGAAACGCTGGCCAATCATCTGAAACAGACCGGGCATGGGTTTGCGGCAGGTGCAGTGATCCTCAGGCGTGTGCGGACAGAAGAACACCGCCTCCACACGCCCCCCGACCTTGGCCAGCATCTGGTTCATCTTGGCATGCATGGCGTTGAGCGCCACCATGTCGAACAAACCTCGGCCAATGCCGGACTGGTTGGTGGCCACGACCACATGCCAGCCCGCATGGTTCAGGCGTGCAATGGCCTCCAGCGCCCCGGGCAAAGGCACCCACTCCTCGGGCGACTTGATGTAGTCCTCCCGTTCGTGGTTGATCGTGCCGTCACGGTCGAGGATGACAAGCTTCATGGCCTCTCCGGGGTGATGGTGACTGCGACCGCTCAGATCAAACCGCCAGTCTGGAAAGATCAGCGACCTGGTTCATGGCCTGATGCAAACTGGCCAGCAAGCCCAGGCGATTGGCCTTGAGGGCCGCGTCGTCCGCATTGACCATGACGCTGTCGAAGAAGGCGTCCACCGGCGTGCGCAAGGCTGCCAGAGCCTGCAGGGACGCCGTGTAGTCGCCCTGCTCGAACGCGGTCTGGGCCGCAGGCGCCACGGTCTGCAGTGCCGCATACAGCGCCTGCTCGGCCGCTTCCTTCAGCAAGGCTGCATCGACCTTGGCTTCCACCGCGGCTTCGGCCTTCTTGAGGATGTTGCCCACGCGCTTGTTGGCCGCAGCCAGCGCGGTGGATTCGGGCAGCGCCGCAAATGCGCGTACCGCAGCCAGGCGACGCGGCACCTCGCCCAGGCGGGCCGGCTGCAGCGCCAGCACGGCATCGACTTCCTGCGCGCTGTAGCCTTGCTCGCGCAGCGATACGGCCAGGCGGTCGGAGAAGAACACCAGCAGGTGCTCGGCCGGGTTGCTGATCAGCTCACCGAAGGCCGGCAGCACCGCTTCGATCACGGCGGGCAGGTCGAGCGGCAGGTTCTTTTCGATCAGGATGCGGATCACACCCAGCGCATGGCGGCGCAGCGCGAACGGATCCTTGTCGCCCGTGGGCAACTGGCCAATGCCGAACAGACCGACCAGGGTTTCGAGCTTGTCGGCCAGGGCCACCACGGTGCCGGTGTGGTTGCGCGGCAGGCTGTCGCCGGCAAAGCGGGGCTTGTAGTGGTCTTCGATGGCAATGGCCACGCCGTCGCGCAGGCCTTCGTGGCGGGCGTAGTAGCCCCCCATGATGCCCTGCAGCTCCGGGAACTCGCCGACCATGTCGGTCAGCAGGTCGGTCTTGGCCAGCAATGCGGCCTGTTGGGCCTTGCTGTCGAGCACATCGAAGTGGTCCTTGTCGTCGACCGTGTACGGCAGCGTGCCCAGGCGCAGCTGGTTGACGATGGCGTGGGCAATGGCGCGCACGCGCTCGGCGCGCTCGCCCTGGGTGCCCAGCTTGCCGTGGTAAACGACCTTGTTGAGGCCGGGCACGCGGGACTCCAGGGTCTTCTTGCGGTCTTGATCGAAGAAGAACTTGGCATCGGCCAGGCGCGGGCGCACCACGCGCTCGTTGCCGCCCACCACCGCGCTGGGGTCTTGCGGGCTGATGTTGCTGACGATCAGGAACTGGTTGGTCAGCTTGCCCGAGGCGTCCAGCAGCGGGAAGTACTTCTGGTTGGCCTTCATCGTCAGAATCAGGCATTCCTGAGGCACGTCCAGGAAGGCCTCTTCGAAACGACCGGTCAGCACGTTCGGGCGCTCGACCAGGGCTGTGACCTCGTCCAGCAGCGCCTCGTCCTCGATCGGGTGCAGGCCGCTGCCGGCCTTGGCGGCCGCCGCGTTCAGCTGTCGCACGATCTCGGCACGACGCTCGGCGAAGCTGGCGATCACGGCACCTTCGTGTTGCAGTTGCTCGGCGTAGGTGTCGGCCGTCTTCAGGATGACCGGGCTGACACGGGCTTCAAAACGATGGCCCTGCGTGGCGCGGCCCGACTTCAAGCCCAGCACGGACAAGGGCACTTCCTGTTCGCCATGCAGCGCAACCAGACCATGGGCCGGACGCACGAAGTTCACGCTGGTCCAACCCGGCTGGAAATCGGCGCCCTCGCCTTGCTCCAGCTGGTAAGTCATGACCTTGGGGATGGGCAGCTTGGCCAAGCTCTCTTCCAGGGCCTTTTGCAGGCCCTCGGCCAGCGCGGCACCGGGCTTGATGCTGTCCAGGAACAAAGCCTCGGCCTTGCCATCCGGGGCGCGCTTGAGCTGCGGAACCACCTCGACGCCCAGGCCCAGGGCCGAGAGCTTCTTGAGCAAGGCCGGCGTGGCCTGGCCGTTGGCGTCCAGCGCCACGGACACAGGCATCAACTTTTGCTGCACGGCCTGATCGGCGGCCTTGGGGGCCACCGACGTCACATGCACGGCCAAGCGGCGCGGCGACGCAAACGGCGTCACCACGGCATCGGCCGTGGCCAGGCCCTGTGCCTTGAGGCTGTCGGCCAATACAGTGGCGAAAGATTCGCCCAGCTTCTTGAGTGCTTTGGGGGGCAGCTCTTCTACAAACAGTTCAACCAGGAGGTTGGCGGTGCTCATGCTCAGGCTGCTTTCTTGTTCAGTTGTTCAATGACTTCGTCAGCCCAGGCCTTGGGGGCCATCGGGAAGCCCAGGCGGGCGCGGCTGTCGAGGTAGCTGGCCGCGACGGCGCGGGCCAGATTGCGGATGCGGCCGATGTAGGCGGCACGCTCGGTCACCGAGATCGCACCACGGGCATCCAGCAGGTTGAAGGTGTGCGCGGCCTTGAGCACCTGCTCGTAGGCCGGCAGGGCCAGCTGCTGCTCCATCAGGTACTTGGCCTGCTTTTCATGGCTGTTGAAGGCCGGCAGCAGGAACTCGACATCGCTGTGCTCGAAGTTGTAGGTGGACTGCTCCACCTCGTTCTGGTGGAAGACATCGCCGTACTTCACGCCCGGGGAGTACTCCAGGTCATACACGCTTTCCTTGCCCTGCAGGTACATGGCCAGGCGCTCAAGACCATAGGTGATCTCGCCGGTGATGGGCTTGCAGTCAATGCCGCCAACCTGCTGGAAGTAGGTGAACTGGGTCACTTCCATGCCGTTGAGCCAGACTTCCCAGCCCAAACCCCAGGCGCCCAGCGTGGGGTTCTCCCAGTCGTCTTCCACAAAGCGGATGTCGTTCTGCTTGAGGTCGAAGCCCAGAGCCTCCAGCGAGCCCAGATACAGCTCCAGAATGTTGGCCGGTGCCGGCTTGAGGACCACCTGGTACTGGTAGTAGTGCTGCAGGCGGTTGGGGTTCTCGCCGTAGCGGCCGTCCTTGGGGCGGCGGCTGGGCTGCACATATGCGGCTTTCCAGGGCTCCGGACCCAAAGCGCGCAAGAAGGTGGCGGTGTGGCTGGTTCCGGCGCCCACTTCCATGTCATAGGGTTGCAGGAGGGTGCAGCCCTGGGCGTCCCAGTAGCTTTGCAAACGCAGAATCAATTGCTGGAAAGTCAGCATGTTGTTGCCTTGTTGGGTGCGCCGCGCCGCAGGGGTGGCAGCGTCACCAGGGGTGTCATGGATGTGTGGCCTTGCGCCCTGCTCTGCGAACAGGCTCAACGCAAATACCCGATTCTATTAAATGCCGACGCTGTCAGAGCGCCGTTGGCCCCAGATTGCCGTGGCGCACACCCACAGCGCACCGAAGCCGATCAGGGGCCACAGCCCCCAACGCCCCGCCCACCACGCATAAGGTGTGACGCCGCTCATGCCCTGCACCTCGGCCTGCAGGCTGCCGCGGGTGTTGGGTGCGAGGCGTGCGGTCACCTCGCCTTGGTGATCGATCACGACGGTGGCGCCGGTATTGGTGGAGCGGATGGTGGGCACCTGGAATTCGAGCGAGCGCAGGCGGGCAATCTGCAAATGCTGGTGAATGGCGACCGACTCGCCAAACCAGGCGAGGTTGCTGACATTGGCCAAAATGGTGGGCGCCTGGTCCGCTTGCACGAAACGCGCTGCAATTTCCTCGCCGAACAGATCCTCGTAGCAGATGGTGGGGGCCACTCGCTGCCCCTTCACATCAAACGATGCGGCCGCCAGCGGTCCACGAGAGAAATCGCCCAAGGGAATGTTCATCATGCGGACGAACCACCGAAACCCCGTGGGGATGAATTCGCCAAACGGCACCAGATGGTGCTTGTCATAGCGGTACATCTGCCCCTGCAGGTTCGCCGACTGCGACGACAAGCCCGCCACCGAGTTGGTGTAACCCACATCGAAATCTCCCAGGGGCACCCCGATCAGGGCATGGCGACCCTCTTGCGCGAACGCGGCCTGAAGTTGGCCCCAATAGCCCTCGGGCAGTTGCGACGGCAACAGGGGAATGGCGGTTTCGGGCGCCACCACCAGATCGCCCGGGGCTGCCAGCAGTTGGCGACCGTGCCAGACCAGCATCTCGATCTGCCGAGAAGGGCTGAATTTCTCATCCTGTGGCACGTTGCCCTGCAGCAAGGTGACCTGCAAGGGCTGCGCCACCACGCGGGTGAAGCGGGCACCGTCCCACACGGCACCCAGCGTCAGCAGCAGCGCCACCACCACGGCGGGCCACAGCCGCGCCACCCGGCCCGAGGATTTCGCTGGGGCAGACGTAGAAACAGACCCCAGGGACCACCACACCCAGGCGCACAGCGTGGCCCAGACCCAGCCCATGCCATACACCCCCACCCAGGGCGCCAGGTGCTGTAGCGGTGTCGCCAGCAGACCGTAGCCGCTCGCCCCCCACGGAAAGCCCGTGAAGATCAGGGCCCGCGCCAGTTCGGCCAACAGCCACACCGCGCCGAACAGGCCGGCATCCCGCCAGGCCACGCCGGTGCGCCAGCGCCCCCAGCCCCAGCCCGCCGCAGCCATGTAGAGCGACAGGGCCGCACACAGCAGGCCCACGGCCACCACTGCCATCCACGCGGGCAAGCCACCGTAGCGGTGCAAACTGACAAACATCCAGCCGGTGGCGCCCACCAGCCACACCGTGCCATACACCCAGCACAGCACGGCCGCCGCGCGAGGCGAGGACTGGCGCGGCAGTCCGGCCAGCAAGACCAACAGGGCCGCAGTTTGCAGCAACACCGGTGCACCCGCAGCAACGCTCTCTGCCCCGGGAGACAGGGACAGCGCATGCAAGGCACCCCCGATCAGACCGCGCAACCAGGGGTGAGCCCCCCGCCCGATCGCGGCGCTCATCCAGCCTCGGCCACCGGGGCCATGTCAGGCGCCCGTGTGACCTTGAACCAGCGCACCGCACCGCCACGCGCCAGCATCACGACAAACCGCAGACCACCCACGTCCACCGACTCGCCGCGACGGGGCACCCGGCCCAACTCGTGGGCGACCAGACCGCCGATGGTCTCGAACTCGTCATCCGGCAGTTGCGTCTGGAACACCTCGTTGACGGCATCGATCAGGGCATCGCCCGCCACCCGCTGGCTGCCGTCCGCCAGGGTGAAGATGCTCGACTGGCGATCCTCTTCGTCGAACTCGTCCTCGATCTCGCCCACGATCTCTTCGAGCACATCCTCGATCGTGACCAGCCCCGAGGTCATGCCGAACTCGTCGATCGCCATGGCCAGGTGGCTGCGATTGGAGCGGAACTCGCGCAGCAACTCGTTGAGCCCCTTGGACTCGGGCACGAACACCGCCGGTCGCAGCAAGGTGCGCAGATTCAGGCCTGGCGAGCGCTGCAACTTGAGCAGATCCTTGGACATCAACACGCCGATGATGTTGTCACGCTCACCTTCGTACACGGGAAAGCGAGAGTGGCCATCCTCGATGACCTGCGCGAGCAGGGTTTCGTACGGCGCGTCGATGTCGAGCATGTCCATGCGGCGCACGGGCACCATCACGTCGGCCACGGTCATGCCTGCCATCCGGATGACGCCTTCCAGCATCACCCGCGATTCGGGCTCGATCAGCTCTCTGTGCTCGGCATCGGCCAGCGTTTCAATCAGTTCGGCCGTGGTGTCAGGCCCGGGCGAGATGAACTCGACCAGACGGACAAACAGGCTGCGATGGTCATCTTTGCGCCGATGGGCAGAGCCATGGGGGCGGTCGCCTCGCGGCGGGCGACTAGGGGGGGAATCGGACACAGGGAGGGTGTCGTGGTTGATATGCTGCAAGAATACCCCATGGTCGGCAGAATTCCGCCGAACACGCCCGCATTCCTGCCCCTGTATCTGGGGCGTCAAGACTACACTGCGCTCATGAGCCTGATACCCGTCACCATCCTTACCGGTTTCCTCGGCAGCGGCAAGACCACGCTGCTCAAACGTGTCCTCACCGAAGCCCACGGCCAGCGCATCGCCGTGATCGAGAACGAATTCGGTGAAGAAAACATCGACAACGAGATTCTCGTGGCCGACACCGAGGAACACATTGTTCAAATGAACAACGGCTGTGTGTGCTGCACCATCCGTGAAGACCTGCGCGAAACGCTGGCCGACCTGGCCAAGCAGCGCAAGGACGGCACCCTGAACTTCGAACGTGTCGTCATCGAAACCACCGGCGTGGCCGATCCGGGCCCGGTCGCCCAGACCTTCTTCATGGACGACGAGATTGCCGAGTTGTACCTGCTCGACTCCATCCTGACCCTGGTGGACGCCAAGCACGGCGAGCAGCAACTGGACCAGCGCCAGGAAGCGCGCCGCCAGGTGGGCTTTGCCGACCAGATCTTCATCAGCAAGACCGACCTGGTGACCGAGGCGCAGGCCGACGCCCTCGCCCACCGCATCAAGCACATGAACCCCCGCGCGCCTCAAAAGCGCGTGCATTTTGGCGAGGTGCCCATTGCCGAGGTCTTTGACCTCAAGGGTTTCAACCTCAACGCCAAGCTCGACATCGACCCCGATTTTCTCAAGGACGATGCCCACAGCCACCACGGGCACGGCCATGGTCACAAGCACGACCATGCCCACGTTCACGCCGACGGCGAAACCTGCGACCACCCGCATCACCATGCGCATGACGACGACGTGAAGTCCTTCGTCTACAAGTCCCACAAGCCCTTCAACGCCACCAAGCTCGAAGACTTCCTGGGCTCGATGGTGCAGATCTACGGCCCGCGCATGCTGCGCTACAAGGGTGTGCTGCACGTTTCGGGCATGGACCGCAAGGTCGTCTTCCAGGGTGTGCACCAACTCATGGGCAGCGACCTGGGCCCCAAATGGGCTGCGGGCGAAACCAAAATCAGCAAAATGGTCTTCATCGGCATTGAACTGCCCCAGGACCTGTTCAAGGCCGGGCTGGATCAGTGCCTGGCGTAACGTCTGCGCACACTTGAGGGATAGTCTGGTGAAAACTGTCTCCAAGCATGGCTACAATCCGCGCGCTTCCTGTCTGGAACTGTCCTGACGGGAAATCGCGCACCGAACCAACGTCAAGGCGAAGGTGCAACACCACCGCCCTGCGCAACAGCTCCGGCCACAGCCGGCGCACGCACAGGAGCATGGAAGGAGGATCCAGTGAAAAAGACATCCACCTCGCCTGCCTTGACGACTGCGGTCAAAGCCGCGGCCACGCCCGTGGCACCAAGACGCTCGTCGTCGCCCATCAGTCCATCAGAGAACATGCCCACTAACGCCACCAAGGTTGACCCCAAACTCGCCAACGCCTGGAAGAACAAAGCTGGTCGTGACCTGACCCAAGCCGAGTTGCTGGCCATGCCCGAGTCGGAGTACATGAGCGACAAGCAACTCGAGTTCTTCCGCACCATCCTGGAAGCGCAAAAGGCCGATTTGCTGTCCAACGCCGGCGAAACCACGGAGCACCTGCGCGAAGACACCTCGATCGTGCCGGACCCGGCAGACCGCGCCACCATCGAAGAAGAGCACGCGCTCGAATTGCGCACCCGCGATCGCGAACGCAAGCTGCTCAAGAAGATTTCCCAGTCGATTTCCCGTATCGAATCAGGCGAGTACGGTTTCTGCGACGAAACCGGCGAGCCCATCGGCCTGGGACGACTCCTGGCCCGCCCGACCGCCACTTTGTCGCTGGAAGCGCAACAACGTCGCGAACTCAAGCAAAAGATGTTCGGCGACTGATCAAGGAAGGACTCCGGTTTTGAGCAAGAAGGGCATACTCGCATCATGAGCAAGGAAACCGGTGGTTTTTTCCGCAAGGTGGTGCGCTTTGTCGCCAACCCGACGACCGAGTGGTCATCGCTGGAAACGCAAGAGGCCGATGCAGGCGAGAGCGAGTACGCCAAGTCTGAAATCAAGGCCATGATCGAGCGCAAGCGGCGCAACGATTTCGTGCGCAAGCGCGAGTTCGACATGCTGCGCAAGATCCGCCGCGAAGGCCTGAGCGCCGATGCCGCGATGGCGCTCAACACCCCTTCCAACCTCGACCCGGATTCCCGCCCGCACACCAACGGTGCGCCCTCCGACATGGCGGTCAAGGACAAGATCGACGCGATCGAGCAGCAGATGGTGGGCAGCAACAGCTCCCGCAGCGGCACACGCC
>Ga0209066_10000749_pt1 | contig 46157 bp, 29 predicted proteins | sample All_14_2_FD_187198 | JGI IMG/M metagenome (GOLD analysis project Ga0209066, IMG submission 187198) | Freshwater microbial communities in response to fracking from Pennsylvania, USA - Allegheny Zone_MetaG_DW_15 (SPAdes) (version 2) ... | reverse complement strand
CTGCCTTTGGCCAAAGGCTACCCCCTTCCCATGGTCGATCACCACGAAGAGCGGGACCGCTGCCTCGCGATCTTCGCGAAGCACAAGGCGGAGAGGGAGTGAGTCAATTATGCCTCAGCGCCTCCACCGGATTCATCATGGCCGCACGGCGCGCCGGATAAATCCCAAACGCGATGCCGGTGAGGACGGAGATCGAGAATGCCAGAATCGGCGACCACATCTTGATGACGGTAGTGACGCCGGCGAATTTGGTCACGGCCATGGGGATGCTGAGGCCCAGCACCACGCCGAGCACGCCGCCGACGCCCGCAAGCAGAACGGTCTCGATGAGGAACTGCACAACGATGTCGTTCTGCCGCGCGCCGAGGGCGCGGCGGATGCCGATCTCGCGGGTGCGTTCGGTGACGCTGGCGAGCATGATGTTCATGATGCCGATGCCGCCGACGAGGAGCGAGATGGCGGCGATGCTGCCGAGCACGATGCTGAAAATCTGCTTGGTGCGCTCCGCCTGCTTGAGCAGTTCCACGGGGACAATGATGCGCCAGTCTTCTTTTTTGTGATTGGTCGTCATGATGTGACGGATGGCCTCGGCACGACTTTCCACCATGTTCACATCATCCACGCGGATCACGGCCTCGTGAAATTGCACCTTTTCGGCCTCAAAGCCCCCCGTGCGAAAGCGGAAGAAGACCTCGCCATACTGATCCATCAGCGTGGTGAACGGGATCATGATCTGAGCCTGCGCAGAGGCGGTGTGCCCCGCGCCGGAGGCATCCGCGCCCACGGGTGCGCCTTCGTCCTCCAGGATGCCGATGACCTTGTAGTAGAACCCTTTCACCCGGACGGATTTGCCCACGGGTGAGGAGAGCTGGAAGAGGCGCGACGCCACGGTCTGATTGATGACGCACACGGACACGCTGTCCTTCATTTCAAACTCACTGAAGAAGCGCCCTTGAATGACGCGGCGGTTGCGCATCTCCGGATACACGGGCAGCACGCCCATGACATGGCCGTCCACGCTGCGGTCGAGATTCCAGATGTTTTCCGAAATGAAGCGGCTCGGAACCACGACGCGAATGCCCGGCACCGTCTGGCGGATCTGATCGATGTCGCGCAGGGTGATGCCGTATTCGCTGATCATGCTGCGCGACTCACCGCTGGAGCCCTGCCCGTCCGGCGGCTTGGCACTTTGCAGGATGATGTTCTGGCTGCCCAGCTTGCGAATCTGCTCCTGCGCCTCATGGCTTGCCCCCTCGCCAATGGCGAGCATGGCCACCACGGAGGCCACGCCAAACACCACGCCCAGCGCGGTCAGGAAGGAGCGCAGCTTGTGCAGCCAGATGGTCTTGATGCCCAGCGAAAGGGTGCGCCACAGATGCTGGGGCGAGGCGATGAGACGAAGTACGGGGTGCGAGGCGAGAAAGGACATTCAGGGGGGAAGATTCATACGGTATGAACCGCATGAAATTGCCACGATCTCACACTCGCAGAAAATCACTCCCGTTCCGCAGTCCTCAGTTCAGCGCCTCGCGGGCTGACTGGAAGAGATAGTGACCCCAGCCGTACTGGGTGTCTCCGCTCCAATCGGGATCGTAATGCTGGCTCTTGAAGATGAAGCGCTCCGGGTGCGGCATCAGTCCAAACACGCGGCCCGTGTCATCCTGCAGGCCGGCAATGGCGTTGGTGGAGCCGTTCACATTGGTGGCGTAAAGCAGGGCGGCATGGCCGGACTTCACATAGCCCGCTGCGGCGTCACCCTCCGTCACGAGGCGGCCTTCCGCATGGGCAACGGGGAGCTCGAAGTTCTCAGGCAGCTTGCTCAGATACGGGCTGGCCTTGCCCTTGGTCTTTTTCAGCCCCACCCAGCGGCAGATGAATTTGCCGCTGGTGTTGTGGATCAGGCTGCCCTTCGGCAGGAGATCGAGCTGAGTCAGGATTTGGAAGCCATTGCAGATGCCCAGGGCGTAGCCGCCTTTGTCCACGAAGGTTTTCAACTGGTCGCCAAGCTTGGATTTCGTGATGAGCTGGGCGATGCGGCCGGACATGACGTAGTCTCCGTAGCTGAAGCCGCCGGAGAACACGATCATCTGGGCCTTGTCGAGTGAGCTGGCCTCCAGCAGAGCCACTGGCAGCACCTCCGCTGTAAAACCCGCCGCCTCCAAGGCACGAGCGGTTTCGGCATCGCAATTGGTTCCAGGAAATTTGAGAAGAAGGGCGTGGGGCATGGGAAACGAACCCGCATCTAGGCGAAGCCGCAGCGGGATGCAACCAGACATCCACGCCGCCCGCAGTTCCATCCCCCTGCCCTCCAAAATATCGCGGCAGCAGGCGGGAGCCCTCCACCTCCGCCGTCTGGTGTCAGACCTGGCCAGATGCCTCATCTCCCCAGGCAAGCCGCATCACATGGTCACCCACATCACGCGGCCACCCGGCAAGGATGCCGCGCAGCCTCTCCGCATCGTTGGCGAAGAGGGCGCGTGAAGCCTCCTCAAAGCCCGAAAGATCACCGGCAAGCGTGACCATGAACTGGTAGGCCCGTTCGTGGGCTTTTTGCATCTTGTCCTTCTCGCTGCTCTGGCGGCGGGCTTCCTCGACGAGTTTTCTCAGCGCCACGGATGAACCTCCAGTCTGTGCATCCAGCCACTCCCAGTGCCGGGGAAGCAGGGTGATCTCACGGGCCACCACCCCAAGCCTGGGCCTTCCGCGCCCCCGAGGCTGGGTGGCCTCCTCCGCTGGCATGTCCGTCAGGGCAGACTCATCGGATGGGAAGCGCGCGTCCAGCCGGGCGCGGCACTCTTCATCGGTCCCTCGGGTATCCACTTCCACGGTGCGTCCCGTGGAATCGTCAAACATGAGAACAGGGCTGAGGGAGCCGCTTTCGAGCGCTCTTTTGAGTGCCAGTGCATTTTCGCGCAATCCCCCCGTGGCGATCCGTCGGTGGCCATCAAAAGTGGTGAATGTCGGAGGCGATGTGAGTTCGGTCATAGATTCGATTTATAATATTACCCGGATATAATTCAAGCAGAATATTACCCGGGTAATAATAAACCAATGTCCAAAGACTCTCTCCTTTTGAGGCGGAGGCTCGTAAATCGAGGGGGTCGCGGGGTGGAATGCCCACCTCGCCAGCGCTTTGCCCGGTTGCACACCGCAGGGCATGAGTTAGTTTTCTTCAGCCATGTTCAAAGACCTCCTCTCCCCCCAGAACACCTTCATCTACGGCGTCCTGCTCTGCGGCATTTTCCTCGTCCAGTCCCTGTGGGGCCACTGGAAGACCAAGCGCGAGCTCAAGCGCTACAAGGGCATGCTCAGCGACAAGCTCGATCTCGACTCCAAGCAGAGTCAGGAAATCAACAAGGAGCGTGCCGTCCTGAAGCAGGAGAACGAAAACCTGCGCATGCAGGTCGCCCGTCTCAACGAGCGCCCTGACAACAAAATGCAGCGTGAACTCGAAATCCTGGCCCGTGCGGAAAAGCAGATGGTCATCACGGCCCCCGGCTTCGCTCCGGCATGGGAGATGGCCAAAGCCACGGCCCTCGGCCAGTTGGAAAATGAGGAACGCGGCCAGTCCTTCCCACAGAAAATCTTCCGCAAGCTCATCGGCTCAGGCTCCAGCCAAAGCAACGTGGCGCTGCCTGAATCCGCCGCCGCTGCCGCGAAAAATGGCGAAGCCGCTGCTTCCATCGCCTGAGCCTCAGCGTGCAATGACCCGCACCGAGGCCTGGCTTGTGCTGAACCTGCTTCCCCAGGTCGGCCCCGTTCGAGTGCGCAAACTGCTGCAGCACTTCGGCAGTCCTGAGCGCATCCTTAGCGCAAAAAGCAGCGACATTCTGCAAATCGAAGGCTTCGGCCTCAATCAGGCGGAGAGCATTGCCGGATGGGAGGCGCAAGTCGATCTCGAAGGCGAACTCAAGAAGGTCAAGGAGCGAGGCCTCACCCTTCTCACGCAAGAGGATGAACTCTACCCGCCGCTGCTGCGTGAGATCTACAATCCGCCGCTTGTCCTCACGGTCTGGGGAGAACTCACCAAGCGGGATCACAACGCCCTCGGTGTCGTGGGCAGCCGCCACGCCACGCACTATGGCCTGAGCACGGCGAAGAAGCTCAGCTTCCAGATCGCCTATGCTGGCTACACCGTCGTGAGCGGACTCGCCCGTGGGATCGACACCGCCGCGCATGAAGCCGCGCTGGCTGCCAAAGGCCGCACGGTCGCCGTCATCGGCTCAGGCATGGGCAAACTGTACCCGCCGGAGAACATGGCACTGGCCGAACGCATCGCGCAAAACGGTGCGGTGATCAGCGAGTACCCGGTGGACCGCATGGCGGACAAACAGACCTTTCCTTACCGCAACCGCATCGTTGCCGGTTGGTGCTGCGGCTTGATCGTCGTGGAGGCCCCGCTGCGCAGCGGCTCCCTCATCACCGCGCAGCAGGCCACCGAGCAGGGCCGCACCGTGTATGCCGTGCCCGGCCCCATCGACAAGCCGACCTCCGCCGGTTGCAACCGCCTCATCCAGCAGGGCGCCAAGCTCATCATGGACGGCGCCGACGTGCTCGATGATTTGATGACTCTCTTTCCCACCGCGCCCAAAGCGCCGAAGGTGGAAGAATCCCGCCCGACCGTGACGCTCACGCTGGAGGAGGAGATCCTCTACAAGGCCATCAGCACCGACGAAGCCCACATCAACGACATCACCACCTCCTCCGGCCTGACCTCCGCCACCGTGTCAGCGACCTTGATGCGGCTGGAGATGAAGCGGCTCATCCGCGCGCTGCCGGGGCGGAGGTATGTGAGGCTAGTTTAAAAGACACCTCGATCACCGCGTGATTGCGACACACGGTTAAATTGTTTGCTCTTTGCAGGCTTGTTCAACCATCAATCCTCTGATCCATGCACCTGAGAACTTTAGTGACAATGATCATGGTGAGCCCTGCGCTGGCGTTCGCCGAAGAGCAGGCTGCCGAAGGCGGACGATCCCCAGACGGTGCCTATGAAGTGAGGATAAGCGGTGTGCCCCAGACTGATGTGCCAGCGTACGACATATCCATTTACAGCCTGAAGCCCGAAAAGCACCTCTTCAGCCTGCCGGATATTGGCGGCTACCTCCGTTATTCCACAGCGCTGGAGCGTGATCATGCCTACTGGCACAAATCCAGCCACTATGTGGCAATCACCGATCAGGGCACACGGCACAGTCGCGAGCTTTACATCGTTGATGTTTCAGGCGGAAGGTCTGAGCTGATCAAACAACCCGATTTCTACCAGAACGCACTTGGCCGGATTGATGCCGTCGAAGTTGATTTTGCCCGGGTGGTGACTCCGCAGAATTGGGAGGGCGATGACCTTTTTCTTCAGCTCTATCTCACCGCCAACAACCGGCGGTCCTACACTTTCGAAGTCGTGCTGCAATTGATCCACGGGCCGCAAACAGCCCCTCGCCTGGCTCTGAAAAGCGTCAGAAAGATGAAGGAGGAAGAGGGCTGAGGCATCCCCTGCCCCCCTCACCGCTTCTCCCAAAGCAGCGCCAGAAACAGCGGAAACTCTTTGCGGGCGCGATTTTCAGCGGCGGCGCGGGGGCCCGGCTGGCTCTCTTTGTGGGAGTACCATTCTTCCATGCCGGCGAGCCGCAAGCCCGCGCTGAAGCCGGTGCCGGTGAGGGTTTGCATGCTGCGATGAAATGACGTGGTGGTCTCGCTGTCGGGCCTGCCGGGGTGCATGATGATGGGGATGCTCAGGGTGCTGCTGTAGGCATCGATGCGACGGTATTGAATCTTGGTGGCGGCATCATTGCCCCAGCTCGTCTGACGCGGGATGCGGAAGGCGGGATGATTGACCACCCAGAGCATGCGACCACCGGGCTTGAGGACTTTGGCGGCGGCGGCGCTGACGACATCCAAATGCTCCATATTCTGCACGCAAAGGATGGCGGAGGCGGCGTCGAACTCGCCGAGGTCTTCGATCTGCGCGGCATCACGGGCGAGGTAGCGCACCGGCGGCTTCACGGGGTAGGTGCGTGCTTTTTGGATCAGCGTGGGGGCGGCATCCACGCCCGTGACCTGGCAGCCGGCCTGCGCGAGTGCGCGGCTGAAAACGCCCTGCCCGCAGCCGAGATCGAGCACGCGCTCGCCGCGCTTGGGTGCCAGCAGATTGAGCGCACCGGGAATGACGACGGCCTGATACAATTCGGAGCCGCGCTCGCCGATGATGCCATCATACCAGTCGGCGGATTTTTCCCAGGAAGTGCCGTGCGTGTGGCCGCCCTTCGCGAGTTTGCGCTGGGCGCGGTTGCCCTGCGGGCGTTTTGCGAATTCGCGGTGTCCTTGGGCACCGCCCCCCTGCGCGCGGTCATCCTGCTCACGACTGCCCGGCTCACGTGGCGGCGAGAGGCGGGGACGGAAAGGGCGGCGGGGCGGCTGAGGCATGCGGCATGATGTCGCGATAGGCGGGGATTGCCAGCGGCTCTGCACAATGTCCTTACTTTTATCTTCCCACAATCCGGGTGATATGCCAGCCTCACGCCCTTTCTCCCATGTCCACCTCCCCTTCCCGTGTCGTCCCAGGTCTTATCCTCGCGGCACTGAGCCTGCTGAGCGCCTTTCTGCTGTTTCAGGTGCAGCCGATCATCAGCAAATTCATCCTGCCGTGGTTTGGAGGCAGCCCGGGCGTGTGGACGACGTGCATGCTGTTTTTCCAGGTGGTGCTGTTTGCGGGATATGCCTACGCGCACACGCTGACCCTGCTGCCCCGGCGCTGGCAGGGCATCCTGCATGGCATGCTGCTGGGCGCGGCGATCGCCATGCTGCCCATCGCCCCGAGTGAAATGTGGAAGCCGACAGGGGCGGAAGATCCGGCGCTGCGCATTTTGCTGCTGCTGTTTGTCAGCGTGGGCCTGCCCTACTTCGTGCTCTCCAGCACGAGTCCGCTGGTTCAGGTGTGGTTCACCCGCACCACGAATGGCGCCAGTCCGTGGCGGCTGTATGCGCTTTCCAACATCGGTTCGCTGGCGGCGCTGCTGAGCTACCCGCTGTTCTTTGAAGTGCACTGGGATGTGGTGGAGCAGACGACGCTGTGGGCGGTGGGCTTCGGCGCCTTTGTGGTGCTCTCTCTGGCGGGCATCTGGCTTGACCGCACCCACGCGATCAATGCGGAGTCCAAGCCCGTCGAGGTGATCGACAAGGCCGCAGACCACCCCGGCTGGCTGAAAAGAATCCAGTGGGTGCTGCTGCCTGCGCTGGCAAGCTGCGTGCTGCTTTCCGCGACGAATCACGTCTGCCAGGACGTGGCGGTGATCCCTTTTCTGTGGGTCGTGCCGCTGAGCCTTTACCTTCTCACCTTCATCATCTGCTTCGAACATGAGCGCTGGTATTCGCGCATCTGCGCGCTGTGGGCGCTGCTGGCGCTGCCGGTATTGTTCATCACCTGCACGGAAAGCCGCCTTCAGAGCCAGCCGCTCTGGACCACGTTTGAACTTTGGATGCACAATGAGGTGGAGCCCTTTCTCAACCGCGTAACCGGACGTGAGTTTCACTTGGCTAACCTCGACCTGACCCCCAATTTCATCTGGGAGCTCGGTTGGTCCTTCAGCGCCATGTTCATCGCCTGCATGCTCTGCCATGGGGAGCTCACGCGGCTGAAGCCTGCGCCACGGCGGCTGACGGAGTTCTACCTGCTCATGTCTTTCGGCGGAGCGCTGGGCGGGCTGTTTGTGAGCCTCGGCGCGCCGCATCTCTTCACCAGCTTTGCGGAATGGCCGGTGAGCCTCATTCTCGCCACGGCGCTGGCCTGCTACGTGCTACTGCGCTCCGTGCTGAAAGTAAAACGGGTGTGGGAATGGCTGATCGTTCTGATCATCACCGGCCTCACGGGCTGGCTGGCCTGGGAACTCCGGGAGCAGGGCATTCTCACCCTGGAGAAAGTGAAGGAGCTGGCGAGGAATGAGCACATGCCGCCTGCGGCGCTGATCTATGGCGCGCTGGGAGTGATCGTCCTCTGTGTGGCGGTGCTGGCCTTCCGCCTCTTGGGACGCCGGCGTCTGCGTCCGGCGCTGGTCTCGCTCACGCTGACGGGCATGTACTTCACCTTTGTGCTTCTGATGATGGTCGATTATGGCTTCAAGCATGACGACAAGGTGGAACGCGTGCGCAATTTTTACGGCATGCTCTCCGTCTCAGAGGATGATTACGAAAGCGGCGGCGAGACGCTGAAATACCGCCAGCTCACCAACGGCGGCATCGTCCACGGCATGCAGAATCTGGCCCCCGGACTGCGGGAGGAGCCCACGAGCTACTATGGTCATCCGACAGGCATCGGCAAAGCGCTCGACAGCCTCAAGGACCGGCCGGATGCGCGTGTCGGCGTGGTGGGCATGGGCGCGGGCACCGTGGCCTGCTACGCCAAAAGCGGCCAGACCTTCCGTTTTTATGACATCAATCCCGATGTGGTGCGCATCGCGGAGAAGTGGTTCTTCTACCTTGAAGATGCGAAAAAACGCGGTGCCAAGGTGGAGATCGTCATCTCCGACGCACGCCTGGCGCTCGATCGTGAGAAGGCGCAGCAGTTTGATGTGCTGCTGCTCGATGCCTTCAGCGGTGACTCCGTGCCCGTGCACCTGCTGACCAAGGAGGCCTTTGACATCTATGACCGCCACATGAAGCCGGACGGCATCATCGCCGTGCACATCACCAACAGTTATCTCGTGCTGGCACCGGTGATCGAAAAGATCGCTGCGGTGACAGGCTTCAAAACCACCCGAATCGCCACTGATGCCGAGGGCGACCATGACTCGACCGACTACATCCTGGTGACCCGCAACGAAGCATTCCTCAAAGCCACCCCGCCGGACGTTCTGGGCAACGAGACCGAGCTGAAGCATGACGTCCGGCTGTGGACCGACCGCTATCACAATCTGCTCCGCATTCTCAACATCCCGCAGAACATCAAGGGCGGCGAAGAATAATCAGGCCGGGCAACAGCGAATTTGCGAACGTCCGCGAACGCGCCAAACTTGGGTGATTCGCCATGCTTCCGCCCGACCCAGTTCCCACCCCGCAGCAGCTGTTTCGCTGGCTGGACAGCGGCCACATCTCACGGGAGGAATTCCGCAAGGCCATGGCCGTGCACACGGGCGAGCTCATCCAGGAGATGGAGCAGGCGCATGCCAATCCGCTCGTCGCCAAGTTCAATGAGCTCATGAACCGCCGCGAGGCCTGGAAGTGGTCGCGCAAGCACGGCGAGATGGTGATGCGTGAAATCCTCTGCGCCCTCATGGACGAGGAGCGCTTTGCCCCGGCGCGCTGGCTGTGGAACGCCGCGCATCCGCACATCCCCCTGCATTGCTTCTTCCGCACGCGAGGCACCCCCGTGCTGCGCTTTCTCGAAATGTCCGTGCATCCGCAATACGTCACCGTGGTCGTGGAGCACGGCGGCAGTGAAACCCTGCCTCCCACTCAGGAGCGCTTTCACCTGCGCCGCACCCGCCAGCAAAGCCTGCAGGTCGAACGCCGCGAACTCATCTGATCCTAGCGCAATTGCTTTGCGGTGCCCGGCGCACATCTTGCTTTCGTCATCCGTCATTTTCCAATGCCCCCTCCCCAGAAAAAGTCCCTCAGCCGCATCGGCCTGACGATCTTCGCCCTAGTCTCTCTTTTCCTCGGTGCCTATTACCGCTTTCCCGCACTCGGCGAACGCCCCATGCACACCGATGAGGCCATCCTCGCGATGAAGTCCGCCGAGTTTCAGGCCACCGGTCATTTCCAATACGACCCCAAAGATTTCCACGGTCCCGGACTGCACTACCTGACGCGCATCTGGTCCAGGCTCGCAGGCTGGGGGGACTCGTCCACATGGACGGAGGCCCAGTTGCGCACGGTGCCCGTGGTCTGCGGCCTGCTGCTCCTGCTTGCCACCCTGCTGCTGCGCAATGCGCTCGGCCGCCTGGCCACGGGGTTCGCGATGCTGCTCATCTCCATCTCGCCGATGGAGGTCTATTACTCACGGTACTTCATCATGGAGGTGCCGTTTGTGCTTCTCATCACCCTCAGCATTGCCGCGCTCTGGCACTACTCCCAGGGAGGCGGGCGCTGGTGGCTGGTGGTGGCGGGTTTTGCCCTCGGCATGCAGCACGCCACCAAGGAGACCTTCGTGATCAATATCGTCGCCGGACTGGCCGGATTCGCCGTGACCAAATTGATGATCGGGGACTTCGCACCTCGGCCCAGCGGCTATGACATCGGCGCAGGCAAGCGCCGTGCAGCATCTCCGTGGCTGTGGGTCATCATCGCCGCCAGCTTGACCAGCGTCACGATCTATTCCGGTGGCTTCAAAGACTGGCAGGCCGTGAAGGACAGCGCCCTGACCTATCTGAACTACTTCGAGCGCTCCGGCGGCAGCGGCCACGAGAAGCCCTGGCACTACTACCTCACGCTCATCTTCTGGCGCAAAGACGGCCTCGTGTGGAGTGAAGCGATGATCGGGGGGCTTGGCATCGTCGGCATGCTGTATGCGTTTCTGGGAAATCACGCCAAGCAGCCCGCACGGCAGGCCTTTCTCGTTTTTCTCTCCGTTTACACCATCGTCCTTTTCTTCATCTACTCCTTCCTCGCGTACAAGACCCCGTGGTCCATTCTCAGCGCCCAGCATGCGCTGACGCTGCTGGCAGGAGTGGGTGCCGCCGCCATAGCGGGCGCGCTTACCGGCAGCTTCTCGCGAATCATTTTCAGAGTCGCCTTCGCCCTCGGCATGTACCATCTCATTGCGCAGACCAATCACGCCATCCACCTCTACGCCGCCGACTCGCGCAATCCCTACGTTTACTCGCATACGTCCCCCAATCTCATGCGGCTGCTGCCGCTGGTGCGGGAACTGCAGAAGACCGCGCCGGATGATGCATTCAATGTTCTCGTCATCAATCGTGACGCAGGCTGGCCGCTGCCCTGGTACTGGCGCGACATCAAGAGCGTCCATTACACCACCACGGTTCCTGAAACCCTCGATGCACGCGTCATCATCGCCGAGCCCGAGATGAAGACCGCCTTGGAGGCGAAGTTTGCTGGCAAAGCCTACACCTCGCCTGATCTCTTCGGCCTCCGCCCCGGCGTGATGCTGAACCTCTGGATTGAACAATCCCTCTGGGACCGACACAGCCTGCGCAAGCAGCAGGAATCCGCCAAACCGTGAGCACTCCCGCCCCGCAGCACCATCGCTTCACCTGCAATGCGATGGCCACCACCTTCGACGTCATCATCAATCATGAGGATGCCGATGAAACCTATGCAGCCCAGGCCGCGCAGGCGGTGTTTCAGGAAATCGCCCGCCTCGAAGACGAGCTGAGCCGCTTCCGCGCCACCGGCGACATCTACCGCCTCGGGCAGCTCAAAGCAGGCGAGAGCATCCGCGTCGGCATGGCGGCGTGGGACTGCCTCTCGCTGGCCAAAGCCATGCATCAGGAGACAGCGGGAGCTTTCGACATCACCATCGGGCCACTGATGAACCTCTTCATCACATCCGAAGGTGAGCCACGCCAGGTCAGCAAAGATGTGCTGGCGCAGGCGAGCCAGATCATCGGCAGCCATCGCTTTGATCTCGAAGAGGAAACCATGAGCGTCACTGTGCATGCCACCGGCATGATCTTCGACCTCGGCGCCATGGGCAAAGGCTACGCGCTGGATCAGGCCGCCGACGTGCTGCAGGACTGGAAGATCAGCAACTTTGTCCTCAACGCCGGAGACAGCACCATTCTGGGCATCGGTGCTCCGAGCGGCAAGGAGGCGTGGTCCATCACACTCGGTGGTGGTGAAAAACGCACCCCTCTTCTCAATCGCGCGGTCAGCGGTTCGGGGTTTGCCGTCAAAGGCGCGCACATCATGAACCCGCGCCTCTTCATGCCCGTCCCCCTCCGCAACCGCCGCACCTATGCTCTCGCGCCTACTGCGGCGTTGTCCGATGCGCTCTCGACCGCATTCATGGTGATGGAACAAAGCGAGATCGATGCGCTTTGCGCAAGGTATGAGGGAGTGGAGGCGCTGGAGCTGGAGGGGTGAGAAACGCCTCTGAGGCAGGCATCACAGTCCATCAGTTCCGTTTCAGCAGATTTCTAAAAAAGCGTGCCAGCCCCGGCTTTGCCGCTTCAAGGCTCTTTTCGATTTGAATCACTTTCTCTCTGGCCTCTTCAAAACTGACAAGCCCCTCGGCCGCTGCAACGTAGATGCCATCCTCGATTATTGAAATCCGCTGAACCAACGGGCGCAGAACCCGGACGGCCTCTTCAATGGTGGTCTTATAGAGCTGTTTCAACCGCCATTCGGCCAAGTAGAAAACGGGATGCAGCTTGCATCCACAGGCACGAGGACCACCCACTTTGATGGTGCCTTCCGGGCTGATGACAGGTTTGTCAAACTTTTCATCTCCCACAGCAACCATGTATGGATTCATGGCTTGAATCAAATGGGGGACAAAATCGTCAACGATGTCCCTGCAAAGCTGGTCGCTCGGACGGAACTCGATTTGAATCCAGTCATCCCCAGACCATGACGTGATTTCGGCATCCCTTCTGAACATATAAACGACATGCCCTTTCATTCCTTTGGGAAGAAAACCTTTCAGGGAACCAATGGCGGTCGAGTTTCCGCCTGTTATACGCGGCGCCGGCGGAATGACTCCGTAAGAGCACATCTTTGAGAAGGAGTGCAGATGCTCGAAAAGCCGCGCATGAACCGTGGCAATGTCCTCGTCTGAAAGCGCCAATGCGCGGGCATGGATGGTATGTCTCATTATCCAGGAACAGGCGTTCGGTTCTTGACTCGGAAAAATGCCATGATTAACAATCCTTGTCACGCTCGTTGACATATGGAGAGGTATAAAGAACCAGCATCGTTCAGACGCTGGCGCGTGAGCGCCTATGGAATGCGAACGCGCAGTGGGGAACAAAGAGCTGCCGCTTTCCACAGGCCAGGTGAATTTGCGAATTTGGTGGAACGGGAAAGCCATGATCTGTGAACGCTTGGAAACATTGGTTTTTCAGTTAGCCCCCCTGCGTACCGCCGTGTTAGAATGCACCTATGATCAACTTTGACTACTTGTCCAAAGGGCTCAATGCGCTGGCGCGCGCCCACCAGATGAGCGCCATGTCCGGGCATCTGGGGGCTTCCGTGGTGGCCGGCTACTTCGTCGGGGAACAACGTCCGGATCTCGACCCTGAAGTCTGCCAGGGGATCGAAGGCGACCTGAAACGGGTCATGCGTGGCGAATCGGTCTTCGGCAGGAAGATGATGAAGAACGCGAAGATCACAGACTCGGAGCTGTTTGCCGCGTTTCCCAAACAACAGCCGAATGAAAGCCTGATCGACGGCATCGCCGAGGCTTTGGAGAAGAACATCAGCCAGCCCCGCGAATCCGGCCACAATGTGATTTTTGCCTCGCTCGCCATTCGTGCACTCAAGGAGCACCCTGAATTTGCCACACCTGCCATCGTCGATGGCATCCGCAAGCTGATGGCCCTCTTCAACAACGCCCATCCCGGCAGCGGCAACTACGGCAAAGCCAGGGGGCGCATTCACGGGAACAAGATCACCCTTCCCGACGAGGATGACACACCGCCCTACACGGACGTGGAGGGGATGGCCAAAGCCGTGCTCGATGAGGTCATCAAGCAGGATCCGCAAATCAACCGTGAAGGCTATGGCGGTCTTGTCCATGTGAACAACCACGCCGCCGCGATCTCGGATCTCGCCAAGTATGGTTACGAGGCCCTCGTTCCACGGGCGGTCCAGTCTCACCGTCACCACATGCGCCTGTGGCGGAACCTGCCGAACTTGGTTGATGAACTCGGACCTGCGCCCTTCGCAGAACACAGCCCCTACACCGCCGCCTACTGGACCTCCGGCAAGGTGTCCTACGACCACGCTCTGCTCACCCACCGCGTGAAAACCATGTATGGCTTCGAAGAGCTGCTGGAGACCGTCGAAGACGCCCCCCGTGAACAGCGAGCGGCCGAAAAGCTGCGCTTCATGATGTAGGCCAGAGCCCAGCCCTCGCAGTATCTCTCACTTCCATTCCCGCAGCATCACCAGTCCTTCACGATTCCTCGGTGCGAGCGCCAGTGAATCCAGCAGATGACGCTTCGCCTTCGTGGCATCGGAGGCATGGAGCAATCCAGCCAGCTTGAAATGCGTTTGAGCACCGCCGCTGGGATCGAGCACCAGCACACGTTCGTATGACGCGATTGCTTCGGGCACTTCGTTCAGCGCCGCGCAGGCATCTGCGAGCGCTCTTTGCGGTGTGACCAGAAATGGATTCAAGGCCATTGAACGCAGGGCATTGGTTTTCACTTCCTGCCAGCGCTTGGCGGGCACATCGAGTTCGATCAAGCGCAGGAAGGCGCTTTGTGCGCTGGATGATTTCGCCGCGATCTGCCGCAGCACAGCCACTTCCTCGTCCGTACGCTTCAACTGACGCAGCGCCTGAACTTTCAAAGCGTAGCCGCTGTCCGCGTCACAGCTCTCCGGAAGCAGCTTGATCAGCTTGTCCGCCAGCGGCAGGAGCTCGGTCCACTTTTTCGCCTGAGACAGGGTTTCAGCCTCGCTGCGCAGCGCGTGCAGGTTGTTCGGATGCTGCTTCAAAAACTCTGCGAATGAGCCGGGCTCGAAGGGATTCAACTGCTCCGCCTTGGGCTCCTCCCATTCTGCCAATGCCCCAAATGCCCTGGCTTTTGCCGTGATGTAGTGCGCGAACTCCTTTTCAACTTGGTCGATGTCGCCCGCATTCGCCGCGATGGCATCGTTGATCCGTTTTCCTGCGGCGAGGTCATGCAGAATTCCCTGGAACTTGTCCTTGCCGAATGTCGTGAGCAGAAACTCCACCGCCTGACTCGACTCATAATAGGCAAACATCAGATGCTCCTGCGTCTTGGGATTCATGAAGGCGCCGCTCAGCCGCGACATCGGTGTGAGCGTCTCATCGTCCAGCACCATCTCACGGTGCTTCGCATCCATCGACATGCCCCAGGCCGGATCGCGCTGCCGTTCCTCGTACACGCTGATCCCCTCGCTCAGCCAGCGCGGCATGCGGTTGTGCGTCACCGTCAGCGTGATGACATGGCAGAACTCATGCCACAGCGTGCTCTCCCAGTTGTTGCGGCCATGGGCGAGACTGCCGGGACTGTTCATTGTGACCACGGTGCCAAAGCACACGCCCAGCATCCCCTGCCCGCCCAGCGCGCCGAAAGTGCGGATGGCAAAGTCCTGCTGGGCACCGAAGAATTCCACCAGCACGGGGCGCCGAAGGTCCAGCCCGTACTTCGCGCCGAGCACAGCCTTCGCATCCCGCAGCAGGGCCAGGGCACGCGCGCCGTAGATCGGCCAGTCGCGCTGCGGCATCTTCAGCACGAAGTCAGGAAAGGCCTGGGTGGTGTACCTGCCCATCTCCTTTTCCAGCAGGCCCAGATTGTGCGCCTGGATGTTGTAGCCGTCTTCTTTGCGGATGGCATCCGCCAACTTCCAGGCCTCCTCTTCTTCACCAAGGCGGAGCAGATCGTGGCAAAGCTGCACTTTGGCAGGCAGGTATTTGGGATCAAACTCCAGCGCCTTGCGTTGATGCGCCGCGCTCTCCGCAAAGCGATACGCCCGCGACAAGCACCGCCCAATGGTGTGATCCACCTCGGGATTTTTGTCCCATCGCTGCAAGGCATTCTCCCGCGCGGCCTCCATTTTGGACGCATCCGCCTGGAAGAGATACGCCACCACCGCCCGCAGCGACCAGGCGACCGGGTGCTGCTCATCCAGATCCAGCACCTGCTGGATGGCCGCCTCGGCCTCGACAAATTTCTCCCCTCCAATCAACTGCTCCGCGCGCAGAAGATGGGCTGCGTGATGGTGGGGGTTGAGTTCCAGCGCCTTCTTCAGGCTCTCCGTCGACTTTTCACGATCACCGGATTGAAACGCCCGTGCCAGCCCCATCCGCAGGTCCGCCGTCTCACCATGCGCTTTCAGGCCGGCACGAAACACATCCGCCGCGCGTTGCGCATCGTCTTTCTCCAGCGCCAGATTTCCTTCGGCCAGATACGCAACCTCCAGCTTCGCATCCTTGCCCTGCGCCACCTTGAAATACTGCGCGATGACCTTCTGCGCATCAGCCCCGAGCACCACGGCAGCCCGCCCCAGAACCACCGACTCCAGCGCCGAGCGATCCTTCGCCGCCTTTGCTTTGGCCGCCTCATTGATCCCCTTCAACGCCGCCGCCGCGATCTCATCTTTGCCGAGAAGGTTTGCCAGATCGTGCTGCAGCATGAGCATTTCGAAATGACCGGGATACAGCACCAGCGCCTTCTGAATTTCCTCCAGCGCCGTGTCGATCTGCCCCATCTCCCGCAGCGCCTTGAAGCGCAAAATCCGCCAGTCCGGCGCCTTCAGCCCCTTCTCCGCCGCCGCTTCGCCTATGCGGGCCACAAGTTCGTAGTCCCCGCGTGCCAGCAGTTCCCCCACCGGCCCCAGATTGCGCTCCTCAAAGATTTTTTCGAGATCGATCTGCTGGGCATTCGAGATCGAGATGCCCAGAAGGAGCAGAAGGCAGGAAAGCAGGCGCATGGATTCAAATCGTGTCCGAACACCCGATTCTCGCATGAGTTGTGCCTGCGTGGAAAGGAAAGATGAACCCGGATCATGCAATAGCGCGCAAGAGGCGAGCTGCAGCGCTTGATGGAGCAAGGGATTGACGAGTGTGCAAGAGTCACCGTGATGGGAACCTGCCCATTGAGTATTCTGACAAGCCGGTGACGCCTTTTGGCGGCATGGCGCTCATCAAGCGCTTTGTCGACCAGAGCGGCATCCTTGAGCATCTGGCCACACTTGACCTGCCTATTGGCGGGTCGAACCGTGCCTACGACCCCGTGCACATCATTGAGAGCTTCTGGCTCGGGATCTGGACGGGAGCCAGTCGTTACATTCACTGCGACTGGCTGCGCCAAGACCAGACGCTGGCTGCTCTATTTGGTTATGAGAGCCTGCCCAGCCAAAGCACCTACAGCCGCTTCTTTGGCAAGTTCTCCCAAGCCCGCAACACAGCGGTGTTCCCGCCATTGCAGAGGTGGTTTTTTGAGCAGATCAACGTGGGGCCGGTGACGGTGGACTTCGACAGCACGGTCATCACCCGCGAGGGCGACCAGGAAGGATCGGCCAAAGGTTACAACCCCAACCGCCGAGGGCGCAACTCGCACCATCCGCTCATGGCCTTCATCAGCCAGACTCGCATGGTGGCCAATGCGTGGCTGCGTCCGGGCAACACGGCGGCGTGCTCCAACTGCGTGGAGTTCATGCGCGAGACTTTTGATGAGGCGCTCCGGGGTGTGAAGGTGGGCCTGGTGCGGGGCGACAGCGGCTTTTACACCGATGAGATCTTGAGTGCGCTGGAGGACCGTGGTCTCAACTACATCATCGCAGCCCGGGCCTACGCCAACCTCAAGCATGAGATCCACGGCATGAAGGACTGGGTTGAGGTCTGCCCCGGCATCACGGTCAAGGAGTGGCGGCACCAGCCTGCCGATCCAAAGGCCAGGGCGCGCCGCCACATCGTGGTGCGCAAGCAGATCAACCGCCGCCCTCTGGCCGGAGGCAAGCTGCTCTTCGAAGACCTGCCCGACTACCGCTTCAGCCTGTATGTGACCAATCTGGACCTGCCGCTTGACCAGGTTTGGAACATCTACAACAGCCGGGCGGACTGCGAGAACCGCATCCGGGAGTTGAAGCAGGACTTTGGCCTCGAGGCGTTCTGCCTGCAGGACTTCTGGGCCACCGAGGCATCGTTCCGGTTCATCATGGTGGCCTACAACCTGATGAGCCTGTTCCGGCATTTTGGGCTCAACAGCCACAACCAGGCAACTCTCTCGACACTGCGATCCCATTGCTTTGCAATAGGCGGCTGGATCACTGAGCACGCCCGCAAACGGGTGCTCAAGCTTTCACTGCCACGGAAAAAACGCCCCTGGATGAATGCCATCCTCCTCAACCTCCAATCCCTCGCAGCTCCTTTCGCCTACTCTACTGCATAATCCGGGTTGAAAGACGCGCATGTGTCCCGAAGACAGCCTGTCCGCGTTGATTGCTTTCCTTCCGTGCATTGCTTTAGTCACCGAGTCAGTCTATTTTGCCGTCATGAGCACCGTCACCCTGAACTTCGAAAAGGAGATTGAAGCCCTTGAACCGGAAGACGCGGAGAGCATTCAGCGTGCGCTGCTGGAGATGCTGAAGCTGGCGCGCAAAAAATCGGACAGATCAGTCATGCCAAAAGGTGCTCCCTGCACCCTGCCTAGTTGGAACCTAGGGGTGCGTTCGGGCTTGGATCTGACCAAGCTGGCCCATGCAGATGAAGACGACCTGCACAAGTAGCCGATCATGATCTTCATTGACGCCAACCTCCTCATTTACGCTGTCAACGCCGATGCTCCACTGCACCCTCAGGCGAAGACATGGGTTCAAGAAACCTTAAACGGCCACCGAGGCCTTGTGGCGCTGAGCTGGTTCTCCTTGGTCGCTTTTGTCCGCATCATCACGAATTCCCGAATTATTGTCGCACCTCGTTCGCTGGACGAGGCTCTGCAGTTGGTGAATGCGTGGCTGGCCCTGCCCGCTGTCCGGCTCATTGAACCGGGCCCAGGTCATGCGCGTCATTTTGAAGCGATCTGCCGCGCCACCAATGCAAATGGCAACCTCGTCACCGATGCCCACCTCGCCGCACTTGCCATGGAGCACGATCTCGAACTCGCCTCCTGCGACACTGACTTTGCCAAATTCCCCGGTCTCCGCTGGATCAACCCGCTGAAGCCTTGAAGTGGGCCCTGAAGATCAGCGCGCTACGACAGCATCTTCTTTGAAGACACCCTGTGAAGAAAGGCCTGAACCCGTTGCGGCGCAACTGGACTACGTTACGCAAACAAGCTCGTGATCGGCTGTCCCTTGTCCGTCACCGTGAAGGGACGCTTGGTGCTGGAATAGAGCACGAGATCCAGCGGCAGACCGAGGGCGTAGGCGATGGTGGCGTTGAAGTCGGGGACGCTGACTTTGTTTTCGGTGACTTCGATGCCTTTGTCCGTTTTGCCATAGACCTGGCCACCGGCGATGCCGCCGCCCCAGAGGACGGAGCTGAAGGCTTTGGGATAGTGGTCGCGGCCTTCGTTCTGATTGATCTTGGGCGTGCGGCCGAATTCGGAAGTAAGCACGACGAGGGTGTCATCCAGCAGGCCACGACGTTCGAGGTCGGTGAGCAGTGTGCCGAGAGCCTGGTCGAGATCGCCGCAGCGTTCGGGCAGGCGGGCACCGATGTCCTGATGCATGTCCCAGCCGCCGAGATTCACCTCCACAAAGCGCACGCCGTGCTCAACGAGGCGACGCGCCAGGAGACATCCCTGGGCAAAGTTGCCTGAGCCGTATTCCGCATGGGTTTCGGCGGATTCTTTGCTGAGATCGAAGGCTTCAAGGTCTTCGCTCTTCATCACCTTGATGGCGTCTTTGTAGACGTCAGCGTAAGCTTTGACGTTTTTGTAGTTGTAGGCCTGCTGGAAGCCTTGGTCGAGCTTGGCGGAGAGGCCAAGGCGGTAGTCGAAGTCGCCCTCGCTCAGCGAGCCGGGGCGGTGGCTGTTTTGCAGGCCTTTGGCGGGGTCGTTTAGGATGAGGGGCTGATAGGCAGCTTCAAAGAAACCGCCGCCAGGGTGCTTGCTGTCTCCGGTGATGATGACCGAGCCGGGCAGGTCAGCGTTGCCCTTGCCCTGGAATTTCTGCATCCATGCGCCCAGCGTGGGGTGCCGGGTGGCGCCGCGCATGGTGTAGCTGGTGTGCTGGAAGTAGTTTCCCTGCGCATGCGCGCCCTGCGTCGAGGAGAGCGAATTGATGATCGCGCCGCGATGCATCATCGTCGCGGTATGCGGCAGGAGTTCGCCGATCTGCACGCCGTCCGCGCTGGTGGGGATGGTCTTGGTGCCGCCCATGGTGTCCGCACCGGGCACGCAGCCAAAGGTGTCCAGATGCGTCATGCCGCCGGACATGTAGAGATAGATGACGCGCTTCGCAGTAGCGGCCTGCTTCGCCTTGCTGGAGCCTTCAAACGCCGCATAGCCGCGTGGTGCCAGGGCGCTCATCACGGTGACTCCGAGACAGGTCTTGGCGATGTTCTTGGCAAAGTCACGACGGGTGAGATCGTCGCAGGAGTTGAGAAGCGTTTTCATGGTGGAGGCGGCGTGAGGATTACTGGACGAAGAGAAACTGGGAGCCGGTGATGAGCGCGTGCGTGACATCCGCCACAGCCTTGTCTCCGCGTTCCTTGATGACGGTGTCGAGGATGGCCTGCTCGTTTGCGGTGGGCGCGCGGCTCAAGAGCGCGTGATAAAGTGTATCAATCTTCTGCGCGGGTGTGCCGGCCTGGGCGATGGCCTGATTCAGCTTGGAGGCCGGGTTGTTGATCACGTCTGCGGCAGGGCCATTGAGCAGGGTGAGCGCCTGCGGCACGGAGGCGTCGTCGCTGGCGTTCTGGATCAGCTCGCGGTCGCTCTGGCCAAAGGTGCGCAGGAAGGTGCCGGGGCGTGCGGGGCTGGGCTGCTCGGAGGCGCGGGAGGTGAGGCCCATGCTGTCTTTGCCGCTGCTGTTGCGCTGGTAGGCCTTCATGAATTCCTTGCGCTGCTGCTTGGTCATGGATTCCAGCGTCTTGGGATCAATCTGCGGGCGTTTTTCAGGCTTCTCCGGGCGGTAGCCCTGGCGCAGGTCGTCGGCGCGATCTTTGCCCAGCAGGGCCACGAGGATGTCCTTTTCAGAGGCTTTGCGCAGGGTGGCTGCCTGTCGGGCGAGCGACTTGGCTTCTGCGGTGACATCGATTCCCTTCGCCTTGTCCGCTTCGAGCTTCGCCTTCATCGCATCAATCTGCTTCTGGTTCGCGTCCATCTTGGCGCGGCCCTCCTTGGCAACCTGCACCAGACCTTCCGCACCCTTGGATTTGACCGTGCCGAGGAACATGGAGAGATCGTCGAGATACTGGTGGAGGCGGGAGTTTTCGTCATCCACGGTGTCGTCCACATTGCCCTTGGAAAGCGTGACAAAGGAGTCCCAGATCTGCTCGGCACTCATGCGGCGGAGGATGGGCCCGGTGAAGTGGTAGGTCTCGCCGAGCGGCACCTCCTCCGTGGTGGCGGCGCGCTGGTAGGTGTCGGTATTGTAGAGCACCCGCAGGAAGGATTTGAGCGAGTACTGCTTCTCGATCATGAGCTGGCCGAGGTAGTCCATCAGCGCCGGATTGCTGGCCACGGTGCTGTCGGTCATTTCATCCACCGGCTCGATGAGGCCGACGCCGAATGCCTTCTTCCACATGCGGTTGGCGATGACGGTGGTGAAGCGCGGATTCTCCGGGCTGGTCATCCAGTCAGCAAAGGCCTGCAGCTGCGTCTGGCCGGGCTTGATCACGGCATCCTGGCCAAACATGGTCTTGGGCTCGACTTTCTGGCCCGGCTTGGCATCGGGGTATTTGTAGTCAGCTGGAAGGCTGGGCAGGCGCCCCTCCTGCCATTCGGCGCTGGTGTAGCGCAGCGGCTTCATCACGTCCTGCATGGCTCGCTTCACCTGCGCCATGTCCTCCTTGCTGATCTTGGATTCCTCCTCCTTTTTCGCGGCCTGCAGCTTGGCGCGGTAGGCTTTCTTCTCCGCGGCGCTCATGGCCTTCACATCCTTTTTGTCCATCTCGACGGCCTTGCTGGCGCTGCTTTTGAAATCGACGCCCCGGCTCTTGGTGTCCATGCCGTAGGTGAAGGCGGCCATGTGGTAGTAGTCCATCTGCGACCACTTGTCAAAGGGGTGGTTGTGGCACTGCGCGCATACGATGCTGGTGCCCAGAAAGACCTGCACGGTGTAGGCCAGGTGGTCGAGCTTGTTTTCATCCCGCTGCCAGAAGCCGATGCTGCCGCTGTCCCACACGCCGCCGTCGGTGGTGATGAGATTTTTCACGAACTTGTCATAGGGCACGTTGGCTTTGACCTGCTGCTTGAGCCATTCTTCATAAGCCTCGGCGGTGATGCGGCCCTTCACGTTGTCGGTCAGTCGGAGCACATCGGCCCAGTAGTTGAACATGTGGCTGGTGTAGCCGTCGGAGGCGAGCAGGGTGTCGATAAGCTTCGCGCGCTTTTGCGGGTCCTTGGAGCTGATGTAGGACTGCGACTCCTCCAGGGTGGGGATGCGTCCGGCGATGTCGAGGTACAGCCTGCGCACCAGCACCTCGTCGCTGGCGGGCGGGTTGGGCTTGAGTCCGGCCTTTTCCCAGTCCTTGCTGAGAAGTTGGTCGATTTTCTGACTTTCCGGCAGCGGGGCGGCTTGCAGAGTGGCCGAGGCAAGCAGGCACGTGAGGATTAGGCGGGGGGCGTTCATAGGGGGAAAGGGGGCTACCAGCCGCGAAAACGCGGGGCTTCCCGGATTCTTACCATTAAATGTGAAAACAGCATGGCGGCTACCGCGACACCGATCCCACACCCGTCCGCCAAAAAGCCCAAAATTTAAATACAATGATCTCGCCGGTCGCACGTTCTTTCAGGTATCATCGCCCTGACCCTTTCACCAGTCTTCACCCTGATCATGTCGCGTCGCCTCCTGATAGTCTGTTCAGTCTTGCTCCTGCCTCTGGTCCCTGTGCCCGCAGCGCCTGCTCCTTCCAAACCAGAGCCTCAGCCGGCTCCCGCCAAACCGCTGCCCGAGCCGACCCCTGCGAAGCCTGAGCCAGCAAAACCCGAGCCAAAGCCGCAGCCAAAACCCGAGCCGCAGCCTGATCCCACAAAGCCCGAGCCTGCCAAACCCGCGCCAGTCCCCACGCCGCCCGCGCCCTCCAGCCCGCCGCCGACGCAGCCTGCCCGGACCACCTCCCTGACCAAGAGCAGCGACGACAACAAGCCCAAGCGCAAGTCCATCGACGAGTTCACCAAGGGCTTCAAACGCATCGACGGTCTGTTCCGCGTCTATCTGGATGTTGAACGTGGCAACCCATGGATGGTCGTTGCCAAGAACCAGTGCGGACCTGAGTTCATCTATTTCAACCACAGCGTGGACGGCCCGGTGGCCTCCGGTCACAACCGCGGCCGGTACGGCGACTCGCTCGTCTTCACGATCCGCAAGATGTTCGACCGCATCGAGCTCATCGAGCAAAACACCAAGCTCTACTTCGACCCGCAAAACGCCCTGGCAAAAGCCCACACGGCCAACACCAGCAGCGCCATCCTCAACAGCGAGATCATCGTGGCGGAGGATCCCGACGCCTATCTCATCTCCTGCACCAACCTGTTTCTGCGGGAAAACCTGACGCCAGTGAAATTCAGCAATCTGGGCGGCGACAAGGCCGTGCTCGGAAGGCTCTCCGAACCGAAGTCCAAGGTCCTGCGCGTGATGGGCTACCCGAAAAACACCGCCATCACGGCCGAGTACGTCTTCGAAAACCCCTCGCCGACATGGCAAACGGAGGCCGACGTGGCCAATCCGCGCTATATCACCGTCCAGGTGCAGCACACCCTCCTCGCCATGCCGGAGAGCGATTACAAGCCGCGCGCTGATGACCCGCGCATTGGCTATTTCACCCATCAGATCACCGACATGACCAGCACCGATGTCGCCCCCTACCGCGATGTCATCCACCGCTGGCGTCTGGTGAAGCAGAAGCCCGGAACTGCCCTCAGCGAGCCCGTGACGCCGATCGTCTTCTGGATCGAAAACACCACCCCGATTGAATTCCGCGACACCATCCGCAGCGCCGTGCTCAAGTGGAATGAAGCCTTCGAGACGGCCGGCTTCAAAGACGCCGTCGTGGTCAAGCAGCAGCCCGATGATGCCAAGTGGGACGCCGGTGACATTGAGCACAACGTGCTGCGCTGGACCAGCAGCGTGAATCCGCCCTTCGGCGGCTACGGCCCCAGCTTTGCCAATCCGCGCACCGGTGAAATTCTCGGCGCGGACATCATGCTGGAGTACAGCTTCATCACCAAGCGCCTCCTCACCAAGAAGCTCTTTGCCGATCTCGGCACCGGGGCGGCTGAAACGGCCGATACGGCCAAGGCCTTCAATCCCCACGCCTGTGATGCCTGCGGCTCCGCCCGCAACGGCCTCATGTTTGGCCAGACCATGCTGCGCCTGCAAAAGAGCGACCGCGTGGAAGTGGACCGCCTCATCAAAGAATCCCTCTACTACCTCTGCCTGCACGAGGTCGGCCACACGCTCGGCCTGAACCACAACTTCCGTGGCAGCCAGCTCCACAGCCTGAAGGACATCCACAATGCCGAGATCACGGAGAAGACCGGCCTGAGCGGTTCTGTGATGGACTACCCGCCCGTCAACATTGCCCCGAAGGGCGTGAAACAGGGCCAGTATTTCACCACCAAGCCCGGCCCCTATGACCACTGGGTCATCAACTACGGCTACAGCGAGGCGCTGGAGGACCCCGTCGAAGAAGCGAAACGCCTCGAAGCCATGGCCGCGCTCTCGCACAAGCCTGAGCTGGCCTTTGCCAATGACGCCGATGACATGCGCTATCCCGGCAAGGCCATCGACCCTCGCGCCATGCTCTACGACATGAGCAGCGATGCCATCCAGTACGGCGAGCAGCGTTGTGAAATCGTGCGTGGAGAGATCGCCAACATTTTCAAGGATGTGTCCGATCCTGGCAGGAGCTGGCAGGAGGTCGCGCAAGCCTTCGCCTCCTTGAGCAAGGAGGCCAGCGGCTCGCTGAATGCCATCTCACGCTATGTGGGCGGGGTGTATGTCGAGCGCGCCGTGCAGGGCCAGGCCCCGGGCGTTGTGCCGTTCCGGCCCGTGGAGGCTGCCAAGCAGCGCCAGGCCCTCGCCGCGCTGGCCAAGTATGCCTTTGCCCCGGATGCCCTCGCCGGACCGCCGGAACTCTACGCGCACCTCCAGCTTCAGCGCCGCGGCTTTGATCATCGTGACGAAGGCGAGGACCCCAAGCTCCATGATCGTCTCTTTCAGATCCACCATGCCCTGCTCGACCAGCTCATGCATTCGCATACGCTGAAGCGCATCGAGGACACGGCACTTTATGGCAATGAGGTCAGTCTGAATGAAGTCATGGACACCCTCACCACCGCCATCTGCACCGGCGATGATCCCACCAAGCCCGTGAGCATCATGCGCCAGAACCTGCAGCTCGATTACATCTCCCGCCTGCTGTATGTCTCCCACAGCAACAGCTACTACCCCGCCGTGCAGAGCGAGGCCCTGCTGCAGCTTGAACGCATCAAAGGCCTGACGTTTGCCAATTCCCCGGCGCATCAGCTTGCGATCAAGTACCGCATCCGGCGTGGGTTGGATGAGAAGTGAGGTAGCGGGCACTGCGGTGCACGTCGGTGCACTCAGTTAATCACATCTCCGTCATGCCTACGCTGAAGACACTGTTGAGCTTTATCTTTGTGGCCGCCGCCTGCACCAGCCAGTGCCAGGCACGTGCGGTTTACTCATTTGACATGCAGACGCTGATGTCCAAGTCCACCCTGGTGCTGGTGGGCAGGGTCAAATCGGTCCATCCCTCCGGAATCAAAACGAAACTCACCTATCCCACCTGGGACCATGTGGTGTTCGAATGGCTGAACGTCGAAATTGAAGTCCTCGAAGCCATCAAGGGCACCCAAAAAGGAGATGTGATCCGCACGCTGATGCTCTCGATGCCAGAAGGCATCATGGCGAATCCTCCCGGAGTCGTTGATCCAAAGCAGGGTCAGCATCATCTGCTCTTCCTGATGCCCACCAAGTTCACAAACGTCTATGCCTCTGCCACAGCTCCCTTCGATGATGAGGAAGCGATCTTCATTCTGGACAGGACCTTTTGGAAGTACGGCGTCTTCGCAGACGGCAAGTCTTCGTATTACAAGGACCGCTACTCGGCCATCTGGAGCCTCGTCGATGCCAAAGGCCAGATCACTCCGAAAGGTACCGAAGAACTGCGCAGGAAATACCGGGCTGAGATTGGCACCCAACCACCCAAGGACGAGATCATCCATCTGCACTGGAAGACAGAAACCTCCGGGGACGGCTGGCAGTGGAACGTGCCTGATGACTCCACCAAGAAGAAGGAACGCACAACACCACGCGGCCCTGTGACCACACCCAAATAGCCGGCCAAAGCACACGTGTCAGGTAGCAGTGGCCTTCGAATTCGTATCTTCATTCTCCACAAGACCCCCGTCCGGTCCTGCGTAGTTTCATCTTATGAAATCGCTCCCCGCCCTGCTCTGCCTCCTTGCCACCGCCTCGCATGCGGCTTTGTCTGACGACTGGTCGTTGTGGTCGCCGCGTGACGAGGCGAAGCCGACGGCGGAGGTGAGCCAGACTGGCGGACATGATGGCAAAGGGGCGCTGGTTTTGGAAACCGGCGCGGGCGAACAATGGATCGGCTGCTGGACGAACACGCTGCCGGTCGAAGGCGGACAGCATTACCAGTTCAGCGCGTGGAAAAAGGCCAGCGCCATGCCCACCGTGCGCCGCAGTGTGTATGCACGCATTCTTTGGCAGGATGAAAACGGCAAGCCCGTGAACTGGGAGGAGCCTGCGAAACAAGGTTACGCGAAAGGCACCGTCCCACGCGCCGAGCCTGAGTATCCCAACGTGCCGGATGGTGAAGCGAACCAATGGACACTATGCAAGAGCACCCTGCGCGCGCCGGTGAAGGCGAAGCAGGCGAAGATTGAACTTTACCTCCAGTGGGCGGCGAATGCGCGGGTGGAGTGGAGCGATGTCTCGCTCGCTGCGGTGCCCGCCCCTGCCCCGCGCAAGGTCAGGCTGGCCACGATTCACCTTCAGCCGAAGGACGGCAAGAACCCCGCTGACAAGCCACCTCAGTATGCGCCGCTCATCGCCGAGGCCGCCAGGCAGAAGGCCGACCTCGTGGTGCTCGGCGAGACGCTGACCTACTACGGCACCGGCAAAACGATGGAGGAATGCGCCGAGACCGTGCCTGGCCCCGGCACCGAGTACTTCGGCAAGCTGGCGAAGGAGCACAATCTTTATATCGTCGCCGGACTCGTGGAGCGTGAGGGAAAGACTCTGTACAATACCTCGGCGCTCCTGGGCCCGGATGGCACGCTCGTTGGCAAATATCGCAAAGTGACCCTGCCGCGTGGCGAGATCGAGCATGGCATCACGCCCGGGCATGACTACCCGGTGTTCGACACGCGCTTTGGCAAAGTAGGCATGATGGTCTGCTACGATGGCTTCTTCCCCGAAGTAGCACGTGCTCTCACGATCAAGGGAGCCGAAGTCATCGCTTGGCCGGTTTGGGGCTGCAATCCCATGCTCGCTGCGGCACGCGCCTGCGAGAACCACGTCTACATCGTCAGCAGCACCTACACGGACGCCACCAAGAACCAGTGGATGATCTCGGGCATCTTCGATCACTATGGCGATGTGCTGGCCAAGGCGGAGGTGTTTGGCACCGTGGCGATTGCAGAAGTCGATCTCAATGCGCCCACGCATTGGAACAGCCTTGGGGACTTCAAGGCGCAGATCCAGAGCCATCGGCCACCGGCTTTGAAGGAGCCTTGAGGACTGCGAGGCCACGCTCGTTGATTGAGCCCTCCATTTTTTACTTTCCACGGCATCCGATTTCTGACGGAATGCCACGGTGAGATTCATCGTCTTCTTTCTCTTCAGTGTACTCTGCGCTGCACATGCGGCGGAATCTGCCGGCATATCGCGGCTGCGTGAGGCATTGGCGAAGGCTGAGCAGGAGCATGGAAAGGAAGCGCCCGAGGTGGCGGCACGCCTCAGCGAACTGGCGAGCCACCTCGAAGCCGCGGACAGCTTTCAGGAAGCGGAGGCACTCTATCGCCGTGCGCTGGCGATCCGGGAAAAAGCCTCGGGCGTGAGTTCGGCCGATCTTGAATCGAGCCTGAACAATCTCGCGGAACTGCTGCGGCAAACAGGCCAGGAGAAAGAAGCGCTGGAGCTCTATCAGCGAGTGCTGACCTGCATTGAAGAGCGCCCGGGTGGCGAGTCGTCCATGGAAGCGGCCGCCTGTGTGGGAAGCAAAGCGGAGCTGCTTTTGAGCACGCACCAATCTCAATCCGCGTTTGGCGAGTACCTCGAACTGCTCAAGATCCATGAGAAGCTCTCCGGACTGAGCCATATTGCGGTCAGTTCCAAGCTCAACCAAGCGACCGACCTGGTGGAAAACATTCCCACAGTGAGTGGCAGCGTGCCGCTCTACCAGCAGGCGCTTCAGATTCATGAAGAGGCCGTGGGTGCCGGGAATGCCGACCTTGCCACCTGTCACGCGCTCATTGCAGGTCTGCTGCTGTCCCAGGCGCGCAATGCGGAAGCAGAGCCCCTGCTCCGCCGGGCGCTGGAAATTCGCACCGCAACCATGGGGCCCAGGCATCCGCTGACCGCCCAAGTGGCTTACACGCTGGCGGAACTGCTGGGACGAACCCAGCGCAGGAAGGAAGCCCTGCCACTCTACCGCCTGGCTTTGCCCGTGCAGGAGAAAGCCCTGGGGCCGGATGCAGCCATCACCTGCGCATGCCGTGTTCAATTGGCGCAACTGCTCAGCGAGCGAAACCTGCATCAAGAGGCACTGCCCTTGCAGCAGCGCATCGTCGAAAACATCGAGCGAACGAAGGGCCCGGAAGACAGCAGTCTTAGTGAGCCTCTGAACCGCCTCGCCCAAAGCCTGCGTGCGATGAAGCGCGTGAAGGAGGCCGTGCCGCTGCTGCGTCGTGAGCTGGCGATTCATGAGAAACTTCTGGGAGAGAACCATGAAACCGTGGCTGCCGATCTCGCCAGGCTGGCGGATTTTGTGGGAGAAGCAGGAGCCCCCAAGGAGCGAATGCAACTGCTCCTCCGCTCACTGGATGTTTTGGAGAAGTGCATCGCAACCATCGAGCGGACCAAGGGACCCGACGACCGCAGCCTTTTCGTGCCTTTGAGCAACCTTGCCAACACACTAAGATCGCTCAGCCGCCATCCTGAAGCAGAAGCAGCCTATCGCAAAGAGCTGCATGTGGCGGAGAAGAACTACGGCATGGAAGCCACCATGCTCACCGGCACACTGGGCATGATCGCCCAGAGCCTGAGTGACATGAACCGCTGGAAGGAGGCCGTGCCTCTGCTGCGCCGTGAGCTGGCGATCCATGAGAAACATCTGGGCAAGGAGCATGAAACGGTGGCGGTGGATCTCAGAGGCCTGGCAGGTTACCTGGTCAAAGCAGGAGAGCATCAGGAGCCTGAGCAGCTGCTGCTCCGCTCCCTGGCCATTCTGGAAAAGCGCAAAGGTCCGGAAGATGTCCAGGTGGCCGTCACCTTGAGTCACTACGCCGGTTTCCTTGTGAACGAACAGCGGCCGGAGGAAGCGGAAAAGCTGTACCTGCGTGCGATCAAGATCAGCAAAAAGACGCTGGGAGCAGGACATCCGTTTACCAAGGACACTTTTGAGAGTTACGAAGCGCTGAGGCAGACCTTAAAAAAGAACGATGCCGAGGACGAAGGCCTGCGTGCAGTCCTGAAACTGAATGGCAAGACCTGGGATGAGCGCACGGCTGTCGCATTCCTCAAAGAGCAACTGTCCCCTCTCCCTGCGGCCAAGTTCACGGAGACTGATGCGGCGAAGCTGGTGCAGCAGATGAAAGGAAACTCACTCGTGCTGGCCATGGCGACGGCAGGCATTACGGAGCAAAAACTGGCATTAGACGACTATGTGAAGCGATGGGAGAAGGAATCAGCCGGGCTCAAAGAAACGACAGCACCGAACGAGACATCCCCGGACAGAATCCTGGTCGTGACATGGCAGCTTTCCGCCAGGAGCCTGACACCCACGGCGCGTGCGCTCATGGCCCTGCTGCCCTGGCTCGCCGAGGAAGCCGTGCCCCTGCCCTTTTTCACCGAGCATGCAAAGCTTGTGGCGGATGCTGCAAATGAGAAATCACCTGATGCCAAAGTGGAAGCAGCGTTCGATGAACTGGAGCGTCATGCTCTCATCACGCAGGAGCCCTTGAGCATCACCTGTCCGACGCCGCTGCAGACGGTCTTGCGCTTGCAGAGTGGCGCTGAGTTTCTTGGCCGGGCCACCTCGCTGATGCATGCCATCGTGGCCAAAGATCCGGCAACGCAGCGCATGCGGCCGCGTGAGGTTTGGGAGCCTGTCCTGCCCCATGTGTCGAGGGTGCTGGAGTTTCAGCGTCAGTTCGGTGACAAGGCCGGAGAGCCACAAATCACACGCAGCCTGCTCAATGACTGCGCCGAGTTTTTGCAATACAAGGCACAATACTCCGAGGCCGCGCCCCTGCTGGACCTGGCGGAGCAACTGCTGCGGCGTGCGCTGAAACTGGCGGAGGAAAATCCCGGCAAACAGCATGCGGATCTCATCGCAGCCTTGGACAAGCTTGGCGCTGTGCTTCACCGCTCCAAACGTGATGAGGATGCCGCCGTGTTCTACCGACGCTCGCTGGAACTGTGCGAAAAAGCACAGGGGCCGGAGAGTCTCCAAACTGCTGAGAGCCTGGATCGTCTTGCCCTGGCTCTGGCTCCTACCAGACAAGGCAGGGACGCAACTCCGCTGCTGCGCCGGTCACTGGCCATCCGCGAGAAAGCCTTGGGGCCCATGGACCGTGAGGTGGCGCTCAGCCTGGGACGGCTGGCCTTTCAACTCAACACCGCTGACACGGTCAAGGAGGCAGAGCAGCTCTACCGACGTGCCTTGGTGCTCGAAGAAAAAATCCACGGTGCAGACCACCCGGCCCTCATCCCTCAGCTCACCAGTCTGGGCAACTTGCTCAGAGAGCAGCAGCGCGCCTCCGAAGCCGAGCCCATCTTCAAACGCATCCGCCTCATTCGCGAAAACACACGCATCAACGGGCCGCCATCAGCGCCTGCTGGCAAGTCGAATACTCCAGCGAATCCATGACCGCGCCCTTGGGTGAGCGGACAGCATTCCTGCTGTCACCTGCTACTTCACACGTTGCCTGTTCTGCGCCTCCTCGATGTCAAAGCGCAGCATGGCAATGCGGTCGGCGAACTTGGGATCTTCCCTCTGAGCCGCAATTTTAAGCTGTTCAAGCTCCTTATCATAGGCCGAGGCTTCTTTAGCTTTACCCTGAGCTACAAGACATATGACCAGCTTGCACATGGTTTGCGCGGGAATGACATGATTGGACTCCTGCTTCTTCCGTTGAATCTCCAGAACCGCACCCAGTTCAGATTCGGCCTCCTGAAACTTCGACTGCAGCATCATTTGATCCGCTATTTCCGTGCGAAGCTTCAATACTTCAGGATGCCTTTCGCCCAAAGCTGCAGAGAGCTTCAGACTCAGCTGACGCAGTATTTTCTCAGCTTTCTCAGGCTCATTCGCTTCCCGGAGCGTGTCCGACAGATTCTTCTGACACGTCATTGTATCCGGGGCATCCAAGCCCATGACACGCTGATAGATATTTAACAAAATGCCATACTGCTCAGCCGCCTCGGCACAACGACCAGACCGCCTGAGCACTTCCGCCAGACCTCCCCGGTTGAACACGACCTCAGGATGCTCTGGCGGCATGTAGCGCAATTGCAGATCTATCAAAGCACGGTAGCGCCGGTCCAAATCAACAGGATCTCTGCCATAATACGAACACCTGAGTTCGTGGCTCAGGCGGACGATCTCCAAGAGCTCTGCCTGGGTGGGCATGCGCACGTGTTTGACGGGAGCTGTCTTGTCAGGCACTCGACGATGCGTCACCCAGTATCCACCCATCCCAACGATGAGCAGGGTGTGAATCCAAAGCGTCCGATAGAGCGTGAGCTGCATGATCTCATACAGAGTAAAAAATCACACCTCTTGTATCAAGATAAAACACCTCACGCCGCCCAGGCTGGGCCAGCAGCCTCACGGCGCAGGAATGATCCAGACGGAAGGGCTGGCCGTCTGCGGCATCTTGATGAAGGTGGCACGACCGGTACGAAGAAGCGGGACGTTGTTCTGAGAAGTGGTGGCGGCGGAGCTCATGGAAATCCAGACGGGAACGGGCTGGCCGGGCTTTTGCAGGAGCCAGCTGGCCAGATACCCACTCACACCGGCGGTGGCATCACCTTTCCAAAACTGCAGCATCGAGGAAGCGGAAACGATGGTGCTGGCAAGGAAAGGGGAAGAAGTCATCCCCGTCTGGGCAGGCGAGGCGTCGAGCGGCCAGGGATTGGCGAAGAGATTGTAGCCAGCCTGCAGCCGTCGGGCGAAGGGAGTGGTGCGCACACTGCCGGTGCTGAGCAGCGGTGAGGGGCTGGGGTTGGCGATTTGAAGCATGACACCTGTTCCTGGAGGAATGAGGGTGTCATTCATGCTGGTCGCGCTGCCTCCATTCAAAACCCAGCTGCGGGCGCCGCCAAGCTCATGGAGCCAGTAGGTGACGTAATCCGATGCGGTGTGAAACAAGACCTGATCTGCCCCGGTGGCGGTGGAGGAACCCTGGAAGAGTGCGGGATTAAAGACCTCACCCAGCGTGCGGTGCGGGCGCAGCATCACGCGCGCACCGGACAAGCCGGCCACTGCGGAAGCTGAGAGCGTGGTATTGGGCGAGTCATCCGCCACAAGGCACGCAACGCCGGTGATGCTCTGCAGATCCAGGCGATGCCCGGCCTGAGGACCGCTGATGATTTCCAGATAGTAATGCTGCGCGGGATCCATGGCAGAAGCCACGGACGCCTGCTCGCTGAGCGTGACGCTGGCGGCGGTGGCGCTGCTGATCGAACCCGTGAAGAGCGCCTCATGGTTGAGATTGAGGCCATAGGTTTGGGTGCCGGAATTGAGCGTGGTCTGCTGCCATCCCAATGGCGCGCTGGTGGTGGTGCCGCCGTTGGTCTGGGTGATGCGCAGACGGATGATGCCACGCGCAAGGCTCTGCCCGGGGAGCGACTGGAGATCCGGCCACGTCACGCGCTCCCATCCATTTCCTTCAGCGACGACTGCCGATGCCGCCACCAGCGGGGACCAGTTGATCAAATCGCTGCTGCTTTCGAGCCTGAAGGTGAAGGTGCCCTGACCTGAAGGGCGCAGCAGGGTGGCATCGACGCTGCTGTTGCCGCGCGTGACGAGCTGAAAGCCTTCACCGGGGCGTGTGATGCCGCTGGTGAGCGGAGTGCCTAGCGCGACTTCAAGAAGGTCTGAAGCGCTGTCCTCATCGCTGTTGGTCGTGGCGAGATTGTTGGGGAGACCGATGGTGCCGGGAATGATGGAGGCCAGCACGATGGTGTTCGGCGAAGCCGCCGGTGCCGCGGGCGCATTGACGAGCCACTGGCTTTGCGGGATCACCTCGCGCGTTTGGCCGGGGCATTCCCACAGCAGCCGGGCGGTGGCGCCGCCGGTGCTCTCATAGTACTCCATCACGACGGGGACGGCCACGCCAGCCTGCAGAGCGATGACGCCGTTGTTCCAGGTGTCGCCGTGATTGTTCCAGTCGTTGACGATGAACTGACCATTGACCCAGAGACGCACTCCGTCATCGGTGACGGGGATGAGGGTGTAGGTCCGGGTGAAGCGAGGAATGAGGTAGCCGTGCCAGCGCACGCTGTAGCCATCGGCCGGAAGGCGCGGATCAGGACTGCCGGTGCCCCAGGTGTAATTGACCGTGGACTCTATGCGCGTGAAGCTGAACTGCTCGAAGTTTTTGCCGATGTAGTAGTCGCCTGTGAGTCCGTTGACCGCCGGTGTGTAGTTCACGGTGATGAGATTGGACACCGTGTTCGGATTGCCCGCGGCATCCTGCGCCACGCCTGCGGGGATGCTGACGGTGACGGTTCCCGCCGCTGCGGGCGTGACCGTGGCAGCCCATGCCGCCCCGGCGGAGGACAAGGCCGTGACCGTGCCATTGGTGACCGTGAACTCGGAAGCAAGCAGGCCGGTGACGCTCTCGCTGAACGTGGCATTGACGACAAACGGCCCCGTGACGCTGCTGGACGGAGTGGTCAGCGCGACCGAGGGCGGTGTGGTATCCGGAACGGTGTAAGTGGCGGTGAGCAGATTCGACGCGGTGTTGGCTCCGCCAGTGGCGTTGGTGGCCGCATTGGCGGGCACTTTGACGGTGACGGCTCCAGCCGCCGCAGGAGTGACCAGAATGCTGTAGGTGGTACCGCTGCCGCTGAGTGCTGAGGCCACGCCGTTGGTGATGGTGAAATCATTCAAAGCCACGCCGGTGACGGATTGACTGAAGACGGCATTCACCGTGAAGGCACCCGTCACACTGGAAGAGGCGGTGCTGAGCAGCACCGTGGGCGCAGGCAGGGGCGCGGTGTAGGTCACGCTCAAAGTATTTGAAGCCAGGCTTGCATTGCTGGCGGCATCAAAGGCCGCGCCGACAGGAAGTGCCACGGTCACAGCCCCATTGGCAGTGGGTGTGATGGTGACGCTGTAGCTTGCGCCGCTGCCGCTCAGAGCGGAAGCAACGCCGTTGGTCACGGTGAAGTCATTCAATGCGACTCCGGTGACGGCTTCGCTGAAGGTGCTCGTGACGACAAACGGCGCGGTGACGCTGGTGGCCGGAGTGGTCAGCGCCACCGCAGGCGGCGTGGTGTCGGGAGTGGGGCTGACGAACTCCATCCAGTTGAAGTTGACGCCGCCATTTGGAAACTCGATGCGAACGACGGCAGCGGCAGGCAGGGTGAGTCCTGTGGCGGAGAAGGTTTTCCAGGCATAATAGCCCCCTGTGTCTGTGACATTGATCGTGGTTGCGAGAGTGCCGTTGATCAGCACGCGCACTGGAACCGGAGTGGCAGACGAGGTGCCCACGCGCACGCTGAAGTTGTAGGTGCCCGCCGGCAGAATGGTGGTGTAGCGCAGCCATTCGCCGGGCGTGATCCAGCCGATGGAGGGCGTGGCATCGGTGTCTTTGGAAGGTTCGAGATCGACGCCGGTGGTGCGGTAATGAAGACCGGTCAATACCTCGCCGATGTTGATGGCCTCAGCATCGTGGTAGGCCACCCCTTCCCCGCCTTCGTCAAAATCTTCCGCCTGGATTCTGATCGTCTGCCCCACGATGACCGGAGCATAGGTGACCGTCAGCAAGTTGGAAACCGTGTTCGGATTGCCCGAGGCATCCTGCGCCATATCAGCGGGAAGCCTCACAGTCACGGTGCCCGCAGCCGTGGGGGTGACGGTGGCAGACCACACCCTACCAGCGGATGATAGAGCGGTCACGCTGCCATTGGTCACTGCAAATTCGGAAGCGAGCAGGCCGGTGACGTTTTCACTGAAGGTGGCGGTGACGACAAAGGGCGTGGCCACCGTGGTGGCCGGAGTGGTGAGCGCGACTGTCGGCGGCGTGGTGTCGGTGTAAGTCACGCTGAGCAGATTGGAGACGGAGTTGCCCAGGCTCGTGCTGTCTGTGGCCGCACTGGCTGGAACACTGACGGTGACCACGCCTGCAGTGGTGGGAGTGACTTTGAGAGTATAACTCGCGCCGCTGCCGCTGAAGGTGGAGGCAACGCCATTCGTAACGACGACATCGCTGAGCGTGAAACCTGAGGCCGAGGAACTGAAGGCCACCGTGACGTTGAATGCGGTGGTCACACTCGTGGTGGCGGTGGTGAGTGCGACGGTGAATGGCAAAGGTGCCGTGGTGGGGGCATCGTCAATGCTGGCGACGAATGCGGCGAGGTTGGAGAGGTCCGTGGCCGTCAGCGTCACGCCGCTGTGCGCGGTGATGGCGTCAGACAGCGTGGCCGCAGAGCCATCGTGCAAATACGGCCCGGTGGCCCAGCTGCCGCGCAGCGTGGGCACATCCAGACCGGTGAGCGCCGCGCCGAGGCGCTTGCCGCTGGCGGGTTTGATGGTGCCGATATTGGCAAAGACATTGAGCGCGCTGTTGGTGAAGTTCACGCCGCTGTGGCAGGAGGCGCAGTTTTGCGAGCGGAAAACCTGCTGCCCGGCTGTGGCCGCCGTGCTCAGCGCGCCGCTGCTGGTGCGGCTTGGGCTGTTGCCATTGACGGCGAGAGATTTTACATACGCGGCCAGTGCATCGAGATCCGCGCTCACGCCCGCCTTCGCATCTCCGAGCGGCTGGTTGCGCGTGCCGGTGTTGAGCTGCGTGTCCGTCATGAGTCCGGTGCCGCCGGCCAGGGCGCGGATCTGCCCTTCGAAATCCTGCACTTCATCGAAGTTGCCGGTCCAGTGCAGCATGCCGTGGGTGGCGTGGCCTTTCAGCGTGATGGTGTTGCGCAGGCCTTCACCGAAGCCGGTGAGATCCCACACGCGGCCATCGTGCCCGGCATCGTTGTGGCAGACGGCGCAGCTGATGTACTGCTGCAGCGCGAGGCGTGGATCCTGCGCATCGTAAAAGAGCTGCTTGCCCTTCAGCACCTGGGCGGTGAGTTTTTCCGTGGTGACGGCATTGAGCGTGGCCGTGGTGGCGGGTGCGATGTTGCCGCCCTGAGTGATGCCACTGACATCGTGCACGGTGATCGTGCGATCCATGAAGTTCTGCACATACAACGTGCTGCCATCCGGCGATGTGACGACGCCCTGCGGTGCGCGGCCTGCGGGAAAGCGGGTGATTTCCTGATGTGACCACGCATCGAGAATGGCGACCTCGCGGCTGGCTTCGAGCGCGGTGAAGACGTAGATGCCATACGGATCATACGCTGCGGCGCTGGGCATGCCTGCGTTGTCGATGTCCACGCGTGAAGGCAGGTGCTCTGCCTGTGCAGTGAGATCAATGCGCGACACGATGGCACGCACGCTGTTTTCATGATTCAAAGGCTGACCATCGCGCAGCATGCCACGCTGAATGTTGTCCTGCTTGGATGGAACCCATGCCGAGAGACCATCGGGCGAGATGACGGCGGCACCGAGGTAGTTCGGCAGACCACGTGCAGACGTGGAGGTGTCCGCAGCGGTGCTGGGATTGAGCAAAATCGTGCGTTCCACTGCAAGCGCCACCGTGCCAATGACGACCACCTGACCGCCTGCGCCCGTGAGCATCGGTGTGGCGGTGTTTTCACCGGCCACACGTGGCGTGATGAAGCGTGAGGCGTACACGCGTGCGCTGTCGGCGGAAATGGAGAGATGCCGCACAGGGCCGCCGGCATCGATCGAAGCCACTTGCGCTCCGGTGCTGGGGTTCAGCTTTAGCACGCGCCCGGTGCTTTCCAGAGTCACCCATGCGGCCGTGCCCGCAGGATCAAAGACGATGCCGAACGGGCGTGATCCATACGCGAGCGTCACCGTGGCGGCGACTGCGCGTGTGGTTGTGTTGATGATGCTGATCGTGCCCGTCTCCACATTCGTCACCCACAGCCTGCCGTCCGGTGCCAGAGCCAGGCTGCGCGGTGCGGTGCCCACGGTGATCTCGGCATAGCGTGCACGCGTCACCACATCAAAGGCGGTGACGCTGTTGTTGTCCGGATTCACACACCAGACGCGGTCATTGCCGGTGGCGGGATCTTCATAGACGATGCTGCTGGAGGCGGCGGGCTTGCGGGTGGTGAGTGCGGCATACACCGCCTGATAGAAGGTGCTGGTGATCGTGATGCCGGTGTCATCGGTGGCGGTGAGCGTCACCAGATAGCGTCCCGGTCCGGCGTAGGTGTGCGCGATGCTCGTGGTCGTGAGCCATGCGGTCTCAGGCGTGCCATCGCCAAAGTTCCATTTGTAGCGCGGGTTGATGCCGTTCGCGGATTGCGCGGTGAAGGTCAGCGCGCTGCCGCTGGCTTTCGGTGCGGCGGCCAGTGGCTGCAGCGTGAGCCCTGCGGTGACATTCCAAACGAAGGCGGCGGTGGCAGGTGTGCTGATGCCATCGCTGACCGTGACGGTGACGTTGAACGCGCCTGCGACGGTGACGGAGCCTGAGATGACACCTGAACCCGGCGAGATCGTCAGCCCCGTGGGCAATCCCGTGGCGCTGAAGGTGATGGGATCGTTCTCAGGATCATTCGCCGTGACGGGCAAGGACACCACCGCGCCGATGAGCGAGGCTTGCGCACCCGGGTTGGTGATCTGTGGCGAGAGATTCTGCGGCACGATGCTGGTGGCGTGGCGCAGATCGCGCAGCGCGAGGATGTCGGGCTGGGACAAGGGGGCCTGATGCAGCGTGACTTCATCCACCGCTCCCGCAAAGAAGGCCGTGCCAGGGCTGTCGGCAGCACCCACGATGAAGGGTTTGGAAGCGTTTGGCACGTAGGTGCCGGTGTCTTCGTTGACGAGAATGCCGTTGATGTACAATCGGCGCACGCCAGTCAGAGTTGGGCCGCTGACACTCGTCGTGCGGAAGGTGGCAGCCACATGCGTCCACTGCCCCACAGTGATGGCGCCGCCTTTCAATCCTGATGCGTCAGCTCCGGTGCGAAGCTGCCAGAAGCCATCCGGGGTCACCCACAGGCCATAGCCTTTCTTGGTGCCGGTGGATTCATCACGCGAGGCGAGCACGCAGCGTGCTGTGCCCAGCGCTGCATCATGTCGCACCCACGCGGCGATGGTGAAGTCGTTCGGATTGAGCGATGCGCTGTAAGGCATGACGACGCTTTGCGTGGTGCCGTTGAACAACGCGCTGCTGCCGGTGCCGGGATTGCCGCTAAGCGCGGGGTTGGCGCTCGTCGTGTTTGCACCGCCACTCGCCGTGCCTGCGATGGCCGCCAAACCTGCGGCGGTGGATTTCACTTCGCCTGCTGTGCCGTTCCAGCTCGCTTCATCGAAATTCCATGCCACCACCGGATTCTCGATGGGGAGATACGGCGAGAGGTACGTACCTGCGATGATGGAAACCGCTGCGTCTCCCGGCTTCTTCCAGCCGACGGAGAGGTGATCGTCCCCCGTGCCGTCCTTCATCAAGGCTTCGATGTAATAGCGCGTGCCGGCCTGCAGGGTGATCACGGCGGAGGTCTGCTGCGGATACCACGTCCAGGTTTGAGGTGGTGTGTAGCCGGGCTGGCTGGCGATCTCCACGGCGTTGGCGGGATTCGCATCGGTGCTCAGTTTGAGGCTCGATTCATCATCGCTGGAGATGAAGAACTGATACTGGCCGGTGACAGGCACGTAGAGAAAGCCGCGCAGCCGCTGGCCGGTGCTGTCATCCCAGTTTTGCGGTGAATCAAAAGAGGGCTGCAGATCGCGACCGTTTGGATTCGCCGGGAAGACGGCGTTGCCGGTCAGGCTGGCCACCGTGGCGCCGCTGATGTTCGTCCAGTACTCACGCATGATCTGGCCGCTGCCGAGATTGGGCAGCAGCACGATCCAGTTGAAGGAAACCGAAGTCACCTGCCCTGCCGCGTTCACCAGAATGGTGCTGCGATAGGTTCCCGGTGTGGCGGTCACGGTGCCGGAGATCAGGCCGCTCACGGCATCGATGCCCAGACCCGTGGGCAATCCGCTGGCGGTGTAGCTCAGCGTGCCGCCCGTGGCGCTGGCGCTGATGGGCAGAGAGACCACGCTGTTTTGCGTCACGCTCTGCTGGCCGGGATTCGTCACCACCGGCAGCGTGGAGTTCGTGACCTGAAGGATGCGGGAGACGGACCACACGCCGTTCGCATCCACCGCAAACAGCATCCAGTAGCCCGGCGTGAGCACATTGATGCTCGGTGGCGCAGTCACGGCATACACGCCCGGCGAGGGGTTCGTATGCGTGAAGCGCACATGCCGCAGCCCGGTGTCCACCGAATGCGTCTGCGCGGAGATGCTGATGGCGCTGAAGTACTGCACGCCGTCGCTGGCGTTCACCGTGAAGACGGACGCAGGGCCGATGCGTTCCGGCGCTGCCGTGATGACGGGCCGCACTGCCGGTGTGCCGTCTGCATTGAACAACTGCGGCGGTGTGAAGACCTGCGCATCCTGATGATCCGTGAGCGCATCGCCCGACAAGCCACCGCCACCCGACCACACGCGGCCATCGGGCAGCAGCATCGCCAGCGAGTGGTAATTGCGCGGCACGGACATGTCCGCCACGCCACGCCACTGACCGGTCGTGGGGTTCCAGATTTCCGGCGTGAAGACGGTGCCCAGGTCGCTGAAGAACTGCCCCGAAGTATTGCCACCCAGCACCATCACTTCGCCATTCGGCAGCATGACGGAGTTTGAAAAGGAGCGCGCATTCGCCATCGGCGCGGTGGGGGCCACCACGGGTGTGGCGCCATTGAGATCCACGGTGAAGGCTTTGTTCACCACCACACCGTCATCTATGGCCGTCAGTCCCCCTGCAACGACCACCTTGCCCGGCGCATACATGGCCCACGCGCCCTGCTTCGGATAATGCGTGCCGGGAATGCTGGCTCCAGCCCCAGTCATAGCTCCGGTGCCTGTGGCGGTGATCCAGTTCAGCGCCTGATGCGGACCAAAGTGCGCCACACGGCCATCAGGTGCCACGAGGAAGAAGGGATGCCAGTTCGTTTCAATCGCATTCGCGATGGGTGGATTCGCCACGGTTTGCCATGAGATGCCGCTCATGCGCCGCCAGCCGGAGCTGGCATTCCATTGCTCGATGGTGCCGTTGCCATTCGCGCCGCCGTTGCCGCCTGCGGTGAGCACCTCGCCGTTGGGCAAAGCGATGCTCGTATTGTACCAGCGGCCATCCGCCATCGTTTGTGCGGGCACCCATTCATTCGTGCGCCAGTCAAACAAGCTGGCAAACGCCGTGGTGCCATTGATGCCGTTGCCGCCATTCACCAGCAGGCGGCCATCCTGCAAAAAGGAAAGCCCGCCGCAGAACATGTCATGCCGCCCGTTGTTGATCTCCGTGAACAAGCCCGTGGCCGGATCCCACACGGCTGCATAGGTAAACTGCGGCCCGTCTGGAAAGGTCGTGCGCTGATTGGACGCAAAGGTCAGCAGCCTGCCATCCGGCAGCAGGGCGGCGGAGGTGGGAATGTGTGGCGTCCAGGGTATGACAGCGCTCCAGCTTCCTTTGGTGACGTATTCCGCCGGGGAAACCGCGCCCACACTCATCACCACCGCCTCCGCAGCAGGCGCGAGCCGTGCCGCCTCGGCCATCAGGGCATCCGTCTCGGCATGGCTGACGCTATCCGCTTTTACGAGATTCCCGAAACCCAGGAGCAGCAGGGCGCACAAACTCCTAAGGCAGGGATGGATGCGCATCCCCCCCAACTGAAATCTTGCATTTACGCGATTCATATATGAGCAAATTTTCAAAGCTGTGAAGAAGCGACCATCCAGGCGCTGCACAATTCAGTTGATTGTAAGAGAGTTTCTGTTCTCCGAACTATTCACAGCCCTTGATAGTTCACCCATCCGCGCTGCCAGCCCTTGCACTCGCCCCGGCACTGTCTATTCTCGCGCCCCCTGTTCTTTTCCCCTTTTGCACCGTGGCCAAAAAGTCCTCCAAAAAATCCGCTGACGAAGCCTATTCCCCCATTCTTCCCTCCGCCGCCCCTGTGGAGCACAAGCCGGTGGACACGCTCTATGGCGACTGGTTTCTCGATTACGCCAGCTACGTCATCCTTGAGCGCGCCGTCCCCCACATCAATGACGGCCTGAAGCCCGTGCACCGCCGCATCCTGCACAGCATGGACGAGCTGGAAGACGGCCGGTACAACAAGGTGGCGAACGTGGTGGGTAACACGATGAAATACCATCCGCATGGCGACGCCTCCATTGGCGATGCCATGGTGCAGCTCGGCCAGAAGGACCTGCTCATCGACACCCAGGGGAACTGGGGCAACACCCTCACCGGCGACAACGCCGCGGCTCCCCGATACATCGAAGCACGCCTGTCCAAGTTTGCGCTGGATGTCGTCTTCAGCCCGAAGGTCACCGAATGGGCCGCCTCCTATGACGGCCGCAACAAGGAGCCCGTGACGCTCCCGGTGAAGTTCCCGCTGCTGCTCGCGCAGGGCGTGGAAGGCATCGCCGTGGGTCTCTCCTGCCGCATCCTGCCGCACAACTTCATTGAGCTGTGCGATGCCAGCATCGCCGCGCTGCGCGGTGAGGAAGTGCACCTGCTGCCCGACTTCATCTCCGGCGGCATCATGGACGCCGCCGACTACAACGGCGGCATGCGCGGCGGCCGCATCCGCATTCGTGCCAAGATCGACGAAGGCCCGAAGAAGAACATCCTCATCATCTCAGAGATCCCCTACGGCACCACCACCGGTGGCGTGATGGACAGCATCGTGGCGGCCAACGAGAAGGGCAAAATCAAGATCGCCCGCGTCGAGGACAACACCTCGGACAAGGTGGAGATCGTCGTGCACCTCCCTCCCGGCACCGATGCCGACCAGACCATCCAGGCGCTCTACGCCTTCACCGACTGCGAAGTCTCACTCTCACCGAACGCCGTCGTCATTCAGGACGACAAGCCGCGCTTCATGAACGTGAACGACCTGCTCAAGGCCAGCGCGGAGAACACCAAGCGCATCCTCGGCGAAGAACTGGGCATCCTGCTTGGAGAGCTCAATGAGAAGTGGCACTTCAGCTCGCTGGAAAAAATCTTCATCGAGAACCGCATCTACCGCCGCATCGAAGAAGCCGAGACCTGGGAGGCCGTGATGGAGGCCATCTGGAAGGGCCTCAAGCCCCACCTCCATGTGCTCAAGCGCGAAGTCACCAATGACGACGTGGCGCGCCTGACCGAGATCAAGATCAAGCGCATCTCGAAGTTCAACAGCTTCGAGGCCGACGAGCACATCCGCGAGCTGGAGGAGGAGATCGATCAGGCCGAGAAGTTCCTCAAGGGCCTGACCAAGTACACCATCCGCCACTTTGAAGAGCTCAAAAAGACCTACGGCGCAGGCCGCGAGCGCAAGACCGTCATCAGCGGCTTCGAGCGCGTGGCCGCTGCCGAAGTCATCGTGCAGGGCGAGACACTCTATCTCAACGCCAAGGAAGGCTTTGCCGGCACCAGCCTCAAGCGCGAAGGCGACCCGATCTGCAAGTGCTCCCCGCTGGACGACGTGCTCTTCTTCACCCGCGAGGGCAACATGACCGTGACCAAAGCTGCCGCGAAGTTCTTCGTGGGCAAGAACCCGCTCTACGTCAATCTCTTCAAGAAGGACGAAAGCGCCGTTTATACCATGATCTACCGCGACGGCCGCCAGGGCAGCCTCATGGCCAAGCGCTTCCGCATCGGCGGCGTCACCCGCGACAAGGAATACGTCCTCACCAAAGGCACCCCCGGCAGCAACGTCCTGTACTTCATCCGCCACGAAACCGAGGAAGACTCCAACGCCCAAAACGTCGTCGTCCACCTCAAGCCCGCCCTCTACCTGCGCAACCTTTCCATCAAATTCCCCTTCAACTCCATCGCCATCAAAGGCCGCGAGTCCCAGGGGAACATCATCACCAAGCACGCGGTCGATCGCGTGGTGAGGGAGCCGAAGAGCGGGGAGAGTGCCGAGTGAGGTAGAGCGTAGACGCGGCAAACAATCCAAGCTTAGCGACTGCGGAACTGTTCGCCGCAGCGTTGAGTCAGGCCATGCCATCATTGTGATTCAAGGGCTCACAATCGGCAATGAGGTCGGCGCAGCGCTCGTCTAATTCCTCCTCTTTCTCGGCTGCTGTGGGTGACGATGCAATCCGATGAATGTCTGTGCGGAAGATGGAATACAATTCAGGAGACTGGCGAAAAAGGCCAATCATCCAATATTGCCAAACGTAGTCGTCAGTCGAAAAGACTCGCCGGATGTGGGGAGCGAGCGGCGCACCGATGGACGCGAGGAAGTCAAAAAGCTCATGGGCAACGGGCCAGTTGCAATCCTGCAGCCATTCGAGCAAGTCGTAAAGGACTGGCTCGACCGCAGGATAGCCAGCGCTCACCGCGAGACGCGCCGTCTCGATGTCGGTTTTGTGTTTTGGAACCAGTGGATGAGTTGATGTCATCGTTCACGAGAGATGCTTGGCGGCACCCGACCCGCAGTTCTCACACTCATCGGGAATATGCAACAGCGTGTCGCATGGCACCCTCGTCATTGCCCGGCTTCAATCCTCCAGGTGCTCGACCACATAGGCACGCAGCCGGTTGCGGAAGTGCTTGGAGTCCGCGTGATAGAGCGCAAAGAACTCCTGCTCGATGGCGTCATAAACGGACTCGTCGAAATCGTCTTCGAGCTGGGCATCCCGAATGTGCTCGATGGCCTCGCTCCACGCCTGAATGGTGGCTGGGTAAGGAGGTGGGAAATGGACGGCCAATGCTTTCTCCGCACAAGACGCAAACTCAGGAAGACCCACCGCACGGAGGGCGTCTGGCACCAGGTGCGCCACACGGCCGTGATCCCAGTCAAACCAGGTGTCCACTCCGCCATCGCACATGGCCCCGAAGAAAGTCTCGACGCAAAGCACATCGCGAATCCAGCCCGTGATGTCATCCGGATTACCGGAGAAGAAAGCCTCGTCGGCGACATCACAGACCAGATGGCACGCGGCTTCGGGGGATTGAGCCTGCCGGATGGCCTGCTTCTGGGCTTCAGTGAGAACAAGGCGAGGCATGGAAGTGGTGGCGACTCCGCCAACTCAGCATCGGTGTAGCGCGGTGCAAGGTGAACTTTGACGCCGCACGCCGTGGACCGCGCATGCAGCGCCCAGCATGCCCGATCATCTCGTCCCCGCTCCCGGCAGGGAGCACGGAAGGTAGCCGGTGGTGAAGCGAAACCGCGCAGCGGTGCAGCGGGAACCACCGGACCATGCGATGAACCCATCTCTTTTCAGGGGCGCATGCCGAAGGTATGCGAGAAGCGCTTAGCCGCCCTGCGTCAACGAGGAGTCCGCGTGCGGCTCTCGCATGCCGGAGGCATGCGGCCTTGATCTTGGGTTCATGGTTCGCGTGATCCGGTGGTTCTCGCTCGGCAAGCCTCACTTCACCACCGGCTAATCTCTCTGCTCCCTCCGGGAGCCAATGACATGATTGAGACGTGGCGTGTCGGTCTTATCTGCCCCATTCTCAACCCCGACAGCGCGAGATACTTTGCCAAATTCACCCATTTCTCCGGGGGGATGTACGTGCGCGCTGAGCGCTGCCCATCCCTGCAAGCCGGAGGCTTGCGCTACATGCGGTGTCGCCATCGGTGGAAGCTTCCACTGTTTCCACTGTTTCAACGGGGGGGGTGTTAACACGCCATCCGTCAGGGGGAAACTTCCTCAACTTCCACAAATTCTGCGGGGGGGTGTACGCGCGCGCTGCTCGTCCAAGGCGGTCATTTCAACTCCTGAGGATTCGCGCAGCCAGCGCCGGACAGCAGGATTGACCTGACGGTCATTTCCAAAATTTCCACCAAGGACGTTTGGGTGACTGGGCCTTGGCGACGTTTGCCACGTCGCCTGTCTTCCATGCGGCGTAGCGCCCGTCGATCACCTGCTTGAGGCGTCCGTACGTCTCGTCGTTGAACGGGATGTGGTACTCGGACGGCAAGGAACCTTTGAGGGTGCCAATCAGATCCTCAATGTAGCGCCCCGTGCTGTAGTCGAAGTAAGCCGCCGCAAAGGCGTTGCCTTCGTCGGTCAGCATGTCGTCGATCAGGCAGCGGTCGAGATTCTCGAAGAAAGCCAGAGCGCTGAGCCGTCCTTCGCGCACTGCGGCGTAGTCTTCAGGCAATTCGGTCCGCAGCCAGTCACTGACGAACTCGTGCTCGATGCACCAGCGAAAGAAGAAGACGATGTGATGGGAAGCGTGCTCCGGGGGCAGCCCGTGCTGAGCCACGGCCTCGTCGTGCCACTTGGATTTGTCGTATGCCTTTGGCTGGTTCATTTCAGGATGAGCTGAGAGTAGAGTAGAAATGCCTGACATGGCTCCACAAGGCGCACATGCGCAGAGACAGCGCCCTTTATGCGACAAGGATGAATGGTCTGGCAAGATGAAAGAATGGTTTCTCACCTGTTGGCCAAAAGAGTGCTGAGGCTTGCACCATTGTGCATTCCATTGAACTCATGATCAGGCACTTCATGCCATAGAGTGACATACCACCTGCTCCCGAATGCCATGGAGCCGTGCAACGCGCGGCCCATGCGTTGCGCCTTTCGCCGCCCTCAGGACGGCGCACCTTTTTCAGCGCCTGCGGTGCGACAGACCCGAAATCACGGACCCGCAGCAGCGGTTCCCTACCACCCCGATGCGCCGCGCCGGATGGTAGGGACGCGTTGTGCGCGTCCGTAGATTCCTTCGTCCCGGCGCCGTCTGTCACTCCAGCCGCTCCCCCCTTTCCTATAGCCTCCGGCTTGTCGGGATGGGCAGCACTCAGCGCGTGCGTCCCCCCCCCCCCCC
>Ga0209066_10000748_pt1 | contig 46184 bp, 41 predicted proteins | sample All_14_2_FD_187198 | JGI IMG/M metagenome (GOLD analysis project Ga0209066, IMG submission 187198) | Freshwater microbial communities in response to fracking from Pennsylvania, USA - Allegheny Zone_MetaG_DW_15 (SPAdes) (version 2) ... | reverse complement strand
GCGTCGCCGTGGCCACGGCGGCGCCCGAGAGGGCTTCGGCGTCCGCTGCAGACAGCCTCATCCCCTTGGCCAGAACGATGCTGTTTCCTGCCTTGAGCAGTTTCTGCCCTTGGTCGTTGGTCAGCTCAAGGGAGCCTTCCGCCATGGTCAGCACGGCCCGGCTTTCCGTAACTTCCAGCGAGCCTCGAATCACGGCCTCTGAACTGACAGGGATCAGGGCCGGCTTTGCCAGGAAGGCGTCGAAGGGGGTTTTGAACTCCACCGGCTTGGCATCCGCGCGCATGGCAAAGGAGACGCTGCCCGTATCGACCAGGACGGTGAAGGCGTCATGGTCCTCGTGGACGGCAAAGACCGTCTTGTCGGCACCCAGGAGCTGCACGCCGTCGGCCTCGATGAAACACTGGCCGTTGCAGGCCATGAGCACGCCTGTGGGCGCAGGCATCTCGCTTTCCACTACGGCGCCGGTTTTCAATAACGTGACGGAACCTTCGGGCACAAGCCGTGGCCCCGAAAGGGAACGTGCCATCAGGGGCTGAGCGAGGAGCAGGATCACGGCCAGGAGCGAGACGATTTTCTGGAACCTGATCATGATGGTCTCCGTGTTTCGATGAAATGTGGCGCGAGGTAGGGATTGGCATTTCATGATTTTCATGACGCGAATCGTCCCCTTGGATTCGGGTCAGTTAAAACCAGTTTGTGCCAGAAAAAACAATACTTGCGCATACGTAATGGTCGGAAGGAATCGTGCGCATGCATTGGTAGAATTAGTCCGCGCAAGGTGGGGAACTGACTGCTGTCTCGGGGAGAAGGCGACGGAAAGCAGCCTGCCTGTCTGCTGCAACTTTGGATTTCGGAAGAGGGGGGCCTTGGGCATCAACGACGACATGCCCGGCGTCTATTCGGCCGGGTCCGTACGGTCCACGTCGTCCTGAATGGCTGGCCGGTGCGGGTTCCGGGCAAAGGCCGGAGAGCTGAGTGACGGGTGCCTACTGGGGTGGAGGCTGGTAGCCGACGCCGACGAGGCCGGTGCCGAGGGTCAGGCGCAGGCCCTGGATAAAGGCGCTGGCGGCGTTGGATTCGACGAAGATGACGTCGCGGTCCTGGACTTTGAGTTCCGCCGCTTCGCTGGCCTGCATGTCGTCGAGCGAAAGTTTGGCCACTTCCCGGCGCCCTTTCCCGACGTAACGGATGAGCTTGATGTTCCTGGCGTCGGCGAAGGACTGCAGCCCCCCGGCGGCGACGACGGCCTCCTGCACGGACATCTCCTGGCGAATGGGGTAGGAGCCGGCCTTGCGGACGGCGCCGTCCACGTAAACCGAGCCGGCCTCGGGAACGTAGACCACGTCCCCGCCCTTGACGGCCACGTTGAGCTCCTCGCTGCCTTCCTTGATCATCTGGTCGAGGTCGATGATCAGGCACTGCGCGGGCAGTTCGGCCTCGCCCTTGCGGCGGATCTGTACGATGCGTCCGGCCGTCTGGCTCAGGCCCTCGGCCATGGCCAGGACGTCCATGAGGTTCATGCGTGCGTAGAAGTCATAGGTTCCGGGTTTCTTGAGGGCTCCCATGAGGGTGACCTTGGAGCCGAACTGCTCCTTGACGAAAATGGTGATGTGCGGGTCCTGCAGGTATTTCTCGAGGTAGAGCCTCTCCACGTGCTGCTCGGCCTCGCGGATGGACAGGCCGGCGACCTGCACGGTGCTCAGCAGGGGCAGGGTCACGCCGCCGCGGGCGCTGACCCTGGTCTCCGTATTCAGGTCCGGGGCTTCGAAAATGGCGACCTGGATGAGATCCCCGCCACCGATGACATAGTCTTCGTAGCTTGGCGTGGCGGTGAAGGAAGCGTAAAGCTTCTTGTTGAGTTCCGCCACCTCTCCGGCATTCCCGCCTTCGGTCGTCGAGCTTGCCAGCTGGCCTATTTCGGTCGTTTCCTTCGGGCCGCTTGCGCCGCAGCCCGCAAAGAAGGCGAGCAGGGGGAACAGGAGCGTCAGGAACGGCCAGTCAAGGCGGGAAGCCGTTCTCTTTCCGGGTAGGACTGGGTCCGGACGGAATGAGATGATGCTCATGGGGAGACCCTTCGCTGCGGATTGAAGCCAAGGGTACGGATATGATTTCAGCGTGTTCGATGCGTGAATCATCAAGCGGATCAATTTCATGCCCATATGCTGACACAGGGCGGCCGTCGAAGACAATACGTAGAAAGTCGGTGAGTCTTTTCATCGCCCTCCACTGTCCGAGCGGGAGAGGGGGGATGTGTGGGTTTGCTTCGTCATCGCCTTGGCGGCCACGGTAGTGATCGCGCTGCCCATGATCGCCCGCGTTTGCCGCTCTGTACCTGCGAATGTCCTGACGGCCGTGCCCTCGGCACTTCCGGCGGAGTCGGCCTCATTCGCGACGGTACCCCCGACCAAGAGAATCACGTTGTTTCCGGAGCCGCGCCTGCAGGTGCGCGAGAGGAAGTGAGGTAAAGTGGCTCTGCTTTTCAATATGTATAAAAGTTAAAAATTTATGCATAATTATGTTTATTATTATGATAAATAGATGCTTATATCTGTAGTTTTTGTATTTGTTTGTGTGCATTGTTGTTTTAATAAAAGCAAAAATAATATATAAAAATACTTATTTTTGTATTTCAATATATGATTCGTCTGTTGACAATATTTGTCAACGATGGATAGGCGTCTGTCCATAGCGATTTTTGCTCTGCATGAATATTCAGAAGGACAGTCATCCATGGGCGATAAATATGCGTCAGAAGCCCTTCCTGCTGGGACGGATTTCTCTCTGTCTCCGGTTCGGGCCGTTCAGCCAAACCTCCCTTCCGTCGAGTTCCGCGAAATGTTGCCTCAGGCCGATGACGAGGTGGACCTGCGGGACTACCTGGACGTGCTCATCAGGCGCAAATGGCTCATCTGTTCCGTCATGTTCGCGGTTTTCGTGACCACTTTCATCGTAACCCTGGCCATGACGCCCATTTACAAGGCCACGGGGCGGCTCGAATTCAACATGCAGCCGCCCAAGGTCACCAAGTTCGAGGACATGGTCGTCCCCCAGACCCAGACCCGGGAGTTCATGAACACTCAGACCAAGCTCCTGACCTCGGATTCCCTTGCCTGGCGTGTCATCGAAACGCTGAATCTGGCCAGCAACCCGGACTTCAACACGAATCTTGGAGGCGCGGGATTCCTGGCAGCCATCAGCAGGGCCTTGGGGGCGATGACGGGACAAACCGGTGCAGCGGCAGAAACGGGAGGCGTAGCTGCGGAGCTCCAGCAGAGGCTGTTGAAGGTCTTCAGGGAAAATTTGGAAGTGAAGGCGGAGCGAGACACGACAATCCTGAACCTGGCCTTTTCCTCGCCAGACCCGGCCCTGGCGCGGGACGTGGTCAACACGCTCATTCGTTCCTTCATCTCCTGGCAGATGGACAAGAAGGTCGGCGCCGCCGGGCTGGCCAACGAACAGCTGCAGAAGCAGGTCGAACTGGCCCGCATGCGCCTGGAGAAGTCCGAAGCCGACCTGAACAGCTTCGCCCAGAAAGCCGGCATCGTGTCCCTCGATAGCCGCATGAACCTCGTCTACAAGCAGCTTGAGGAGATCAACGCCGCCCTGGCCGTGGTTCACGCCCAGCGTCTGTCCAAGGAAGCCCTGCACAACCAGGCCCGCGAGGCCGGCGTTTCGGCCATGCCCGCAGTCATCGATAACGAACTCATCCAGCAGCTGCGCGAGCAGCATGTCGTGCTCGTCTCCCAGTACGAGGATCTGCTTGTCGTCTTCAAACCGGACTATCCCGAGGCCAAACGCCTCAAGGCCAAGATCGACGACGTGAGCGCCAGGATCGCCGGCGAGGAGGGCCGCATCCTGCAAGGCATCCGCAACGACTACCTCGCGGCCTTGAAGAACGAGGAGGCCCTGCGCAAGCAGGCCGAGGTGGCCAAAAGGCAGGCGCTGGAACTCAACGACAGGGCCACCCAATACAAGATCCTGGAACGCGAGGTGTATAGCAACAAGGAAATCCACCAGTCCCTGCTGCAGCGTGGCAAGGAGATCGACGCCACGGTCGGCGCCGACATCAGCAACATCCAGGTCGTGGACCATTCCCTGCTGCCCGTGAAACCCGACACGCCGAAGATCAAGCTGAACCTGCTGCTGGCCATCGGCATCGGGCTCATGCTCGGTATCGCCGCGGCCTTCCTCCTGGAATTCCTGGATAATACGATCAAAAGCATGGATGAGATTTCCGACCGCTTCGGCATCCCCATCCTGGGAGTGCTTCCGGAGGCCGAGGAGCAGTTCAGGGACAGGCTGGACCATCTCGTGACCACAGAACCCAGAGCCGGCTTTTCCGAAGCCATCCGCACCGCCCGCGTGTCCATCCAGCTGTCCACGGCGGCCGAGGGTGGCACGAAAACCCTTCTCGTGACCAGCACAACCGAGGGCGAGGGCAAGTCGACCATCGCCGCGGGCATGGGCCAGGCCTTTGCCGCATCTGGTGACAAGGTCCTCATCATCGACGCGGACCTGCGGCGGCCCCGGCTGCACAAGGTCTTTCCTTCCAGCGGGCCGCGTACGGGAGGTCTGAGCGAACTGCTGATCGGAACCAAGACTCTGGAGGAGGTGGTCCGCATAACAGGCCAGGAGAATCTGTATTTCATGCCTGCCGGCCTGCTGCCGCCCAACCCGGCCGAACTGCTGGCCTCCAGGCGCATGCGCCAACATTTGGCCGAACTCGGCACGACCTTCGACCGCATCATCATCGACGGCCCGCCTTCGGTCGGATTTGCCGACGTGCTGGTACTGGGCAGTCTGGTCAACGGGGTCATTCTGGTCGCCACCCTGGGCAGGACCCATCGTCAGGCCCTGCGGCTGTTCCGGCGATCCCTGTCGAACATCAACGCTCGGTTGCTCGGGACCATCGTCAACCGCCTCGACGTGCAGAGCCGCTTCGGGGGATACTACACGAAATACTATAAATACTACTATCACTCCTATTCCTACGGTGACGGGCATGCGGAACTTCCGACGGAGAGCGCAGCGGGACAGACGGGGGGAGCGCGTGCATCCTGAAATGGCTGCCGGCGGGAGGATTTGTGTTGTGATGCGTTTCCATCACGTTTGAGATATGGGCTGGGAGAGGGTATGAGTCAGTCCAGGTTGCGGGTAGCGGGCCGGTTTCTTGGGGCCGCCATCTGCCTGGCCATGGGCGGAGTGCTGCTCTTCTGGGCCTTCGGCTCTGCACGGCTGGCCGTGCGCGATGTCGATTTCGTGCTGCGAAGTTCGCTCATGGACCCATGGGCCCAGGCTTGGATCATGCGCGGGGACGACGCCCGTTTCCGGCGCCTGGACTCCGCCCGTGCCGCGGACGCCTACTGGCAGGCCGTGGGTCGAAACCCTCTCCTTTTCGGCGGGTGGTTCGCCCTGGCCCGGTTGGAGCGGCAGCGGGGCGCCGCCCGGCAGGCAGACGCCTTGCACGATTTTCTCCTGGCGGGCGTCCCGCCCTCGACGTCCTGGGGATGGCACCATTTGCTGCTCGCCGCGGACAGGCGGGACGAGGCGCGTTTCCGGCAGGGGTTCAATTTCGTTCTCGGGAACATGCCCCGGTACCGCCAGGAAGCCGTCGAACTGGCCCTCGGGTTCTGGGGCGGATGGTCGGCGACCCTTGCAGGCGCCGTGGCGGCGAACAGGTGGACCGTGCTCGAGGAGTGCATGGCCCGCAAGGCGGTCGACGAAGCCATCGGCCTGTACGCCGCCCTTGCAGCAGGCCCGGACGCGCGACCCGACGCGGACGGGCAGGCCCGCTTCATCGATTTCCTCTTGGACTCCAAACGCTGGGATGATGCAGCCGAGACGTGGAGGCGTTCCGGATTGTTCCGGGGCCCTCTTGTGGACAACGGCGAATTCGAGGCGCCCTTTACAGGCACGGCTTTCGGATGGCGTCAGACGTGCGCCGAGGGTGCGGAAGTGCGCCGGGAGCCCCGGACCGATAGGGGAGGGTATGCCGTACGCTTTCATTTCCTGGGCACCACCAATCTGCGATACGATCATTTCTCACAATATGTGGCCGTGGAGCCGGGACAGGCCTATGAATTGCGCTTTTCCGCCAAGTCCGAGCGCCTGTCCACAGACCGCGGGCCGTTCGTGGAGATCGCGGGGATGGAATGTCCTGGTTTCCGTGCTGTCAGCCCGGAAATCACCGGCAGCCGAGGCTGGAGCGGGAATGTCGTGACCTTCGAGGTGCCCCATGGGTGCCGGGTGTTGAGGGTCGCCGTACGTCGCGACGAGAGCCTGAGATTCGACAACAAGATCGCGGGGGATTTCTGGATCGATGGTGTGGAAATCGTCCAAAGGCCCAACCAGCCCTGAACCTGAGGGCGCTTCCACCTTCCGTGCCGGACCGGAACCGGCGTTGCGGCGTCTTATCCGGCTTGTCGCCGAAGAAGGGGGCGTGCATGCGTTCATCCACCGGGCCACGGCGGATCAGGGCGCGGTCGAGGAAGCGAGGGCCTTGACCCGGATGCTGTTGGGTGGACAGGACATTCCCGAAGCATGCCGACAACTCTGCCGACGTTTTCGCGTGGACGAATCCCTCCTGCGGGCCCGGCTGTGGGCCGTGGCCTCCCTCTTCCCGAATCGAAAATCCACCATCGAGGGGCCCTATCAAATCCTGGGCGTTGAACCCTGGTCAGGACAGGACGAAGTCAAGCGGGCCTTCAGGGCCCTTTGCCGCAAATGGCACCCGGATCACAATGAGGGCGACCTTGAGGCCGCGACTCGTTTCCGGCAGATCAAGACCGCCTTCGACATGGTCAACGATTCCGAGGGAGTCCGAGGATGGGGACCGCCCCCCGAGGTGAACGCATGGGGGGAGCCGGTGCCGTGCGGAGAGAGGAAAACGTGGCCGCGCCTGCGCCGCCTGACGCCGTTGGCGGCCGTCGTGGGGTTTCTGGTTCTGACCGTGGGGGGTGCGGACCTCGTGGTTCAATATCTCCAGCCAGGGTTCGCGCCCCGCGAAATGTCCAGAACCGGCAATGCCACGCCTGGCATGAAGGCCGCCGCAGACGAGGACGACGCGCTCCCGGGCGCGTGGGAGCCCTTGGTTCTTCCGGGGGCGACGTCCCGGCAGTCCGCAGTCGGGACAGTTGCCCAGCCCGTATCCCGGGCAACCGGCGGGGGGGGAGATTCCGGCGCCGCTCACGGCAGTTCCGCTCAATGTACTCCGTCGGGCCCCGACGGTGGCGTGGTCCGGCAGGATGTCGCGAAATTGGACGAGAAGCGGGCAGACGGGCCTGCCGGCAGGGGCGCCGTCGCGTACGGGAAGGTTGCCGAGCCCTCCCCGACAAAGGCCCATGAAACCAAGGAGGGCCTGCGCGATGCCGAGGAACGCCTGGCAATGTTCATCGCAGCCTACGTTCGGGATTACTCCCGGCGGGATCTGGAGAGTTTCGTGCGGCATTTCAGCCCATCCGCCCTCGAGAACGGGACGCCGTTCACGTCCCTGCGCCTTCGCTACGAGGAGAATTTCCGCAAAATTCCGACCATGCGGTACAGCATCACGGTGGACTCAATGAGCGTCGGCTCCGACCTCGTCCGTTTCGCGGGCCGCTGCGGACTGCGAGGGCTCCTCCTCGACGGCCGACCAATTGCGATGAACGGGACGCTGCACATGGACCTGGAACCCTTCGGGTCGACGTTTCGTGTGCGCACCTTGCAATACGTCATTCACTGACCCGGTCCGACATTCCTGCGGCCATGCGCTGCCCCTGCTGAATCCGCCCCCTGGCACACCGAACGGGCTCGCTCGCCCGCATCCCCAAGGAAGAAACGGCATCTCCCGGAGACATCGCTTTCACGTGCCGCAGAACTCGGCAGGCCCGGAATACGGAAGGGGAGCAGGAGTGGAACTGGCTGCGGCTACAGGCTCGCCCACACGGGACGGTTCGTTCACGCGCTGCGGGTGTGTCGAGGTGTTCAGGTTGCGGAGTTGCGTGGTGTTTCCCTGAACGCCGCATCATCCGTCCCGGCGATATGGAAATGCAGGACGGCGACCATGACGGCCGTCAGGTGGTTGGCCGGGATGGCGTTGTTGAATTCGGTCCAGGCATGAAGCAGATACCCTCCCAGGGCGGCCAGAGTGCCTGCGGCCAGGGCCAGACGGTCCTGGTCCATGCTCTCGCGCCCGCGCCATAGAAGGATGGCCTGCCGCCACCACAGCCCCCATATGCAGAGGGTCAGGATGCCTGCTGCGGGCAGACCTATCTCCACGGCGGCTTCAAGGTAGTCATTGTGGGCGTGCTTGGCCCGTTGTCCGGGGTCCAAGGCATTCTGGTAGGCACGGCTCACGGTCGGGTATGTCCCGAGGCCCGTGCCCGTCAGGGGGTGATCCAGCACGGCGGTCCACCCGTCCTTCCACAGGTCGAATCGGCCCGCGGCGCCTTGTCCGATCTGCGAAAAGCGTCCCGCGATGCCGTCGAAGCCGATGACGGTCCCGTAGCAGAGCATGATCACCCAGCATGCGGCCAGCACCATGGCCATCCGCTTCCGGCGAAAGCCGGCGAAGGCGAAGAGCAGGGTGGAGGACAGCAGGGCGGCGAGGATCCCGCCCCTGGACTGGCTGAAGACGAGGGCCAGCACGACCAGTCCAAGGCAGAACACCCCGAAGGCCTTCTTCTGCACGAGGACTTGAGCCCGTTCCCGAGTGCCCAGAATCCGCTCCATCTTGCGCGGCGACTTGAGGATGAGCAGGTAAGCCAGCAGCACGGGCCAGAGCAGACCGAGAAACGCTGCGAAGTGGTTGCGATTGATGAACGTGCCGCGCGCATAGCCTTGGTATGCCAAACCGGTCGCGGCATCGACGTCCCACAGCACCCCCAGGGAGGGGAGGAGGGCCTGCAGCACACCGTACAGGGCTTCGAAACCCGCCAGCAGGAACAGGCCGTGCAGGAGCCATGCGGGGTGGCTCCGGCCGCCGGACTGCAGGCTCAGGTACAGGATCGAGGCGAATGCGATGAGGAAGGCCCACCATGTGAGATGCATGCTGGTCGAAAGCGGGTCATAGCTGAGGGCGGTGGTGGCGATGCCGCCAAATTCCCGCAGCCCGGCGCTCCATTGGGCGCGCACCGGCGAAAGGAAAGCCTGCAGCCATGCGGGCAGGGGGGCGACCTGGAGCAGGGGCACGCACAGCAGGGCCAGGGCGGCGGCCTGCAGACGGCGCATCTCCCCTTGGGGCGCGATAAGCTCGTGCCTGAGGCTCCATGTTCCGATTCCCAGGAAAACCAGTCCGCTCACGGCTTGCCATATCCACGGTCTGGCGCCTCCGAAAAGGAGCGTCAGCAGGACCAGGGGCAGGAAGACGAAAACCCGCAGGACAAAGTCCGCCCGGTCATGCGCGAAGCCTGTGGGGGCATGGGGCCTGACGCATGCGCATGGCTGCGGCTCTGCGTTTTGGAATGCGTTCATGGGCGTTTCTGATAACGGAGAGCCCGGTGAAGCCGGCAAATCCAAAGGACGGGCGAATCTGGCATGTGTCCGCCCCGTCCGGGTCATTTCAAAAGCCGGTTGATGATGTCCTTGTACTTCTTCTCGATGACGTGCCGCTTCTTCTTGAAGGAGTTGGTCAGTTCCTCGCCGAGGGTGAACTCCTTGTCCAGGAAATGGATGTTTTGGAGCTTCTCGTAGGGCTTGAAGCCTTTCTTGGCGTTCAGGAGCTTGTTCATCTCCTCGCGCAGGCGGTCCAGGAGCTGCTTGTCCTTCAGGGCGGACTCGGTCTCGTCCAGGACCTGATTGTACTTCTCGTAGACGAATTCCCGCAGCTTCTCCAGGTCAGGCACGATGAGGGCGCCCAGGCCCTTCTTGTCCTGGCCCACCAGCACGGCGTCCTGGACGAAGGGGAACATGGACAGGGTGGCCTCGATGTTGGTCGGGTCCACGTTCTCGCCGCTGGCCAGGACGATGATCTCCTTGGCCCGGCCGGTGATGACCAATTCGCCGGTCAGGGTCAGCTTGCCCAGGTCGCCCGTGCGCAGGAAGCCGTCGGGCGTGAAGGCCGATGCGTTGGCCTCGGGGTTGTTGTAGTAGCCCTTGGAGACCTGGGCCCCGCGGACCTGGATCTCGCCTTCGGTGCCGTTCGGCACGACCTCGCCCTGGTCGTTGACGATGCGCAGTTCCGTCTCGGCCACGGCCGGGCCGATGGTCCCGAAGACATCGCAGTTGAAGCCGCGGCCTGCGATGCCCGGCGAGCACTCGGTCATGCCGTAGGCGTTGACGATGCGGATGCCGATGGCGTCGATCCACTCGTCCAGGTATGGCGGCAGGCTTCCGCCTCCGCTGATGGCCGCCTTGAGGCGGCCGCCGAACTTGTCCTGCACGAGAGTGAACTTCTTCTGAGCCAGGAGGTAGGGCAGGAAAAGGAAGACGTTCTCCACCGCGGCGCGGAGCTTGGCCGCCAGACGGACGAGGAAGGACTTTCGTTCGAACACGGGCAACTGGTCGCGCAGGATGCGCCTGTTGCGGCGGTAGGCGGCCGAGACCCGGACCAGCAGGTTGAAGATCTTGGCCTTTTTGGGGTCCTTCTTCTTCAGTCCGGTCGTGATCTTGGAGTAGAGAGACTCCCAGATGCGCGGCACCGTGGCCACCTGGGTGGGCTTGTAGGTTTCGAGATCCGAGGCGAAGGTGCGGATGGACGAGTAGACCAGGCAGCTGCCCTTGGCCACGGAGAGGTATTCGGCCGTGCGCTCGAAGATGTGCCAGGTCGGCAGGATGGACACCCACACGTCGTCGGACTGCAGCCTGATGAGCGGCGGCAGGGTGCGCACGTTGTGCATGATGTTGGAATGGGTCAGCATGACGCCCTTGGGCGTACCGGTGGTCCCCGAGGTGTAGATGATGGTCAGCAGGTCGTCGGGGGTGATCTTGGCGGCCAGCCCCTTGAACCACTCGATGTCGCGCGGCTCGATGGTCCGGTCTTTGAGGAGTTCGCTGTAGGTCACGGCCTTGTCGAACCAGGAGTGCTTCTCTTCGCCCGCGATGATGAAAAGCCCCTTGGGTTTCAGGGTTTTGATCAGGGGCTGGCAGTCCCTGTAGAGCTTCTCCGTCTCGAGGATGAGGAACTCCGCCCCGGAATGGGTGACGATGAACTCGATCTCGCTCGGCGGCGTGTCGGACCCGCGCGGCACGCTGACGGCGCCCAGGGCCTGCAGGGCCATGTCCGTGACGATCCAGGAGTAGCGGTTGTCGGACAGCAGGAAGACCTTGTCCCCGCGGCGGACCTTGTTGGCCTTGAAGGCGCGGGCCAGGATGAGCACGTCCTCGAAGAACTTCTCGTAGGTGACCCGGAATTCGTCCTCGCCCACGCGGTAGATGAAGGCGAGATTGTCCCGGTGCGTGGAGCAGCTCTCCAGGAAGGTGTGGAAAAACGTCGGGGCAAAGGCCATGGCTGTTCTCCAAAAGAAAATGGGGTCAGTTCTTTTAGGCGAGGGCGGACTGCAAGGCAAGTCGGGTTTGTGCGTACCCGCTCAGGCTTTTTTCGCCGCGGAAACCTTTCGCATGCGCAGGTTCAGAATCTCCACCAGCAGGGAGAAGCTCATGGCGAAGTAGATGTAGCCGCGGTCGATGTGCTTGCCCATGCTCTCGGCCACCAGGAACACGCCGATGAGGATGAGGAAGGACAGGGCCAAGATCTGGATGGTCGGCTGGCGTTTGACGAACCTGCTGACCGTGTCGGCGAAGATGAGCATGACGGCCACGGCGGCCACCACCGCCGCGATCATGACGGAGATGTTGTTGGCCATGCCCACGGCCGTGATGACGGAATCCAGCGAGAAGATGATGTCGAGGAACGTGATCTGGGTAACGGCCGAGACGAAGCCGAGGGTTTTGCGCACGCGCACGTCCTCCTCGGGTCGGTGTTCCAGCTTCTCGTGAATCTCGAAGGTGGCCTTGGCGATGAGGAAGAGACCGCCGCCCAGCAGGATCAGGTCGCGGCCGGACACTGCGTGCTCCATGACCGTGAAGAGGGTGGCCGTGAGCCCCATGACCCAGGTGATGGCGAACAGCAGTCCGATGCGGGTCAGCATGGCCATGGCCAGGCCGATCTTGCGCGCCTTGGCCTGCAGCGCCTCGGGCAGGTTGTTGGTGATGATGACGATGAAGACGATGTTGTCGATGCCAAGGACGATCTCGAGGCTGGCCAGGGTCAGGAAGGCGATGATGCTTTGCGGTTCGAACATGGGGGCTGCCCTTGGTTTGCGGTGCGGATGCGTTTTTGTAGGTGAAGGGCGGTTTCAAATCAAGGGACGTGGGCTGTCCGGGCTTCCAAGGCATGGCCGACTCTGCTATCTGCCGGAAGCGGGGAAAGCCCGGACCGCTTCGACATCTTCCATCCGCCGGAGGGCCGATGATTCTCGACGAAAAACCCTATTCCTTCGACCGCGTCGTGCGCATGGCCCTGTCCGTGGGCCTGGTCTGGGCCATCATCTCGGCCCTGGGCTACCTGAGCGACGTGCTCGTGCCCTTCGCCGTGGCCCTGATCCTGGCCTACATCATGAACCCGCTGGTGCTCCGGGTGCAGGGGGTGGTCAAGAGCAGGAGCGTGGCCATCGGCCTGACCCTGCTCCTCTTCGTGCTGGTCGTGGTCGGGATTTTCCTCATCGTGGTGCCCCTCATGGGGCGCGAAATGGCGCACATGGGCCGCCTCATCTCCGACCTGGTCAGCAACTCCAAGCTGGCCGAAGCCGCGGCCAAGCGTCTGCCGCCCGACGTCTGGCAGGCCCTGCGGGATTACTTCAACACGCCGGAAGTTCAAAACTTCTTCCGCACGGACAGCTTCATCTCCATGGCCCAGGCCGCCCTGCGCAGGCTCCTGCCCGGCATCATGGGGTTCATCTCCGGCACCTACAGCGTGATCATGGCCCTGGTCGTGCCCGGCGTGGTCTTCATGTACCTCATCTTCCTGCTCCTGGACTTCCAGAAGGTCCGCGTGGTCTGGAAGGAGATGATCCCAGCCCCGTACCGGGCGGGCGTGGTATCCTTCGTGGAGGAGTTCGACCTGGCCATGAGCCGCTACTTCCGCGGCCAGATCTTCATCTCGGGAGCCCTGTGCGTGGTCTTCGCCACGGGCTTCTTCCTCATCGGGCTGCCCCTGGGCATTCTGCTCGGCATCATGCTCGGCGTCATGAGCCTGGTGCCGTACCTGCAGGTCCTGGGCGCCATCCCGGCCGTCATGGTCGCGGCCATCCACGCTTTGGAGACGGGGCAGTCCTTCTGGATCGTCCTGGGCCTGACGGGCGTGGTCTTCGTGGCCGCGCAGGTCGTGCAGGACGTCATCCTCGTTCCGCGTATCATGGGCAAGGCCATGGGCCTCTCCCCGGCCGTGATGCTCCTGTCCCTGTCCATCTGGGGCAAGCTTCTCGGGATGCTCGGCCTTCTGATCGCCCTGCCCATGACCTGTCTGGTCCTGGCCTACTACAGGCGGCTGGTCCTGGCCCAGGAGGAGGCGATCATTCTGCCCGACGGGGGGAAGGGACCATGAGCGGACGCATCCCGGATATGAGCGCCATGCGCGACTTTCTCAAGGACGACCTGCGCCTGTTGATCGACTTCTCCCGCTCGGACCAGAACCGCGGCGTGGCCCCGCCGCCCGTACAGAAGCCGGCGAGACCCGGGCAGCACGTTTCCCTCCTGCCGTCGGAACCAGCCGGGGCGTTCGCCGAACGCATGGACCTGACCCAGGCCCTGGCCGGGCGCAAGAGCCACCGGGCCTGGCGCGACGAGCCCGTCAGCCTGGACGAACTGGGCTTCCTGCTCTGGGCCGTGCAGGGCGTGCGCCGCAAGGGCGGCGCCGCGAGCGTGTTCCGCACCGTTCCCTCGGCCGGCTGCCGCCATGCCCTGGAGACATACATCGCGGCCAGGGATTGCACGGGGCTTGAGCCCGGCCTGTACCGCTACCTGCCCCTGGACCACGCCCTTGTCCTGGAACGCGAAGCCGGACCGGATTTCGCAGTCCACCTGCATGAGGCAGTTCTCATGCAGACCTTCGTGGTCCGCGCGCCCCTGACGTTCATCTGGACCACCATCCCCTACCGCATGGAGTGGCGCTACATGGAAGCCGCCCACAGGGTCATCGCCCTGGACGCGGGCCACGCCTGCCAGAACCTCTACCTCGCCGCCCAGGCCGCCGGGTGCGGCACCTGCGCCGTGGCCGCCTTCCACCAGCGGGCCATGGACGAGTTCCTGGGCGTGGACGGTGAGGACGAGTTCGCCCTCTACCTCGCCCCCGTGGGCAAGGTCTGATGCTCTACGCCCTGGCGCTGGTCGTCCTGGCCGCCCTTGTGATCGGTCCGGGGCTGTGGGCCCGGCACATGCTCGAACGCTACGGCCGGGATGAGTATTTTTCGGGCTCGGGCATCGACCTGGCCCGCATCCTCGTCGAGGACCTGCGGCTGCACGGCGTGCGGGTGGAGACCACGGACAAGGGCGACCACTACGACCCTGCGGAGAAGGTCGTGCGCCTCAACCCCGCCACGGCCGGACGTCGCAGCCTCACGGCCGTGGTCGTGGCCGCCCACGAGGTCGGGCACGCCATGCAGGATCAGAGCGGCGACGGCCTGCTGCGCCTGCGCACGGCCCTGGTGCGGGCCGGGATCTGGGCCGAACGCATCGGCGCCGCGGCCGTCATGGTCGCCCCCCTGCTGGGCGCGGCCCTGCAGGTGCCGGTGGTGGGGCGGCTCATGCTGGCGGCCGTCGCATGCGTGCTGGGCATCCCGGTGCTCGTGCACCTCGTGACCCTGCCCGTGGAGATCGACGCGAGCTTTTCCAGGGCCCTGCCCGTGCTCCGTGCGGGCCGCTACATCCCGCCGGAGGACGAGGCAGCGGCGCGGCGGATACTGACGGCCTGCGCCCTGACGTACCTGGCCCAGGCCCTGGCCGGCATGTTCAACGTCCTGCGCTGGGCCCGGATTTTCCGGCGCTGAGACGCGTCTGGACAATCCGGGTGTTTCCCACTACGAGTCGGGCGTCTGACCACCCAACCAATCTCCCCCCGACACATGGCACTCATCAGCGCAAGCAACCTGACCCTGTCCTTTTCCGGACCGCCCCTGCTGGACGACATCAGCCTGCAGATCCACCCCGGCGAACGCATCTGCCTTCTGGGCCGCAACGGCGAGGGCAAGTCCACCCTCATGCGCGTCCTGGCGGGCGAACTGTCCCCCGACGCCGGCGAGGTGGGCTGGAGCAAGGGGCTGACCATGGCCTCCCTGCCCCAGGAAGTTCCCGCCGACCTCACGGGCAGCATCTACGACGTCGTGGCCTCGGGGGCGGGGGAGGCGGGGCGGTGCCTGGCCGCCCTGCGTCACGAGGGCGAGGCGGGCGCGGACCATGCGCTGCTTGAGCGCGCCCACCGCCTGCTCGACGAACAGGCCGGCTGGAGCCTGACGCGGCGCATCGACACCGTGCTGACCCACCTGGGCCTGGCGCCCGACGCGCCCTTCGCGTCCCTGTCGGGCGGCGGCAAGCGCAAGACTTTGCTTGGCCGCGCCCTGGCCGCGGAGCCCGACATCCTCTTTCTGGACGAGCCCACCAACCATCTCGACATCGAGGCCATCGGCTGGCTGGAGGAGTTCCTGGTTAAGGAGCCGCGCACGCTCTTCTTCGTCACCCACGACCGCATGTTCCTGCGTCACGTGGCCAACCGCATTTTGGAACTGGACCGCGGGCAGCTCGTGGACTGGGCCTGCGACTACGACACCTTCCTGCAGCGCAAGGCCGACGTGCTGGCCACTGAAGAGACCCTGTGGCGCAAGTTCGACCAGAAGCTCAAGGAGGAGGAGATCTGGATCCGCAAGGGCATCAAGGCCCGCCGCACGCGCAACGAGGGCCGCGTGCGGGCCCTGAAGGCCATGCGCCTGGAGCGCAGGCAGCGCCGCGAGCGTACGGGCAACGTGGCCATGCAGATCCAGGAGGCGAACACGTCCGGCAAGCTGGTGCTGGAGGTCAAGGGCATTTCCTACGGCTGGGGCGATGCGCCGGTCATCCGCGATTTCTCGGCCAACATCATGCGCGGCGACAAGGTCGGCATCGTCGGCCCCAACGGGGCGGGCAAGACCACGCTCCTGGGGCTGCTGCTGGGCGAGCTGACCCCGCAGTCCGGCGAGGTGCGCCAGGGCACCAACCTGGAGGTGGCCTACTCGGACCAGATGCGCTCCATCCTCGACGAGACCAAGACCGCCCGCGACATCGTCGGCGACGGCTCGGACTACGTGGACGTGAACGGCAACCGCCGCCACGTCATCGGGTATCTCAAGGATTTCCTCTTCACCCCCGACCGCGCCCAGACCCCCGTCAGCGTGCTCTCGGGCGGCGAGCGCAACCGCCTGCTCCTGGCCCGGCTCTTCACCCGGCCCTGCAACGTCCTCGTCCTCGACGAGCCGACCAACGACCTGGACCAGGAGACCCTGGAACTGCTGGAGGAGCTCATCGGCGAGTTCGCCGGCACCGTGCTCGTAGTCAGCCACGACCGCGAATTCCTGAACAACACCGTGACCTCCTGCTTCGTCTTCGAGGGCGAGGGCAGGGTGGTGGAGTACGCCGGCGGCTACGACGACTGGCTGGCGCAGCGGCCCAGGCCCGAAGAGCCCGAGGCCGTCCAGCCCAAGGCGGTGAAGCCCAAGACAGCCAAGGCGCGCAAGCTGACCTGGAAGGAGAACCAGGAACTCGAGGCCCTGCCCGGACGCATCGAGGACATGGAAGCCGAAGTATCGGCCCTGCAGGAGCGGATGAACGACCCCGATTTCTACGCCAACGACCACACCGTCGTGGCCGCCGAGGCCGCCCGGCTGGAGGTCCTGGAGTCCGAACTGGACGCCCTGCTGACCCGCTGGGACGAGCTCGAAGAGCTGCGCGCCCTGTGCGAATCTTAAAGCTTTGGTTGAAATATGGAAATTTCACTGACCACACCGGCCCTGCTCTTCCCGACCATCTCCCTGGTCCTCTTGGCCTATACCAACCGTTTCCTGGCCCTGGGCTCGCGCATCCGCACCCTGCACGACCGCTACGAGGCCAGCCGCGGCCCCTCCATCCTGGCCCAGATCGAGAGTCTGCGCCAGCGGGTCAACCTCATCCGCCTCATGCAGCTGTACGGGGTGCTCAGCCTTTTTTTGTGCGTCCTGTGCATGTTCTTTCTTTTCGCCGGCCTTGTGCTTTTGGGCAAAATTCTCTTCGGGCTGAGTCTTGTGGCCATGCTGGTCTCCCTGGGACTGTCCACTCGCGAGATCCACATTTCCACGCAGGCCCTGAATATCCAACTGGAGAGCCTGAGCCTCTCGCAGGGGGACGACAATGCACGCTAAATTCGGAGAGCTGAGGGATTTCATTTGCCGCAAGTGCGGCCTCTACGGCATGGTCGACGTCATCGGCATGGAGTTCGACTACGACCGCGACTCGGGCGTCCTCTTCGACGTCGTCGACGACTCCGACGGTCGCCACCGCGGCGACCAGATCGTCTGCGACTGCGGTTGCGAATGCTTCGACATGCATGTGCAGAGGGCGGCCAGATGAACGACATGCTGCGCATCACGCTGCCTTCGGCCATGCAGGAGCTGGGTCTGGTCTGGCGCCGGGAGGGGCTGACGGTCGGGCTGGTCCCGACCATGGGCTACTGGCACGAGGGGCACCTGAGCCTCATGCGCTGGGCGCGGGAGCATTGCGACGTCCTGGTGGCCTCCATCTTCGTCAATCCGACCCAGTTCGGCCCCGGCGAGGACCTGGAGAACTACCCGTCGGACCTTGAGCGCGATTCCGACCTGGCCCGCGAGGCCGGCGTGGACGCGCTCTTCACTCCGGTCCGTGACGACATGTACGCTCCGGACCACGGCACCTGGGTCACGGTTCCGGAGCTGACCACGAACCTCTGCGGCCGTTCCCGGCCCATCCATTTCCGGGGCGTGGCCACGGTGGTCTGCAAGCTTTTCAACCTGGTCCAGCCGACCTTCGCGGTGTTCGGGGAGAAGGACTGGCAGCAGCTGGCCGTGATCCGCAAGATGACGCGCGAGCTGGACATCCCCGTGCGCATCGAGGGGCGTCCCATCATGCGCGAGGCCGACGGGCTGGCCATGAGCTCGCGCAATGTCTATCTTACTCCAGAAGAGCGCGCCGTGGCCCCGCACATCCGCAAGGGCCTTCTCCTGCTGGAGGATATGGTCCGGTCCGGAGAGACCGATGCGGCCGCCCTGCGCGCAGCCGTCGGGAAGTACTACGAGGAGCGCATCCCCATGGGGCGCCTCGATTACCTGGAACTGGTGGACCCCGCGACCATCGAGACGGTCGAGCGGGTCCGGGCCGATGTCCTTGCCGCCGTGGCCCTGCGCCTGGGCAAGGCGCGGCTCATCGACAACATTCACATAGCTTTCGAGAGATAAATGCCTTTACGTACGTTTCTGCAGGCCAAGCTGCACCGGGCGACCATCACCGGCGCCGAGGTCGATTACGAAGGGTCCGTGGCCATCTGCCCGGACCTCATCCGCGCCGCGGGGTTCCACCTCAACGAGCGCGTGGACATCTACAACGTGGACAACGGCGAGCGCCTGTCCACCTACGTCATTCTCGGCGAAAAGGGCGAGATTTGCCTCAACGGCGCCGCGGCCCACAAGGGCAGCCGCGGGCAGAAGGTCATCATCGCCTCCTACGTGCAGCTGACCCCGGACGAGATTCCCGGCCACGAACCGGTCGTGGTGCTGGTCGGTCCGGACAACGAAATCACGAAGACGAACGGAGACTCATGATGAAAACCCTGAACGACTTCCTCCGCATGAAGAAGGACGGCGAAAAGATCGTCATGCTCACGGCCTACGACTACCCGTCGGCCAGACTCGCGGAGGAGGCCGGGGTTGACGTCATCCTGGTGGGCGATTCCCTGGGCATGGTCGTGCTCGGCTATGATTCCACCGTGCCCGTGACCATGGCCGACATGATCCACCACACCCGGGCCGTCAGGCGCGGAGCCGGGAAGACCTTCGTCGTCACCGACATGCCGTTTCTGAGCTACCAGATTTCCCCGGCTCAGGCCCTGGAGAACGCGGGGCGGCTGGTGCAGGAGGGCGGCTGCGAGGCCGTCAAGGTCGAGGGCGGGGAGGAGATCGCCGCCCAGGTCCGGGCTCTGACGCGGGCCGGCATCCCGGTCTGCGCCCACGTGGGCCTGACGCCGCAGTCGGCCACGGCCCTGAGCGGGTACAAGGTGCAGGGTCGCACGGCCGAGGCGGCCAACAAGCTCCTGCGCGACGCCCTGGCCCTGGAAGAGGCCGGGGCCTTCATGATCGTTCTCGAATGCATCCCCGTGCAGGTCGCGCAGCTCGTGACCGGCCGCCTGTCCATCCCGACCATCGGCATCGGCGCGGGCGCGGCCTGCGACGGCCAGGTGCTGGTCTGGCACGACACCTTGGGCATGTTCGACCGCTTCACGCCCAAGTTCGTGAAGAAGTTCGAGACGCTGGGCGTCAAGGCCAGGGAGGCCGTCGGGGCATACGCCCGCGAGGTGCGGGAGGGGACGTTCCCCGGCCCCGAGCACACCTTCACCATGAACGAGGCGGAGCTGAAGCGGATTTACGGGGACGGCTGAGGCTGTCCTTTTGTCGCGTTCGCTGCTAGGGTGCGCGCAGATTTTCGGCATACACCGCCAGGAGGAACCCATGCTGCCCAAGGTCAACCGCCGGCAATGGCCGCGCCACGAGAAGCAGTATCTGGTGCAGATATCCACGTCCCTCGCGTCCGGCTCCACCCCGGCCACGGTTTCCAACTTCAGCCGGGGAGGGCTGTGCTTCCTGCATTCCGAACCCCTGGACAAGGGGGCCGGCGTCATGATCCGCCTGCCGCAGGACCTGATCGGCCTGGCGCGCGACGTGCGGGCCAAGGTCAAATGGTGCGTGCCGTCCCGCAGCGGAGGCTACGCCGTCGGGGTGCAGTACGTCGAACCCCTGCGCTGGACCCGCTACGAGTGAGGCTTCGCGCCGGCTTCGGCGCGTCTCAGGCGGAACGGAATCCCCCGGGAAAGGAAATTCCCGCGGGGATTTTTTCATGTGCACGAATTTCGCGGTGAGAAGCGGGGAGGACGTGAAAATGGCTGGAAAGGCATGGATTCCCGCCTTCGTGGGAATGACATCATGCCTGCACGGCATTTCGGGCCGAATGTCTCAGGCCTGTTCGGGGATGCGCAGCCTGGTCACGGCCAGGGCGCTGGCCGCGCACATGGCCATGCCGAAAAGGACGAAGCACAGGGCGAAGCTGAAGGTCTCGCCGCCCCAGGCCAGCAGGGCCGGCATGAAACCTGCTCCGATGACGGAGGTGCACATGACCGTCAGGGACACGGACAGGTCGTTGGTCGCCTTGGGGCAGACCAGGGACAGGACGGCGAAGCCCACGGGGAAAAAACATACCACGAAGACGGGCTGCAGGGTCAGCATGGCCACGGTCCACCACAGGGGGCCGTACCCGGACAGGGCAGTGGCCGCGCCGGTGCCGACCAGGCACAGGGCCAGGGTGCGGCGGTAGCCGATACGGCGGATGATCCAGCCCGTGGCGGGCAGGAAGGCCAGGGAGGCGATGCGCGAGCAGCCCAGAATGATGTTGGCCGTCTCGCGGCCGACGCCTTTCTCCTGCACCAGGAAGGCCGGCACGAGGTTGTAGACGCCGACCTCCACGCCCACGGCCAGCACGAAGAGCAGGACCATGATCCAGAAGGCGGGCCGGGTGACGATGACCTTGACGTTTCGAAGGACCGGGGGCATGCCCGGCCGCACCGTACGCGGACCGCGCAGGGCGTAGACGGCCGCCAGGAGCAGGCACAGCGCGCCGAGCAGCCGAAAGAGGGCCGGGTATCCGGCCGAGCCCATGAAGGCTTCGGCCACCAGGGGCGAGGCGATGAAGGCCAGGTTCGGGGCCATTTCATGCACGGCGAAGGCCTGCCCCCAGTGGGCCGTGGGCGTGACCTCGGTGATGGTCACCACGCCCGAGGGCATGTACAGCCCGGCCCCGGCGCCCATGAGCAGGATCCAGACCGAGAAGCCGAAAAACGAGTCGCAGCCCGCGAGGCCCAGGAGGCCCAGGCCGATGCAGGCCACCGAGGCGACGATGGTTCCCTTGTGCCCGAGGCGCGCCGAGACGAAGCCCGCGCAGAGCACCGCGAGGCTGTAGCCGCCCGAGAGGAAGATGAAGAGGTTGGCGCTGGCGGCCAGGCTGCGGCCGAGGTGGTCGGAGATGGGCAGGAGCAGGGGGCCGAATAGGGTCCGGGCCAGGAAGTTGGCGAAGAAGACCGTGGTCAGCAGCGTCAGGGCCGGCAGGGACGGGGCGAAGGGGGATATTTTTTCAGGGGCTGGGTTCATGGCTTAACAACTGCAAGGAAAGTTTGTATTCGCCCGACTGGCGTAAAGGGAACATCCGATACGTGCAATGAAACGCAAAATCAACACAAACCGGGAGGTTCACGTGCCTCGACATATCATGAACATTCTTTTCGCCCTGGCCATCGTGCTGGGCGGCGCCTTGGGCGCGCAGGCCGACGACCTGACGGACAGGATCCAGCAGCGCTACGATTCGCTGCAATCCTTCCGCGGCTTTTTTCTGCAGAAGCTGACCAACGCTTCCAGCCGGGAGGTGCAGGAGCGACTGGGCAACATCGTCTTCGCGCGGCCCCGTTTCATCCGCTGGGAAACGACCAGCCCCGAGAACGAGCTGCTCATCATCGGCAAGGACACGGTCTGGGAATACTTCCCAGACGAGGAGACGGTCTACCGCTACACGGTGGAGCAGGTCCTGAGCTCCAAGACCATGATCCGCTTCCTGTCCGGCGAAGCCAACCTCAAGGACGACTTCACGGTCCAGGACATGGGCATGGACGGCGAATTCCGCCACCTGAAGCTGATCCCCAAGGAGCCCGAGCCGAATCTGGTGGAGGGCGAGGTCTGGGTGCGGCCGGGTCAGGACATCATGGAGCGCATCAAGCTGGTGGATTTCTTCGGCAACGTGAACGAACTCGAACTGACGGGCCTGGAACTCGACGTGCCCGTGGACGAGAAGGAGTTCACCCTGGTCCCGCCCAAGGGGACGGAGATTATCGAAGGGCTGAAGGAAGAATGAGAAAATGGGGCCCGGAGTTCGAAAGAACTCCGGGCCCCTTCGGTTTTGTTCAGACGGCCAGGAAGCGCAGGTAGAGGTCTCCCTGCCACGGCCCCAGCCGGCGTCCCAGTCCGCGCAGGCGGATGGGCCGGCCGACCACGAAGTCGGGGGGCAGGGTCACGTCGATGGTACGCGGCTCCGGGCTGAAGCGGTGCTTGATCTGCACGCGCAGGGTCGTGCCGGGGATGAGGGAGCGGGCGGGCATGCGCACGGTCTGGCTGTCGTCGAGCTGGCGCGCCGCCCAGTCCTTGACCGAGGCCACGAGCCCCCGTCCCAGATTGAAATTCAGGGCTCGCTCCCCCCATTTCACATTGAGGCTCTTCGTCCGGATGGGTTCGGGAGGTTCCGTGCCGGGGTCCACGCCGCGCTTGAGCTTGCTGAAGATGTCCTCGAAGACCTGCTTGGCGAAGGGGTCGTTCAGGATGTCCCGCAGCACCTCCTCCTGTCTGGCCGAGAACCCTCCGTAGGGGCGGCCGCCGCGCTTGATCTTGGCCTCCTCTTCCTGGCGGATGGTCTCGGCGCTGTAGCGCCGCCCGCTCTCGGAATCGCCCTCGGGCTCGGCCGGGCGTTCCAGGTTCTTCTTCAGCAGCACGTAGGCTTCGTTCAGACGGGTGAAACGCTGGGCCGCGCGCGCGTCGCCGGGGTTCAGGTCCGGGTGGTACCTGAAGGCGAGGCGGCGGTAGCTGGCCTTGATCTCGTCGAGGGACGCGCCGGGCGAAACCTCCAGCAGGGAATAGCACTCTGTCAGGCGCATCAGCTCTCTTCCGTCTTCCCGCACAGATCGGCGATGCGCAGGGCGCCGGCCTCGTCCTCGCGGCCGCTCTTGGCCAGGCCGGTGTCTTGCACGTAGGCCAGGCCGACGCGCACGAACTCGGCATGCCCGCTCTCGGCCACGATGCCCGGGCAGTAGTCCTGGGCCAGCTCCCAGCTCACGGCGTCGGCCAGGTTGCCGCGGAAGAACGGCCAGGCGCGGCAGACGTCGGGTTTGGCCGGATGCACGGTGCAGGCCTTGTCGCGGTCGAAGAAGACGCAGTAGCCGTCGTCGCCGCAGCGCAGGACCGTCTTCTTGCCCTGGGGCTCGGTGTAGCGCTCGCGCAACTGGTCGATGGTGAGGCCCAGGAAGGCGGCCAGGCGTTCCTGTTCCGGGGCCGAAGCCACGATGCCTCCCCGGCCCTGGCAGCAGTGGCCGCACATGCGGCAGTCGAATACGGATATGGTCATGTTCGTTCCTCGCGTGGCCCCGACTTCAACCACAAGGGGCCGCCTTTGGCAAGGCCCGGCCCTTGACCTCGCGGCCCGCCCGGGGCTAGCACTTCGGCCAGCACAACGTCATCACAAGGATCGCCCATGAAAACCCGCATGCAAAGAAGCGAAGCACGATACGTCTGGGACATGCACGACGTCTTCACCCTGGGGGAACTCGGCCATCGCAGGCGCATGGACATGCACCCCGAAGGGGTCGTGACCTACATCGTCGACCGCAACATCAACTACACCAACGTCTGCGTCTCGGGCTGCAAGTTCTGCGCGTTCTTCAAGGGCCCGGGCGACGAGGGCGGGTACGTCCTGTCCACGGACGAGATCCTGGCCAAGGTCCAGGAAACCGTGGACCTGGGCGGCTACCAGATCCTCCTGCAGGGCGGCATGAACCCGGACCTGCCCCTGGCCTGGTACGCGGACCTCCTGCGCGCCCTGAAGGCGAGTTTTCCGCAGGTGGCGGTGCACGGCTTCTCACCTTCGGAAATCTTCTACCTGAGCGGCAGGGAGTCGCGCCCCGTGGCCGACATCCTGACGCAGCTGCGCGAGGCCGGTCTCGACTCCATGCCCGGCGGCGGGGCCGAAATCCTGGTCGACGAGGTCAGGGACCGCGTCTCCCCGCGCAAGTGCTCGGCCGACCAGTGGCTCTCGGTCATGGAGACGGCCCACGGCCTGGGCATGCGCACCACGGCGACCATGATGTTCGGCCAGGGCGAGACCTTCGACCAGCGTATCGAGCACCTCGACCGCCTTCGCGACGTGCAGGACCGCACGGGCGGCTTCACGGCCTTCATCCCCTGGACCTTCCAGCCCCGCAACACGCGCATGCCGATGCCCGAAACCTCGTCCCACGAGTACCTCAAGTTCCTGGCCCTGTGCCGCCTCTACCTCGACAACATCGACAACATCCAGGCCTCCTGGGTCACCCAGGGGCCCATGGTCGGCCAGCTGGCCCTCATGTGGGGCGCCAACGACATGGGCTCGACCATGCTGGAGGAGAACGTCGTGGCGGCCACGGGCGTGCACTTCCGCCTGCCCGAGGCCGAACTGCGCGCCCTGGTGCAGAAGGCCGGCTTCACCCCCCGGCGGCGGACCATGGACTACACCCTGTGCGAGGAGGTCGCGTGAGCTTTCTCTCCCTTGAGCGGATGCCCCTGTCCGAGGTGACCGAGCGCACCGCGCGCCTGCGCCTGCACCTGAACACCCTGAACCCGGCCGCGTCCGGCATCCTCGTCTTTTCGCGCCTGGCGCTCTACCACCTGTCCGGCGCCTGGGTCAGCGGCGTGCTGTGGGTGCCCATGGACGGCGAGGCCGTGCTGCTGTGCCGCAAGGGCATCGAGCGGGCCCAGCTCGACTCGCCCATGAGCCGCATCGTCGAGTTCAAGTCCTACTCCCAGCTGCCCGCGCTGCTGCAGGACGCGGGCGTTCCCATGGGCGACGAGGTGGCCGTGGAGATGTCGGGCCTGACCTGGTCCATGGGCGAACTGCTGCGCTCCAAGCTCCCCGGCGTGGTCCTGGCACCCGGCGACACGGCCCTGGCCTGGACCCGGGCCGTGAAGACGCCCTGGGAGCTGGCCAAGCTCCGCCTGGCCGGGGAGCGGCACGACAAGGCCCTGAACGACACCCTGCCGAACATGATCCGCCCCGGCATGACCGAACGCGAGATCGCCCTGGCCGTGTGGGATGCCTTCTACAGCCACGGGCACCAGGGTATGATGCGCATGCAGAACGCGGGAGAGGAGATTTTTCTGGGGCATGTGGCGGCCGGCGACTCGGCCAACTACCCGACGGTCTTCAACGGCCCCCTGGGCCTGCGCGGGGCGCACCCGGTGCTGCCGTTCCTGGGCTACGCCGGCAAGGTCTGGCGGCGCGGAGAGCCCCTGGCCCTGGATTGCGGCTTCTGCCTGGAAGGCTACCACACGGACAAGACCCAGGTGTACTGGGCCGAGGAGTCCGTCATCCCCGAGGAGGCCGACCGGGCCCAGGATTTCTGTCTGCAGATTCAGGAGCACCTGGCGGCGCGGCTGGTGCCCGGAGCCGTGCCGGCGGAATTGTACCGCGACTGCATCCGCATCGCGCTGCAGAACGACATGGGCGAAGGGTTCATGGGTCTGGGGCGCAACAAGGTCGGGTTCCTGGGCCACGGCATCGGCTTGGCCATCGACGAGTGGCCCGTCATCGCCCCGACCTTCGACCGCCCCCTGGAAGAGAACATGGTCCTAGCCCTGGAGCCCAAGATCGGCATCGCGGGCCTGGGCATGGTCGGAGTGGAGAACACCTTCGTGGTCACGCCGGAGGGCGGCAGATGCCTGACGGGCGAGCGCTTCGGGCCGACGTTCCCGGCTTAGGCGGGACTGGCGGCGGGGCCCGGATTGTGGCATGAATGGAAAATACGGATCGACGCACTCGTTCCACCGAGGAAAAATGACCCCGAAACGCAAGCTCTGGCTCATCGACGCGAGCTACATGTTCAACGCCCGCCACAGCGTGCGCAGCGGCTACGAGTTTAGCTACCTGCGCCTGCGCCAGTACCTGGAGCAGGACGGGCCCATCTGGCGGGCCTACTACCTGAACTCCACGCCCAACCCGCCCTCGGACGGACAGGACAATTTTCACCGTTGGCTGCGCAGCGGCCCGCCCATGGGGCCCAAGATCATCACCAAGTTCTACGGCCTCAAGCAGCAGCGGGCCGACAAGGCCTATTGCGAGGAATGCGGGCAGAAGGTCTCCCTGCGCTGCCAGAACCAGACCGGCGAATCCACCCACAGGGTCTTCAACGAGATCCAGAAGGGCGTGGACGTGGGCATCGCCACCCTGTCCCTCATCCACCAGCGCAACTATGACACGCTGCTCCTGTCCTCGGGGGATTCGGACCTGCTCGACGCAGTCGAGCACCTCTCGGAACAGGGCAAGACCATCGAACTGGTGGTATTCCGCGACGGGGTGTCTTCGGAACTGCAGTGCAGGGCCGATCGCATCCACTGGATCAACGATTTCGCGGGCGATGTGGACAACATCCGCGAGCAGGCGGTCGAGGCCGACGTCCCCCAGGCCGGCGCCGCCGAAAGGAGGAACGCATGACCGGCTTCGAGAAGTCCGCCTCGCAGTATTCCGTGGGCGAGGAGATCGCCAACAGCATCACTCACGCCGTGGCCACCGGGTTGTCCATCGCCGCACTGGTGGTGCTCGTCGTCTCGGCCGTGTCCCAGGGAGACGCCTGGCACGTGGTCAGCTTCTCCATTTTCGGATCCACGCTGATCCTCTTGTACCTGGCTTCGACCCTGTACCACGCCATCCCGCTCCCGAGCGCCAAACGCATCCTCAAGACCCTGGACCACAGCGCCATCTTCCTGCTCATCGCCGGCACCTACACGCCCTTCATGCTGGTCTCCATGCGCGGCACAACGGGGTGGGTCGTCTTCGCGGTGATCTGGTTCCTGGCCGTGGCCGGCGTGGTTCTCAAATGCTGCTTCGTGTATCGCTTCAAGCGCCTGTCCCTGACCATCTACCTCGGCATGGGCTGGCTGTGCGTGCTGGTCATGCGCGACATGTACGCCTCCCTGCCTGGCACGAGCCTGGCCTTGCTGGCCCTGGGCGGCTTGGCCTACACCCTGGGCGTGGTCTTCTACGTCTGGAAGCGCCTGCCCTACAGCCACGCCATCTGGCACCTCTTCGTCATCGCCGGCAGCACCCTGCATTTCTTCTCGGTGCTGCACACCCTCCCGGCCTGATCCCCGTGGCCGACTGGTTCGTCTACGTGCTGCGCTGCGGCGACGGCACCCTCTACACCGGCATCTCCACCGACGTGGCCCGCCGACTGTCCGAACACGCTTCGGGCGGCCCGAAGGCCGCCAGGTACCTGCGCGGCCGCGGCCCCCTGGAACTGGTTTTTTCCGCGCCGGCGGGCAGCAGGTCGCGGGCTCTTTCCCTGGAACTCTGGATGAAGAATCTCCCCCGCGACCGCAAGGAGGCCGTGCTCAGCGGCCGCCTGCCGTGGCCGCAGCCGTGAGCTGACCGCTTGTCCTTCCCCCTGATTTCCGCACGTTCCCGCTGCGGGAGCCCTATCCGAACATGAGCACTTGGGGCCTGAAGATGAGCAGGCCCCCGATGAGGAGCATGAGCAATCCGCCCAGCAGCCGAGCGTAGCGCACGTAGGTTGTGGTCGCGCCCGTGATCTCCAGGGTCAGCATGGCGGCGAAGAAGACGATGAGGTCGTCCAGCATGAAAACGAAGATGTAGAGGAGGATGTAGGCGTAGTACTTCCAGGTGGGCAGGGCGTTCAGGGAGAGGACCTGCGTGTAGATGGCCGGGAAGCCCGCCGAGCAGACGATCTCGACGAGGTTGACCATGAACGCCAGGAGCGCGATCCCGACCATGGACAGCAGGAGGCTGTGCTGTCCGATGACGTTTCGCAGGCGGACGCGGAACTGCCTGCGCCGTTCGTCGTCGGTCATCTTGCAGCTGATCTCGGGGTTGAGAACGGCGTCCGTGACGCTGTACACGCCGCCGGCCAGGGCGATGAGTCCGATGCCGATTCTGACCCAGATCACGAGTCCGAAGAAGAGGATGATGTTGAGCCAGGCGGCCATGAACAGAAAATAGACGAAGGCCGAGGCAACGATGAAGACGGAGCCCAGAAGCCACATTCTCGCCCGGTTTCGCATGCCGAGCAAAAGGCCGATGAGGAAGATCAAGGCCCACATGGCGCAGGGGTTGAATCCGTCCAGAAAGCCCATGACCACGGTCAGCAGGGGCAGCGAGAAGGTGCGTACGTCGAGCTCGCCCGCCAGAGGAACCGTGATGACCCAGGTCTGACCCTCCGGCAGCTCGGGCTGCACTGCGCCGGGCGGCTGTGACACGTCCTGCGCTCCGCCTGCGCGGACCTGCCGCACCACGTCGGGGCAGTGGCCCGGCAGGCATTTCGCGATCAGCGTCTTGATCATGTCCGGCGTGAAATTCTCATCGAACCCCACGACGTATTCATTGCCGACGACGAGCAACGGGACGGCGACGGAGTAGACTTCAAGGCGCTCGGCGACCTTTTCGAGCAGGTCCATGTTTTCCTGGTTGAAATAGACTTCGTACCGCTCGATGCGCAGATTGCCGTAGCGGTTTTCGTACTCCCGCAGGATCTTTTCCTCCTTGGCGCAGTGGGGGCAGCCCTGGCCGTAGAAGAAATGAATGGCGAAGGGGCTCGGCGCTGCCGATGCAACGCACGCTGATGACAGGAGAACGAGGAGGAGAAAAAACGGACGCAATGCGTTCATGTTGCCCCGCCTGGGCCGTTTGACGGCCTTTTGCGGCAACATAGCACGCCGGGGGGGCCGGGGGCTACGTTTTTGTTTCCGCCGGCACGAGTCCCGGATCGCGCCTCAGGGGCGCAGTTCAGCTTCCAGAGCCTCTTGGAGCTGTCCGCTGGTGAAGAGGTCGCGCAGCACCAGGGGGCTTTGGGGGCGTTCCTTGGGGAAGATGGCCAGGATGGGGATGGATTTGGAGCCCAGGCTTTCCAGGAGGGCCAGGAGTTCGGGGTCGTGGTGGGTCAGGTCCACGCGCAGCAGCGTGGCCTTGAAATCCTTGGCGATGCGGACGCTGTTTTCGGGTTTGAGCACCGTCTTTTCCAAAAACTTGCAGTTGGGGCACCAGTCGGCAGTGAAGTCGAGGATCAGGTTTTCCTGGCCGAGCCGGCTCTGGAACCGGGACATCTCAAAGTTCTGCCAGGGGTCCTGCTGGTCGGTCGGGCGGAAGAGGAGAAGCGAAACGGCGGCCACGAGGGCAAGACAGGCGGAACGGATGGTCCATCTGCGCAGCCTCGGCTGGTTCAGGTGCGTGAGCTTCCCCCATGTCCACGCGGCCACGGCGATGGCCCACAGGAGGATGAGCACGTTCAGGTATTCGGATGTTGGCAGCAGCCCGAAGAGATAGACGCAGGTGCCTGCCAGGAGGAAGCCGAGCAGGCGTTCCAGGTGCACGGTCCAGGCCCCAGGCCTGGGCAGGAACCGATACAGGCCTGGCATGAGGGCCATGGCCAGGTAGGGCGAGGCCATGCCGAGGCCGATGCAGCTCAGGACCAAGGCGATGATTTTCGGCGGTTGGATGAGGGCCCAGGCCAGAACCCCCCCCAGGAACGGCCCGCTACAGGGCGTGGCCAGGACGGTCGCCAGCACGCCGGTGGTGAAGGATTCGAGCTTGGGGTGGTGCTTGACCCCGGTGGCCTTGCCCTTGAGGTCGATGAGGGGCAGGTCGTAGACGCCGAACAGGCTCAGGGAAAGGGCGAAGACGATGGCCGTCAGGGTGATGATGGCCGAGGGCTGCTGGAATATCTGCCCCCAGGCGATGCCCGTGGCGGCGATGATGCCTGCCAGGATCAGGAAATAGAGCATCATGCCCAGGGCGAAGAAGAGGTTGTGGGCGCGGAAGGCCTGCCGCTGCTGCGCGGGCATGCCGGATGCGGCCGGGATGAAGGAGCGCAGCTTCAGGGTGATGACGGGCAGCACGCACGGCATGAAATTGAGGATCAGCCCGGCCAGGAAGGCCAGGCCCGCCGCCTTGGACAGGGTGTGGACTTCGAGTCCCGGGGCGAAATAGCGCGGGCTGAAGGACACGGAGGGCATCTGCGCCGCGGCGTCCGCAGGCGTGGCGACGGCCGTTTCGGGAAGCGTCTCGGCGGCTCCGGGAGTGGACAGCAGGTACCGGGGCCACCACGGCTGGTCCTCGGCCCGGGGCAGTCCGGCCGGGTTCGGCACCGCGAGTTCCAGGTCCTCCCGCAGGGGCTGGCAGGTTGTGGCCGAACAGAGCAGGGCGTTCAGGCGGGCCGTCAATCTGGCCGGCGCCTTGGTCATGGGCAGGAAAAAGGGGGTCGGCCCGTTGTAGAGTTCCACGGTCAGGCTCGGGTCGATGGGGTCGGGCCCGGGTTCGGCCGGCGGGTAGAGGGCGTTCAGGTCGACGCCGTCGGCCTGGGCTGTCACGGTCGTAGGGAAGCCCGAAGGCCCCTGGACGTTGCCGTAGGCATGCCACTCGGGGGCGGGCGTGAGCGTCACCACGCCGAGCACCGGGGCTGCGGGGTCGTCGGTGCGGAAGGCCTGCAGGGAGACTTCGTAAGGTCCGGCCGCGCCTGCAGGGGCTGCGAGGTTCAGGACTGCCAGACAGAGCAGGATGAATGCGGCGCGTAGTGTCATGGTTGGGCACGGGTGGCTGAACGTTGTGGCCGAATGCCCCTTTTAGGTGCTTCGGTGGATGGAGGCAAGCGGGGAAAGGCGACCCGGGAGGAGCACCGGCTGGGAAGACATCCCAGCGTTCACGGGAGTCGGAACAACGGTCCGCGAAAAAAGCCCCTCCGGCGGGCCGACGCCGGAGGGGCCTGAAGTCTCGCCGTGGCTACATGGCCATGAGCCGGGCCACGCGGTCCTCGGTGGACGGGTGGGTCCAGAAGAGGCTGGCCAGCCTGGAGGCGGTCAGGGGATTGATGATGAACATGTGCGAGGTGGCCGGGGTGGCCTCCTGCATGGGCACCATGGTCGCGGCCTGCTGCAGCTTCGTCAGGGCGCTGGCCAGGGCCTTGGGCTTGCCGCAGAGCTTCGCCCCGCCCTCGTCGGCCGTGAACTCGCGTGAGCGGGACACTGCCATCTGGATGAGCATGGCCGCGATGGGCGCGATGATGGCCATGGCCAGGGCGCCAAAGATGCCGCCCCCGCCCTCCTCGTCGTCGCTGCGGCCCATGCCGAAGATGGCCGCCCACTGCAGCATGTTGCCGAGCATGGAGATGGCGCCGGCGATGGTCGCGGCGATGGTTGAAATCAGGGTGTCGCGGTTCATGACGTGGGTCAGTTCGTGGGCCATGACGCCTTCGAGTTCGTCGCGCGAGAGGATACGCATGATGCCCGTGGTCGCGGCCACGGCGGCGTTCTGCGGGTTGCGCCCCGTGGCGAAGGCGTTGGGGGTGTCCGAGGGGATGACGTAGACCTTGGGCATGGGCATGTCCGCCTTGCGCGCCAGGTTCTCGACGATGCCGTAGAAGTCCGGGCTTTCGGCGCGGGTCACCTCGCGGGCGTTGTACATGCGCAGCACGATCTTGTCAGAGTTCCAGTAGGCGAAAAAGTTCATGCCGCCGGCGATGAGAAAGGCGATGATCATGCCGGTCTTGCCGCCGATGGCGCCGCCCATGGCGACCAGCAGGACGGTGAGCATGGTCAGCAGAAGCGTGGTCTTTATCTGGTTCATGAAATTCCTCCGTTTGAGCCGCGGATAATGAAAAAGACCTTTATCCGCGGCGATGCTGGGATAAAGGTCTTGCTGATCTCGACGGTGGTCGGATTCCCGGGTCCGGGCCTGTGCGCCGTACTGACGAACCGCGGGTCGGTGCGGGACATCCCGCGACCGATAGCTACTCCCCTTTGCGTGGTGAAAATAAGGACCGCCCTCGGGGGTGTCAAGAGGACGGCTTGTCGCCTTTCTTCTTCTTTTTGGCCCGCTTGTCCTTCTTCGAAGGCTCTCCGTTCCCGTCGCCGTTCACCTCCATGTCGGGCTCGCACTCGCCGGCGTCGTGCCCCTTGCGCTCTTCCTCCTCGCGGATGACCCGTCGCAGGACCTTGCCGACGATGCTCTTGGGCAGGTCGTCGCGGAACTCGACCTGCTTGGGCACCTTGTAGTTGGCCAGCTTCTCGCGGCAGAAGGCCAGGACGTCGGTCTTGCTCAGGCTGTGTCCCTCGCGCAGGACGATGTAGGCCTTGATGATCTCGCCCCGCGTGGGGTGCGTGATGCCCACGCTGACGGCCTCCTTGACGGCCGGGTGCTCGTGCAGGACCTCGTCGATCTCGCGCGGGTAGACGTTGTAGCCGCCGGTGATGATCAGGTCCTTCTTGCGGTCGACGATGAAGAAATAGCCGTCCTCGTCCATGTAGGCGATGTCGCCGGTGTAGAGCCAGCCGTTCCTGAGCACCGATGCCGTCTCGTCGGGCCGATTCCAGTAGCCCTGCATGACCTGCGGACCGCGGATGACCAGTTCGCCGATCTTGCCCACGGGCAGGGGCAGGGATCCGACCTCCATGTCGACGATGGCAGCGTCCGTGTCCGGGAAGGGCAGGCCGATGGAGCCGTTCTTGCTGTTGCCGCGCAGGGGGTTCAGATGCGTGATGGGAGAGGCCTCGGTCAGGCCGAACCCTTCGACGATGTTGGCGCCGTTGGTCAGGCTGTTGAACTTCTCCATGATGGGCACGGGCATGGGCGCCGAGCCGGAGATGCAGTAGCGCACCGAGGACAGGTCGTACTTCTCCAGGTTCTTCTGCTGCAGCAGGGCGATGAAGATGGACGGCGCGCAGGGGAAGATGGTCGGCCGCTTCTTGTGGATGGTCTTCAGCACGTCCAGGGGCACGAACTTGGCCATGGGCACGAGGGTCGCGCCGATGAGGGTGCCGAAATTGACGCAGACCGTCAGCCCGTAGATGTGGAAGAAAGGCAGCAGGCCCAGGATCGTCTCGCCCGTCTCCTTGATGGTGTGCAGCACGGCCTTGGCCTGCTGGGCGTTGTAGCAGAGGTTGGCGTGGGTCAGCATGACGCCCTTGGATACGCCCGTGGTGCCGCCGGTGTACTGCAGGGCGGCCAGGTCCTTCACGGGGTCCACGGGGTGCGGGTCCTGGATGGCCGTGCGCCCCAGGAGGCCCTTCCAGGGCAGGACCGTTTGTCCGTCGTAGGGGATCGGTTCGAGCTTGTACTCGCGCCGGGATTTCAGCGTGTAGAGGAAATTCAGGGGGAAGCCCAGGCAGTCGGCGATGGAGGTGACGAAGATGCGCTTCAGGTGCAGCTTGTCGCGCAGGCCGCTTATGCGCTTCCAGAGCAGGTTCAGGGTGATGAGGGTCCTGGCCTCGGAGTCGTTGAAGTGATGGACCAGTTCCTTCTCCATGTACAGGGGGTTGGTCATGACGACCACGGCTCCGAGCTTGAGGCAGGCCCAGTAGGTGATGACCGTCTGGGGGCAGTTGGGCAGCATGATGGCCACCCGCTCGCCGGGCTGGATGCCGGCCTTCTTCAGGTTGGCGCTGCACAGGTCCACCAGGCGCTTGAGCTTCTTGAACGTGACGGTCCAGTTGTTGAAGACGATGGCGGGCCGGTCGGGGTAGTTGGCGGCGGCGCGTTCCAGGACCTCATAGAGGGGGATGATTTCGTAGTCCAGGTTCGGACTGACTTCCTGATCGTAATGCTTGAGCCAGATTCTGTTGATGCCCTCTGCGATCATGGACCCTCCATGCAATGTGATGTGAGCAAAATCTCCTACAGGTCCGCGCCCTTCGGCGCAAGTCCCCCCGGCGGCAGCGGCTTCAGGGGCGGTCCAGGACCATGAGCACCTCCATGTGCCAGGTGCCGGGGAACATGTCGAAGAGGCGCAGGGACGAGAGGCGCCAGCCGGCGTCCAGCAGGGGCCTCGCGTCGCGGATGGTGTTGACCACGTCGCAGGACACCCAGACCAGCCGCTTCAGGCTCCCGATGCCCGCGAGGGTCTGCCCCACGCCCTTGGCGCCCGTGCGGGGCGGGTCGAGGATGGCGGCCCCGGGGGCGAAGTCGCGTACGGTCTTCCACGGAGCCGGTTTGGAGAGGTTGGCGGCGCGGAAGCGGACCGAGGCGATGCCGAGTCTTTCGGCGTTGCGGACCCCGGTGTCCACGGCTTCGGCCGAGCCTTCCACGGCCAGGACCTTCCGCCCGCGACTGGCCAGGGGCAAGGCGAAATTGCCGGCGCCGGAGAAGAGGTCGGCGATGCGGTCGAATCCTTCAAGAGCGTCCACGGCGGCGCGCACCAGCAATCGGTTCAGCTCCCAGTTGGCCTGGAAGAAGGTGGATGGCGGCAGTTCCAGGGTCAGTCCGAAGTCCGGGAAGGAGAAGGGCAGGATGAGCGAGTCGCGCTCCGTCGCGGCCTGCCCCGTGTCGGGGCTGGCCGCGATGGTGAAGCGGCCGTCGGGCAGGCCGGCGGCCAGGGCGGGCATGGCCGCGGCCAGGGGATCGGCCAGGAGATGGCAGTCCGTCAGGGGCACGAGGTCGTTGCTGGCGTGGGCCATGGCGTGGGGCAGGCCGCCGCGGACGTGGATCTGGCCGCGCCAGCGGTAGCGCCAGCCACGGGGGCTCGGGACCACGCCGATCTCCGGCAGCGCCGCGCCGTGGCTGCGGCCCAGGGCGCGGCTCAGCGCGTCGCGCAGGATGTCGGTCTTGAGGGCGAGGCCCGTTTCCGGGCCGACCATGCCGAAGCGCGAGCCGCCGCACAGGGCTGCGTGGGGGCAGGGATGCACGCCGCGCAGGGGCGACGGCTCCGTGATGCGCACGGCTTCGGCCTGCAGGAAGTCCTTGGAGGCTTTGATCACCCGGGCATCGACGACCTCGCCGGGGAGCACGCCCGGTTCGAGCATGACCACCTGCCCCGACTCCAGGCGCGCCAAGCCCCGGCCGCGCCAGAGCAGCTTCTCGACCCGCAGGGACGGGAGGTCGTGGCCGGTTCCGGGAGCCATCAGCCCTGCCCGAGCCAGCTGACGAGGATGCGCTGGATGAGCTTGACCGCGGCCGTTTCCGAGACCTGCGAGCCGTGAACGGGAGAGAGCTCGACCATGTCCATGCCGACCAGGCGCGGGCCCATGCCGTCGAGCCAGAGTTCCTTCCAGAAGCGGCTCATCCAGGCGTAGGCGATGCCGCCGGGCTCGGGCGTGCCCGTGCCGGGGATGACGCTCGGGTCCATGCCGTCCACGTCGAAGGACAGGTAGATGGGGCGCTCGCCGACGAAGGCGCGCACGCGCTCGGCCGCCTCACACGGCGAGGGCAGGTCCCAGGCGAACATGGTCATGAGCTCCGACTTGGGCTGGGCGCGCATGAAGTCGCGCTGTTCCCGGCACAGGGAGCGGATGCCGATCTGGGCCAGGGGGATGGAGAGCTGCCGGGCGCGGGCCATGATGCAGGCGTGGGAGTAGGGCGTGTCGCCGTAGCTCTCGCGCAGGTCGGCGTGGGCGTCGACATGCAGGATGACCAGGTCCGGGTGGGCGGCCTTGTAGAATTCGAACAGGGGCAGGGGGATCGAGTGCTCTCCGCCGAGGGTCAGGATGAAGTCGCGGCGGGCGTCGAACTCCTCCAGCCGCCGGCGCATGGTCTGATGCAGGGCCTCGGGGCCGCCCTTGGGCGGGTCCACGGGGGCCAGGGGGGTGAAGTGGGCCAGGTCCGTCAGGTCCAGGTCCAGTTCGGCGTCGTAGGACTCGATCTGCACGCTGGCCCGAAACAGGGCCTCGGGCCCCAGGCGCGTGCCCGTGCCGTAGCTGACCGTGCCCTCGTAAGGGACGGGCAGCACGAAAATGTTCCGGCCCTGAGCGGGGCCGAGATCGAAAAATTCATCGTACATGGGGATCTCCGTCGAAAGACGGGCGGGCCTTTGGATGGTCGGGCCCGCCCGGAGTGATTTACAGCGGTGTGCGCGAGCGCAGCAGAATGTTGTCGATGCCCTTGGCCTTGAGCTGTTCCTTGAGGCCCACGGCCGAGTCCACGGTGCCCTGGTGGTGCACGTAGACCCGGAACCACGTCTTGCCCTCGTGCTCGGCCTGCACCACGGTGGTCTTGAACCCCGAGAGGTCGCGCTTCTTCAGGAAGGTCTGGGCCTGCTCCATGCTGACCAGGGCCGCGACCTGATAGTTGAAGACGAAGACCTCGCCCTTGGCGTTTTCGGTCGCAGTCTGGGAAGCCTGGGGCGCGACCTGGCCGGCCACCTGGGCAGCCGACTGCAGGGCGGCCTCGATGGCGGACTGCGGCTTGACGGCCGCAGCCGTCGCCGTGGTCGCGTTCTGGGGCTTGGGCGCGGCCGCCGCCTTGGGCGGCGCGGGCGGTGCGGGCGGCACGGAGCTCGGGCCCTGCTTCAGCTTTTCGAAGAATTCCAGTTCCTCGCTCTTCAGCACTTCCTCGTTCTTTTCCGTCAGCAGCGGAAAGTCTTCGGGGAGCACCTGGCGGGCCATGTCCATGGCCATCTTCTCGGGCTGGTGCCCGCGGCCGACGATGACCCCCAGGATGAAGGACCAGGCCATGCCGATGACGACCAGCACGGCCAGGGACATGAAGCCCGTCAGGCCAAGCTGGAACGTGAACCCCTTGGAGTCCTTTCCTTTTTTCGCTGTGCTCGTCTTGCGTGTGATCATGGTTCCCTGGTTGCGGCTACATGCGTTCCGGGGCATGCACCCCCAGCAGGTCGAGGCCGCTCGCGATCACGCCGGACACGGCGCGGAAGAGGAGGATGCGGGCCCGCAGCAGGTCCTGATCCTCGCCGGAGAGAATGTGGTGCACGGTATAATACCGGTGCAGCAGCCCGGCAAGCTCCATCAGGTAATGGCTGACGTGGTGGGGCGAGAGGGTCCGGGCGGCCAGTTCCATGGTGTCCTCGAAGGCGTCCAGGGCCTTGAACAGGGCCTTGTCCTCGGGCGTGGTCAGGAGGGCCATCAGCTCGCGCGACGGTTCGGGCAGTTCCACACCCTGCTCGGCGGCCTTGCGCAGCAGGGAGCTGATGCGGGCGTGGGCGTACTGCACGTAGTAGACCGGGTTGTCCATGGACTGCTGCTTGACCATGTCCAGGTCGAAGTCCAGGTGCGAGTCGCTCTTGCGCGACAGGAAGATGAAGCGCGCCGCGTCTACGCCCACCTCGGCGCAGACGTCGGCCAGGGTCTCGAACTTGCCGGCGCGGGTGGACATGGCGATCTGCTCGCCGCCCTGGATCAGGTTGACGAGCTGGATGAGGATGACCTGCAGGGCCTCGCGGTCCTTGCCCATGGCCTCGATGGCCGCCTTCATGCGCGGCACGTAGCCGTGGTGGTCGGCGCCCCAGACGTCGACCATGAGGTCGAAGCCGCGGCCGATCTTGTTGTCGTGGTAGGCGATGTCCGAGGCGAAATAGGTCAGCAGGCCGTCGGACTTGCGCAGCACGCGGTCCTTGTCGTCGCCGAACTCCGTGGTGCGGAACCACAGGGCGCCGTCCTGCTCGTAGGCGCGGCCCTCGGCCAGCAGGCGGTTCAGGGTCGCCTCGACCTGGCCGCCGTCGACCAGACTCTTCTCCGAGAACCAGTGCTGATGCTCGACGCGGAAGTCGACGAGATCCTTCTTGATGCCGTCGAGGATGTCCTTCATGCCGCGCTCGTAGCACAGGTCCAGGGCCTCCTCCTCGGGCAGGTCCAGCAGCGCCCGGCCCTTTTCGGCCAGCAGGGCCGCGGAGATGTCCTTGATGTAGTCGCCGCGGTAGCAGTCCTCGGGGAACGGGATCTCGATGCCGCAGGCCTGCTGGTAGCGGACCCACACGGCCAGGCCCAGAAGGCGCATCTGGCGGCCGGCGTCGTTCAGATAGTACTCGGTCTCGACCTCGTGGCCCGTGAAGCGCAGGATGCGCGTCAGGCTGTCGCCCACGGCGGCGCCGCGTCCGTGCCCGATGTGCAGGGGGCCCGTGGGGTTGGCCGAGACGTACTCGACCTGCACGCGACGACCCTTGCCCACGTCGACGCGGCCGAAGTCCGGCCCATTTTCCAGGGCGGTCAGGGCCACGTCCTGCCAGAAGGCGGGCTTGAAGGTGAAGTTGATGAAGCCGGGGCCGGCGATGTCGATGCCCTCGATCTCGGGGCAGGCGGCCAGCAGTTCGGCCTTGATGCCTTCGGCCAGGACGCGCGGGTTCTGGCCCTTCTCCTTGGGCATGACCATGGCGATGTTGGTGGCCATGTCGCCGTGCTGTTCGCTCTTGGGCGCCTCGATAGTCGTCTTGGCGGGCAGCTCGAAGCCCTTGGAGGCCATGAGGGCGGTCAGTTTTTCGAAAATGTAGTTTTTGGCTTTCATGCCAGGGTCTCCTCGATGGCGGCCGACTGTTCGATGGTGCTCACGGCCAGGGTCTTGACCCCGTCCCGGTCCTTCAGGATCTGCGAAATCATGCGCGAGAGGGCGCCCTTGGGGCCCAGTTCGATGAAGGCGCGCATGCCGTCGGCGTACTGGTTCTCGATGGTCTGGGTCCAGAGCACGGACGAGGTCATCTGCTTTTTCATGACCTCCTTCAGGGCCGCGCCGGAGGGCTCGGGCCTGGCCGTGACGTTCAGGTAGACGGGGATCTTCGGGTCCCGCCAGTCGAGCTTGTCCATGTGCCGGGACAGTTCGGCGCCGGGTTCGCTCATGTAGGGCGAGTGGAAGGCGTTGCTGACCGGCAGGGTCATGGCGCGACCCTTGAGGGGCTTGGTCCCTGCGCAGACGTGGTCCACGGCCTGGGCGTGCCCGCTGACCACGAACTGGCCCGGGGTGTTGTAGTTGGCGATGCGGATCTCCTGGCCCGTGGCCGCGGCGGCTGCCGCCACCAGGGTCTCCACCTGGGACTGTTCCAGCTTGAGGATGGCGGCCATGGCGCCGTCCTGGTTGGCTGCCTCGTCCATGAGCCTGCCGCGCAGGCAGACCAGCTCGAGGAGCTGGTCCTCGGGCAGGACCTGGGCCGCGCACAGGGCCGAGTATTCGCCAAGGCTGTGACCGGCGGCTGCCGCGGGGCTGAGTTTTCCGGCCAGGAAACGCCAGAGGTTGATGTTGACAACCGTAAGGGCGGGCTGCAGATTCCGCGTCGCCGCCATGGCGCTTTCGTCGCCGTCCCAGTATATTTCTCGCAGGGGAAGGCCGCTTTGGCGTTCCGCCTTTTTCCACAGTTCCATGGCCTCGGCGGAGTGCTCGGCCAGATCACGGCCCATGCCGGGTTCCTGGGAGCCCTGGCCGGGAAAAACGATGCTTACCATATTCATTGTTCCTCCAGTCAAAAAACTGTGCTGCTTGTATCCGCAGCACCCCCGCAGGTAAAGGGGGAAATCCCCCGCCGGGCCGAGCCGCGGGCGAGGGGAATCAAAAAGCCGAAACGGACAGGACTGATCATGAACGAAACGCTCGACGCGGCCAGTGTGGCCGCCGCCTCAGCTCGGCTCGGCCGCGTTCTCACGGACGACCAGGCTGGCATGCTGGCCGTTTACTTAGGCCTGCTGGTCAAGTGGAACAGCCGCATGAACCTCGTTGGCCCGGCGACGTGGCCGGAGATTCTGGAAACGCTGATCCAGGACTCCTGGCGCCTGGCCGACCTGCTGCAGGCCATCGACCCCCAGCCGGCCGAAACCCTGGACCTCGGCGCCGGAGCGGGCCTGCCGGGCATCCCGCTACGCGTCTTCTGGACGGCAGGGGACTACTGGCTCGTGGAGCCCCGGCAGAAGCGCGCCCTGTTCATGGAGCAGGCCGCGGCGCACATGCGGCTGCCGCGCACCCGCGTCCTCTGCGCCCGCATGGAGGCCCTGCCGCAGGCCCGCCGCCAGGCCGGGCTCATCGTCAGCCGCGCCTTCATGCCGTGGAAAAAGCTGCTGGCCGAGGTCCGCGGCTACCTCGCCCCCGGCGGCCGGGTGCTGGTCATGAGCAACGAGGCCACGGGCGAGACCGTGGACGGTTACGCCCTGGAAGTCGAAAGGGACTATGCCGTGGCGGGAAAGACGCGCTGGTTCCGGCTATTTCGTCTTGTCGGGGAAGACTTCCGATAGGTGCGGCATGAGGAGCTTCGTGGCCACCTTGTCGACCTCCTCGGCCAGGTCCATGAAGCGTTCGAGGTATTCGAGGATCTCGATCTTGCGGTCCTCGTCGGAGTAGCCGTAATCCTCCTCCAGGCGGCCGGAGGTCAGGTATTCTTCGAATTCGTTCAGGAATTTTTCGCTCAGCATGTCATCCTCGGGTCTGCATGATTTCAACCGCACATCTCTGCCACAAGCAGTCGCCGCGGTCAAAGCTCCAGGGACCGCTTTCCCAAGAATCCGATTGACTTTGACATGTCCCTTCACTAATTGAGTCACCTCACGCCGGAGTGGTGGAATGGTAGACGCAGTGGACTCAAAATCCACCGAGGGCAACCTCTTGCGAGTTCGAGTCTCGCCTCCGGTACCAGGAATGACAAGGGTCCGCGAATGTTACGATTCGCGGACCCTTTTTTCATGTCACCTCGAAAGTCACCTTTTTCCAAGTTCCCCGAGGTGCCGATCACCTTTCAATCATCGTCCCGGCAGTTCCGGTCAGCTATTCATCATCTCAATATAGGCGGCATAGCTGAACAAACGGTTGCGCTTCCTGGCGGTCAACTCCTTGACGATGCCGAGTTGTTCCAGATGAGCGAGGGACTTGTTGACGGTTGCCGGGGTGAGACCTGTCTTCTCTGCCAACGAGCCGGATGTGGCGATAGGGTATTCCAACAGAACCCTGTGAATGTGCAGGGTGGACGCTGTCGCCCGGCCAAGCCCGCTGATTCTGTCGCGGTCAAGGTTCGAGAGGGCGATGAGCTGCCGGGCCGTGTCCACCGCCTGACCGGCGGTGACGATGACGGCCTCGGCGAAGAAGTCGAGCCAGGCTTCCCAGTTGCCCGTCAGTCGAGCACTGTTGAGCAATTCCGGTAGTTGCCCTGGCAGTCGATACGGTGTTCCAGCCAGCGCATTCCTCCTTCATGCCCTGCATTTTGGCCAGCGAGACCACGCTTCGCTAGTCCTTTGTGGTCAGTTCCGCGCACAGACCGATCTCGCGCTGCTTGCGCTTCCATTTCGCACAATCATGGCCGCTGAAGAATCTCGGGCAGTTTTTTGAGCATGTCCGCAACTCCTGCGTCCAGTCCATGGGTGAACTCGGAGACTGGGGTGGAGGTACGCAGGCCCGGGAGTTGCGAGGGTATTCCTGGATATTTCTTCAAAGGAATATACTGAATAATGGTGGTAATTACAGGAAAATGTCTTGCGAATATATACGGCTTTCTGCTAATAACTCCACGTTTTGTATGTAATTATTTTTTAAAAGGGAGATTGATTTTCAGACTGTATTCGGTTGAATTTATGCTTCGATCATTTGTTCAGTATGTAAATTAATGTTAAGATGTAATCTATTTGTGTAGATTGTATTTTGTGTGTTTCGTTTTTTGAAAACATAAGAATTTTTTCGACCCTCAGAAATTTCCAGGAGGAAGCAATGAAGTGGGTTTTCGCGTTCCCGGATGGTTCCATCGCGGTTCAGTGCAGAAAGACCATGCTGTTATTGGCAACTCTCCTTTTTCTTTCAACGTCTGCACGTGCCGCGAGTCTCATGGATGTTTACCGGCAGGCGATCGCGAATGACCCTACCTTTCAAAGCTATCAATTCCGAACACTTGTCGCCACTGAAGGCAAGCGCCAGGCCTTGGCCGCCATGCTGCCCACCGTCGTCGCCACGGCGGGTTACGTACATCAGAACCAGGACATCGTCAGCACCGACAACGACGTCTACGACGCAGGCACTGCCGATTACGGCACGACGACCTACGCGGTGACCCTGAACCAGCCCCTGTTCGACTGGGGCGCGTACCTCGGGTGGAAGCAGGCCGAAGTCGTCCGGGTCAGGTCCGAGATGGAGTATGTGCTGGCCGGACAGGAACTCATCACGCGCGTCGCTGACCTCTACTTCCAGGCCCTGGCCGCGGCGGACAGGCTGGAATACGCCGCCGTCGAGCAGGCCGCCGTGGAAAAGCACTTCGAACTGGCCCAGAGCCGCCTGGACATGGGCCTGGTCCCCATCACCGACCTGCATGACGCCAAGGCGCGCCTCGCCGCCACCGAGGCCCAGACCATCGAGGCCCGCAACAAGCTCGCCGACGCCCTGCAGGCTCTGAGCGAGGTCACGGGGGAACCCGTGGACGCACTCGTCCATCTGGGCCCCAATGTGCGCTTCAAGGGCGCCGAGCCTGCGGACATGGACGCGTGGCTCAAGGGCGCCATCGACGGGAACCCGGCCATCGAACTGGGCCGGAAGGCCGTGGAAGTGGCCGAACTCGAGGTGTCGCGCCAGAACGCCGGGCATTACCCGACCCTCAGCCTCGTCAGCTCCTTCGACAACGAGGACACCGAGGACTCCCTCTTCGGCGGCAGCAGCGAGGTGGAGACGTACAAGGTCGGCGTGCAGCTGAACGTGCCGCTGTACCAGGGCGGGGAAGTGGCCTCCAAGGTGCGTTCGGCGAGGCACGAAGCGAGCATCGCCCGCCAGGACCTGATCAGGCAGGAGCGCTCCGTGGACCGCAAGACCCGCTCGGCCTTTCTCGGGGTCGACAGCTCCCTGAAGCGCGTTGACGCCCTGTCCCAGTCGGTGGAAGCCAACAGGCTGGCCCTGCAGGCCAAGCAGGAGGGGTTCATGTCCGGGCTTTTCACCAGCCTGGGCGTGCTCGACGCAGAACGGGACCTGGCGCTGGTCAGCATCGACCACGCCCAGGCCCGCTATGACTACATCCTCAACAGCCTCAGGCTCAAGCAGGCCGTCGGCACCCTGGCCGAGAAGGATCTGCAGGACCTGGAAAACTGGCTCGTGAAATAAATCGTTCACCGCTTGGCCGCTCCGACGGGGCGGTGGGAGGGTTTGGGCATGTTGAAGCTGCTGCGCAAGAAGATCGCCGGCCTGCGGCGTGAAATCGCTCCTCACACGGAACCTCGCCGCAAGATGAAGTTCGAGACGCTGGAGCCCCGCATCCTGCTCTCGGCCGACATCGGCCTCGAACACCACGATCCCGCCGCGCAGGAGCAGGCCGCCGTGGTGGCCATCGAGCAGCCCCTCGTCCAGACCCCGGACCCTGCCGTCGTCGTCGCCGACGACTCCTCGGCCGCGGACACCCCCGGCCTGGCCCGACCCACGGAGGTGGTGCTCGTCGACCCGTCCGTGGACGGCTACCAATCCCTTCTCGACGGCCTGCGCTCCCCCTCCGGGAATCTCGCCGCGTACGAGATCCATGTGCTGGACGCCGGCCGGGACGGCTTCGCGCAGGTCGACGAGATCCTGCAGGGCCGCGGCGACGTGGCGGCCGTGCACCTCCTGTCCCACGGATCCGAGGGCGAGGTGCGCCTGGGCGGCAGCGTTCTGAACGCCGAGACGGCAGACCTGCACGCCGCCGAACTCGGCAGCTGGGGCGAGACCCTCGGTCCGGACGGCGACTTCCTGCTCTACGGGTGCAACGCCGCCGCCGGCCCGGACGGCGTTTCCTTCGTCGCAACCCTCTCGGCCCTGACCGGGGCCGACGTGGCCGCCTCCGACGACGCCACGGGCGCCGCGGCCCTGGGCGGGGACTGGGACCTGGAGCACGCCGTCGGCTCCGTCCAGGCCCGGACCCTGTCCCCCGGCTCGTACAGCGGCCTCATGACCGGCTTCACGGTCACGTCCGCCGACGAGAACTTTACCGGCACCGCCGCCGCGGACACGTATTTCTTCTCCGACGACTGGGGCGCCGACACCCTCGCCGATGCAGGCGGCACGGGCGACACCCTCGATTTTTCCGCCGTCACCGCGGACATGACCGTGACCTTCCACGCCGACGGCAGCGTTTCCGCGGCCGGCGGGTCGAGCACCCTCGACCGTGCGACCGGCCTGGAGCGCATCATCGCCGGTTCGGGCGTCAACACCTTCGTCTTCGAGAACGGGGCGACCTTCGCGGGAACCATCGACGGCGGCGCGGGGACCCTCGATTTTTCCGCGTACACGACGGCTCTGACCGTTCACGTCAACGCCGACGGCACCCTGTCCGCGGGCAGCCTCGGGGAGGTCCTCGGCCGGGCGTCCGGCGTGGCTGCGTTCATCGGCGGCTCCGGCGACAACACCTACCAGTTCGCCGACGGCGCGGCCTTCGCCGGGACCATCGACGGCGGCGCGGGCGGCGCCAACACGCTGGACTACTCGGCCTGGACGGCGGCCGTGGCCGTGGACCTCGCCGCGGGAACGGCGAGCGGAGCCGCGGGCGTGTCCAACATGCGCGCCGTCATCGGCGGTTCGGCCGGGAACACCGTGGCCGGAGACGTCGAGGACAACGATTTCACTGGCGCCGCTGCGGGCGACGTCTACATCTTCGCCGACGGCTGGGGCACGGATTCCATCGTCAACCCGGGATCCGGAGACACAGACGCCCTCGACTTCTCGGGGGTGACCTCGGATCTGACCGTGACCTTCCGCGCCGACGGGACGCTCTTCGTCACCGACGGGGCCAATGCCCTGACGTATTCCGGCTATCTCGCCGCATTCACCGGCAGCTCCGGAAACAACGCGTACGTCTTCGAGAACGGCGCGACCTTCGCGGGCGTCATCGACGGCGGCGCGGGCGGCACGAACACCCTGGATTTTTCCGGCTACGCGACGCCCGTGCGCGTGGACCTGCAGAGCGGCTCCTTCTCCCTCGGCGGCTCCCTCCAGGGCTCGTCCATGATCGACTTTTCGGCCCTGACACCCGTCGCGGAACTGAATTCCGGCCACGGCATCGACACCGCCACGCTCCCGGCTGGCACGACCCTGGCCGCGCTGGGCGTGAGCTCCGAAAGGATCACCGCGGCCACGCTGCTGACGTCCCTGAATCTGGGGAACGGCGTCGACACGGTTTTCGGCAAGGACCTGCGCTTCACCCTGTCCACGGGCGAGGACGTCGACGTGGACCTGGGCACGGCGACCACGGTGGGCGGCGTCATCGACGCCATCAACGCCGCGGCCCCCGGCAAGCTCTCCGCCTCCGTCAACGCCGCCGGGAACGGCCTGACCCTGACGGACACGGCCGGCGGGGCCTCCTCCCTCTTCGCGACCAGCCTCAACGGTTCCTCAGCGGCCACGGACCTGGGCCTCGACGACATCTTCACCGGCGCGACCCTGAACGGCCGCAGCCTGGTCAACGACCTGCGTTTCACCCTGTCCGACGGCACGGTGTTCGTGGTCAGCCTGGCCGGCGCGACCACGGTCCAGGACGCCCTGGACCGCATCAACGGGTCCAGCGCCCTGGTCGACGCGGCCATCAATGACGCCGGCAACGGCCTGGTCATCCGCGACATGGCCGACGGCGCGGGCAACCTCGAGATCGAGAGCCTGTACGGCACGGGCGCGGCCGCGTCCCTGGGCATCGAGGGCGAAGGGATCGGGGCCGAACTGAGCGGCTCCTCCCTGCGGGACACCATCCGCATCACCCTGCGCGACGGCACGGTGGTGGACGTGAACCTCGGCGGCGCATCCACGGTGCAGGACATCCTGGACGCCATCGACGGGGCCCACGCCCATCTCACGGCGACCCTGACGGGGTACGGCATCACCGTGTCCGATTCGTCCGGCGGCCTGGGCGCGTTCAGCATCGAGAGCCTGAACGGATGCACGGCGGCCGAGGATCTGGGCCTCGACCAGAGCGTGGCCGCGCCCTCCATGGCGGGGAGCGCCCTGGCCGCGGGCGTGGTCTCGGGCCAGTTCGCCAACATCGCGGACGTCGCGGGCGGCTCGGCCGGCGACCTGATCATCGGCAGCGGCGACGGCCAGACCCTGACCGGCGGCGACGGAGGCGACACCTTCGTCTTCAGGAACGGCTGGGGCGCGGACACGGTCGCGGACCTGGGCGCGGACGGCACGGACACCCTCGACTTCTCCGCGGTCAGCGCCAATCTGACGTTCACCTTCCACGCCGAAGGCGGCGTATCGGTCACCGACGGGACCAACACGCTGGCGCGGACCGCCGTCGTCGAGAACGTCGTCGGCGGCTCGGGCACCAACATTTTCGTTTTCGAGGACGGCGCCGAATTCGCGGGGACCATCGACGGCGGCAGCGGCACGTCCACCCTGGACTACTCGGCCTGGACCTCGGCGGTGTCCGTGGATCTGGCCGCAGGCACTGCCTCCGGCACTGAAGGCGTGCGCGGCATCGAACATGTCATCGGCGGCTTCGGGGACGACGTCCTGACGGGCGACGCGGGCGTGAACGCCATCAGCGGCGGCGCTGGCGCGGACAG
>Ga0209066_10000747_pt1 | contig 46207 bp, 49 predicted proteins | sample All_14_2_FD_187198 | JGI IMG/M metagenome (GOLD analysis project Ga0209066, IMG submission 187198) | Freshwater microbial communities in response to fracking from Pennsylvania, USA - Allegheny Zone_MetaG_DW_15 (SPAdes) (version 2) ... | reverse complement strand
GCGCAAGACGCTGCCCGGCCTGCGCCTGGCGCAAAAATACGCGGTGCGCTGCGGCGGCGGCACCAACCACCGCCTCGGCCTCTACGACGGCATCCTCATCAAGGAAAACCACATCCTCGCCGCCGGCGGCGTCACGGCAGCGCTGCAACAGGCCGCACCGCTGGCGCGCGGCGACGTCTTCGTGCAGATCGAGGTTGAGACCCTCGATCAGCTCGCCGAGGCGCTCGATGCCGGAGCGACGCTTATCCTGCTGGACAACATGACGCTGGGCGAGATGGGCCAGGCCGTCGGCCTCACCGCCGGCCGGGCGCAGCTCGAAGCGTCTGGCGGCGTACGCCTCGAGACCGTGCGCGCCATCGCCGAGACCGGCGTCGATCGCATCTCCGTCGGCAGCCTCACCAAGGACGTCCGCGCCGTCGACCTCTCCTTGCGGCACGTCGAACGGTAGCGATCATTCCGCGAACTACCGCGCCTGCGCGGACATGAAATGAGCGCTGTCCATCTGGTGTAGAATCCGCGCCTCGCTCCGCCCGGGGCGGCCACCGCGGAGAGGTGGATGAGTGGTTTAAGTCGCACGCCTGGAAAGCGTGTGTAGGTTCATAGCCTACCGCGGGTTCGAATCCCGCCCTCTCCGCCACCCCAAAGATCGACCGATCAGTCAGCGCAACCGGATTTCACTGCCGGCTCGCCGTCATCGTCCGCGCCGCATCGAGGCAAAGCTTCTCGCAGGTCTTGCATGCCTCGGCGCAAATCGCGCAGTGCTCATGCTGCTGCGCGTGGCGTTCGCACTCGTCGCCGCAGGTGTGGCAGGCCAGCGCGCAGGCTTCCAGCATCGTGCGCAAGGTCTGTTCGTTGCTGCCGGTACGGCGCGACGCAAGCGATCCCCCGGCGTGGCAGGCGTCGGCGCAATCGAGGTTGAGCCGGATGCATTGCGTGAGTTCATGGACCATCTCCTCGCCGAGGCATGCGTCGGCGCAGGCGATGCAGGCCTGCTCGCAATCGAAGCAGGCTTCGAGGCAGTGGATCAATACGTCGTTGGTGTTGCCCTGAACGTGGGGGTGGGTGCTGATCATTTGCTGGGCGTGCATGGTTGTCTCCTTGTGAAGGTCCGTCGGGACCGGATTCGGGGCAAGTCGCGGTCCCGCTCGGGCCGGGTGGCGGCCCGCCGCACGCGTTGCGAATTTTTCATTGCCTTTCGCGCCAAACTAGTCCATAGTGCGCGGGCGATTTTCAAGTAGTGCTGTTGTTGTTCGGTTCTAAGCCGCTTCGCGGTCTTCCCCGCATCACCCCCGCTGTCTTGAGTCTCGCCCCATCCATCAGGGGCAACGTCCCCGCTTTTTCAAGGATTCAAGACATGGCAAACGGCACCGTCAAGTGGTTCAACGACTCCAAGGGTTTCGGCTTCATTACGCCTGAGGGCGGCGGCGAAGACCTCTTCGCGCATTTCTCGGCGATCCAGTCCAGCGGCTTCAAGACCCTGGCCGAAGGTCAGCGCGTAACTTTCGACGTCACGGCTGGTCAAAAAGGTCCGCAGGCGGCCAACATCCGTCCGATCGAGTAAGGCTCGAGCGCGGCACGGCCTTCGGGCCGTGCGTTACGGTGCCCGGTTCGCCGGGCCTTTTCCCTTTCCGCCCGAGGTGACCGCATGGCCAAAGAAGAACTCCTTGAAATGAACGGCGTCGTCGACGAAGTACTGCCGGATGCCCGCTACCGCGTCACCCTCGAAAACGGGCACAACCTGGTGGCCTACAGCGCCGGCAAGATGCGCAAGCACCACATCCGCATCCTGGCGGGCGACAAGGTTTCACTCGAACTCTCCCCCTACGATCTGAGCAAGGGAAGGATCACCTTCCGCCACATCGAGGGGCGCGGCGCCCCCGCTTCCCCCGCACGCCGCCGCAGCTGACCACCGCGCCGGCCCACGCCGGCCCCGGCTATCAGGTCAGGCTGCAGCAGGTCGCGATCGCCGGCGCGGACGACTTCGAGATCCGCTCGCTGCTCGACCGGCAGCAATACGCCGACCCCGACGGCGCCGCCGAGCGCGCCGGCATCTCTCCCGCCACCTGGTCCCTGTTCGGGCAAGTCTGGCCTTCGGCCGTGGTGCTCGCCGACCTCATGCAGACATGGGACCTGCACGCGACGCGTGTGCTCGAGATCGGTTGCGGACTCGCGCTCGCCAGCCTCGTCATCCATCGCCGCCTCGGCGATGTCACCGCCAGCGACATTCATCCGCTCACCGAGGCCTTTCTGCACGACAACCTGCAGCGCAACGGACTCCCGCCGATGAAGTACCGCGCCGGCGACTGGCTGCATCGCGGCGACGCCCCGGGAACATTCGACCTGATCATCGGCAGCGACGTACTGTACGAACGCAACCATCCCGCACAACTCGCTGGCTTTGTGGCCCACCACGCGGCCGAACGCGCCGTGGTCGTCATCATCGATCCCGACCGCGGCAACCGTCCCGCCTTCTCGCGCCTGCTCGACGCGGACGGCTTTTCGCTGACGGAAACCAGGATCTGCGGCGCCGGCTACCGCGGGCGGATTCTCAAGTATCGGCGTTAGACGACTTCCGCGGCCTCGAGGCCCAAGGAACGGCAAGCGCCGCTAACCGAGGTTCGCGTCCCTGCCCACTTCGGCGCCCATGATTTCCAGCGCCAGCAGCACCTCATCCGACGCCGAGCGGAACTCGCCCTGCTCGATGGCGCGCGCGCCCGCGACGTCGCCGTCGTGGAAGCGCCGGAGCATCTCGCCGACGGTCTCGTGGAAGTGCCGGTGGCTGCGGTCGAGTTCGGCGAAATGCGGCAGGTGCCCGAGTTCGCCGGCGTGAGCGACGAGCCACTTGCCGAGGTCGCAGGCGCCATGATCGGCGGCGACCGCCGGATCGCAGGCGCCGGCGTCGTTGCCATCGACAAGCATCTCGAGCTTGAAGGCAAAAATCTTGTGTGCCGTCGACGCGAAGTTGCAGTTGATCATGGTGAACCTTCCATCGCTGGAGCGGGGCGAACTGCCGGTGCGGCGTGCAGAAAGCGTGCCGGTCCGCATCTGTGCGCTGGCGCTCTTTTGCGACCGCAGCCTCCATGCGGCATCCCCGCTCTCATGATACGACTTAAGTCATATTCCGCCCACTGGGGTCTTTTCCGCGCCCGGGAAGCGGCGGCCGCTGCCGCTCCCGCATTCGGGAACCGTCGCCTGCGGCGCGGCCCGGAATTTGATGTTTCGCAAGGCACGGATTCCCCTGTCACCGTCATGGATTAGAATCGCCCGTCATGACAGACAAGCGGACTTTCCTGCGTGCCGCAGCCGCGCTGGGTTTCTGGACCGCAGCCACGCATCCCCTGGCCCAGGCACCGTCGCCCCGTCCGTTGCGCGTCGGCGTGCATCCCTACAACAGCACGCTCACGCTGATCCGCATCCATCAGCCGCTGGTGCGCCACCTCGAGAACTCGCTCGGCGTGCGGGTGGAGTTCTACACCGCGCCCGATTTCGACGGCTTCATGTCCTCGCTGCTCGGCGGCGAGTACGACATCGCGATCAGCCCGCCGCATTTCGCCATGCTCGCCTCGCACCGCGGCATGGCCCCGCTGGTGAACTACCGCATGCGCCTGGAGCCGATCTTCGTCGTACGCTCGGACAGCAAGCTGCACGGGCCGGCTGATCTGCGCGGCCGCAATCTCGGCATGGCCGACCGCACCGCCTTCATCCGCATCGTCGCCGTCAAGTGGCTCGAGGAACACGGCCTCGTCGCCGGCCGCGACTACCGGATCGCCGAGCAGTCGAGCCACGGCACGGCAGTCGCCGCCACCGCGCTCGGCCATGTGGATGCCGGCCTGACGACGACGACGGCCCTGATCCAGGCGCCGGCCGACATCCGCCAGCAGGTACGCGTGATGAACATCGGCAGGAGCTTCCCTCATCTCGTCACCATGGCGAAGCGCAGCTTCGGCATGCCGGAACTGCTGCGCATCAAGACCGCGCTCGAGACCTTCCAGGGCACGCCGGAAGGACGCGACTTCTTCCTTGCCAGCGGCTTCGGCGGCTATGAGGAGGTGGACACCGCCGAGTTCGACGCACTGCAGCCTTACGTCGATGCGTACGTAAAGATGATCAACCGGGGCGCCAAATGAACATCTCCCTGCGCGTTTCCCGCTCGCTGCGCGTCAAGCTGCTGGTCGCGAGCCTGCTGATCGAGGCGACGATGCTGGCGCTCCTCGTCGGCAACAGCGCACGCCTGATCCAGGAACACGTGGCGCACCAGGCCGAGGCACGCATCCAGTCGATCGAACTCGCCTACAAGACGGCCGTCGCGGTGCCGCTCGCGGCGCGCGACTACGCGACGCTGCGCGACATCCTCGACGGTTTCAAGCGCGCCGAGGACATCGAATACCTGGCCGTCACCGACCGCCGCGACCAGCCGCTGGTCGCGCTCGGCTGGCAAGCGGGCCGGCCGTTCCCGGCGCCGACGCCGGTGCTGGCCAGCGAAGACGTGATCCACGTCGCCTTCGACGTCGAGTTCGCCGGTGCCACCTACGGCAAGGTCCGCTACGGCCTGTCGTCGAAGTTCCTGCGCGACGCGCGCGACGTGCTGTTCGAGCAGAGCGTGAGCATCGCCCTGCTCGAGCTGACCTTCACCTTCCTGCTGCTGGTGGCCACCGGCTACTGGCTGACGCGCGGCTTCAACGGCCTGATCGAGGCCAGCCGGCGCGTCGCCGCCGGCGAACTCGACGTGCACGTCGACATCCGCGGCGAGGACGAGATAGCTGCCGTCGGGCGCAGCTTCAACGCCATGGCCGCGGCTGTGCAGGAGCGCATCGCCGCCCTGCGCGAAGGCGAGCAGCGCTTCCGCACCATCGCCGACTACACCTACGCCTGGGAGAACTGGTTCGGCCCCGACGGCAAGCTGCGCTGGGTGAATCCCGCCGTCGAGCGCATGACCGGCTACCCGGTGCGCGAATGCATGGGCATGGAGGGCTTCCCGTTGCCCCTCATCCATCCGACCGACCGCGAACTCGTTCGCCGGCAGCAGGCCCAGGCCCTCGCCGGCCACACCGGGCAGGACCTCGAATTCCGTATCGACCGCCGCGACGGCCGCGTGATCTGGGTGGCCATGGCCTGGCAGCCGATCTTCGACGAGCAGGGCACGAGCCTGGGCTACCGTTCGAGCGTGCGCGACATCACGACGCAGCACTTCGCCACCGAGGAGCTCGCCTACGCCGCCACGCACGACGCCCTGACGGGGCTCAACAACCGCCGTGCCTTCGAGCAGGAACTGCAGCGCGAACTCGAACGCCAGAAGCCGGGCGCCGAGCCGGTAACGGTGTTCTACATCGACCTCGACCAGTTCAAGCTGGTCAACGACACCTGCGGGCACACCGCCGGCGACGCGCTGCTGCGTCACCTCTCGCGCGTCATGGAATCGCGCGTCGGCTACGGTTTCCTCGCCCGCCTCGGCGGCGACGAGTTCGGACTCGTGATCACCGAGATGCCGCAGGACGAGGCCGAGCGGCGCGCGCAGCACTTGATCGACGACGTCCGCGCCGTACCCTTCACCTGGGAGGGCAAGTCCTTCCGCATCGGCGCCAGCATCGGCATCGCCCGCTCGTCGCCGCAGCTCGACAGCGTCGACGAACTGCTGATGGCGGCCGACACCGCCTGCTATGCGGCGAAGGAGCGCGGACGCAACCGCGCCCAGGTCTACCTGCCCACGGACCGCTACTTCCAGGAGCGCCAGGCCGACTACCTGTCGCTGACGCAGATATCCGAAGCGCTCGGCAGCGGCCGCCTCGCGCTCTACGCGCAGAAGATCCACGCCCTGGCGCCGGAGCACGACAGCTACTACGAGGTGCTGGTGCGCCTCGTCGGCGAGGACGGCCGGATCATCCCGCCGGCGCGCTTCATTCCCGCAGCCGAGCGCTACGGCATGATGCCCCTGATCGACCGCTGGGTCTTCGAGGCCACTTGCCTGCAGATCAAGGCGTGGAAGGCGGCAGGCATCGCGGCGCCGAAGTTGAGCGTCAACCTGTCGGGCATCACGCTCGCCGAATCAGGCCTGGTCGATTACATCCGTGCCACCTTTGCCGAGCACGGCGTCGAGCCGGCGCGCCTCGGCTTCGAGATCACCGAAAGCTGCGCCATCGCCCAGATCGACCAGGCGCTCGAACTGATCGAACTGTGCGCGGGCATGAACTGCCCGCTGGCGCTGGACGATTTCGGCAGCGGCCTGTCGTCGTTCGGCTACCTCAAGCGCTTCAAGGTCAATAGCCTCAAGATCGACGGCATGTTCGTCAAGAACGCCGACGCCGATCCCGACGACCGCGCGGTCATAGAATCCATCGTGCGCCTGGCGAAACTCCGCGGCCTGACGACGGTCGCAGAATTCGTCACCTCGGAAGCGGTGCTGGCGACGGTGCGCGAGCTGGGCGTCGACTACGCCCAGGGCTACGCCGTGCATGTGCCGGCGCCGCTCGCCGACATCGTCTGAACGGCCGCAGGCCGCATGGAGTCGCGCATGCTGAACGTAGACATCGTTGCCGACATCGTCTGTCCCTGGTGCTGGATCGGCACGCGGCGCTTGCGCGCCGCCATCGCCATCGTGCGCCGCGAGCTTCCCGACTTCGAGGTGGCGCCGCACTGGCGGCCTTTCTTCCTGAATCCTGACACGCCGCCGGAAGGCGAGCCTTACCTGCCGTTCCTCGAGCACAAGTTCGGCAGCCGCGAAGCCGTCGAGGCGCTTTTCGAGCGCGTGCGCGCCGCCGGTCGCGAATACGGCCTCGACTACGCGTTCGAGAAGATCCGCCTGCGCGCCAACACGCTCGACGCCCACCGCCTGATCCATTGGGCGCAGCAGCAGGGTCCGGCGGGCGGCCTCGTCGAGCGTCTCTACGTCGCCCAGTTCGTGAACGGCGAGCACGTCGGCGACCGTGAACTGCTGGTCACGGCGGCAGCCGAGTGCGGCTACGACGCCGCCGCGGCGCGCACCTTCCTAGAATCCGGCGCGGCGCGCGACGAGGTAATCGCCGAAGAGCGCGCCGCGCGCGAACACGGCGTGCATAGCGTGCCGACGTTCATCGTCGACGGCCGCATCGTCGTCGTCGGCGCCGAGGAACCGGTGCGACTCGCCGAGGCCATGCGCACGGCGCTGGCAGAAGCGCGCGCATGAGCCGAAACGCCCGCGCCTTCCTCGCCCTCGGCGCCCTCGCCGTCGCGCTCGCCGTGGCGCTCGGCGCCGCCGCCAGTCACGGCTTGCGCGCGCACCTCGCCGCCAACGATCCGGCCGGCTGGTTTGCCACTGCGCTCCAGTACCACCAGTGGCAGGCCTTCGGACTGATGCTCGTCGGCCTCGCCGCGGCACGTTTCCCGTCGCGCTGGTTCGTCGCCGCCGGCTGGCTGATCGTCGCCGGCCTGCTGCTGTTCAGCGGCAACCTCTACCTCCGCAGCGTCTTCGGCGTGCACGCGTTCCACGTCGTCACGCCTTGGGGCGGCGCCGCCTTCATCGCCGGCTGGGTCTGCGTCGCCGTCGGCGCGCTGCGTGCGCGAGCCGCTTGATCGGCCGCCGCGCGGCGTATTGACTGGCGGCATGGCCGCCTTGCGCATCTTCACCCTGCTGTTCGTCGCGGCGCTCGCCGGCTGCGCCGGCTACGGCGGCGCCGGGCTCGTCCCGGGGCAGGCCTCGGCCGACGACGTGCTGCGCACCATGGGCGTGCCGGCGATGCAATGGACGAGCGCCGACGGCTCGCGCCAGTTCGCCTATCCGCGCGGGCCGATGGGCGTGCACACGCACATGGTCTTCATCGGCGCCGACGGCCGCCTCGAGCGCATCGACAACGTACTCGACGAGGACGACTTCGCGCGCATCCGCCCGGGCATGACGCAGGACGAAGTGCAGCGCGTGATCGGCCCGCCATGGCCGGGCTGGACGGTCTACTTCAAGGCGCGCGACGAACTGGTCTGGGAGTGGCGCTATTGCGACGCCTGGGCGCAGTATGCCCGCTTCGACGTCCTGTTCGACGCCACGGCCGGCACCGTGCGCTCGACGCTGAGCCAGCGCGAAGCCCAGACCGGCCAATGCGGCGGCCCTTGGGGCGGCTGCTGGTGCGGGCGCTGAGCTGAGAGCCTGCATCAGCAGGTCCCATCCCCCCCTTGACCAACGCGGGGTGCGGGACGGACCTGCTGACACTGGCTCTTACCACCGCCCGCCGCCGCGCGAGCGGCGCATCTCCGGCCAAGTGCCGGGAAAGCCGTAGCGGGCGGCGAGGCGCGCCTGGCGCAGCGCGCGCCGCTTCTGCACCACGCGCAAGGCATCGAGCATCGGCCGGCATTCGACGCGCATCATCGCGTGCTGGTCGCGTTCGAGGTCCCAGAGGCCCATGCGCGTCCATTGCTCGCGGTCGTGCCACTCGGGCATGCCGAGGATCGGGTAGAGGCAGATGCCGGCGAGCGGCACGCCCTCGCCGAGCAGTTGCGTCGCCATCGCCGACAGCTCGTGCATCCACGGCGCACGGGCCTCGCCGAGCGCGCTGGTCTCGGTGATCAGCACGTCGCCGCCATAACGCTCCCAGGCGGCGCGCACCAGGTCGGCCAGCGGCACGCGGCGCGGATCGTCGTCGGCCAGGGGCGTGCCCTCGGCGCCAAGCTGCCACTGGTTGGTCCAGTAGTAATTGAGCCCGACCACGTCGAGCTGCTGCGGCGAGCCGCCGAGTTCCGGCATGCTGCGGCCGGCGACGATGTCCCAGAACTCGAACACCGCCTCCTCGTTGAACCAGCGCGCGTGCTCGATCTGCGCCGGGTCGTCGCCAGCCGGCACCACGCGGCAGATCGGATCGACGTTCACGATGCGCGCCCACGGGCATGCGTCGCGGATGGCGGCGATGCCAGCTAGCGCGGCGCGCGCCAGCGCCACCTTGAGCTCGAAGCCGCGCCCCTGCGCGTGCGGCGCGAAGCGGCCGGCCTCGCCGGCGGCCCAGGCGAAGTACGAGGGCTCGTTGATCGGCGTGAAGTAGCAGGCGCCGTCGCTGCGCGCGACGACGAAGCGTGCCGCCGCGTGGCAATAGGCGGCGAAGCGGTCGGCGAAGGCCGCGCCGAACGGATCGAGGTCGTCCGGATAGCCGTAGTGGAACAGGTCCCAGATGACGTCGAGTTCATGCCGCCTCGCCGCCGCCATGAACGGCTCGACCGACGCGAAGTCGTAGCGCCCGCCGCGGTCTATCAGCGGCCAGCGCATGGCCTCGCGCACGGCATGGATGCCGACCTCGAGCAGGCGGCCATAGTCGGCGTCGACATGGCGATCGTGCTCGGTGGCGGCGATCTGGTCGATCCACTCGCCATGCATGTTGTAGCCGGTCGCGCACTCGAAGCCGGCGAGGTAGAAGCTACGGAACATGCGCAGCCGCCTCCTCGTCGGCCAGCCTGCCGACCGCCGACGCACCGCCGGCGACCAGTTGGCGGAAGCGGGCGGCAAGCGGCGTCGGCACGCGCTCGAAGCCGGCCGGCCCGGCCTTCAGGTCCCACAGGCCCATCTGGCGGATGTAGTCGTGCGGCGGCTTCGTGCCCTCGCGGTAGCCCCAGGTGACGAGCGCGAACAGCGGCCACCACGTGTAGCCGACCAGCGGCACGCCGCGTGCGCGCACGCGCGCCGTCGCCGCCACCGAATCGTCGAGCCAGGCCATGCGCCGGGCGACGCTGCCAAGGGACGCGGTCTCGCTGATGAACAGCGGGCGGCGGTAGCGGCGCCAGTAAAGCTCGGCCAGTCGCTCGACGATGTCGGCCCCGGCGTAGCGCATGCGGATGCGCAGCCGGCCGCCGGCGTCGCGCAGCAGCGTCTTCTCCGAAAACAGCGGATAGAGGTTGATGCCGACGAGGTCGAGGCCCACCGCGTGCTCCTCGAACCAGGCGAGTTCGCGCACCTCGGCGCCGTGGGCGAGCAGCCAGCCGTAGAGCGGATGCCCGGGCCGCACGGCGCCGCTGATCAGGTCGAGCGCCAGGAACACCAGTTCCTGGCGCCGCCGCGCTTCGATGGCGAGATCGGGCGACGCCGCGGCATACAGGTCGGTGGCATCCACATGCGCATGCACGATGTCGGGGTCGATGCCGCGCTGCCGCTTGACGGTGGCGACGATGCCGCGGCACAGGCCCAGCATCACGGCGACGAAGCCGCGCCAGCTGCGCCCGAACGGCGGCCACCAGCCGAGCCGGCCGCAGTACCAGGCGGTGACGCGTGGCTCGTTGAGCGGCGTGTAGGTGTGGATGCGGCCGCGATAGCGCTCGGCGATGCGTGCCGCGTACTCGGACATGTATTCGGGCAGGCGCGGATGCAGCCAGGCGCCTTCGATCCAGCCCGGCAGGCCGTAGTGTACGAGGTCGACCACCGGCTGGATGCCGAGGTCCAGCAGGCGTTCGAGCGGCCGGTCCGCCCACGTGTAGTCCCAGATGCCCGGCGCCGGATTGATGCGGTGCCAGGGGATGCCGTAGCGCACGGCGCGCAGCCCGAGCTCGGCGAACAGCGCCAGGTCGTCTTCCATCTGCTCGTAGTGGCCGGTGAGCTCGTATTCGTCGAGCGTGCGCCCGGTGCGCGGCGAAGGCGCGGTGATGAACGTGTCCTCGATGCCGGCGAGCCACTGGAAGGCCGCGGGCGAGACGAGCTGCGACAGGGTGCTGCGGCGGACGTGCATGGCGGCGGCCTACGCGAGTGCCGGCTCGCGCGATGCCAGCGCGCGCTCGGTCCAGGTTGGACCCGGCGAGCGCGGCCCGGCCGGCGTCATCACGAGTTCGTCGATGCACATGCGCCGCGCCGACATGTCCGGTCCCCAGGCGTGATAGACGATGTAGCGCGTGGCGTCGTCCGGAGCCGTCACCACCGAGCAGTGCCCCGGTCCGATCACGCGGCCCGGCACGGTGCGCAGGACGCGCGGCCCCTCCTCCGCACCCGCGGCGGACCAGGGGCCGAGGATCGAGTCGGCGACCACGTAGTCGACGCCGTAGCTGTCGGTCTGCCAGCAACCGCCGCTGTAGAGGCACCAGAGCCTGCCGCCGTCGGCGACGACGCACGGGCCTTCGAGCGTGTGCCAGTCGCAGACGCGGCCATACATCTCGCGCCCGGCGGCGAAGCGCTGCCAGTCGTGGTGCGCGCGCGCCACGACTTGCCCCGCCGGCGCCAGCGTCGTCATGTCGGCGAGCGCATGCACGACCAGTGCGGTGCCGACGCGCGCCGGCCCGTCGCCGCCGTCGTCGGCGTCGAGGAAATCGCGCGCGTGGAACAGGTACCAGCGACCGTCGGCGTCGCGGAAGGCATGGGGATCGATGGCGAAGGGAACCTCGTCCGGTTCCGTCAGCGCCGCCAGGTCCTCGTAGGGGCCGAGCGCGGCATCGCTCGCAGCGACCCGCAACTGGTGCCGCCGGTCGCCGTGGCCGACCGAATAGTAGAGATACCAGCGCCCGCCGTCCGTGACCACTTCCGGCGCCCAATAGGCATCGCCGAGCGCCGGGTCCGGACGCAGCAGCGCCTGGCCGGCCGGCTGCCACGACACCAGGTCGGGCGATTCGAGCAGCGGGAATACGCTGGGGCCGGCGCCGCCATGCACCGTGCCGGCCGCCTCGGCCGGGCCGGTGCCGATGGCGCAATAGCGATCGCCGTCGCGCCACACGTAGGGGTCGGCGAAATATCCGGCATGCACCGGATTCGTGTAGACGAGCCGCCTCATCGCATGCCGGCGCGCGCGCCGTGCCGTTCGGGGTTCATGGGGCGACGCTGGCAAGGCCTGTGCCCTCAGCCGGCGTGCAGGGACCAGCCGGCAGCCCCGAAGTCGGCATGCCAGCGGCGGCAGGTGCGGAAGCCCTCTGCCCCCGTGTAGTCGAGTTGCTCCACGTCGATGCGGCGGCCCGCGGTGCCGTCAAGGCGCACCAGGTGGTACGAGTTCGGCCGGCCGCCGCGCCGGCGCGTCGACACCGCAGTGCCCGCCTGCAGGGCGACGGCGCGGCTAGCCTCAGGGCCGGCGGGCACGCAGTACGGCAGGTGGATGTGGCCGCCGAGGAACAGGTCGGCGCCGGCGGCCGTCCACGCCGCCAGCGCGGCGTCGGCGCCGCGCACCCGGTTGCGCCGATCGTCGCTGTCGACGATCGCCAACGGATGGTGGAGCGCGACGACGCGGAAGCTCGCGGCGGAAAACCGCCCGAGCCGCCGGGCGACGGCGTCAACGACCGCGGGTGTTATCACGCCATGCTTGTGGCGCAGCACGCGGGTCGAATTGACCCCGACTACGGCGACCTCGTCGCCGAGCCACCACGGCGCCAGGTCGCCGCAAATGTAGCGACGGTACTCGCCGTAGGGCGCGAGCAGCCGCGCCGGCAGGTCGAACAACGGCAGGTCGTGGTTGCCGGGCAACGCGAGCACGGGCAGCGGCCTCAGGCTGTCGATGAAGGCGCGCGCCGCGCGGAACTGCGCGCTGCGCGCGCGCTGCGTGATATCGCCGCTCAGCACGACCAGGTCGGGCGCCGAAGCGAGCAGGCTCGCCCGCAGCGCGGCGCAGACCGGCGCATCCTCGGTGCCGAAGTGGGGATCGGAGATGTGCGCGAGCGTGCTCAGGGTGGCGGCCCCCAGGGACGCGGCACGACGACCGTCAGCGCATCGGGCACCACGCGCACGTGGAGCGGCAGCCGGCAGTCGGCGAGTTCGCCGTCGAGCGCGACGCGGATGCGGCGCGGTCCGCGCCCCGCGAAGTCGACCTCGACACTGGCGGCGCAGTGCTGTTGCAGGTTACCGGCCGTCTCGAGCCGCGCCGTGGCCCCGCGCAGCGCGAGGCCCAGCAGTTCGCGGCGGCCGACTTCGCGCAGCGCCAGCACGGCGAGTTCGCCGCGTGCGACGCACAGCGCCTCGTCGAGCCCGAGCCGGGCAAGTTGCAGCGCGTTGCGACCGAAGAACACGCCCGGCGTCGACAGCACCGATTCGCGCCCGTCGATGTCGAGGCGCAGGCGATAGGGTTGATGCTCGCGCAGCAGCGTCACCAGGCCCGAGGCGACGGCGACGAGGCGGCTGCGGCCGAAGCGCTGCTTGTCCTGTTCGCGCCGCTCGACGAGCCGGCGATAGAGACCGATGCTGGCGTTGTTGAGGAACAGGCGGCCGTCCATCTCGCCTACCGGCACGCGACGCAGGACCCCGCCGGCGATCGCGCGTGCCGCCATGCCCGGTTCGGTCGGCATGCCGAGTTCGCGCGCGAAGTAGTTGAAGGTGCCGAGCGCGATGGCGGCAAAGGGGAGCCCGGCCGCCCGGGCGACGCCGGCCACGGCGTTCAGCGTGCCGTCGCCGCCGGCGGCCACCAGCAGGCCGGGGCGCTCGATTGCAGCGGCGGCGGCCAGCGTCGCCACGTCCGGCGGCCGGCGTGCGATGCGCACTGCCAGATCGAAGTCGCGGAAGCCGGCCTCTATCTCGGCGCGCGCCGCGTGCTTGTCGGTGCTGCCCGACCCGGCGTTCATCACCACCGTGACCGGATATCCGGTCCCCGCATCGGGCGGGGCCGGCGCATCGCTCAGAGCGACCACCTCCAACCGCAACCGCACTCGGCGCGGAACCACGCGCGGGCCAGCATCGCTTCGAGGTCGAGGTCGATGCCGGCAGGCATCGGCTTCGGGCCGCACTCGACGACGCGGAAGCGCGAATGGCGGTGGCAGGAGGGACAGACCGCCCGCGCGCTCATGCAGTGGGCGACCGCCAGCATGTTGCGGTAGCGCCGCCACGAAAACACGCCGGCGGCGATGCCAGCCAGCATCAGGAGCATGCCGATGGTGCGCCCCTGGACGGTTCCGTGGCCGAGCACTTCGAAGCCGCCGGCGACGGCGACGATGGCGAGGAAGCAGGTGGCCAGCCAGGCGTGCCCCTCGATCACCTGGCGGTCGTGCCAGTGTCTGAAGCCGTGCGTCCCGATCCGTTCCAGCGCTGCCATCTCGTCTCCTCGCGAAGAACGATACGCATGCGCCCGGGGAAGAACCGTGCGGCGTTTCACGTTGCCGCAGGGGTGAATCAGCGCACCCGCGCCGGAAGCTTTCCGGCTCGGGGCGGACAACTCAGGCGTGGCGTTGCGGATGCCAGGAAAAGAGGTGGCGCAGGCTTTGCGTTGCGGCCTTTGCGAGGGCGACGACGGCGCTGCCAACGCGCACGGCGTACGCGCGCAGGCGCCTGGCGGTAATTTTTTCAAGGCGGCGCATCTCGGCGGCGCGCAGTGCGCGGGCCCGTTGCTCGAGAGCCATGATGTCCATCGGTTCCATTTCGAAACTCCTCTTGTGCAATGCAATACGATGGGACGCACTCTATGCCGACGCCCGGGAATGACAATCCGGCGCCAGGGAACTTTATTTGTGACGCGGATTCCGTAATCCCATGGATCGTTCCGCCGAGATGACGGCGTTGGTCCGGGCCGTGGAAGCCGGCGGTTTTTCCGCGGCGGCACGGGAGCTCGGCCTGACGCCGTCCGCCTTGTCAAAGCTGATCAGCCGGCTCGAGGACCGGCTCGGCGTTCGCCTGCTGCATCGCACGACGCGGCGCCTGCAACTGACGCCGGAGGGCGATGCCTACTATCAGCGCGCGCGCATGATCCTGGAAGCGATCGGCGAAGCCGAGGCCGAGGTCAGCGCCGCGGCCGGCAAGCCGCGCGGCTTGCTGCGCGTGCACTGCGGCTCCGCGTTCGGCCTGCATCAACTGGCGCCGGCAGTTCCGCGCTTTCTCGCTCGCCACCCCGAGATCCGGCTCGACCTGACGATCGCCGATCGCCCGCTGGCGATGGCCGAGGATGCCTTCGACCTGTTCGTGCGCGTCGGCACGCCCGACGAGGCGACGGCGGTGGTCCGGCGCGTCGCCGTCCTCCAGCCGGTGGTCTGCGCCGCGCCCGACTACCTCGCCCGGCGCGGCACGCCGCGCACGCCCGACGACCTCCAGGACCACAACTGCCTTTGGGTGGCGAGCCAGCCGGCGCTGCGGCGCTGGCCTTTCGATACCGACGATGGCATCCGCGTCGTCAACATCGACGGCAACGTCGTTGCCAACAATGCCGAGACGGTGCTGCTGCTGGCGCTTGCCGGCGTTGGCATCGCGCGCCTGACCGACGACATCGCCGGTGCCGACATCCGCCGCGGCGCGCTGGTGCCGCTGCTGCGCGACTGGCATCATGCGGAACCGGTGCCGCTCGTCGCCAGCTACCCGAGCAGCCGCCACCTGTCGCCGAAAGTGCGCGCCATGGTGGATTTCCTGGTCGACGAATTCGGCGGCGCCCCCTGGCGCGCCGTTCTGCACGCATGAGGAGAAGGCCATGAAGCCACGCACCATCGCACACATCGTCCGCCCGCTGCTGACCAGCGACGGCGCCGGCGTCAAGCTGCAGCGCACGCTCGGGCAGTCGCCCGAGCACCGGCACGATCCCTTCCTGCTGCTCGACGAATTCTCGACCGAGAATCCCGAGGACTACATCGCCGGCTTTCCCGCGCATCCGCATCGCGGCTTCGAGACCGTGACGTACATGCTCGACGGCCACATGCTGCACGAGGACCACCTCGGCAACCGCGGCGACCTGCGCGCGGGCGGCGCGCAATGGATGTCGGCCGGACGCGGCGTCATCCACTCCGAGATGACGCAGCAGAAGTCGGGGCGCATGCGCGGCTTCCAGCTCTGGATCAACCTGCCGGCATCCGAGAAGATGAAGCCGGCCGCCTACCGCGACCTCCAGCCGGAGGACATACCGGCCGTGGATGTCGCCCCCGGCGTCGCGGTGCGCGTGATCGCCGGCACCTACGACCGTGACGGCAAGGCCTGCGCGGGGCCGCTGCAGGGGCTGACGACGCAATTGATCTACTTCGACGTGCGCCTGACGGGCAGCGCAAGCTTCGAGTATCCGCTGGCGCCGGAACTGAGCGCCCTCGCCTACGTGTACGAAGGCGCGCTCGACGTGCCGCTGAACGACACGGTGACGAGCGTGCTGATGAGCCACCACGCCGCCATCCTGTCGGCCGGCGACACCGTGCGCGCGCACGCGGGCGGTGACGGCGCCGGCTTCCTGCTGCTGGCGGCGCGGCCGCTGAACGAGCCCGTGGTCCAGCGCGGGCCGTTCGTCATGAACACGGAGGAAGAGGTGCAGCAGGCGATCCGCGACTACCAGCGCGGCGAACTGGTCTGAGGCGCCCGCCGGGGGCGCTCCCTCAGCCGCAGCGGCGGGCGATGAAGTCCTTGATCGCCGCTGCGTCGGGCGCCATCACCTCGACGCGCTGCGGCAGCGCCTCGATGCCTTCGAGTTCCTTGGGACGCGACGGCTCGCGGCCGAGCGCCTCGCGGATGGTCTCCGCGAACTTCACCGGCTGCGCGGTCTCGAGCACGATCATCGGCATGCCGGCTTCGCGGTGCTCGTTCGCCACTTTGACGGCGTCTGCCGTGTGGGTGTCGATCATGGTGCCGTACTTCTCGAACACCATGCGGATCGTCGCCAGGCGGTCGGCGTGGCTGCTGCTGCCGGAGGCGAACCCGTAGTCGGCGAGCTTCGCCATCCAGGGCGTGCCGTTGAGGTCGAAGCTGCCGCCGGCGTCCACCTGCTGCCAGAGCTTGCGCACGACGTCGGCGTCGCGGCCGACGAGGTCGAAGACGAAGCGCTCGAAGTTCGAGGCCTTGGAGATGTCCATCGAGGGGCTCGAGGTGACGTGCGTCTCGGCGGTGGCGCGCGGGCGGTAGACACCGGTGCGGAAGAACTCGTCGAGGACGTCGTTCTCGTTGGTCGCCAGCACCAGCTTGCCGATCGGCAGGCCCATCATGCGCGCGATGTGGCCGGCGCAGATGTTGCCGAAGTTGCCCGAGGGCACGCAGAACGCGACCTGCTGGTCGTTCGACTCGGTGGCGGCGAAGTAGCCCTTGAAGTAGTAGATGACCTGCGCCGCGACGCGCGCCCAGTTGATCGAATTGACGGCGCCGATCTTGTACTTCGCCTTGAATTCGGCGTCGTTGGAGACCGCCTTCACGATGTCCTGGCAGTCGTCGAACATGCCCTTGACGGCGATGTTGAAGATGTTGGCGTCCTGCAGCGAATACATCTGCGCGCGCTGGAACTCGCTCATCAGGCCGTGCGGCGAGAGCATGAACACGCGCACGCCCTGCTTGCCGCGCATCGCGTACTCGGCGGCCGAGCCGGTGTCGCCCGAGGTGGCGCCGAGGATGTTGATGGTCTCGTTGCGCTTGGCGAGCACGAACTCGAACAGGTTGCCGAGCAGCTGCATCGCCATGTCCTTGAAGGCGAGCGTCGGGCCGTTGGAGAGTTCGAGCAGGAAGAGGCCCGGTTCGAGCGTCGTCAGCGGCGTGATGTCGCCGGGGTCGCCGCCCTTGCGGCACCAGCGGTAGGTGTGCGAGGTGTAGGTGCGATCGACCAGCGGCTTGAGTTCGCAGGGCGTCAGGTCATCGATGAATTTCTCGAGCACGCGCAGCGCCAGCGCATGGTAGGGCAGGTGGCGCCATTCCTCGAGCTCAGCCTTTGTCACCTGCGGGTAGGTCTCGGGCAGGTAGAGGCCGCCGTCAGGCGCGAGGCCGCCGAGCAGGATGTCGCAGAAGGCCTGCGATTGCGCGTGGCCGCGGGTGCTGATGTAACGCATCGGACGACCCTTACTTGTCGAGGTTCTCGAGGCGCAGGCGGATCACCTTGCGCTTGACCACCGGCAGCGACTCGATCTTCGCGATGGCGCCGTCGACGTTTTTCTCCTTCGTCTCGTGCGTCAGCATGATGATGTCGGTCTGGTCTTCGCCCTCGGCCGGCTCGCGCTGGATCATGGCGTCGATGGAGATCTGCTGGTCGGCGAGGATGCGCGTGACTTCGGCGAGTACGCCCGGCTTGTCCTCGACGCGCAGGCGCAGGTAGTAGCTGGTCTTGACCTCGGCCAGCGGCAGGATCGGCGTGTCGACGACGGCGCCGGGCTGGAAGGCGAGGTGCGGCACGCGGTTCTCGGGGTCGGCGGTGGCCATGCGGGTGACGTCGACGAGGTCGGCGATCACCGCCGAGGCGGTCGGCTCGGCGCCGGCACCCTTGCCGTAATAGAGCGTGGCGCCGACGGCGTCGCCCTGCACGAGGACGGCGTTCATCGCGCCTTCGACGTTGGCGATCAGGCGCTTCGCCGGCACCAGCGTCGGATGCACGCGCAGCTCGAAGCCGTCGGTGCGGCGCTTGGTGATGCCCAGCAGCTTGATGCGGTAGCCGAGCTGCTCGGCGTACTTGATGTCCTCGGCCTCGAGCTTGCTGATGCCCTCGATGTGGGCCTTGTCGAACTGCATCGGGATGCCGAACGCGATGGCCGACATGATGGTCAGCTTGTGCGCGGCATCGACGCCCTCGACGTCGAAGGTCGGGTCGGCTTCGGCGTAGCCGAGGCGCTGGGCTTCCTTGAGCACGGTCTCGAACGAGAGGCCCTTGTCGCGCATCTCGGAGAGGATGAAGTTGGTGGTGCCGTTGATGATGCCGGCGATCCACTGGATGCGGTTGGCGGTGAGGCCCTCGCGCAGCGCCTTGATGATCGGGATGCCGCCGGCCACCGCGGCCTCGAACGCGACCATGACGCCCTTCTTCTGCGCCGCGGCGAAGATCTCGTTGCCATGCACGGCGAGCAGCGCCTTGTTGGCGGTGACGACGTGCTTGCCGTTCTCGATCGCCTTCAGCACCAGTTCCTTGGCGATGCCGTAGCCGCCGATCAACTCGACGACGATGTCGACGTTCGGGTCGGTCACCACGGAAAAGGCGTCGTCCGTCAGCTTGCACTTGCCTTCGGTGACGTTGCGGGCCAGCGCCAGGTTCTTGTCGGCGACGACGGTGATCTGGATCGGGCGTCCGGCGCGGCGCGTTATTTCCTCCGCGTTGCGGTTGAGGACGGTCCAGGTGCCGCCGCCGACGGTGCCGATGCCGAGAAGGCCAACATTGATGGGTTTCATGGGTTCAGTCTTTGAGGAAGGTGAGTGTTCAGTAGAAGCGTCCGCGGCTCAGGTGCCATGGCGCTTGCGATAGCCGTCGAGGAATCTGGCGACACGGCCGATGGCTTCGCGCAGGTCGTCCTCGTGCGGCAGGAAGACGAGGCGGAAGTGGTCGGGATGCGGCCAGTTGAAGCCGGTGCCCTGCACCAGCAGCACGCGCTGCTCCTGCAGCAGTTCGAGCACGAACTGCTGGTCGTCGTCGATCGGGTACAGCTTCGGATCGAGGCGCGGGAACATGTAGAGCGTCGCCTTGGGCTTGACACAGGAGACGCCGGGAATCGAGGTGATCAGCTCGTGGGCGACGTCGCGCTGGCGGCACATGCGCCCGCCCGGCGCGACGAGGTCGTTGATGCTCTGGTAGCCGCCGAGCGCGGTCTGGATCGCGTACTGGCCGGGCACGTTGGCGCACAGGCGCATCGAGGCCAGCATGTCGAGGCCTTCGATGTAATCCTTGGCCGGGCGCTTCTCGCCCGACACCACCATCCAGCCCGAGCGGTAGCCGCAGGAGCGGTAGTTCTTCGACAGGCCGTTGAAGCTGATGGTCAGCACGTCCTCGGACAGCGAGCCCAGCGCCGTGTGCGTGACGCCGTCGTAGAGCACCTTGTCGTACACCTCGTCGGCGTAGAGGATCAGGTCGTGCTGGCGCGCGATCTCGATCAGCTCCTTGAGCACGTCGTCCGGATAGAGCGCGCCGGTGGGGTTGTTCGGGTTGATGACGACCAGCGCGCGCGTGTTCGGCGTGATCTTGGCGCGGATGTCGGCGAGGTCCGGGAGCCAGCCGTTGGACTCGTCGCACAGGTAGTGGCGCGGCGTGCCGCCTGAGAGGCTGACGGCGGCGGTCCACAGCGGGTAGTCGGGCGCCGGCACCAGCACCTCGTCGCCGGGATTGAGCAGCGCGTTCATGGCCATGACGATCAACTCGGAAACGCCGTTGCCGAGGTAGATGTCGTCGATGGTGACGCCCTTGATGTTCTTCTGCTGCGTGTAGTGCATCACCGCCTTGCGCGCGGCGAAGATGCCTTTGGAATCCGTGTACGCCGCCGCATTGGGCAGGTTGCGGATCATGTCCTGCTGGATTTCCTCGGGCGAATCGAAGCCGAAGGCGCCGAGGTTGCCGATGTTCAGCTTGATGATGCGATGGCCTTCCTCCTCCATCTGCTTGGCGCGTGCCAGCACCGGCCCGCGGATGTCGTAGCAGACGTTGGCGAGCTTGGCGGACTTGGCGATCGGTTGCATCATGGTTTTCCTTCGGTTCCGGCGCCGGTTTGGTCCCGGCGGGCGGCGAAGCCGCAATTGTAAAGAATAAAGTGGTCGTAACCATGGTCTGGGCTCGTTGTTTGGTCTGGAGTTCTGAGGTCTTGGTAGGCGGAGGGCGGCGCCCGCGACGGCCCGCTGTTCCGCTCCGGCTCCCGCTGCTGGGAGGCGCAGATATCGCCGGATCGGAACAGCGAACCGTCGCCCGGAGGCTCGTCTGCGATTTTGCGCAAACTCGGGCGGGCGCTTCCGCCCCGCAGACCGCCGCAAGCCCCGCAGCTATAATCGCGCCCACCTCTGGCCCCGTCCGCCCACGCATTGTGAAACTCACCCTCTCGAACCCGACCGGCCAGAACGTCGTCTCCGCCTACGGCCCGGGTTACGTCACCATCGGCCAGCAGCGCCACGAACAGAACCTCGTCGTCATGCCCGACACGCTGCATGAGCCGTGGGCCCCCGGCGGCTTCGAAGCCCTGACGGAAGCGGACTTCGCGCAGCTCGCCGAACTCAAGCCGGAGATCGTTCTGCTCGGCACCGGCAGCCGCCAGCGCTTTCCGGCGCCGCGCCTGCTGCGGCCCTTGGTCGATGCCCGCATCGGCTGCGAAGTCATGGACCTGGCGGCGGCCTGTCGCACCTACACGATCCTGATGGCCGAGGGCCGGCGTGTCGCCGCCGCCCTGCTGATCGATTGATGTCGCGCCACCGCCTGATAGCGCTGGCGCTGGCCTTCGCGCTGGTCTGGATGGGCACGCTCGGCGCCCGCAAGCTGGTCACGCCCGACGAAGGCCGTTACGCCGAGATTTCGCGCGAAATGGCGCTCTCCGGCGACTGGGTGACGCCGCGGCTCAATGGCATCAAGTACTTCGAGAAGCCGCCTCTCCAGTACTGGGCGACGGCAGCGGCCTTCAGGGCCTTCGGCGAGACGGAATTCGCGGCGCGGCTTTGGACCGGCTTCGCCGGCCTGCTCGCCGTGCTGGCGACCTTCTTCACGGGGCGCCGCCTGTTCCGCGCCGAGGCGGGGCTGCTCGGCGCCGCTGTCTGTGGGAGCAGCCTGCTGTTCGTCTTCATGGGCCACTTCAACGCGCTCGACATGGGGTTGGCCGGCATGCTGCACCTCGCGATCTGCGGCTTCCTGTTGGCGCAGCAGGGCAGCGCAAGCGAAGGCCGGCGCTGGATGCTCGCCGCCTGGGCGGCGCTGGCGCTCGCCGTGCTGGCCAAGGGCATCGTCGCCCTGGTGCTGACCGGCGGCACGCTGGTGCTCTACTCGCTGGCGACGCGCGACTTTTCGCCGTGGAAGCGCCTGGCGCCGGTTTCCGGCACGCTGCTGTTCCTGGCGGTCGCGGCGCCGTGGTTCGTCGCCGTCTCGGCCGCCAACCCGGAGTTCGCGCGCTTTTTCTTCATCCACGAGCATTTCGAGCGCTTCCTGACCAAGACCCACGGCCGCGTCGAGCCGGCCTGGTATTTCCTGCCGGTGCTGGCGGTCGGCTTCCTGCCGTGGACGGCCGCCGTGCTGCATGCGGTGCTGCCTGCTTCTTGGCGGCGCGACGGCGACGGCTTCCAGCCGCGGCGCTTCCTGCTGCTCTGGTGTCTCGTGGTGCTCGGCTTCTTCAGCGCCTCGGGCTCGAAGCTGCCCTCGTACATCCTGCCGATGCTTCCCGCGCTGGCGCTGCTGGCCGGCGACGCGCTGCCGCGGCTGTCGAATCGCGCGTTGCGCGGCCACATCGTCCTCCTGGCCGTGATGGCGAGCGCGGCGCTGATCCTGGCCCCGCGGGCGGCCGGCCTCGACGAGGAAATCCCGGGTGCGATGGCCGCCTACGCGAAGTGGCTGACGGCGAGCGCGGCGGTATTGCTGGCGGCGACGCTCGCCGCCCTGTGGCTCGCCGTGCGCGAGCGCAGGACGGGCGCACTGCTGCTCGTCGCCGGCGGCGCCTTGATCGCCAACACCGGCGCGCTGCTCGGACACGACAGCCTTTCGCGTACCCAGTCGGCTTACCATATCGCCCTCGAAATCAAGCCGCTGCTGCGGCCCGACACCCCCTTCTACAGCGTCAACATGCACGACCAGACCCTGCCCTTCTACCTCGGCCGCACGGTGACGCTGGCCGAATACCGCGACGAGTTCGACTTCGGCCTGCGCCAGGAGCCGCAGCATGCGGTACCGACGATCGCGGAGTTCCGGCGACGCTGGCACGCCGATGCCGATGCCTTCGCGATCATGCGACCCGACATTTACGCCGGCTTCGCCGCCGACCCCGAGTTCGAGCTGGTCGCGCGCGACCCGCGCCGCGTCGTCGTGCGCAAGCGGAGGGCTTCATGAGTGCGGTGAGCTTTTCCCTGATCCTCGCCGGCGTGCTGCTCAACGCCGCGGCGCAACTGCTGCTCAAGGCCGGCACCAACGCCGTCGGCCACTTCGAGTTCCACGTCGACAACCTCGTGCCGGTCGGTCTCAGGCTGGCGCTCGAGCCGCACATCCTCGGCGGCATGGTCTGCTATGCCGTCAGCCTTGTGGTCTGGATCATGGCGCTGTCGCGCGTGCCGGTGTCGATCGCCTATCCAATGCTGTCGATCGGCTACGTCATCAACGCCTTCGTCGCGCACTTCTGGTTCGGCGAGGCGCTGGTGTCGCAGAAGCTGCTCGGCATCGGCTTCATCGTGATCGGCGTCTGGCTGGTGGCGCGTTCGTGAAAACGAAAGTTTCGGCGCAGGCTAACGTGAGCGCAGCGAACGTTAAGCAACCGCAGGTTGCGGCCGGAGGCAAGGAACTTCCCTTCCTTCCGTTCACGCGGCCGGCGATCGACGAGGAGACGATCGCCGACGTCGCCAACGTCCTGCGCTCGGGCTGGATCACCAGCGGGCCGAAGGTGCAGGCCTTCGAGGCTGCGCTCTCCGAGTACTGCGGCGGCAGGCCGGTGCGCTGCTTCAGTTCCGGCACGGCGACGCTCGAAGTGGCGCTGCGTCTCGCCGGCGTCGGCCCCGGTGACGAGGTGATCACGACGCCGCTGACCTGGGTGGCGACCGCCAACGTGATCCTCGAAGTTGGCGCGACGCCGAAGTTCGCCGACATCGATCCCGCCACGCGCAATCTCGACCTCGATGCCCTCGAAGCGGCGATCACGCCCGCCACCCGCGCGATCATTCCCGTCGACCTCGCCGGCCTGCCCGTCGACCGCGACCGGCTCTACGCCATCGCCGACGCCCACAAGCTGCGCGTGGTCGAGGACGCCGCGCAGTCGCTCGGCGCGTCGTGGAACGGCAAGCCAATCGGCGCCTCGTTCGGCGGCGGCCGCGACTTCGTTTCCTTCAGCTTCCACGCCAACAAGAACCTGACCAGCGGCGAAGGCGGCGCGCTGGTGCTCGCCGACGACGTCGAGCCTGCCCTCTGCGAACGCCTGCGCCTGCAGGGCGTCAAGCGCTTCCCCGACGGCGGCATGGACGTCGACGTCCTCGGCGGCAAGTCGAACCTGACCGACATCGCCGCCGCCATCGGCCTCGGCCAGATGAAGCGCCTGCCCGAATTCACCGCGCGTCGGCGCGAGCTCGCGCGGCGCTACTTCGACCTGCTGGCGCCCGTCGTCGAACGGACCGGGCTCGGCCTACCGCTCGCCGAGTTCGAGCACGCCAACTGGCATATGTTCCAGGTGCTCCTGCCGCAGGGCAGCGACCGCGGCACGTTCGTTGCCGCGATGAAGGATCGCGGCATCGGCATCGGCGTGCACTACCCGGCGCTACACCTGTTCACGCTCTACCGCCGCCTCGGCTGGAAGGAAGGCGATTTTCCGCACGCGGAAGACGTCGGTCGTCGCATCGTCACGCTGCCGCTGTTCCCGGCAATGGCCGACGCCGATATCGACCGTGTATGCGCAGGGCTGTTCGATCTCATGGCCTCGTGAATCCCTGTGCTATGCTGCGTAACATGTTACAAGCGCACGGAGTCTCCGATGCCTAGAACCGCCACCACCAGCCCTGCCCCCCGCATGAAGCAGTACCGCGAACGTCTGCGCGCTGCCGGCCTGCGCCCGATCCAGCTTTGGGTTCCCGACACCCGCGCGCCCGGCTTCGCCGCCGAGTGCCGGCGCCAGTCGGCGGCGCTCGCCCGCGATCCTGCCGAAGCCGAAGCCGCCGCCTTCATCGAGGCGGCCGGTGCCTGGAACGAATGAACGCACCGCGGCGCGGCGATCTTGTGACCGTTGCAGTCCAAGGCGATTTCGGCAAGCCGCGTCCCGCCTTGGTTGTCCAGTCCGATTTGTTCAACGATACCCACCCGACCGTCATGCTCTGCCTGTTGAGTTCGGACCTGCGCGACGCGCCGCTGTTTCGCCTCGCCGTCGCGCCGACTGGTGAAAACGGCTTGAAGCGCGATTCGCAAATCCAGATTGACAAAGTCATGACCGTGTTGCGCGAGAAGATTGGCCCCAGCTTCGGCCGCCTCGACGACGCCGAGATGCTCAAGGTGAATCGGGCACTGGCGCTGTTCATGGGAATTGCTTGAGAACCTAATAGATGCCCACCCCAGAAATTTCCGTCGTCGTTCCGGTCTACAACGAAGAGGAAGGCCTCCCGGCGCTGTTCGCGCGGCTCTACCCGGCGCTCGACGCGCTCGGCGCCTCCTACGAAGTGATCTTCGTCAACGACGGCAGCCGCGACCGCTCGGCGGCGCTGCTGCGCGAACAATGGGAAAAGCGTCCCGACGTCACCCGCGCCATCCTGCTGGCGGCCAACGCCGGCCAGCACATGGCGATCATGGCGGCCTTCGAGCACAGCCGCGGCGAAATCGTGGTCACGCTCGACGCCGACCTGCAGAACCCGCCCGAGGAAATCCACAAGCTGGTCGCCAAGATGCGCGAGGGCTACGACTGCGTCGGCTCGATCCGCCAGCAGCGTCAGGACACCGCCTTCCGGCGCTGGGCGTCAAAGGCCATGAACGGGCTGCGCGAGCGCATCACGCGCATCAAGATGACCGACCAGGGCTGCATGCTGCGCGCCTATTCACGGCGCGTGATCGACGCCATCAACTCCTGCAAGGAAGTCAGCACCTTCATCCCGGCGCTGGCCTATTCGTTCGCGCAGAACCCGACCGAGGTCGAGGTCGCGCACGAGGAGCGCCACGCCGGCGAATCCAAGTATTCGCTCTACAGCCTGATTCGCCTCAACTTCGACCTGATGACCAGCTTCTCGCTGGTGCCGCTGCAGTGGTTCTCGATGGCGGGCATCACGATCTCGATAATGTCGGCGGTCTTCGTCGTTTTCCTCGCCGTGCGCCGCTTCATGGTCGGCCCGGAGGCGGAGGGCCTGTTCACGCTGTTCGGCATCGCGTTCTTCCTCATCGGCCTGACGCTGTTCGGCGTCGGCCTGGTCGGCGAGTACATCGGCCGCATCTACCAGCAGGTGCGCCATCGCCCGCGCTACCTGATCGGCGCGATCTTAGAAACGAAGGAGTGACGCGATGACGCGCGCCGTCGTCTTCGCCTACCACAACGTCGGCGTACGCTGCCTGCGGACGCTGCTCGCGCACGGCGTCGAGGTGCCGCTGGTGTTCACGCACGAGGACAATCCGGCCGAGAACATCTGGTTCGAGAGCGTGCGTGCGGTCGCGGCGGAACACGACATCCGCACCGTGACGCCGAACGAACCGAACCGCCCCCGCTGGCTCGCCGAGATCGAAGACCTGCGGCTGGACTTCATCTTCTCGTTCTACTACCGGCACATGCTGAACCCGGCGCTGCTCGCCGCGGCATCACGCGGCGCCTACAACATGCACGGCTCGCTGCTGCCCAAATACCGCGGCCGCGTGCCCATCAACTGGGCCGTGCTGCACGGCGAGCGCGAGACCGGCGCGACGCTGCACCGCATGGTCGCCAAGCCCGACGCCGGCGAGATCGTCGCGCAGCAGGCGGTGCCGATCCTGCCGGACGACACGGCGCACGAAGTCTTCGCCAAGGTCACCGTCGCCGCCGAAATGGCGCTCGACCACGTGCTGCCCCAACTGATCGCCGGCACCGCGCCGCACGTAATGCCCGACCTCGCCGCCGGCAGCTACTTCGGCGGCCGCAAACCGGAAGACGGCCGCATCGACTGGAGCAAGTCCGCCGCCGAGATCCACAACCTCGTCCGCGCCGTCGCGCCGCCCTACCCTGGCGCCTTCAGCGACCTGCCTGACGGGCGGCGCCTGCGCGTGCTGCGCACGCATCTGATCGATGCCGGCTCGACGACTGCATCGCCGCATCTGCAAGCGGTCGGCAACGACCTGATCGCCAACTGCACCCGCGGCCGCCTGCGCGTCCTCGACGCCGTACTGGACGGAAAACCGCTGACGGCGGCCGACCTCGACCGCAATCCGTTGCCGCTGGTTTGAGCCTCGGTCCGCAGTGTGCGGAAGCTGGGCTAGACTTGCCGCATGCCAACCGTATTGCGACTCCTCGGGTTCCGATTCTTCTTCTTCAGCGGCGAAGGCTCCGAACCGGTCCACATCCACGTCGAGCACGGCGACAAGGTGGCAAAATACTGGCTGAACCCAGTAGAGCTCGCCGGGTCCGAGGGTTTCAGGAACCATGAACTGACCCGCGTTCGCGCCCTCGTTATCGAAAACCGCACGCTGTTTTTGGAGAAGTGGCATGAGTACTTTGGCGATCCGGCTTGATCCCCACGCCGTCGATGTCGCAATCGACGAGGCAGCTCTGCACTTCGTCCTCGCCGACGGACGCGAGATTTCGGCCCCGTTGGAATGGTTTCCGCGTCTTCGGGACGCAACACCGGAGCAGCGCCAGCACTGGCGTCTGATCGGCAAGGGCGTCGGCGTTCATTGGCCGGAGATCGATGAAGACATCGCAGTCGCCACGCTGATGCGCAACCACTAAACGTGTAGGTGCTTGCTGCCGTTTGGCGGGCGGAGGGGCAGGTACTTCGTCCGCCCTCCCGCTGCTGAGAGGCGCAGATATCGGTCGGCCGAAGTACCCGCCCCTCCGCTGCAATCGCCCGCTCGGGTTTGCGAAAACCCGTGACACCGCCACCGGGCGGGGGTGCGGTGTTCCGGCCCCGCGATATCTGCGCCTCTCAGCAGCGGGAGCGGGGACGGAATACCGCGCCGCCGCCACCACCGAGCGCCGCAATCAACCTATCAGAGCCAAATAACCACACCAGTCGGCTTAAAATAGCCGCCTTCGGGCCTTCCAGCCCCTCACCCGCCAGCTCCGCACAATCGTGAAAAAAGTCCTCATCCTCGGCGTCAACGGCTTCATCGGCCACCACCTCTCCCAGCGCATCCTCGACACCACCGACTGGGATGTGTACGGCATGGACATGCAGTCCGAGCGCGTCGCCGACCTGATGACGAACCCTCGCTTCCATTTCTTCGAGGGCGACATCATGATCAACAAGGAGTGGATCGAGTACCACGTCAGGAAGTGCGACGTCATCCTGCCGCTGGTGGCGATCGCCACGCCGGCCACCTACGTCAAGGAGCCGCTGCGCGTCTTCGAGCTCGACTTCGAGGCCAACCTGCCGATCATTCGCCAGGCGGTGAAGTACAAGAAGCGCGTGATCTTCCCGTCGACCTCCGAGGTCTACGGCATGTGCAAGGACGCCGAGTTCGATCCCGAGAACTCGGACCTGGTCCTCGGCCCGATCAACAAGCCGCGCTGGATCTACTCCTGCGCCAAGCAGATGATGGACCGCGTGATCGCCGCCTACGGCCAGCAGGAAGGCCTGCAATACACGCTGTTCCGCCCCTTCAACTGGATCGGCCCCGGCCTCGACTCGATCCACACGCCGAAGGAAGGCTCCTCGCGCGTGATCACGCAGTTCCTCGGCCACATCGTGCGCGGCGAGCCGATCAAGCTGGTCGACGGCGGTGCGCAAAAGCGCTCGTTCACCTACGTCTCCGACGGCATCGACGCGCTGATGAAGATCATCGAGAACAAGGACGGCGTCGCCGACGGCAAGATCTACAACATCGGCAACCCGAAGAACAACTACTCGATCCGCGACCTGGCGACGCTGATGCTCGACCTGGCGAAGCAGTATCCGGAATACGCCGCCAGCCTCGCCAAGGTGAAGGTGCTCGAAACCACGTCGGGCGAGTACTACGGCAAGGGCTACCAGGACACGCAGCACCGCGTGCCGAAGATCGAGAACACCATGGCCGACCTCGGCTGGGCGCCGAAGGTGACGTTCGAGGAAGCCCTGCGCAGCATCTTCGAGGCCTATCGGACCGACGTCGCGGCCGCACGCCAGTTGATGGACTGATGCCCAAGCTCGCCCTCAAGATCGACGCCGACACCTATCGCGGCACGCTGGCCGGCGTGCCGCGGCTGGTCGACGTCCTGCGCCGCCACGGCGCCGGCGCCACCTTCCTGTTCTCGCTCGGCCCCGACCACACGGGCCGCGCCATCAAGCGCGCCTTCCGGCCGGGCTTCATGAAGAAGGTGTCGCGCACCTCCGTCGTGTCGAACTACGGCGTCATCACGCTGATGTACGGCACGGTGCTGCCCGGCCCCGACATCGGCCGCCGCTGCGCCGACATCCTGCGCGGCACGCGCGACGCCGGCTTCGAGGTCGGCATCCACTGCTGGGACCATGTGAAGTGGCAGGACGGCATCGCCGATGCCGGCCCCGACTGGGCGCAGGCGCAGATGCAAAAGGCAGTCAAACGCTTCGAACAGGTGTTCGGCGAAGCGCCGCGCTGCCATGGCGCCGCCGGCTGGCAGACCAGCGTGCATGGCCTGCGGCTGACGCAGCGCCTCGGCTTCGACTACGCGTCGGACACGCGCGGCCGCGGTCCGTTCATGCCGATGTGGCACGGCGAGATCGTGCGCTGCCCGCAGCTGCCGACGACCCTGCCGACGCTCGACGAACTGATCGGCGTCGGCGACATCACCGCCGAGAACGTGGACGAGCACTTGTTGCGCCTGACCGCGGGAGGCGGCGGCGACCAGGTATTCACCCTGCACGCCGAGCTCGAGGGCATGAAGCTCTCGGCGGTTTTCGAGCGCCTGCTGGCCGGCTGGCAGGCGCAGGGCTACGAACTCGTGCCGCTGCGCGCGCTGGCGGAGTCGCTCGATCTCGCGAGCCTGCCGCGCTGTGAAGTCCTGCGCGGCGAACTTCCGGGCCGCTCGGGAACTCTCATGGTTCAGGGTCCCGAGTTCCTCTCCGAATACCAGGAGGCCGCATGAACGCAACGCCTTCCGCCGTCGGGCTAGAAGTGCCGGACTTCGAGTTGCCGTCCACCGGCGTCAGCGCCTTCCGCCTTTCCGCGCATCGCGGCAAGCCGCTGGTGCTCTACTTCTACCCGAAGGACAACACGCCGGGCTGCACCACCGAGGCGGCGCAGTTCCGCGACCTGCATGCGGAGTTCGCCAGGCGCGGCTGTGAAATCTTCGGCATCTCGCGCGACGGCCTCAAGTCGCACGCAGGCTTCAAGGCCAAGCTCGACCTGCCCTTCGAACTGCTTTCCGACACCAAAGAAACGGCCTGCCGGCTGTTCGGCGTCATCAAGACCAAGAACATGTACGGCAAGCAGGTGCTCGGCGTCGAGCGCAGCACCTTCATCATCGACGCCGCCGGCGTGCTGCGGCGCGAATGGCGCGGCCTGAAGGCCGACGGTCACGCCACGGAAGTTCTGAAGGCCGTCGCCGAACTCTGATCGGCAGGAAAAAGGGCCGTCCACGGCGTCTTTTCCAGAACCTGCGGGCGTAGCGCTGGCTTATCGTGGGGCCATCCCCTCCCGCGAGGTCCCCATGAACGCCAAGCGCTCCACCAAGCAGTCTCCTTCCAAGCAGGCCACCAAGGTCTTCGTCCTCGACACGAACGTGCTGATGCACGATCCGACGAGCCTGTTCCGCTTCGAGGAGCACGACGTCTTCGTGCCGATGATGACGCTCGAGGAACTCGACTCGAACAAGAAGGGCATGTCGGAAGTCGCGCGCAATGCCCGCCAGGCGAGCCGCACGCTCGACGAGATCATCTCGGGCAGCGAGGAAGGCATCAAGCACGGCATTCCGCTGGCCGCCGCCTCGCACGACCTCGCCAGCGGCCGGCTGTTCCTGCAGACGGAGGCGATCAGCAGCGTGCTGCCGTCGTCGATGCCGACGGCGCGCGCCGACAACCAGATCCTCGCCGTCGTGATGCACCTGCACGAGAAGTTCCCGAAGCGGGCGGTGATCCTGGTGTCGAAGGACATCAACATGCGCATCAAGGCCCGCGCGCTGGGTCTCGACGCGCAGGACTACTTCAACGACAAGGTGCTCGAGGACACCGACCTCCTCTACACAGGCACGATCGAACTGCCGGCGGACTTCTGGGACACCCACGGCAAGGACATGAAGTCGTGGAAGGAGGAGAGCAAGACCTGGTACAAGGTCCAGGGTCCGCTCTGCCCCGACATGCTGGTCAACCAGTTCGCCTGGATCGACGGTGGCGACAAGCCCTTCCATGCCTTTGTCCGCGAGCGCAGCGGCAAGACCGCCGTGCTGTCGACGCTGACCGACTACAGCCACGCGAAGAACGCCGTCTGGGGCATCACGGCACGCAACCGCGAGCAGAGCTTCGCCCTCAACCTGCTGATGGACCCCGAGATCGACTTCGTCACCCTGCTCGGCCAGGCCGGCACCGGCAAGACGCTGCTGACCCTCGCCGCGGGCCTGGCGCAGACGCTGGAGAGCAAGCGCTACACCGAAATCATCATCACGCGCGTGACCGTGCCGGTCGGCGAGGACATCGGCTTCCTGCCGGGCACCGAGGAAGAGAAGATGACGCCGTGGATGGGCGCCATCGAGGACAACCTCGACGTGCTGAACCGCCCGGCCGAGACCGACGAGAAGAGCGGCGGTCAGTCAGGCGGCTACGGCGGCGACTGGGGCCGCGCCGCGACCATGGACCTGATCCGCAGCCGCATCAAGATCAAGTCGTTGAACTTCATGCGCGGCCGCACTTTCCTCAACAAGTTCCTGATCATCGACGAGAGCCAGAACCTGACGCCGAAGCAGATGAAGACGCTGGTGACGCGCGCCGGCCCCGGCACCAAGGTGGTCTGCCTCGGCAACATCGCGCAGATCGACACGCCCTACCTGACCGAAGGTTCGTCGGGCCTGACCTACGTCGTCGACCGCTTCAAGGGCTGGACGCACTCGGGCCACGTCACGCTGCAACGCGGCGAGCGTTCGCGGCTGGCGGATCATGCGGCGGAGGTGCTGTAAGACCTGGCCCGCTTCGTATTGAGGCGGTGGGTGCTCGGGCCGCCGGGGGGCTCTGCTGCGCTTCGTGTCCCCCGTCGTCGGCCTTCGGCCGCCGCCTCCTCCTAATACCTACGCGCAGCAGAGCCCCCCACCGTCCCGAGCGGTGACGCCCTGCCTTCTTTGCGGTTCAGAACCATCGCGTATCCAGCCGAGGATGGCGGGTGTCCGACTCCGTAAGTATTAGGGGGAGGACCGTGCGGCAGCACGGTCCGGAGGACATGGAGGAGTCGGAGACCCGCCAGCCTTGGCGCGCGCAGGCGTTCCCTAGTACGAACCCGGCGAAGCGAAATTCTCGAACTTCGTGTACTCGCCCAGGAACGTCAACCGCACCGTACCCGTAGGACCGTTACGGTGCTTGCCGATGATGACTTCCGCGACGCCCTTGTCCTGCGTGTCGGGCTTGTAGTACTCCTCGCGGTACATCATCAGGATGATGTCTGCGTCCTGTTCGATGGCGCCGGATTCGCGCAGGTCGGACATCAGCGGGCGCTTGTCGTTGCGTTCCTCGACCTTCCGCGACAGCTGCGACAGGGCGATGATCGGACATTCGAGTTCTTTCGCCAGCGCCTTGATCGAGCGGCTGATGTCCGAGATTTCGGTGGCGCGGTTTTCGTTGCCGCGCGACGACGTCATCAACTGGATGTAGTCGATGACGATCAGGCCGAGCTTGCCGCACTTGCGGTGCAGGCGCCGCGCGCGGGCGCGCAGGTCGGTGGCGTTGATGGCGCCGGTCTCGTCGATGTGGATCGGCGCCTCGTGCAGCTTGCCGAGCGCGTTGGTCATCTTGTCCCAGTCGTCGTCGGTCAGGCGCCCGGTGCGGATCTTGTTCTGGTCGAGGCGGCCGGTCGAGGAGAGGAAACGCGTCGCCAGCTGTGGGCCCGACATTTCGAGCGAGAAGATCGCCACCGGCAGGCGGACCTCGACGCCGACGTGCTCGGCAATGTTGAGCGCGAACGCGGTCTTGCCCATCGACGGGCGGCCGGCGACGACGATCATGTCGCCGGGCTGCAGGCCCGAGGTCATCTTGTCGAGGTCGTGGAAGCCCGTCGGCACGCCGGTGATGTCGGACGGATTGTCGCGGTTGAACAGGTCCTCGATGCGTTCGACGACCTTGCCGAGCAGCGGCTGGATCGACTCGAAGCCCTGGGTCGTCTTGGCGCCGGCCTCGGCGATCTCGAACACCTTCTGTTCGGCCTGGTCGAGAAGTTCCTTGACGTCGCGGCCCGCCGGGTTCAGCGCGTTGGCGGCGATCTCGTCGCCGACGGTGACGAGCTTCCTGAGCACCGCGCGCTCATGCACGATCTCGGCGTAGCGGCGGATGTTGGCGGCCGACGGCGTGGCGTTGGCGATCTCGCCGAGATAGGCTAGGCCGCCGGTCTGGTCGACCTCGTTGGACTTCTCGATCGACTCGTAGATGGTGACGACGTCGGCCGGGCGGCCGGTCTCGACGAGCTTGCGGATGTGGCCGAAGATGCGGCGATGGTCGTCGCGGTAGAAATCCGACTCGTGGACCATGTCGGCGATGCGGTCCCACGCGGTGTTGTCGAGCAGCAGGCCGCCGATCAGCGATTGCTCCGCCTCGATCGAATGCGGCGGCAGCTTGAGCGCCGCCACCTGGGGATCGATCGTCTGCTGCGGCATCGCGCGCACCTGTGCCATACATGTCCTCCTGGATTCTTTTCGCGCCGGTCTAGCCGACGCGAACGCAGGCGGCAGTCTACCCGCCGGGCGTCATGGAGACCATAGAACAAGCTGGGGATAAGCTGTGGGCGGCCTGTGGGAGAATCGGGCGCTCGAATGAAAACATCGACATGAGCCAGTCTCCGCAACGCCTCCTTTCCTTGTCGGCCGGAATTACGGCGCTCGCCGCCGCCGCGACCCTGGCCGCCCCCGGCGGACGCTGGCTGCCGGCGGCACTCTGGCACCTGATCTTCGCGGTCGGCGCGATGCCGATGATCCTGTCGGCGATGGGCTACTTCGTGCCGGTGCTGACGCGCGGCGCCTCGGGTCCGCGCTGGCTGGCGCTGGCGCCGCTGACGGCGCTCGCTGCCGGACTCGGCATCGTCGGCTTCTTCATGCACGGCACGATGGCGCTGCGGCTCGTCGCGCCGTGGCTGGCGCTCGTCGCCGCGGCCGGTTTCGCCGCATGGCTCGCGCTGCGCTGGCGGCGCTGCCTCGGCCGACCGAATCCCTGTCTGGCCTGGTATGCGGCCGCACTTGCCATGCTCGCACTCGGCCTGCTCGCCGTCGCGCTCGCACCCTGGCTGCCCGACCAGGTGCGCGCGCTGCGCCTGTTCCACCTGCACATCAACACCCTGGGCTTCATGGCGCTGACGGCACTCGGAACGCTGCAGGTGCTGCTGCCGACCGTCGCCGGCCGGCCCGACCCGGAAGCGCTCGCGCGCCTGCGCGGCGATCTTGGCTGGAGCGCCAGCGGTGCGCTGCTGCTCGCGCTGGGCGCCGCCTGGAGCGCACCGCTGGCGGTCCTCGGCGCGCTCGCCTACGCCTGGCCGGTGGTCCGGCTCGCCCGCCACGCATGGCGCAACCTGCGGCCGCACGTGCTGTCGTCGGGCAACACGATGCCGCTGCTCGGCGCCGCGCTCGCCGGACTGGCGCTCGCGCTTGCGCACGGCCTGGTTCATGGCTTCGGCTTCGCCGCCGGCGCGGACGCCGTCGCGCTGTTCGTCGTCGGTTTTCTGGTACCGCTGGTCAGCGGCGCCGCGGGACACCTGCTCCCGGTTTGGCTGCGGCCGGGAATGCAGGACCAGTGGCATCGCGACAGCCGGCGCACGCTCGCCTTCGGCGCGCGGGCGCGTGCGGCGCTGCTGTTGCTCGGCGGAATCCTGGCGGCGGCCGGCGCCACGGCCGGCTACCTGCTTGGTGCGCTCGGCGGCCTCTGGCTGGTCGCGGCGATGCTGCGCGTCACGCTGAGCCGCTAGGCTCGACCGGCCACAGGCAGTTGCCCTTGCTCTCTTTGGCGATCTCCCCGAGCACGCGCTCGTGGGCGGCGAGTTCCTCTTCGCTGGCGCACAGCACGCGCAGCGGCAGGCGCTTGCCCGTGCCGACGGCAGCCATGGCGACCGGCACGTCGAGCTCCATCACCAGGCTCTCCTGGCCGCGCGTCATCGCCAGATAGACCTCTGCCAGCAGTTCGGCGTCGAGCAGCGCGCCGTGGAGCTGGCGGCCAGAGTTGTCGATGCCGAAGTCCTTGCACAGTGCGTCGAGTGAATTGCGCCGCCCGGGCCGCATTTCGCGTGCCATCTTGAGCGTATCGGTCACCGTCGGGCAGTGCCCGGCGACCTTGCCCAGCCCGAGGCGTTCGAACTCCGCGTCGAGGAAGCCGACGTCGAAGGCGGCGTTGTGGATCACCAGTTCGGCGCCGCGGATGAAGTCGAGCAGCTCGCCGGCGACCTTGGCGAACACCGGCTCGTCGGCCACGCGCTCGTCGGTGATGCCGTGCACCTGCATGGCGCCGGCGTCGATCGCGCGTTCCGGGTTGATGTAGCTGTGGAAGCGGTGCTGCGTGAGCTGGCGGCCCCTGAGCTCGACGCAGCCGACTTCGATGATGCGGTGGCCGAGTGCCGGGTCGAGCCCGGTCGTTTCCGTATCGAGCACGATGCGGCGTGTCACGTCGCTCCCCTTCTTGCATGTTCGACGCCGCGGCGCGCGAGCGCGTCGGCGCGTTCGTTCTCGGCGTGGCCGGCGTGGCCGCGCACCCAGAACCACTCGATGCTGTGCTGCGCGGCGAGCGCGTCCAGCATGCGCCAGAGGTCTTCGTTCTTCACCGCTTCCTTGCCGGCTGTCTTCCAGCCGCGGCGCTTCCAGCCGTGTATCCACTCGGTGATGCCCTTCATCACGTACTGCGAGTCGGTATGCACGCGCACCGCGACCGGCCGCTTGAGCGCGCGCAGCGCCTCGATGACGGCCATCATCTCCATGCGGTTGTTGGTCGTCAGCGGTTCGCCGCCGAAGATTTCCTTCTCGGTGCCGTTGGTGCGCAGGATCGCGCCCCAGCCGCCCGGGCCGGGATTGCCGCTGCAGGCGCCGTCGGTGTAGATGTCGATGATCTTGTCGCTCATGAATGGTCGGTCTTCTGTGCCACCGGCATCAGCGCCGCCTTGGCGCGCGCCTTGCGGTCCTGCCAGTTCGGCATGATCAGGCGCATGCCGTGCACGCGCTTGACGGCCTGGATGACGTAAACGGCCCCCGCGATCGGCCACCAGCGGTCGCCGGCAAGGTCGAGGAACTTGAAGCGGTGCAGCCATTTCTCCTGCGACACCGCCGGCGCGTAGCAGCCGAAGGCACCGGCGCGCGGCTCGAGGCCGAGCAGCGCGAACCAGTCCTTGAGCCGCGGCACGCTGATGTACTTGCCGCGCCACGGCGGCAGCTCGCGCCGGCGCGACAGCTTGCGCTTGGCGCCCCAGAGGCTGAAAGGGTTGAAGCCGGCGACGACGACGCTGCCCTCGGGCACGAGGATGCGCTCGACCTCGCGCAGCACCTGGTGCGGGTTGGCGTCGAATTCGAGCACGTGCGGCAGCACGACGAGATCGACGCTGTTGGCGGCGAACGGCAGGTGGTGGAGGTCGCTGCGCACCTCGGCGATGCCGCCACGGTCGTCGCAGCGGAAGCGGAAGGGCATGCGGTTGGCGCGCAGGTAGTCGAGCGCCGGCAGGCCGAGTTGCACGGCATTGAAGCCGAAGATGTCGGCAACGAGCTGATCGTGCTTGCCGCGCTCCCAGTCATGGACGTAGCGCCCCTGCGGCGTTTCCAGCCAGTCGGCAAATCCCTGTATCGACATTTACAATTGGCTCATGGAAACGCTTGAAGTCCTCGGCCTGCCCGCCTTCGCGGACAACTACATCTGGGCGCTGCGGCGCGGTCCCTGTCTTGCGGTCGTCGATCCCGGCGAGGATCGGCCGGTGCTCGACTACCTCGCCGAGAGCGGCACGCGGCTCTGCGCCATCCTTGCCACCCATCACCACGGCGACCACATCGGCGGCATCGACGCGCTGCTCTCCGTCCATCCCGTGCCCGTCTATGGCCCCGGGACCGAAGGCATCGCCGCCGTCGACCATCCGCTCGCGGACGGCGATCGCGTCGTGCTCGCCGAACTCGGCATCGACTTCGAGGTGATGGCCGTTCCCGGCCATACCCGCGGCCACGTTGCCTATTATCGCCGAGGGATGCTGTTCTGTGGCGACACCCTGTTCGGCGCCGGCTGCGGAAAGCTGTTCGAGGGCACACCGGAGACCATGTTCGCGTCGCTGTCGCGCATCAGAGCGCTGCCCGGCGACACGCAGGTCTATTGCGCCCACGAGTACACGCTGTCGAACCTGCGCTTCGCCGCCGCCGTGGAGCCGGACAGTGCCGCCGTCAAGCGACGCATCGAGACGACGACGAAGCTGCGCGAGGAGGGCTGGCCGAGCGTGCCCTCGAGCATGTCGACCGAACTGGCGACCAACCCCTTCCTGCGCTGGGACGCGCCCGACGTCGTCGCAGCGGCGCGGCAGCGGCTGGGACGCGAGCCGCACGGCCCGCAGGAAGTCTTCGCCGCGATCCGCGACTGGAAGAACCACTTCTGACCTGACGCCCGCGGAACATCGCCGCAGTATCATTGCGGCTTTTCGCCCCGGAGGAACACCGAATGCATAACGCTCTCCGCGCCGCGGCGCTTGCCGCCTGCCTAGCCGCCCTGCCCGCCCTCGCCGCCGACAAGGTGAAGGTCGGTTTCGTCTCGACGCTCTCCGGCCCGGGCGCCGGCCTCGGCGTCGATATCCGCGACGGCTTCCAGCTCGCCATGAAGCATCTCGGCGGCAAGCTCGGCGGCCTGCCCGCCGAGGTCATCGTCGCCGACGACCAGCAGAGTCCGGACACGACGAAGCAGGTTGCCGACCGCTTCGTCAAGAAGGACAAGGTCGACTTCATGACCGGCATCGTGTTCTCGAACCTGATGCTCGCCGTCGGCAAGCCGGTGTTCGACAGCAAGACCTTCTACATCTCGGCCAACGCCGGCCCCTCGCAACTGGCCGGCGCCGACTGCAATCCCTTCTTCTTCAACGTCGCCTGGCAGAACGACAACCTGCACGAGGCCGTCGGCAAGTACGTGCAGGACCAGGGCCTCAAGAACGTCATCCTCGTGGCGCCGAACTATCCCGGCGGCAAGGACGCGATGACCGGCTTCAAGCGCTTCTACAAGGGCCACGTCGCCGACGAGATCTACACCAAGCTCGGCCAGCTCGACTACGCCGCCGAACTGGCGCAGGTGCGCGCCGCCAAGCCGGACGCGCTGTTCTTCTTCCTGCCGGGCGGCATGGGCATCAACTTCGTCAAGCAGTTCGTCGCCGCCGGCCTGTCGAAGGACGTGCGCCTGTTCGCGCCGGGCTTCTCGGCCGACGAGGACGTGATCAAGGCCGTCGGCGCGCCGATGCTCGGCCTCTTCAACTCCTCGCACTGGGCGCACGACCTGGACAACGCGCAGAACAAGAGGTTCGTCACCGACTTCCGCAAGGAATACGGCCGCACGCCTTCGCTCTACGCTTCGCAGGGCTACGATGCCGCGCTGCTGATGGATGCCGCCGTGCGCGACAGCAAGGGCAGGCTCGACGACAAGGCAGCCGTCAGGAAGGCGCTCGAGGCGGCAAAGTTCCAGTCGGTGCGCGGCGCGTTCAGGTTCAACGCCAACCACTACCCGGTGCAGGACTACTATCTGCGCCTGATCCGCACGGACGCCGAAGGCCGCGTCACCAACAAGCTGATGGGCACGATCTTCAGCAAGCACGCCGACGCCTACGTCGGCGAGTGCAAGATGAAGTGAAGCCGCCTGCGGCGGGCCGTCAGGTCCGCCGCCTCGTAGCATGCTCCAGCTCTTCCTCGAGCAGGCCCTGAACGGCCTGCAATTCGGCCTCATGCTGTTCCTGCTCGCCGCCGGGCTGACGCTCGTGTTCGGCATCATGGACATGATCAACCTGTCGCACGGCTCGCTCTACATGGGCGGCGCCTACCTTGCGGCGGCGGCGGTCGAGCGCACCGGTTCCTTCGCGCTCGGCGTGCTTGGCGCGGTGGCCGGCATGATCGTCGTCGGCGCGCTGCTCGAACGCCTGGTCCTGCGGCGTTTCTACCAGCGCGACCACCTGGCACAGGTGCTCGCCACCTTCGCACTGATCCTGATCGCGAACGAGACCGTGCGCATCGTCTGGGGCCCGCAGCCGGTGATGCTGAACGCGCCCGAGGCGCTTTCCGGCCCGGTAGAGGTCTTCGGCTTCAGCTATCCCGCCTACCGCCTGCTGATCATCGGCGTCGGCCTCGGCGTCGCCGCGCTGCTCTATGTGCTGGTGGCGAAGACGCGCGTCGGCATGTGGGTGCGCGCCGGCGCCGCCAACCGCGAGATGACGGAGGCGATGGGCGTCAACGTGCCGCGCCTGTTTACCGCCATCTTCGCCCTCGGCGCCGCGCTCTGCGCCGTTGCCGGCGCATTGCTCGGCCCGCTGCTGGCGGTCCAGGTCGGCATGGGGGAGAACATCCTGATCCTCGCCTTCGTCGTCATCGTCATCGGCGGCATCGGCTCGATCCGCGGCGCGCTCGTCGGCGCGCTGCTCGTCGGCGGCGTGGACACGCTCGGCCGCGCGCTGCTGCCGACGCTGCTGCGCTCGCTGGCCTCGAACGAGGTCGCTTCAAACCTCGGCCCGGCGCTGGCCTCGATCCTCATCTACGCCCTGATGGCCGCCGTGCTGTTCTGGAAGCCGCAGGGCCTGTTCCCGGCGCGCGCCTGATGAAGCGCATTGCCGAACCCGCACTCCTTGCCGCCGCACTGGTGCTGCCGTTCGTCCTTGGCGCCACCGGCAACGAGTTCTACGTCGGCGTCGCCACGCGCATCCTGATCTTCGCCCTCGCCGCCACGGCACTCAACTTCATCGTCGGCTACGGCGGCATGGTGGCCTTCGGCCACGCCGCCTTCTTCGGCCTCGGCGCCTATACGGTGGCGATCCTGATGAACCACGGCATCACCGCTGCATGGCTGACGTGGCCGGCGGCGGCGGCGGTGGCCGCGGTCGCTTCGCTCGGCGTCGGCCTGATCTCGCTGCGCACGCGCGGCGTGTACTTCATCATGATCACGCTGGCCTTTGCCCAGATGCTGTTCTACCTCGTCGTCTCGCTGAAGGCCTACGGCGGCGACGACGGCCTGCCGCTGGCATCGCGCTCGGCGCTGCCGGCGCTCGACCTCGCCGATGACCTGCACTTCTATTTCGCCGTGGTGGCACTGCTGGCGGCGGCGCTGGCGCTGTTCGCCCGCATCGACGCGGCGCGCTTCGGACGCGCGCTCGCCGGCATCCGCCAGAACGAGACGCGCATGGAGGCGCTCGGTTATCCGGTGTTCCGCCTCAAGCTCGCCTGCTTCGTCATCGGCGGCGCCGTCGCCGGCCTTGCCGGCGCACTGATGGCCAACCAGACGGGGCTCGCCAGCCCCAACCTGCTCTACTGGACGCAGTCCGGCATGCTGCTGGTGATGGTGATCCTCGGCGGCGTCGGCAGCCGCTACGGCGGCCTGCTGGGCGCCTTGGTGCTACTGGGTTTGGAGGAATGGCTGGCGGCGATCACCGAGCATTCTGCGCTCTGGGTCGGCGTTGCCCTGCTGCTGGTCGCGAGCTTCGCGCCGCGGGGCATCGCCGGCTTGCTGGCGGGTAGACGCAATGGCTGATTTGCTCGCGCTCGACGGCCTCGCCAAGCATTTCGGCGGCATCCGCGCCACTGACGGCGTGACGCTCGACGTGCGTGCCGGCGAGCTGCACGCGCTGATCGGCCCCAATGGGGCGGGCAAGACGACGCTCATCCACCTCGTCTCGGGCGCGCTCGCAGCCGACGAAGGTAGCGTGCGCTTCGACGGCGACGACGTCACCCGCCTGACGATGCACGAGCGCGCCGGCCGCGGCCTGGTGCGCTCGTACCAGATCACCAGCATCTTTCCGCATTTGACGGCGCTCGAGAACCTCCGCCTCGCGGTGCAGTCGCGCCGGCAGGACTGGGGCTCGAGCTTCCGCTTCTGGCAGCCGGCGGCGCGCGACGCGGCGATGACCGAAGAAGCCGCTGCGCTGCTCGCGGAAGTGGATCTGGCCGGCCGCGGCACGGCGCAAGCGGCCGACCTCGCGCACGGCGAGCAGCGCTGCCTCGAACTCGGCATGGCGCTGGCGACGAAGCCGCGCCTGCTGCTGCTCGACGAGCCGCTCGCCGGCATGGGCCGCGAGGAATCGGAGCGCATGGCCGCACTCATCGCCGGCCTCAAGGGACGTGTCACCGTGCTCCTGGTCGAGCACGACATGGACATCGTCTTCCGGCTGGCCGACCGCATTTCTGTGCTCGTCGCCGGGCGCATCGTCGCCACGGGAACGCCGGATGCGATCCGTGACGACCCGCACGTGCGCCGCGCCTACCTCGGCGACGAGATCGTGCCCATCGACCGGACGTTGCCACCAGTTCGAGCGCAGCGACCATGCGGGCTCCCCCTTCACGGGGAAGGGCGCCGGGGAGACGGCACATGAATCTGCTCGCGGTCGAGGACCTGGCCGTCAGCTATGGCGAGAGCCAGGTGCTGTTCGGCATCGACATGACGATCCCCGAGGGCGAAGTGGCGACGCTGCTCGGCCGCAACGGGATGGGCAAGACGACGACGGTACGCGCGATCTGCGGGCTGGGCGGCGTCGGCATTCGCGCCGGGCGCATCCTCCTCGCCGGCGAGGAGATCGGCGGCCTGGCGCCCGATGCCATCGCGCGCCGCGGCGTCGCGCTGGTGCCCGAGGGCCGGCAAGTGTTCCCGAACCTCACGGTGCGCGAGCACCTCGTCGCCTTCGCCGCCAACCGCTCGGACACCCGCGACCCGTGGACGCCGGCCAAGGTGTTCGACTTCTTCCCGCAACTGAAGGATCGCGCGGGCAACCTCGGCAACCAGCTCTCGGGCGGCGAGCAGCAGATGCTGGCGATCGGGCGCGCGCTGACGACGAACCCGCGCCTGCTGATCCTCGACGAGGCGACCGAGGGGCTGGCGCCGCTGATCCGCGAGGAGATCTGGCGCTGCCTGGCCGCGCTCCGCGACGCAGGCCAGACCACCCTCGTCATCGACAAGTACGTCGAGCGCCTGATCAGGCTCGCCGACCGCCACACCATCGTCGAGCGCGGACGCGTCGTCTGGCGCGGAAGCTCGGCGGAGCTCGACGCCGACCACGGCATCTGGCACCGCTATCTGGGCATTTGACGCTCCCCATGCCCTCCGTTAACATGCGCGCTCTCCCTCACGGACGCCCTGCCGCTTAGCAACGCCGGCCTCCGCAACCGCCGCTTGATGCTCCCGATCCGCCTCCTCGTCCTGCTGTTCGCCTTTGTCGGATTTTCTGCCCACGCCGAGAATTCAGGTCTGTTCGGCGACCTCGTCGCGCCGCAGCCGGCCGCCAACGCACCGCAGCCGGCGCTCGACATCCAGCTCGCGCCCGCAGCCGAAGTCCGCGACGACCTGCCGCCGCTGCACACCATCGACCTGACGACGCCGCCCGACGACCTCTGGCAGCGCATGCGCAACGGCTTCGGCATGCCTGACCTCAACACTCCGCTGGTCGCCGAGCGCCAGGCCTGGTACCTGAACCGCCCCGAGATGCTGCAGCGGATCTTCGAGCGCAGCCGCAAGTACCTATACCACATCGTCGACGAGCTCGAGAAGCGCGGCATGCCGACCGAGCTTGCGCTGCTGCCGATCGTCGAGAGTTCGTTCAATCCGCTCGCCTATTCGCCGGCGCGCGCACTCGGCATCTGGCAGTTCATTCCCTCGACGGGCAGGAACTACAACCTCCGCCAGAACTGGTGGCTGGACGAACGCCGCGACATCATCGCCTCGACCTCGGCGGCGCTCGACTACCTCCAGAACATCTACGAGATGCACGGCGACTGGCACCTGGCGCTGGCCTCGTACAACTGGGGCGAAAACGCCGTGGCGCGTGCCATCGCCAAGAATCAGGCGAAGGGCCTGCCGACAGACTATGCGTCGCTGACCATGCCGGCCGAAACGCGCAACTACGTGCCGAAGCTGCAGGCGATCAAGAACATCATCGCGCGTCCCGAGTTGTTCGACGTGCGACTCGATCCCATCCCGAACAAGGCCTACTTCGGCACCGTCGAGATGAACGAGAATGCCGACATCGCCATCATTGCGCGTTTGGCGGAAATGCCGCTGCAGGAATTCATCGCGCTCAACCCCGCCTACCAGCGCCCGGTGATCCCGGGCGAAAACCGCAGCCCGCTGGTGATCCCGGCGGAGAAGATGGAGATCTTTCAGGCCAATCTCGCGCGTCACGAGGCGGAGGACAAGCCGCTGTCGAGTTGGCGCACCTACCGGCTCAAGCGCGGCGAAAAGCTCGACAAGGTCGCCGCGCGCTTCGGGCTCAGCGCGGCGCGCCTCAAGCAACTGAACGGCATCACGCCGAAGATGAAGATCCTGCCGGGCCAGAACTTCCTGATCCCGTCCGGCACGGCGCAGGACCATGACCGCGTCACCGCCGCGCTGCCAAAAACGCCGGCGAAACCGCCGAAGGCCGGGAAGACCAAGCGCGGCAAGAAGTCCGCCAAGGGCTCTTCCAAGCCGCGCACCAAGAAGGCGGCCAAGACGACGCGCAAAACCGCCGCCAAGCCGGCGCCAAAAAAGCGCTGACCCCGCCGTACCGATCGACAACCATGCCAGCCGCATCGGATTAAGATAACCACTCTCCCACAATGGTCGTCCAGCCATGAACCTGCAAACCAAGATTGCCGCGTTCTTCGGGGTCCTCGCCATCGGTCTGACCATCGCGGTTCTCGCGATCGGACTGTTCTCCTTCCGCCAATACTCGATCGCGACCGCGACCGAACACGTGCGGACTTCGGCGGAGATCCTGCGGGTGAGCCTCACCGAAGCGATGATCAACGGCGTCATCGACAAGCGCGAAGGGCTGCTCACCCGCCTGATGGAAGTGCAGGGGTTGAAGTCGGTGCGCGTGGTGCGCGGGCCGCAGGTCGAGCAGCAGTTCGGCAAGGGGCTGTCGCGCGAGCAGCCGAGCGACGAGATCGAGCGTCGCGTGCTGGCCGGCGGCCAGCCGGAGTTCGACCTGCTCGATGGGGACGACGTCACTTTCCGCGGCACCATCCCCTTCGTGGCGACGAATCGTGGCAGTCCGAACTGCCTGATGTGCCACCAGGTCGCCGAAGGCACGACGCTCGGCGCCGTAACCATCACGATGTCCATCGAACACCTGAAACGCAAGGCGCTCGTGACGCTCGGCCTGATGGTCGCCGCCGTCATGTTGTTCTCGCTCGCCACCTTCCTGTTGCTGCGGCGCCTGACGTATCCGATCGTAGAGACCGCCACCAACGTCGAGAAGGCCGTGCACCGCGCGCTCGAAGGCGACTTCAAGAGCCAGGTGGTCGTCCGCACCAAGGACGAGATCGGCGACATCGCCGGCGAGATGAACCGCCTGCTGGCGCACCTCGACGACGGCCTGAACCGCATCGGCCGCATGGTGGCGCAGCTCACCAACCACGCGCCGACCTCCAGCCACGGCAACCTGCTGAAGTCGACCATCGAGATGGTCGAAACCCTCACCGAGGCCGCGCACTTCAAGCAGGCGATCGAGGAGGACGAGACCAAGGCCGAGATCTACACACGCCTCTCGGCCGCGATCGACTCGCTTTTCGGCGTGCGCCACTATTCGATCTACGAAATCCTCCCGGTGCACAACCAGATGCTGCCGGTCATCGTCGACGGCCAGTCGCAGGGAGCCTGCCGCTGGTGCGATCCGCAGATCCTGATCCGCAACGAAACCTGCCGCGCGCGCCGCACCGGACACATCGTCAACTCCATCGCGACGCCCGACATCTGCTTCGCCTTCCGGCCGCCGGCGGACCAGCCGGACTGCAAGCACATCTGCTTCCCGATCATCCAGTCCGGCGGCGTCGCCAGCGTGCTGCAGCTGGTCGCCCCGCCCGAGGAGCAGGAGCGCATCGCCGGGCTCGTGCCCTATGTCAGCGTGTACCTGCGCGAGGCCGCGCCCGTGCTCGAGGCCAAGCGCCTGACCGAAACCCTGCGCGAGTCGAACCTGCGCGACCCGATGACCGGCCTGCACAACCGTCGCTTCCTCGAGGAATCCGTCGATACCCTGATCGCGCAGGCGCAGCGGCACAAGAAGCCGATGGCCTTCATGATGCTGGACCTCGACTATTTCAAGATGGTCAACGACACCTACGGCCACGACGCCGGCGACGCCGTGCTGAAGGCGCTCGCCAAGGTGCTGACGCAGTCGGTGCGCAGCTCCGACTACGTGATCCGCTACGGTGGCGAGGAGTTCCTGATCCTGCTGCAGGAGACCGACGCCGCCACGGCGGTCGACGTCGCCGAGAAAATCCGTGCCGCCGTCGAAGACCTCAAGGTCCAGGTCTCCGGCGCCCTGCTGCAGAAGACGATCTCCATCGGCATCTCCGGCTATCCCGACGACAGCGACACGTTCTGGCAAGCCGTGAAGTTCGCCGATGTCGCGCTTTATCACGCCAAGGACACGGGCCGCAATCGCGTCGTCCGCTTCAGCAAGGTCCTCTGGGAAGGCAGCGGCGAGAAGAACAAGGACTATTGAGCGGCTTCCCCGCCTTGCTTGCTTCGGGGAGCGCGGCGGAGGGGCGGGCACTCCGTCCGCCCTCCCGCTGCTGAGATGCGCAGATATCGGTCGGCCGAAGTACCCGCCCCTCCGTAGAAGCGCCTCACGGGTTTGCGCAAACCCGAGACACCGTCACCGAGCGGTGGCGCGGTGTTCCGGCCCCGCGATATCTGCGCCTCTCAGCAGCGGGAGCGGGGACGGAATACCGTGCCGCCGCCGTTACCGCGCACCGCAATCATTGCGTCTCGATCGCCGCCTGTGCAGCCGGCGCAACCCGCGCCGCCGACAACTCATCCGCATGCCAGCAGTGCAGCACGTGCGTCGCGCTCGTCGCCGACTCTCCCGGATAGGTCTTGCGGCACAGGTCCGTCGCGCGCGGACAGCGCGGATGGAAGTGGCAGCCTGAGGGCGGATTCGCCGGCGACGGCGGATCGCCGGCCACCAGCAGTCGCTCGCTCGCCGCGCCGTCGATGCGCGGCACCGCTGCCAGCAAGGCTTGCGTGTAGGGATGGCGCGCGCCGCGCAGGACCTCTTCCGCCGTGCCGCGCTCGACGATGCGCCCGAGGTACATGACGGCCACCTCGTCGGCGAGGAAGTCGACCACGGCGATGTTGTGCGTGATGAACAGGTAGGCGAGGCCGAAGCTCTCCTGCAGGTCGGTCAGCAGCTTGAGGATCTGCGCCTGCACCGAGACGTCGAGCGCGCTCGTCGGCTCGTCGAGGATCAGCACCTGCGGCGACACGGCGAGCGCACGCGCGATGGCGATGCGCTGGCGCTGGCCGCCGGAGAACTCGTGTGGATAGCGGCCGGCCATGTCGGACGCGAGGCCGACCTGGCCCATCAGCTCGGCAATTCGCGCCGCGTGGTCGCCCGGGATCGCCAGCGCGCGCATGCCTTCGGCGATGATCTCGCCGATGCGCAGCCGCGGGTTGAGCGAGCCGAACGGGTCCTGGAACACCATCTGCATCTTCGAGCGCGCCGCCGCCATCTCCGCATCGTCGAGCACGCGGCCGTCGAGCCCGACGCTGCCGCCGGTCGGTGCGACGAGCCGCAGCATCGCCTTGCCCGCCGTCGTCTTGCCGCAGCCCGACTCGCCTACC